>Ga0070665_100001204_pt1 | contig 31563 bp, 23 predicted proteins | sample KBSS13metaG_FD_65862 | JGI IMG/M metagenome (GOLD analysis project Ga0070665, IMG submission 65862) | Switchgrass rhizosphere microbial communities from Kellogg Biological Station, Michigan, USA - KBS S1-3 metaG | ecosystem: Host-associated > Plants > Roots > Rhizosphere > Soil ... | reverse complement strand
GTGTAGATGGCGTCATTGCCGCCATTCTGGCCCTCGTCGACCACATCTCCGGCATTGTCGATCGCATAGATATCGTCGCCGCCGAAGCCGGTCATGATGTCCGCGCCGCCACCGCCGTCGAGGAAATTGGCACCGCTATTGCCGAAGATCACATTGTTGATCTCGTTGCCGATCAGATTCATCGCATTGGTCGACGTGTTGAATTGGGCGGCGAGCAGCTCCACCGACAGACCGGCGGCAAGCTGGTAGGTTGCGGTCGCGTAGACCCTGTCATAGCCCTCGCCGGCCAGCTCGATCACCTGGTCCCCGGAATTGTCCACGAAATAGGTATCGTCGCCGCCATAGCCCCGCAGGATGTCGGCCCCGCCGCGCCCGTCGAGGAGGTTTGCGCCGGCATTGCCGGAGATGACATTGGCGAACTCGTTGCCGATGAGGTTCATCGTCGTTGTCAGGCTCGCGTCGCGGGCGGCCAGATTCTCGACCGAGGTGCCGACACCCAGCTGGTAGCCGAACCCGGTCAGGACCGTGTCGTTGCCTTCGCCCGCCGCTTCGGTGACGACATCGAGAGGATGGTTGACATAATAGGTGTCGTCGCCGCGCCCGCCACGCATGGTGTCCGTGCCGCCGCCGCCATCGATGATATTGGCGCCGGCATTGCCGACCAGGGTCTGCGCCAGGTCGTTGCCCGTGAGGTTCAGGGCCTGCGTGCCGTAGCGGCTCGACGTCTCCAGCCGCTCCACCGAGACGCCGGCGGCGAGCACATAGCTGGCGCCGGCACGGATCGTGTCGGTGCCGCCGCCGGTCGCCTCGACGACGACATCCCCGGCCTGGTCGACATAATAGATGTCGTTGCCGCCAAGGCCCGTCATCGTGTCGGCTCCGGTGTCGCCAATCAGGAAGTCGTTCGCCTCGGTCCCGGTGAGGTTGTCGGCGTTCAGCGTGCCCTGCACCGGATCGGACACGAACGGATTGTTGATCCGCGTGACGCCGGCGCCGCCGATAAAAGTGAAATAGCGCATGTCCGGGCCGACCAGCAGATCGCGCGCGCCGCCCAGGTCGAATTCCAGCGGGATCGACTGGACGATGTTCCAGGTCGTCGTGGAGAGCTGCACGATCTGATCGCTGTCCACGTCGAGAACGAAAAGGAAGGCACCCGTCTCGTCGAAGGCGATGCCGCCAAGGCCCGAATTCCATTGCGGGTTATATTGGGTGAGGCTCACGACGAGCTCCAGCTGGTCGTCATAGATGTTGACGCCGCCGCTGCCATAGGTGGCGATCAGGCCGGCCTCGCCGCTGACCGCATAGCCCTCGGTCCCCGATCCCAGGCTGCTCGTGTCGCGGTAGAGGATGCCGAACTCGATATCGTAGATGAAGCCCGGCGACGTGTTGCTGTTCCCCACGAGCACCTGCCTGCCGTCGGCGGACCGATCGAGCGGCCCCGAGCTGGTCACCCCGAGATCGGTGAAGAGGCCCGTCGCCGGATCGAACAGCTTCGCGGTCGCCTCGGTGGGCGACGCGTTGAAGCGCTGGGTTAGCAGGACGCGTCCGTCGCTGAGACAGACGAGGTCGTTAAAGGCCAGCTCTCCCGGGCTGCATACATAAGTGAAGGTCGTGACTTGGCCGGTCTGCAGGTCGATCCGGTACAGAGCGGCGTTCGCCACGCCCGGCGTCGGGAACAGGGTCACGTCGTCGGTGACGAAGAGATAGCGGCCGTCGAGCGAGACATCGAGGTCGCCCGGCTGCACGCCGACCAGGCGATCCTGGATGAGCACACCGGTCTCGGCGCTATAGGTGCGGACATGGCCGTCCCAACCCGCCGTGTGGAGCCGCAGGCCGTCGCCGCTGAGCACGGTGTCTTCCGGCACCACGTTGGAGATGGTCAGCGAGCGCGGGCCTTCCGGCACGCCAGTCGGCGGAGGAGGTGGTGGTGGCCCCGAGGACGACGTGACGTTGACCTGCGTGGTCACGGTCGCGGTGTCGGTTCCGCCCATGAAGACGACGCCGCCGTCCTTGAGAATGAAGGTCACTTCGCGGACCAGGGTCGACGGGCTCGCGGCGTTGGTGTTGGCGTAGGTCACCGCGCCCATCAGTTGCGAGACCAAAGCCGGCGTCGCCCCGCTGTTGAAGTTGATCACCAGGTCCGAGCCGACGCTGACCGGATCGGCCGAGCCGATATTCGTGCCGTTCACGATGACGAAACCGCCGGTGATCGACACGCCGCTGTTCTCGGCGACGCCGAGCAGATCTTCGCCAGAGGCCCGGTTCTGTGTGATCCGAACGATCAACGAGCCCATGTTGAAATTGGTGTTGTCGATATCGGTCACGACCACGGCCGTCTGCCGGTCGAGCCGCACGGCCGAGCTTCCCCCGACGGCCGTGGCCACGTCTCCCTGCAAATTGGCGACCACCGGCGCGTCGTCGAGCGCGTTGCGGGTGATGTTCAGCCCCCCCTGCACCGAGCCACCCGTGTCGTCGGTGACCGTGAATCCGAATTGCAGGAGACGATTGCCCGGGCCGGCCTGCTCAACGCTCTCATAGCCCACCGCGCGGATCAGCGCCTGCACCGCGGCCGGAGTCGCGCCGGCGGTGAAGGTCACGGTCAGGCTGGAGCCGCCGAAGCCGCCGCCGCTCAGCGTCCCGATCGCGCCACCCTGATAGGTGACGGTGTTGCCGTTGAGCGCGATGTCGGTCCCGGTGGTGAGGAGGGCGAGGCGATCGTTCGCGGTTGTGTTGGCGAGCGTCACGACCAGCGAGCCGCCGCCGAGGCTTGGCGAATCCGAGTCGGTGAATTGGGCAGTGGGCGAGATCGCCCGCAGCGGATCGTCCTCCAGGAAAAGGGAATTGGAGCCCAACGTCAGGGTCGGTGCGAGTTCGTCGCGGAGCACGGGCGCCGTCGCCGAGTCCGGCTCCTCCTGCCCGCGACGTGCGATGAAAGCCGGTTTGGACCGAAAGCTCATATCTACCTCGCTGCTGCTTGAAGCGAGCCTGACATGTCTGGCTGCGCCTTCCAAGCCCAATTTTGCGTAAGTGTAAGGAAGAGGGCGAGTAATTCGCGATTTTCAGCTGCTTTGCGGACACTGGCCCGGTGTCTGTGCGGCGGCGTTCCTTTACGTGAGGACGCGACGATAATCCGCTTGCCAAACGCCCGCTATTGTCCACCATGTCAGTACGGCGCCGGGGGGTGCCGTCACGAGAGCGTCACGCGAAACAGAGATGACGCCTCGCATAGGGGAGGAGACCATCATGAAGCGCGCCATCCTGCTGTCCGCCGCCAGCCTGTTCACGCTCGCCGCGGGCCCCGCGCTCGCCCAAGGCACGGAACCCACCGCTGGAGAGGTCATGCGAGAGGTGAATCAGGCCGTGGCGCAGGAGGATGACGAGATCGTCGTCACGGCGCAGCTGCGCGAGCAGCGGATCAGTGAAGTGCCGATGGCGATCACCGCTTATTCGGGCGAGTTTCTGGACGAGCTGGGCCTGCAGGATTTCGAGGATGTCGCGCGCTTCGTGCCGGGCTTCGAGGTGCAGAACCAGTCGCCGAACAATCCGGGCTTCGTCATGCGCGGCGTCACCTCGGACAGCGGCGAGGCCTTTGTCGAGCCGCGAGTCTCAGTCTTCCAGGACGGCGTCTCCATTTCCAAGTCGCGCGGCTCCTTCGTCGAATTGTTCGACATGCAGCGGATCGAGATCGTGCGCGGCCCGCAATCCACGCTCTACGGCCGCGGCGCGCTGATCGGCGCGGTCAACCTCGTCCAGAACCGCGCCGACCCGTCGGGCTTCGCGGGCTTCTTCGAGGCGGGCTATGGCAATTTCGATGCCTGGTCGCTGGAGGGGATGCTGAACATTCCGATGGGCGACAGCGCCGCCTTCCGCATCGCCGGCCGCTACCGCAACCGCGACGGCTATATCGAGAATCTGCTGGGTGGCCGCGACTTCAACTCGGTCGACACCGGCGCGATCCGCGGCACCTTCCACTGGGCGCCGTCCAGCCGGGTGAGCGTCGACATCTTCGCCAATTATCAGGAAGACAGCCCGCGCGGGACCTCCTTCAAGTCGACCAGTTACACGCCGACCGACCCGACCACCGGCGCCATACTCGGCGACCGCAGCCCGAACAGTGGCGCGGCGCTGGCGCCCGGCGCGGGGTTCGAGGGCGGCGCGCCGCTCGGGCTGAACCGCGAGGTGTGGGGCGTGACCGGCATCGTCCGCGCCGAGCTTTCGGACAATTTCACGCTGACCTCGATCAGCGCCTATCGCGAGTTTGACGGCACCGAGATCCTCGACGCGGACGGCATCTCGCTGCCGATCATCACCGCCGCCGCGGACGAGAGCGGCGAGCAGGCCAGCCAGGAATTGCGGCTGACCTATAGCGACGATTCGGTCACCGCTTTTGCCGGCGTGTCCTATTTCAGCGAGGACGGCGCCCAGCGCACCCCGGCCCAGTTCGACGAGCGCGCGCTGCTCGCCCGTATCGCCGGCGCGCTGAACGGCGGCGGCCTCATTCCCGGCCGGCCGGCGACCGACCCGGCGCCGCTGGCGGTGCTCGGCAACCCGGCCTTCACCACCCAATTGCTGCGCGGCGTCGTGCAGCAGCAGATCGCGGCCCAGGTGCCGCTGGCCACGCCGAACCGCGACGCCGTCATCGCGGGGCTGCTCGACGCGACCCTGCCGCTCGCCACCGCGCAGGGGATCGCCGCCAATCTCAAGGCCAACCATCTGGAAAGCACGACGAACACGTCGGAGACGAATGCGATCGACATCTTCGCGGATATTACCTTCCGGCTTTCGCCCGAATTCGAGATCGGGGTCGGCGCGCGCTACAGCCACAGCAGCAAGACCACGACCCTGAGCTCGGCCGTGCTCAACGGCCGCTCGATCCTGGGCGGCTTCATCGGCGCGCTGTCGCAGCCAGCGCCGGTGCGCGACGCGCTGCTCGGCGGACTGGCCGTGCCGGGCGCGGCGACGATCCCGCCCTCGCAGCTCTATCCCGTGCCGCTCTTCGGCCTGACCTTCCAGCCGACCAACGGCAATGGCAGCACCGAAAGCCAGGAGCTGGACGATGACAGCTTCACCTGGCGCCTGATCGCGCGCTGGTCGCCGAACCCGACCACCTCAGTCTATGCAAACTATGCGCGCGGGCGCCGGCCCGAAGTGCTCTCCGCCTTGCCGCCGGCGACGCCTTTCGGCTCGGCCCGTTTCAACATCGTCGATGCCGAGACGGTGGACAGTTTCGAGGTCGGCGCGCGCACCCGCACCGCGGGCGGCACGCTCAGCCTCGACGGGGCGCTGTTCTATTACAAATACCAGAACTTCCAGACCACGGAGCAGATCGGCACGATCTTCATCACCACCAATGCCGGCGAAGCCGAGGCCTATGGCTTCGAAGGCTCGTTCCGGTGGCGGGCGAGCCCGAACGTGTCGCTCTTCGGCACTTATGCCTGGAACCACAGCCGCTTCACCTTCGGCGTGCGTGACGGCAATCGCTTCCGCCTGTCGCCGGACCATACGCTCTCGCTGGGCGCGCAATTCGGTGCGAATGTCGGGCCGGGCCGGCTCAATTTCGTGCCGAGCGTAACTTATCAGTCGCGCATCTTCTTCGACGACAACAATGACATTTCGGCGCTGCAGCAGCCGCCCAATGCGCTGCTGCCCGACAATGTGCAGGATGAGCAGCAGGGCGGCTATGCCTTGGTCAATGCGCGGCTAAGCTACACGCTTAGCGAGCGCTATACGATCGAGGCCTTCGTCACCAATGTGTTCGACGAGGAATATATCCTCGACGCGGGCAATACGGGCGACGCCGCGGGCTTGCCGACCTTCATCGGCGGGGCGCCCCGGATGTACGGGATCCAGGCCAGCGTCCGCTTCTGATGCCATGATCGACCGCCGCCTGCTGCTGAAGGCCGGGGCGCTCGGGCTGGGCGCGTTGGCCGTCCCCGGCATGGCGCAGCTGCTTGGTGCGCGCGGCTTCACGCACAATGTGGCGAGCGGGGACCCGCGGCAGCGATCGGTGATGTTGTGGACGCGCTATCTGCCCGAGGCGGGTGGGAGCGGGCGGCTCATCTGGCAAATCTCGCCGAGTCCCGATTTCGGGCGTATCGTCGCCGACGGCGTGGCGGAAGCGTCCGAGGCGCATGACTTTTGCGTGAAGCCGGTGGCCGGGGGGCTGGCGCCGGGGTGCTGGTACTGGTTCCGCTTCCGCGACGCGCAGGGGCGCCTGTCCGCGGTCGGGCGGACGCGGACGCTGCCGGACGGGCGCGTGGACAGATTCCGGCTGGGTCTCTTCTCCTGCTCTAACCTCGGTTTCGGCTGGTTCAACGCCTATGGCCATGCGGCGGCGCGGCGGGACATCGACCTGATGGTCCATGTCGGCGACTATCTCTACGAATATAACAGGGGCCGCTATCCGACCGCGGCGGACACGGCGCCCGGCCGCCTCGTCGAGCCCGCGACCGAGACCATCCACCTCGCCGACTACCGGCTGCGTTTCGCCGCCTATCGCGCCGATCCGGACCTGCAGCGACTCCACCAGCTCTTCCCCATGATCGCGATGTGGGACGATCACGAGACCGCCAACGACAGCTGGCAGAATGGGGCGCAGAACCACATGCCCGCGAGCGAGGGCGAGTGGGCTGACCGCAAGGCGGCGGCGATGCGCGCTTATCACGAATGGCTGCCGGTCTCGGACGCTGCCTGGGAGAGCTACGAGATCGGTACGCTCGCCACGCTGTTTCGCCCCGAGACTAGACTGACGGCGCGCAGCCGCTCCGTCTATCTGCGCGAGGTGGTCGCCAACCAGCAGGACCGGGACGCTGCGCTCGCCGCCTTCCGCGACGGCCCTTGGCAGGATCCGGCGCGGACGATGATGGGGCCGCAGCAGGAAATGTGGCTGGCCGAAGGGCTTATCCGCTCGGTCCGGCAGCGGACGAAGTGGCAGGTGATCGCGCAGCAGACGATCCTCGGCACGCTAAAGATGCCAGCAGAGGCCGCGGATTGGCTCGCGCCGACTGCAAGCGAGGGCTTCCGTGCCTTCGTCGGCAATGCCGTCGCCGCGGGCCAAGCGGGGCTGCCCTTCAATCACGATCAGTGGGACGGCTATCCGGCGGCGCGGCGGCGGTTGCTGAGCTCATCGCTCGACGCGGACGCGAACCTCATCGTCCTCTCCGGCGATAGCCACAATGCCTGGGCCTTCGATCTCGACCTGGACGGGCAGGCGGCCGGCATCGAAGTCGCCGGGACGAGCGTGACCTCGCCCGGCAACGAGGATGACTTTCCCGGCGCGCCGCCGGACGTGGCCGTGCGCGCGACACTCGCCGCCAACCGGCAGCTCAAATGGGCGAACCTGCATCAGCGCGGCTATGCGACTCTGCATCTGACGCCGCAGCGGGCGACGACGGAGTGGCTGTTCATGCGCACGATCCGCGAACGCACGCCAGTGCTGGCCGGGCGCCATGTCATGACCAGCGCGCGCGGGCGCAACCGCTACGGCTAGAGGATGAAGTCGCTCGCCACGAGCGAGCCGGCGCTGGTCGATACGAGGAAATCCGCGACGCGGTCCCCGTCCATGTCCGCCATTACCAGGGTGCCCGACGCGCTGAGCTCGACGCGCAGCTGACCCGCCTGGCCCCCAAATGCGGCGCTGCCGATGAAGGTGAAGCCGTCATTCGCCGGGGTCCCCCTGACCGCGTCGAGGGCGGACAGGTCGATCTTGTCCTCGCCGGACACGAAGTCCCCGAGCCGGTCGGCAAGGGCCTTCGAGCCGTTCGAGCGCAGCAGGCTCCTGCTGTCGGCCGCCTGAAGAAAGGCGAAGGTGTCCGCGCCGCCGCCCCCGAACAATTGGTCATGGCCAAGCCCGCCGATCAGCCGATCGTCGCCCGCGCCACCTTCGAGCCGGTCGTCGCCCAGGCCGCCGGAGATCAGATTGTCGCGGTCATTGCCGGTCAGCCGCTGGCCTACATCCGACGTGCCGGTCAGCTTTTCCACCTGTGCGGTGAGGCTGTAGCTGATCAGCGCGGTGCGGACCTCGTCATAGCCGCCATTGGCATATTCGGTGACCGTGTCTCCCGCGTCGACGAGATAGACGTCATCGCCAGCGCCGCCGAACATCGTGTCCGCGCCGCCGGCGCCGTCGAGGACATTGTTGCCGGCATTGCCGACAAGCTCCTGGTTGAGTCCGTTGCCGGTCAGGCGAAGCGGCGTGGTCGCGAGAGCGTCGCTCGCCGCGAGGATCTCCACGTCCACGCCGCCGGCGAGCGTGAAGTCGATGGAGGTGTAGACGCAGTCCGTGCCTTCGCCCGCATTTTCGACGATCGTGTCGAGCAGGTCGACCCGATAGGTGTCGTTGCCGATCCCGCCGATCAGGACATTGGCGGTGGACAGGCCCCCGACCAGCACGTCGTTGCCGGCCTCCCCGTATAGCTGGTCGCGGCTGACGCCGCCGTAGAGCTGGTCGTCGCCACCGCCGCCATGAACCGTGTCGGTGAAGGAGGCGACGCGAATGACGTCATTGCCGGCGCCGCCCCAGGCGTTCGCGATCTCCTGGCCGACAAGGCGCACGTCATTGCCCAGATCGCTCAGATAAAGATGGTCGAGCCGGACGTTGTTGCCGGTGAAATCGACGCTGCCGGCGGTCGCGAGGTAGAGTTTCGAGAGCCCGATCGCGAGTAGCTGATCGGCATTTGCGGCGGCGATGCGGGCCTGCCTCCCCGGATTACCGAACAAAACCTCGAAGTCGAGGTCCAGCGTTATCACCGTGAAGTCAACGAGGGTGGAGATTTCGAGGAAGATCTCGTCAATGCCCGCGCCGCCCGTGAAACGGTCGCCGGCCGTAAGGTCGTCGGACTGGGCGATGGTGAAGCTGTCGTCACCTTCACCGCCATCGACCCAGTCCACACCCGCGCCACCGCGGAGGTGATCCCTGCCGCCCTCGCCATGGATGATGTCGTTGCCGCCGCCGCCGTGGAAATGGTCGCCATATTGGCTGCCGGTCAAAACATCCGCGCCGGCACCGCCATAGGCCTGGATACCGGTTCCGTTGATGAGAGCACGGCCGTCAATGCTATTGCCGAGATCACTGCAGTAGATCTGGTAAGCCTGGAAATTCGTGCCGAGCACGACGGTTCCGGTCCCCGTCAGGTTCACATAAGACGCGCTGAAATATTCGAAGCGACCGAGGCGCTCGACCGATGCGGTGACATTCAGCGACGAGCCCCAGAATTTCTCGAAATCGTCGGCGATCTGAAATTTCGTGAAGTCGAAGTCGCCAAAACCCTCAATCCAGAGCGTGTCGACGCCGCTGCCGCCGCTGATCGTTTCGGTCTTCAGGAAGCTGTCTGTGAGGTCCACTTTGATGGTGTCGTCGCCCGCGCCACCGTCATAGCTGTCGAAGTCGGCGCCGCCCTCCAGAAGGTCGTTGCCCTCGCCGCCGATCAGGATGTCGTTGCCCGCCCCACCTTGCAGATTGTCGTAGCCGCCGCGCCCTTCCAGCCGGTCATTGCCCTCCTGGCCCGATATCGTGTTTGAGTCCTCGGCGCCGATCACCTGGTCGTTGCCAGCCCCGGCGTTCACGCTGACGCCGCTCCCGGTGTTGTTGGGATTGTTGCCGGCCAGGGTCACGATGTCGTCGCCGGAATCGAAACGAAGAGCGCCGTTCACGATCCTGTTGCCGGTCAGGTCGAAGGTCCCGCTGCCGGTAATGAAGAACCCGCCCTCGAGCTGGGAGAATTGCAGAAAGCGGTCGCGCGTCAGGCGGACCGAGCATTCGACCGCCAGGAGCCGCTCGATATCGGTGGCGACCGTGAGCAGCGACAGGTCCACGATCGTGTAGGAGCCCGCGCGGCCGGCGAAGTACAGGGTGTCGAAGCCGCTGCCGCCGATGAACGTGCCGCCGTTCAGCAGGTCGTCCTGGTTCAGGAAGAAATAGACGTTGAGATAGTCGTTGCCGTCGCCGCCATCGAGCAGGTCATTGCCATCGCCGCCGGTGAGGGAATCGTCGCCACCCTCGCCATAGAGGAGGTCGTCGCCGCCCCACCCGGAGAGCGAGTCATTGCCGTCTCCGCCACGTGCCGTCTCGCCGTCGGACGTGCCGTCCCAGCTATCCGGCCCGCCCGTGCCAATATAGTTTGGCATTCATCCCTCCGCCCCTGGCCCTACCTATTCGGATTCGTTGCGCGCGCGCAATCGCTTCGCGCCGCCTGACCCGGAAAAAGGCAATGGTATTCGTCCGATACGGATGATGGAGACAGACGGGTCGCCGCCAAGGCTAGAGAATGAAGTCGCTCGCCACGAGCGATGAGACGTTCACCGACAGCGAGAAATCGGCGATCCGGTCCCCGTTCAGGTCGGCAAGGATCATGGTTCCGTTCGCATTGGCCTCGACGCGGAGCTGACCGGCCTGACCGCTGAACGCGGCGGCGCCGACGAAGGCGAAGCTGTCGTTCGCGCCCGTGCCGCGGATGGCGTCGAGGCCGGACAGGTCGATCTTGTCCTCGCCGGCCACGAAGTCCGAAATGCGGTCGGGCAGCGACTTCCATCCGTCGGATCGCACCACGCTCCGGCTCTCGGCGGCTTGCGCGAAGACGAAGGTATCGGCGCCGCTGCCGCCGAACAATTCGTCACGGCCAAGCCCGCCGATCAGCCGGTCATTGCCGGCGCCGCCCTCGATGCGGTCGTCGCCGGCGCCGCCGGACAGGATGTTGGCCCCGGCATTGCCGATGACCCGGTTGGCGAGCTCGTTGCCGGTCAGCGCCAGTGCGGCAGTGCCCGCATCATTGTCCGTGCTGAGGATCTCGACCGACTGGCCCGCGGTCAGGACGTAATCGACCGAGGCAAAAACACGGTCGTTGCCCTGGCCCTCGCCCTCCAGCTCGCTGATCTGGTCGCCGCTGTTGATGACGATGTAGCTGTCATTGCCGGTGCCGCCGATCAGCATGTCGTTGCCCGCGCCGCCGCGAATGATGTTGGCCCCGGCATTGCCGGTGAGCGTCTGGCCGGTGCCGGACGTGCCGGTCAAATTCTCGATCTCGGGGAGGTTGAAGATGGTGTAAGTGGCCAGCGCCGTGCGGATCTCGTCAATGCCCTTGCCGGCAAATTCGGTGACGACGTCGCCCGCATTGTCGACGATGTAGACGTCGTTGCCAGCGTCGCCGATCATCGTGTCCGCGCCGCCGCCGCCGTCGATCAGATTGTCGCCCATATTGCCCCGGATCGTCTGCGCGAACTCATTGCCGATCAGGGTCATCGCGACCGGCGAGTTCGTGCTGCCGTCAAGCGTCTCGATCTCGGCGCCGGCGGTCAGGGCGAACACCGCGCCGGGCAGAAACGAGTAAAGGTTGGTGATCCGGGCGATGTCGTTGCCGCCGCCGACCGCCTCCACCAAAGTGTCCGAGCCGAAGAGCAGATATTGGTCGTCGCCCGCGCCGCCCGACATCAGGTCGTCGCCCGAATCCCCATCCAGAACGTCCGCGCCGTCCTCGCCATAGAGCTGGTCATTGCCCTCATTGCCGTAGATGATGTCATTCTCGGTGCCGCCGCGCACCTCGTCATCGCCCGTGCCGCCGAACAAGGTATCGGCGCCGGCCTCGCCATAGACGCGGTCATTGTTCTCGTCGCCGGACAGGAAATCCGCGTCGCCGCCGCCATGGATCACATCATTGCCGAGGCCGCCATGGGCGGTGTCGGCGCGGCTTCCCAGGGTGATGTCGTCATCCCCGCCAAAGCCGAAAATGCCCCCCGCCATGATGCCGCCGATGATCATGCCATTGCCGGTGATGATCGTGTCGGAAAATTCGGTGCCGTAGATCCGCTCATAGGCCTCGAAGCCCGTGATCGTGCCGCCGCCGACATTGATCGTGCCGCCCGCGAAGAGGACGGACAGGTCGAGCGTCGCGCCAATGGTCCCGCCCCGCAGCGACAGGGCCAGGCGATCGGTCCCGGTGCCGCCGTCCGCGCTGTCCCCATAGCCGATCGACACCAGGTCATCCCCGGCACCGCCGCTCAGATTGTCGATCTCGGCGCCGTCATCCAGGCCGGAATATTCTTCATTGGCGTAGAGCCGGTCATTGCCGTCGCCACCCTCCAGCGTGTCGCCGCCGGTCATGCCCAGCAGGAAGTCATTGCCGCCCATGCCGATGATGCGGTCATTGCCGCCACCGGCCTCGACCCGGTCGCCGCCGGCCGCCAGAACCAGGTCGTCGACATTGTCGCTGAGATAGAGAGTATATTGCTCGAAATTGAGGAAGGTCATGTCGCCGGCGGACAGGATGCCGCTGGCGACATTCCCCACGAAGGCCGGCGAATCGGCCCGCAGGCGCAAGTTCAATGTGTCGAATCCGGTGCCTCCGCCGGCATCGAAGCGGAGCCTGAAGGTCGGCACGAGCTGCGTCACGTCGACGTAGAACACGTCGCTGGCCGCACTGGCGAGAAACTCGATGTCCTCGATTTCGTAGATCCGAACGACCCGGTTCTGCGGCCCGCGGAAGGACGCATAGATGCCATTCTGATTCCCGAAATTCTGCGCGTAGGACTCGCCCGTGCCGCCGGCCGAGTAATCGATGATCGCCTTGTCGCGGCCGCCCCTGCCGGCCATCGTGTCGTCACCGAGCGACGAATAGAAAATATCGTCCTCATCGGTCCCGATGAGTTGATCGTTGCCGTCGGTGCCGTTGTAGTTCGCCACTTTATGCCCCCTGCTCAGGCATTTGCTAGCAGCGGGCGGGGCAAAGGCAAGGCCGTTGGCAGGATGCACCTGGGCCCTTAATATGGGCGCATGCGCAACCTCATCCGAAGCGGCGCGGCCGCCGCATTGCTCTTCTGGTCGACCGCTGGTGCGACACAGGCCACCCAGCCCGAGCCCGAGGGCGATCCGGGCAGTGGCACGGAGCTGTCCGAGACCTCGGCCAATCTCGATTTCGTGATGGTCAACCGGACCGGCCAGACCATCGTCGAGCTCACCATCTCGCCCGCGGGCGACGAGAGCTGGTCGGACAATCTGCTGCGCTATCCCGAGGTGGAGGACCAAGAGCGCGCCGCCGCTTCCTTCACGCGCGATGTCGAGCTGTGCCGCTGGGACATCAAGGTGCGCTTCCAGAGCGGGAGCCGGCGGTCATGGCCGGCGGTGAACCTCTGCGAGACCGTCCGCGTGGAACTCCGCTAGGCCGCGAGCCGGACCCGGTCGCGCCCGTCTTCCTTGGCTTGGTAGAGCGCGCCGTCTGCGCGGCTGATCAGATGGTCGCAGCCCTCCGCGCCGGCGAGCAAGGCGACGCCGCTCGAGATGGTGACCCGGCCGATCGTGCCATCGGGGAAGTGCATGTTCCGGCTCGCAATCGCCTTGCGCAGCCGCTCGCAGGCCCAGCGCGCCTGCTCGATATTCGTCTCCGGCATCACCACCGCGAACTCCTCGCCGCCGAAGCGGCCGAGCAGGTCGCCGGCGCGGGTGACCCGGCGCAGCTCGTCGGCCACCGCCTGCAGCACCGCGTCGCCCGCCGGATGGCCATGCGTGTCGTTGATCGACTTGAAGCGGTCGACGTCGAGCAAGGCTATGGCGAGCGGCCGGCCGCTGCGCTCGGCGCGCGCGACCTCCAGCTCCATCCCTTCCATGACCTTGCGGCGGTTGGGCAGGCCGGTCAGCGCGTCCGTGGTTGCCATCAGCTGCAATTGCTCGGTCAGCGCGATCGCCTTCTTGTGGCCGATCGCCGCGCCGAAGCCGGCATAGGCCATGAGCATCACCACGATCAGCGCAGCGGCGGCCATGATGTAATTGTAGCGGTCGGCGCTTGCGTTCGCGAGCGCGCTCAGCTCGGACCTTCGGGCCAGCAGGCTGCGCTCATCGGCATCGACCCGCCGCAGCGCGGTCAGGAAATCGGCAATGTGGGTGTGCCCGACCCGGGCCCGCACCGCGGCGAGAGCCTCGTCATGCCGGCCGTCGGCCTGCATGGCCACCAGCCGGTCGATGGTCGCGATATAGGCCTCCAGCCTCGCGGTCACCGCCGCGAGGCTTGCCTGCTGCTGCGGATTGTCACGGGTCAGCCGGTCGAGCCGGCGGAGCAGCAGCCGGCTCTGCGTGCGGCCGCGGAAATAGGGAGCGAGGAAGTCGCGGTCGTTGGTGAGCAGATAGCCGCGCTCGCCGCGCAGCGCCTCGTTCACGGCGGTCTCGAGCCGGCCGGTGACGAGCAGGACGTCGAGCGAATGGCGCTGCCAGCGCCCGGCCTCGCGCCGCTCGTCGGTCACGCGGAAGGCATTGACGATGATCAAGGCGAAGAGCGTCGCGATGGCGATCAGGGCGCAAAGGCTGACCAGCCGCCTGCGGCCCGCTTTTTTCCTGAGAATGACGGCCTGGTCGAGCAAGTTTGGGCTCCTGTCTCAACAGGGCCCGACGTTACACGCGCCGTCGTAAACAGAGGGTAACCATAGGGTACCGCATCGTCCGAAATGGCGGATGAAGGCGTTCTATGGCCTAAGGGCGCGGCGCCGGCTCCACCCGCGGCGGAGCGGGGAGGGTGATCGCATTGCCCTCCGGGATCGGCGATTCAGGCCCCTGCGGGACAGGCGGCTGCGGCTCGGGCTCGAGGCCGTTGGTGGGCTCGGCCTCGTTGACGTCGCGGCGGTCGGCCTGGGAGAGCGGGACTGGCGGCGCGGTGGGGGCGCTGCTGGCGCCGAGCGCGTCGGTCATGAAAGCGCGCCAGATCCGCGCCGGGGCGCCGCCGCCGGAGGTGCCGGGCAGCGGGCTGTTGTCGTCATTGCCGACCCAGACGCCGACCACCAGATCGCCGGCAAAGCCGACAAAGACCGCGTCGCGATAGTCGGAGGTGGTGCCGGTCTTGCCGAAGGTCGGGACCGAGAGATTCGCCGCCCGGCCGGTGCCGCGGGTCACGACGCCGTGCAGCACGTCGCGCATCATCATCATATGCTGGGGATCGCGCCGGAAACCGGAATCGGACGGCGCGTCCTCGGGCAGGCCATAGGGCCGGATCGGGAAACGGCCCGAGGCGAAGCCGGCATAGGCGGCGGTTAGCTCCAGCAAAGTGACGTTGTTCACGCCGAGCGGCAGGCTGGGATCGGTGCGGAGCGGCGTGGTGATGCCCATGTCGCGCGCCGCCTGCACCACCGCGGCCCGGCCGACCCGCTCGGAGAGCTGCACGGCGACGCTGTTGCTGGACAAGGCCACCGCCTCGCGCAGCGGGATGGCGCCGCGATAACGGCCGTCATAATTGCGGGGCGACCAGTCGCCGACGCGCAGGGGGGCATCGTTGACGATCGAGTCCGGCCGGTAGCCGGCGCGGAAGGCGGCGAGAAAGACGAAGGGCTTGAAGGCCGAGCCGGGCTGGCGCCGCGCCTGGGTGGCGCGGTTGAACGGGCTCTCGGCATAGTCGCGGCCGCCGACCATGGCGACGACCCGGCCGTCCAGGCGCATTGCGACCAGGGCCGCCTGCGTCCGCCCGAGCCCGGCGCGGCGCACGGCGCGCACCGCAGCGCGCTGCAGATCGCCTTCGAGCGTCGTCCGGATCCGGCGATTGCCATAATCCTCGTCCGTGCCGTCGCTCGCCTCGCGCATCACCCAGTCGGCGAAATAGGTGCCGGTCGGCGTCGTGTCGCGTGGCCCGAGCCGGACGCGGGCGGGACGGACGGCGCGGCGCTGCGCCTCGGTGATGAAGCCGCACTCGACCATGGCGTTGAGCACGAGATCGGCGCGGCGGCGCGCGGCGGCGAGGTTGGTGGTCGGCGCGAGCCGGCTCGGCAGGTTCACGACGCCGGCGAGCATCGCCGACTGGGCGAGGGTCAGGTCCTCAGGGTCGACGTTGAAATAATGGCGGGCGGCGGCGCGCAGGCCGTAGACATTGTCGCCGAAATAGACGTTGGAGAGGTAGCGGCTGAGGATCTGGTTCTTGGTCAGCCGTGCCTCGAGCCACAGCGCGATCAAAGCCTCCTGCGCCTTGCGCGTATAGGTCCGGTCCGGGCTCAGGAAGCTAGTCTTGGCGAGCTGCTGGGTGATCGTGCTGCCGCCCTGCAGGCCGCTCGACGTGCGGTTGCGGAAGAAGGCGCGGCCGATCCCCCAGGGGTCGACGCCGCTATGATAGTAAAACCGCCGGTCCTCGATCGCGACGAAGGCCAGGCCAACATGCGGCGGCAGCTGGGTCACGTCGACCTGCTCGCCCATGATCGAGCCGCGCCGCGCGATCGGCTCGCCCTCGGCGGAAAGGATGGTCAGGCTCGGCGCATCGCTGTTGCCGAGCGAACGGGACAGAGGGGCGGTGATCGTCAGCCAGACGATGATGAGCACGAAGACGAGAAAGAAGAGCTTGATGCCCCGTTTGATCATGCGAACGCGGCGGGCGCGTTTCGTGCCGGGTGGCGGCGGGCCGTCCACCATGCCGTCATCCGGGATCGCCGTGGCGGTCATGGCGCCCCTGTCAGCATGTTTTCAGCGCGCCAGCAAGCGGTCGGGTGCAATTTGGGCGGGGGCGAGGTCAGGGAAGGGCCAAGCGGCGCCGGTAATGAGGGACTCGACCGTGGCCGCCATGGCCGGTCCGGTCTGGAGGCCGTAGCCGCCCTGGCCGCAGAGCCAGAAGAAGCCAGGGGCGTCCGGCGCGAAGCCCGCGGTCGGCGTCCGGTCCGGGGTGAAGGTCCTGAGGCCGGCCCAGCGATGCGCGATGCGGGTGACCTTGAGACTGGTGTAATGCTCCAGCCGGTCGGCGGCGAAGGCGATGTCATAATCGTCCGGCTGGGCGTCGCAGGGATCGTCGTCCACCTCGTCGACCGGCGAGACCAGGAGGAGGCCCGCCTCGGGCAGCATGTAGAAATCGCCCGAGGCGCTGTGCACGAAGGGCCAGCCCGCCATGTCCATGCCGGGGTCGATCGCGATGATCGTCCGGCGCTTCGGCTGCAGCCCGAGCCGGGTCACGCCGGCCAGCGCGGCTACCCGGTCGCACCAGGCGCCGGCGGCGTTGACGACCACTGGTGCGGAGACGGCGTCATTGACGGTCCAGGCGTCGCCGCGCCGCACGATCGTCTCGATGCGCGTGCCGAGCCGGATCTCGCCGCCCTGCGCGCGGACGGCCTTCGCGAAGGACTGAAGCAAAGCGTCGGCGTCGAGCTTGAGGCCGGTCGGATCGAGAAAGCCGCGCACCGCCGCATCGGGGCCGGTCCTGATCACCGGGCAGAGCCGGGTCAGCGCGGCTTCGTCCAGCGGCTCCAGCGTGTCGACGAGGCTCTCCATATTGGCTTCTAGCCGCTCGAGCAGGGGGAGGGCGCCTTGCTCGGCGAAATAGAGCGAGGGGGAGAGGGTGGCGATCGGCGTGTCGCAAAAGCCCTCGGGCTGTACCACGAAAAAGGGGCGGCTGTGGCGGGTCAGGGCCCTCACCGCCTCGTTGCCGATGCCGTAATGGGAGAAGGAGACGCTGCGCCCGGAGCTGTGATAGCCGAGCGCCTCCTCGCCCTCGAACACGATGACCTTGCCATGCGCGGCAAGGCGCGACGCCGCCGAGAGCCCGGCAATGCCGCCGCCGATGACGATGAAATCCGCATTCTCCATGCGGGCAGCGCTAGCCGATCCGGCGCAGGCCCTCAATGCGCGGCCAGTCCCGCGCGAATTCCTCGACCTCCCGGCCCATCAGGCCGTCGACGATCCGGCCGGCGGCGCGGCCATCGCCATAGATATTGGAGCGCTCCCACGGGCCGGACGGCGAGTCCAGCAAAGCGCAGGCCGTTTGCGCGATCCGACCGGTGTCGGTGCCGATGCGGAGCGCGGCGCCCGTCTCGACGCTCTCCGGCCGCTCCGTCGCCTCGCGCAGGACCACCACCTCCTTGCCGAGCGCCACCGCTTCCTCCTGGACGCCGCCGCTGTCGGTCAGGACGAGGCGCGCGCGCTGCAGCAGGCGGACGAAGCGGGGCAGATCGAGCGGCGGCAGCAGGCGGATGTTCGCCCGCCCGCCCAGCGCCCGCTCGGCCGCCCCGCGCAGCTGCGGATTGGGGTGGAGCGGGAAGAGGATGTCGGCGTCGCCCCGCTCCGCCAGCGTGGCGAGCGCGGCGCAGATCGCCTGGAAGGGCGCCCCGAAACTCTCGCGCCGATGCGCGGTGACCAACACTTCCTTGCGGCCCGGATCATAGGGCGGGAGCGCGGCCTCGACCTCGGCAGCGAGCTCGGGCTCGCGCCCCAGCCGGGCGAGGACCATGTCCAGCGCATCGATGCCGCTATTGCCGGTGACGAAGATTTCGCCGTCGACCCGTTCTCCGCCCAGATTGTCGCGGGCCGCCGGGGTGGGCGCGAAATGGAGATTCGCGATCAGGCCGATGGCGCGCCGGTTCACCTCCTCCGGAAAGGGATCGGCATTGCGGTAGGTCCTGAGCCCAGCCTCGACATGGGCGACGGGGATGTTCCGGTGAAAGGCGGCAAAGGCCGCGGCCATGGCGGTGGTCGTGTCGCCCTGGACGATGACCCGGTCCGGCGCGACCCGGGTCAGCACGTGATCGAGCCGGTCGACCAGGCGCGCGGTCAGCGCGTTGAGCGCCTGACCCGGCATCATCACCTCAAGATCGGAATCGGGGCGCAGCGAGAAGAAATCGAGCACCGGCCGGGCCAGATCGCGATGCTGGCCGGTCACGCAAATATGCGTGGCGACTCCTGGCTCTGCGCGCAGAGTCTTCAGGACCGGCGCAAGCTTGACGGCTTCCGGTCTTGTGCCAAGAACGACAAGTAATTGCACGACTCGACTCTCCCCTTTTCAGGGAAGAGTAAGCACAGTGCCCTTAATACTTAAAGAAGAACAATATCGACTCCGGACCTATAAATGTCCGGATCAATAAGTCCCGCCTCCGGAACGACGCGCATCGGCGCGGCCCGCAAGGTAAGCGGCGCAGCTGGCGCGGAGCGAGTTGCTGTCCGTGTCCGACAGCGAATAAGCGGTGGAAAGGCGCGCGATGAAGGCGGCCGGATCCTCCTGATTGCCGGCGGCGCGGCAGATCGTGGTGATCGAGGCGAGGTCGAGCGGGCCGCCGCTGGTGGCGCGGCGCGGCTGGGTGCGGCGCTGGATGGCGCTGCCCGCGCTCGCAGTCTGGGTCGGGCGGGACGGGCCAGGCATGATCCGCGTGGGCTGCGGCCTGGCGGTGGCGGCGCGCACCGGCTCGGCGACGGGCTTGCGCGGGCCGGGGGCCTGGGTGCGGGCCGGCGTGCGGACATTCCGCGACGCGACGCTGGTGCGGCGCGGCTGCAGCGCCTCGGCGCGCGACTGGAGCTCCAAAGCGGTCCGGTCGATCGGCAGGGGCTGGGCAGCAGCCAGGAAAGCCGTCAGGATGATAGACATATTCATTCCCCCCGGGAAAACGTCTCCCGCTAGGTGCGATTTATACCCTGTTTGTAAACAAGGTGTTAACCAAATTTTCTCGGGCGGGTTGTGAACGGGGCCGGATAGACTCATCAGATTCTAAGGAAAGGGAAATTTCGGTGACGGACGAGGATCTGGCGGCGCATCTGGCCGAGGAAGCGGGGCGGCTGCTGTTGGAACAGCGCAACAGTTCGCTGCTTCGGGGCACGGCGCTCGGCCATGTCGCGGACCAGGTCGCCAACGCCTTCATTCTCACCGGTCTTGCCGAATGGCGGCCGGGCGATGCTGTGCTTTCCGAGGAAAGCCCGGATGACAAAGCGCGGCTCGGGCGTAGCCGCTGCTGGATCATCGACCCGCTCGACGGCACGCGCGAATATGCGGAGGGGCGGCCCGACTGGGCGGTGCATGTCGCATTGGCGGTGGACGGCGTGCCCAGCCTGGGCGCTGTGGCGGTGCCGGCGCTCGGGCGGCTGTTCCGCTCTGACGCGGTGGTGGCGCCTGACGTGGCGCGGGAGCGGCCGGTGATGCTGGTCAGCCGCACGCGGCCGCCGGCCGAGGTGGACGAGCTTGCCATGCTGCTCGGCGCCGAGCTTCGCCCGATGGGGTCGGCCGGGGCAAAGGCGATGGCCGTCGTGTCGGGGGATGCGGACCTCTATTATCATGCGGGCGGCCAGCATGAGTGGGACAATTGCGCGCCGGCGGTGGTGGCGCTCGGCGCGGGGCTGCATGCGAGCCGGCTCGACGGCTCTCCCTTGACCTACAATCAGCCGGACACCTGCATTCCGGATCTGGTCATCGCCCGGCCCGAATATGCCGAACGGGTGCTCGGCTTCTGCCGTCAGAGATAGGCGGCGAGCGCCAGCCAGGCCTCTCGTTTCCTCTCGAAGCTCAGGCTCGCATAAGCCGGGCTTGAGGAAGGAAGGTCGATCAGTTCGACGCCCGGCGCGGGCCCGAGCTGAACCCGGCCGATCTTCGCCGATTTCGCGCCGTTGAAGCCGATCGCGCGAAGCGCGGGCAGCGTCGCGGCCAAGGCGGGGAGGTCGCTCGCTTCGTGCAGGCGGATGGCGGAATCGAGGCTGCCCTCCCGCGTCGCGGATGTCACTGTGTCCCAGAGCCCGATTCTGGCGTCGAGCAGGGCCGCCAGCCTGTCCTCATAGGCGAGCGGGACCAGATCGCGGCCGGTCACAGCGCTCATAAGGCGCCAGAACAAGTTCTGTGGATGAGCATAATAACGCTGTTGCGCGAGCGAGATCGCGCCGGGCAGGCTGCCCAGGACGAGCAGCCGCGTGTCGGCACGGGTGACGGGCGGGAAGCAGTGATGCATAGGTCCGGCATGAAGATAGAGGGCGGCTGCCATTGCGGAAAGGTGCGGTTCGAGGCCGAGGTGCCCGAGGCCGTCAAGTTGCTTGACTGCAATTGCTCGGTCTGCCGGGCGACCGGCTATCTGCACCTCAATGTTCCGCACAAGGATTTTCGGCTGCTGACCGACGCGGCGGCGCTCACCTCCTACCGGTTCGGGACGGGGATGGCGAACCACCTGTTCTGCGCGACCTGCGGGATCAAGAGCTTCTATCAGCCGCGCTCGCATCCCGATCATTGGAGCGTGAACTGGAACGTGCTGGACGACGTGTCCGGACTGACGGCAACCGTGACCAGGTTTGACGGCCGCAACTGGGAGCAGGCCGTCACGACCCTCGATCAGACCTCGCCGAACGCATAGGCGTCCATCGCCAGCACGTCCCAGGTGTAGCTGTGATGCAGGCGCCGGCCTGACTCGCCGCCGCCCGCGCCATAGGCGAAAAAGAGCGGCAGCAGATGCTCGTCGGTGGGATGGTTGCGCGCCGCGTCGGGCGCTTCGCGCATCGTGTCGAGCACGTCCTCCCGCCGGCCCTCGCGGATCGCGCCTTCCAGCCAGTCGGTGAAGCCCTCGACCCAGACACGGTCCTTGTTGCCGGGCGTGAAGACGGCGCGGAGATTGTGCGAGATGCTGCCCGAGCCGACCAGCAGGATGTTCCGTCCGCGCAGCGGCGCCAGCGCCCGGCCGACCGCCTCATGCCAGCGGGAATCGCGGCTGGGGTCGATCGAGACCATGACAATCGGGATGTCGGCCGCCGGGAAGAGCTGCAGGAGCGGCACCCAGGCGCCATGGTCGATCAGGTCACCCGGATCGCGGCGCGGCTGCAGCCCGGCGGCATCGAGCAGGCGGACGACCTCTTCGCCCAATGCCGGATCGCCCGGCGCATCGTAGCGGAGCGCATGGAGCTCCGCGCCGAAATCGCCGAAATCGTGCCACGTCCTGAACCGCGCCGGGGCGCGGACCGCGACGCCGCCCGCCTCATGATGGGCGGACATGATGACGATCGCGTCCGGCCGTTCGAGGCGCGCACCGAGCTCCCGCAGGAAGGTGCGGGCGGTCACATCGCTGACCGCGAGATCGGGCGCGCCGTGGGACAGGAAGAGGGCTGGCTGGGTCATGACAGCGATATAGGGCACCGCGTCCGTTTCCGGAATGAGCGGGTCATGAAAGCGTCTGTTGCGCAATCCGCAACACCCGCGAATCCTTGCCGCTGATCCCCGCCCGGCCTAGGCTGAGCGGATACAGGGGAGGGTAATTCATGTCCGAAGCGGTGGCCGCGGCGCCTGCCGATCCCGATCTGGTGATCGATCCGAAACGCGACCGGCTGGTCATCGTCGCCTCGACGCTGGGCACCGTCTTCGAGTGGTACGACTTCTTCATTTACGGGACGCTGGCGGCGGTGATCAGCGTCCAGTTCTTCCCGACCGCCAATCCGACCGCCGGCTTGCTGCTCGTGCTCGCCACCTTCGGCGCGGGCTTCGGGGTCAGGCCGCTCGGCGCGATCCTGTTCGGCATCCTCGGCGACAAGCTCGGCCGGAAATATACTTTTCTTGTCACGATCACGCTGATGGGGGTCGCCACCGCCGCCGTGGGCCTGCTGCCCACGTATGCGCAGGCCGGCATCCTGGCGCCGGCCCTGCTCGTCACGCTGCGGCTGCTGCAGGGGCTGGCGCTGGGCGGCGAATATGGCGGGGCGGCGATCTATGTCGCCGAGCATGCGCCGCCGAACAAGCGCGGCCTCTATACCAGCTTCATCCAGGCGGGCGTGATCGGCGGGTTTCTGCTCAGCGTCATCGTCGTGGTCTCGACGCGCTGGGCCGTGGGCATCGAGGCCTGGAACAGCTGGGGCTGGCGAATTCCGTTCCTGCTGTCGGTGGCCCTGCTCGGTATCTCCCTCTGGGTCCGGCTCAAGCTGAAGGAGAGCCCCGTCTTCAAGGCGATGAAGGAGGCGGGCAAGACGGCGCGCCACCCGTTCCGGGAAAGCTTCAGGGGCCGGCACCAGCTGAAGATGATCTTCGTCGCCCTGTTCGGCATTGCGGCGGGGCTCACCGTCATCTGGTACACGGCTCAGTTCCAGGGGCTCTATTTCCTGCGCAACTCGTTGCGTATCGACGATGTCGCGGCGGAAATCATGGTGGGCGTCTCCGCCTTCTTCGCCACCTTCTCCTTCATTTTCTTCGGCTGGCTCTCCGACAAGATCGGCCGCAAGACCCCGATCGTCATCGGCTATGCGCTGACCATCATCCTGATCTTCCCCCTCTTCCATTGGATGGCGTCGGCCGCGAATCCGGAACTGGCGGCGGCGATGCAGCGCAACCCGGTCACCGTGCAGGGCAGCAACTGCGCCTATAATCCGTTCGCGCAGGGGGCGCAGGCCACGCCCTGCGCGCGCGCGGTGGGCGAGCTGACCCGGCGCGGCATCGCCTATGACGTGATCCCAGCGGAGGGCTGGAGCGGCGACACGTACCAGGTGCGGGTCGGGCCCAATGTCGTGAATGCGGAAAATCCCGCGGAACTCGAGCCCGCGCTGGCGGCGGCAGGCTACCGGCTGGAGAAGACCGTGCCCAGCTTCGGCAAGGCGCTGCAGGTGGTGCTGGCGATCACGATCATCGGCTTCCTCTCCGGCATGACCTACGGGCCGGTGGCGGCCCTGCTCGTCGAGATGTTCCCGGCGCGGATCAGATATACGTCGCTCTCGGTGCCCTATCACATAGGCACGGGATATTTCGGCGGCTTCCTGCCCTTCATCAGCCAATATATCGTGACCCGAACGGGCGATCCCTTTTCGGGCCTCTGGTACACGATCGCCGTGGTGGCGATGGCGCTGGTCGTCACCTTGCTCTGGCTGCCGGAAACCGCAGGCAAGAACCTTGATTGATCGGGAGGGGCGCAGGCCCTAGTCACCGCGCGATGGTCCACAATCCGCTGCGCCTCCGCATCGACGGGGACGCGCTCGTCTCCAACTGGCACTGGCTCGCGCACCGGAGCGGCGGCGCGGAATGCGGCGCGGCGGTGAAGGCCAACGCCTATGGCCTCGGCGCGCGGCAGGCAGTGAAAAGGCTGCAGGGGGCGGGCTGCCGCTTCTTCTTCGTCGCCACCTGGGCGGAGGCGGAATTGCTGGCGCCCTGGCCGGGCGATCTCGATCTCAGTGTGCTGCACGGCCCGATGCCGCAGGACATGGCGAAGGCGGTCAAGCTTCCGGCCCGGCCGGTGCTGAACAGCGCCGAGCAGGTTGCCCGCTGGCGCGGGACCGGCAAGCCCTGCGACGTGATGATCGACACCGGCATCAACCGGCTCGGCGTCCGGCCCGAGGAGGTGGCGGCCGGGCTGCTGGACGGGCTGACGATCGAGACCTTGATGAGCCATCTCGCCAGCGCGGACGAGGACAGCCCGGCGAACCAGGCGCAGCTCGAAGCCTTCCGCGCCGTGGCCGGCAAGGTGCGCGCGCAGCGGCTCAGCCTCGCCAACAGCGCCGGCATCTGCCTCGGCGCGGACTATGCGTTCGGCCTGACCCGGCCCGGCCTGGCGCTCTACGGCGGTGTGCCGCGGCGCGAGGCGAAAGGGCATCTGCGCCAGGTCGCCCATGTCGAGGCGCAGGTCGTTCAGCGGCGCAGCGTGTCGGCTGGCGAGGCGGTCGGCTATGGCGGTACCTTCGTGGCCGAGGAGGGCTGCGAGCTGCTCGTCCTCAACATCGGCTATGCCGACGGCTATCTGCGCGGCTTCTCCAACCGGGGCCGGGCGAAGGTGGCGGGCAAATGGGCGACGGTGGCGGGACGCGTGTCGATGGACCTGACCGCGGTGAAGATCGATCCGAAGGCGGATGTCGCAGAGGGCGACTGGGTGGAGCTGGACTATAATCTGCCGGAGGCGTCGGTGCAGTCCGAGCTCAGCCAATATGAATTGCTGACGACGCTCGGAAGCCGGTTCAAGCGGGTGTGGATCTAGCCCATCACCTCATATTCGCCGATCCGGTGCTCGGCGGCGGTCCAGCTTTCGGTTGAGCGGTCGAGTGCCTCATAATCGGCGCCATGCGTGGCGATGAAGCTTTCGAAGTCCGCGCGGGAGCGCCAGATGTCGAGAGTGAGATAGGAGCCGTCCTCGGCGCGGAACAGCTCCGTGCCGCGATAGCCGTCGCCCCGGGCGAAGAGCTGGGCCCAGGCCCCGGTCGGCGCATAGGTCGCCTCGAACGCGGCGCGCGCGTCCTCCAGCACCTCGTAACGCCAGACCAAAGCGATCATGCCCGCAGCTCCCTGAAGAGCACGCAGATTACCGGCTTCGGGTAGCGTCGACAAAGGGCCGGATGCGGGTCCGCCGGCGCTGTTTCGGAATGGCACGGCGAGGTTCGCCTTTCTCAACGGCGGGCTGCCTGCACCTTCCGGTAAAGCGCTTCGGTGAGGCTGAACAGGCCGAACAGTAGCACCCCGGCGGCAACCCCCAGCTGGACCGGGCGCGGCAGCGAGCCGAGCGCATCGTCAATGCCGCCGGCCGCGCCGGAATTGTGCAGCTGCGCGGCGCGCAGCAGCAGCCAGCCGATCAGGAGGAAGACGACGCCCCGGGCCGCGAAACCGATCCGGCCAAGCCAGGCGACCCAGCCACGCTTCGCCGCCTCCGGCTTCAGGTGACGCATGAATTTGAGCGACCAGGCCTTGCGGAATTGCTGGATCCCTGCGCCGGCCGCCACGGCAGCGGCGAGATAGAGCAGCCACTCGCCGCCGGGGACGCTGAGCGCCATCGCCGCACCATGTTCCGGGCCGTCCCCGCCGCTCCGACGGGCGTGCAGCGCCGCGAGAACGGCGCCGACGCCGAGGCCGAGGTGGATCAGGCCCGAGCCCGCGCCAGCAAGGCGGACGGCCACGCCCTTCGCGTCGCTGCCATGATCGTCGGTGTCGAGCCAGGCCTCGAGAAAGCGCCAGGCGGCATAGCTGAAGAAGCCGGCCGCCATGACCGCCACGAGCACGGCGCCGGCCTGCCGCTCAAGATAGGGCAGGATCCCGCCCGCATCCTCGGTCCGGCCGCTCATGATGGCGAGCCAGCCGATCGCGCCATACATCAGCCCGCGCGCGGCGAAGCCGAGCCGGGTGACAATTTCAAATACCTTCATGCCGGCCGCTCCCACGAATCACGGCATGTCAAACGGCGCGATTGCGAGACCGTTCCGGCTCAGTATCGGCTGTGGGAGATCAGTCCCGCTCGAGGCAGACCGCGATGCCCATGCCGCCACCGATGCAGAGGGTGGCGAGGCCTTTCTTCGCGTCGCGCTTCTGCATCTCGTAGATGAGCGTGGTGAGGACGCGCGCGCCGGATGCGCCGATCGGGTGGCCGATGGCGATGGCGCCGCCATTGACGTTCACGCGGTCGCTGTCCCAGCCCAGTTCCTTGCCGACGGCCAGAGCCTGCGCGGCGAAGGCCTCGTTCGCCTCGATCAGGTCGAGATCGCCAATCGTCCAGCCGGCTTTCTCCAGTGCCTTCTTCGACGCCGGGACCGGGCCGATGCCCATCACCGACGGGTCGACGCCGGCGCTGGCCCAACTCGCCACGCGGGCGAGGATCGGGGCGCCGCGGCGCTCGGCCTCCTCGCGGCTCATCAGCACCAGAGCGGCGGCGCCGTCATTGATGCCGGAAGCGTTGGCGGCGGTGACGGTGCCGTCCTTCTTGAAGGCGGGGCGGAGGCCCGAGACGCCGTCGACGGTGGCGCCGGCGCGGATATATTCGTCGTCCTCGACGATCGTGTCGCCCTTCTTGCCCTTGATCGTGACCGGCGCGATCTCGTCCCGGAAGCGGCCGGCGGCACGGGCGGCCTCGGCCTTGTTCTGGCTCGCGACGGCGAATTCGTCCTGCTCACCGCGGGTGACCTGGTATTGCTCGGCCAGATTCTCGGCGGTGATGCCCATATGATAGCCGTTGAAGACGTCGGTCAGGCCGTCCTTGATCATCGTGTCGATCATCGAAAGGTCGCCCATCTTGGTGCCCGGGCGCATGTTCGCGGTATGGGCGGAGAGGCTCATGCTCTCTTGCCCACCGGCGACGACGACGGTGGCGTCACCGGTCTGGATCGCCTGGCTGGCGAGGGCGACGGCGCGCAGGCCCGAGCCGCAGACCTGGTTCACACCCCAGGCCGGGACTTCCTTCGGGATGCCGGCGGCCATCGAGGCCTGGCGGGCCGGATTCTGGCCCTGACCGGCGGTCAGCACCTGGCCCAGAATGACCTCGGAGACGTCCTCGGGAGCAACGCCGGACTGGGCCAAAGCGGCCTCGATCGCCACGCGGCCCAGCTCATGGGCGGGGGTGGCGGCGAAGGCGCCGAGGAACGAGCCTACGGGCGTGCGCTTCGCGGCGGTGATGACGACGTCGGTCATGGGTGAGTCTCCGAGGGAAATGGGATTGGGGCGCGCCTAGCATTTTGCTGCAGCGCGGGAAAGCCAGGCCGCCAGCGGCTCCCAGAGCGCCGCCTTGCCCTTGGAGCCGACCACCATGCCGACATGGCCGAGCGCAAGGTCCAGCCGCTCGCCGGTGCGCGGCGCGGTGGCGTGGGGAACGATGCGATCGGTGGTCGAGACGATGTTGAGCAGGGGGATGGCGAGGGCGGCCGGGTTGATGAGCTCGCCGCCGACTCGCCAGCCGCCCTGGCCAGGCAGGTCGTCGCGGAACAGGCTCTCGAACATCTCGCGCGCGGCGGCGCCGGCGACGGGCGGGCCGTCATTGGCCCAGTCCTCCAGCCGCACGAAAGTCCGCGCGGCCTCGCCGTCGAGGCTCGCGAAATCCTCGAACTTGGCGACGGTGCGCGCGGGGTCGAGCGACCAGAAGGCGTTTTGCAGCACCTCCATCGGGAGCACGCCCAGTGCCTCCACGGCGGGCGCCGCACCGGCCCAGAGCATGCCGAGCTTTTCGCGGGCTTCCTCAGGGAAGCCGTTGAAATGCCAGGGCGCCGCGAGGGTGGCCACGCTCCGCGCCGGGCCGAGCTGCGCCGCCGCCAGCGCCATCGTGCCGCCGAGGCAATAGCCGACCAGGTCCACGGGCTCGCCGAGGTCGCGCATCAGCGGCAGGGCGATCTCCTCGACATGGCCGGCGACCGAGAGGCCGTGCCGCTCCGGCCCCGGCCAGCCCCAATCGAGCAGCAGCACGCGATGGCCCTGCCCCCCTAGCCAGCGCAGCAGCGAGCGCTCGCCCATGTCCAGCACGTTGGGCGGGTTGATCAGGGACGGGGTGAAAATGACCGGCGGGCCGTCGCCGCCATAGTCGCGGAGTGTCGCGCCGAACCGCTCCGCGACCGCGGGCATCGGTGCCTGCGCGATATCCCGCTCCGCCTCCTGATAACGGCGCAGGCCCGCCAGCGCCGTCTTCATCCGGGACGGATTTGCCGCGGTTTCGCTGCGCAGCATGGAAAGGAAGAGGGGAAGGGGGCGCGGCCGATGTTGCAGTGCGGCAAGCCTTGGTGCTAGGCTGCTTTCTTCATCCTGCAAGGAGCCTGTCATGGCGGCGTCTCGGTCCCCGGACGATGTGGTTATCATCAAGAAATATGCGAACCGGCGCCTCTACGACACCGAAAGTTCGACGTACATCACTTTGGAGCGGCTGGCGGAAATGGTTCGCCAGAAGCGCGAGTTCCAGGTCGTCGACGCGAAGAGCGGCGAGGACATCACTCGCTCGGTCCTGACCCAGATCATCATGGACGAGGAAGCGCGCGGCTCCGAGATGCTGCCGGTCAATTTCCTGCGCCAGCTCATCTCCATGTATGGCGGCCAGATGCAGGCGGCGGTGCCGCAATATCTGGAAGCCTCGCTCGACCAGTTCCAGCGCAACCAGAGCCAGTTGCGCGAGGCCATGGCCGGAGCCTTCGCGGTCAATCCCTTCGCCGAGATGGCGCGGCGCAACATGGAAATGTTCACCGCCGCCGCCTCCAGCGGCCGCCCGTCGGGCGAGCCAGCCTCCGACGGCGACAGGCCGGCGGCGGGACCTGAGGACAACAAGGCCGAGCTGGCGGGGCTGAAGGCCCAGCTGGCCGAGCTGCAGAAGCAGCTGGACCGCCTCAGCTCCTGACCAGCGCCAGCGCGGCGGCAAGGACCGCGTCGCGGCCGGCGGCGATGTCCGCCTGCGTTTCCTGTACCGCAAGGTCCGGCACCAGGCCCGCATCCGGTTGGGGCGTGCGCGGAAAGGTGCCCACTAGAGGCAGATCCGCTTCCAGCCCGCTTTCGGGCAGGCGCAGGAAGTAGAAGCTGCCGCCATTGATCCCGCGCCGGTTGCCGCCCGTGTTGCCGCCGACGAGCGTGCCGAGCCGGCTGGCGCGCACCGTCGCCGCGAACTGGAAGGTGGCGGAGCTGTTCTGCGGGCCGATGAGGACGATCAGCCGGCCGGTGAAGCGCGGTTCTTCGGGGCGGATCACGGCCTCGCCGCCCTCTTCGGGAAGGCGGTAGAAGCCATTGCCGAGGTCCATGGCATTGGCGCCGAGCCGGTCGAAGCTCCGGTCCCAGGTGTCGAGATAAGGAATGAGATCGCGCGGTGCTTCGCGGAAGCGTACCCGCCGCTCATAGCCGGCGAGCGGCAGCGGCGCATCGATCAGGTGCGAGAGGATATGATGGCCGATATCCTGCCCGCCCTCATTGTCGCGCAGGTCGACGATGAGGGCAGATGGCCGCCGTCGCCGCAGCGTCTCGAATGAAGCGGCGAGCCAGGCACGCCAGTCCCATGTCGAATCGTAGAGCGCCCATGTCGTCATGGTCATGATCGCGGCCAATCCCCGGTACTCCAGCTGCCAGCCCGGATTGTCGCCCGGCGCGGGCCCAGGGACCCGGCGCATCGTGGCGCGGCGGCGGGTGAGATCGATTGGCGCGACCAGGATATTGCGGCGACGGCCGGCAGGCGTGCGGAGGCCCAGCGCATAGGCCGGAGCCCGCATCGGGAAGAGCAAGGGGAAGTAGACGTCGAAGCTTTCATAGGCGTCGACTCCCTCCACCGCGAGCAGCGCCCGGCGCTTCGCGTCATTGCCACCGTCGGCCCGGGCGAGGGGGAGCAAGGCGGCAAGAACGCCGGCCACCGGGCGGCCGTCGATCGTCAGGATCTCCGTGCCCGAGGCGAGGCCATTGCCCTCCGTGTCCGCGGTGACGATCATCCGCGTGCCGAGCCAGCGGAAGCGGAAGGGCAGGCGGTTGCGGCCGGCGAACAGCGCCTGCGCGACGCTGCGGCGCTGGTTGTAGAAATTCGCGTAGCTATGGCCGCAGCGAACCGTGCCGAGCAGGCGGGAGAGAGCCAAATAGCGGGCGGGCAGGTCACGTGCTGCCGCAAAGGTCTCGGCGAAACGGGTGAAGCGTGCGGTCACGGCCGCAGGGCTCGCATAGCGATAGAGGCCGGGATGGAGCGCTTCATAGGCCCGGCGCAGGATGTCGCTATCCTCCGCGCCGGGCGCGGCCCGCAGGATGGCGGGGGCCGCGCAGGCGGCGGCCCCGGCGAGGCGGATGAACTGGCGGCGGTGCAGCATGAGACAATCCCTCCGCCGGTGGGGATCGGCGGAACCGTGCGCCCGGTCGCCTCAGATTACGGGCGGCGCGGAAAATTGAGCGGTTGAGGCGTCACGAATCCGCCAGGCCGAGGGCGTCATGCCGAAACGGGCACGGAAGGCGCGGTTGAAGCTGGCCTTGGAGCCGAAGCCGGACTCGAGCGCGATGGCGAGCAGGTCGTCGCCGTCGCCCGCATCAAGGCGGCGCGCCACTTCCTCCGCGCGCAGCCGGTTCAGCAGCGCCGAAAAGCCGCCGCCGCCATCCTGGTTCAGCGCGCGGGAGAGATAGGTCTCGTTGGTGCCCAGGCGGCGCGCGAGGTCAGCCAGCGTCAGCTCGGGCTCGCGCCACCAGCCCGATCCCGCGAGCCTCGCCGTCCAGAGCTCCGCCGCATCGTCCAGGACGGGTGCGCCGGGCAGGGGCGGGAAGGGAATGCCGGCATGGCGCCAGCCCTCGATCCCGAGAAAGACCCCGATTGCCGCGAGCAATATGTAGAAACCGAAAAGGTCGAAATAGTTGAGCGAGCTGACGAAACTGTCCCAGGCTTCCACGCCGGCCCGGGCGGCGAGCAGGAGGAAGAAGGCGGCGAGGCTTCGCTTCAGCCAGGCGGCGCGGCGCTCGGCGGCGCTGCGGCCCTTGGCCGAGCGCGCGTAGAGGCTCACCAGCCGGTAGCCGGCCAGCCCATAGCCCGCCATCGACACGAGGATGGCGACAGTCAGGAACGGGTCGAGGATCGGCTCCTGGAAGCCGGCGTCGATCCGGTTCTTCACGTCGAGCGGCAAGGTGAAGCAGATGGCAAGATAGAGAAAATGCAGCACGGGCGGCAGGAAATGGTCGACGCCGACCGGTCGGCCGCGGACGAGCGCGTGGATATGCGCGTACAGCAACGGCCCAACCGCGAGCGGCAGGGCGAAGGGCGCGAAGCTCAGCCAGGGAAAGGCGTCATAGAAGCCCGCATAGCCGAGGATGAACGGCGTCAGCATCCCGGCCAGCACGATCAGTAATGCCGCGAGGTAGCGATTGGACAGCCGGCTTTTCCGCTGCCGCAGCAGGGCGAGGGCGAGCAACAGCGCCTGGAGAGCCAGGACCAGGAGCAGGATGCTCCAGGCGCCGAAGCGGGTCACCGGGGCCGCACGAACCTGAGCGTCATACGGTCGCTTTCGCCGATCGCCCGGTAGCGCTCTACGTCGCCATGGCGAAGCGCCGGCGGGAGCGTCCAGACGCCGTTCGGCCAGTCGGCCGTGTCGCGCGGATTGGCGTTGATCTCGCTTGAGCCGACGAAGCGGAAGCCGGCCTCCTGGGCGAGGCGGCGGACGGTCGAGACCTTGATATAGCCGCTGCTCGTCTCGCGCTCGTCGCTGGCGCTTTCGGGGAGGCGGTGGTCCTCGATGCCGAGCGTGCCGCC
>Ga0070665_100001203_pt1 | contig 31567 bp, 39 predicted proteins | sample KBSS13metaG_FD_65862 | JGI IMG/M metagenome (GOLD analysis project Ga0070665, IMG submission 65862) | Switchgrass rhizosphere microbial communities from Kellogg Biological Station, Michigan, USA - KBS S1-3 metaG | ecosystem: Host-associated > Plants > Roots > Rhizosphere > Soil ... | reverse complement strand
GCGGCGGCTTAAGGGATCCTCACCCGCTTTTTCGCGGCCAGGAAGTCGCGGTTCATCTGTTCGCGCTGTTCGCTGGAGAAATTCTCCTTCACCTCAGCCCAGATATTCCTTTCCTCTTCCTGGACGTGGTGATCGATCAATTCCTTGAGCACCTTGGCGCTCGCCTTGAATTCGGGCGTGTTGGGGGTAAGCGAGTCCAGCTGCATCAAGGTGGCGCTGGCCAAGGCGTGTTCCGTGAACCCTTCGGCACCATCGATCTTGGCTTTTTCCGCCGAGAGAGCGGCGATGGGGGTGTAGACAACCTCTTCCTCGGCTTTGCTGTGCGGAACCAGTGCCTGCTTGATCTGATTCACGAGGCTCTTCTGCTCCCGGGCATTGTCGCTTTTGGTGAGTTTCTTGAGCAGATCCTGCACCTCGTCATGCTCGGCCTGCAGGGTGTCGAGGATGTCGGTTTGGCCTTCGCCGGGGACGAAAGCCCCCATGACGGCCTTGGTGGCCTGTTCGATCGAGCTTTTGACAGACATTCTTGTGATCCTTTGTAAATCCGGTGATGGAACGTACCGCGCGGAACCAAGTTGCGCGGGCAGCGCTTCTTTTCGTGGGTAGCGCTTCTTTTTTCGTGCCAAAGCGTGCAATCGCGCGAAATCCCGTCGAATTCCGGCAACAAGAGGCGCACCGGCTCGTTACCGCACCACAACCAAATTGGAGGATTCCATGACGACCACCAGCGGTCATACCAGCGCCATTCTTGCTTCCCGGGTCAAAGGCACCGCCGTCTATGACGGCAGCGGCGACAAGATCGGCACTGTCGAGGATGTGGTGCTGGACAAAACGTCCAACCGCATCATGTTCGCGGCCTTAGGTTTCGGCGGCATCCTGGGAATGGGCGAGAAATATTGCCCCGTGCCCTGGTCGCTGTTGAACTATGACGAGAACAAGGGCGGCTACGTGGTGCCGATGACCAAGGATCGGCTGAAAACCGCGCCAGCCTATGAGCTCAAGGACCTTACCAGGCATGATGGCAGCGCCGGCAACAGCCTGGGCGACATCCGGGAAGAGACCTATTCCTATTACAACGTCAATCGCGACTGGCAGTAATTGGCGGCCGCCGCCGGACTCATCTCGGAGCCGGCGGCGGCTTTTCTGTTTGGAGTTCCATCATGTCCGAAGCAAAAACCACCCGGGACCACGACACCATCCGCCGCTGGGCGGAACAGCGCGGCGGCAAGCCCTCCGCGGTGGGCGACACAAGCAGCCCGAGCGATCCCGGCATCCTGCGGCTGGATTTCGATCCCAAGGACCGGGCCCTGGATGTGCTGACCTGGGGCGAGTTCTTCGAGAAATTCGATGAGGCGGAGTTGAGCTTCCTCTATCAGGACGAGACGGCGGACGGAAAGAAGAGCCGTTTCCACAAATTCATTCACGGCGGAGGGCGTCACTGATGGGCCAATCCATCGGCAGCATCGGCAACAGCCACAAACAGGCCGGCGCGGGCGACCAGAAAGCAAACCAGCCTTCGTTGCGCCCCGGCCAGCGGGTTTCGGACGAGCAGACTCCTGTCCCCCACAAAGGCGTGCCTAACAAAGGCCAACCGGACGGCGGCGCCGATCACGGACCTCGGTCGGCGCGTTAGCTTATCAAAAGCTAGTCCCCGCCGAACTCGATGATATAGCCGGCGACATGCTCATCGGCATCGCCCGTGCCGAGGGAGGTGGAAAATTGCGGCACGCTGTAGGAAAAAAGCGTGACGCAGCACACATGCGAAACGCTCCATTTGCCGTCATGCTGAAAGGCGGAGGACATCCAGTTGGCATAATGGCCGCCCTCGGCGGCGCCCTGCTCGTCGCCACGCCAGAACAAGGTGCCCTTGCCGCCATCGGCCTTGCCATCGGGGCCGGTCACCCAGCGCCACTCGCCTGGAGCAGTCTGGCGGCCGCCCAGATAGGTGACATCGGGATAGGTGGTAGGAAACAGCCGGTCCACGACGAACTGGTACTCGGCTGAATCATCGATGGTGGCGAGGTAGCCCTTATGAGCGTGCCAGGATCGGCGTGCCGCCGCGTCCATTGCCTCGTCCCAACGAATATTGGGCGCCGCTATGTAGCGATAGGCATGTCCGTTGGGCGCTTCGACGATGTCGCTACTGCCCAAACCCGCGCCCCTGTCCAGCAGGCGCCACGCCAGCCAGCCCGCGCCGATCGCCGCCAGCAGCAGCGCCGCAAGGATAATACGCTGTCTCATGGGCCCAACCCTTTGACCGCAAGGCTAGGATGATTTGCTGGGCCGCTCAACGCGGCGCTAGTGTCCTGATTCCGAAATTCGCACAATCTCCATATCGGGCCGTAGGCGAATTTCGGAATCAAGGGACACTAGCAACTCATTGAATCCTAGTGCCGTTTGGTTTCGACGTTCGCTCCGTTATCGATATCAAGCACTTGGCGAACGTCGAAACCACGGCACTAGGTCGATAGCCGCCTGCGAATGGCTTGCAACTCGCGGCGGCGCTCCGGTCCCGCCGGCGGATACTGCAGATCAAGGCCGTCCAGCAGGCCGACAACGATCTCGGATACGATGAGCCTGGCATTGCGCTTGTCGTCGGCCGGCACGATATACCAGGGGCACTGCCTGGTGCTGGTGGCGGCAATGGCCTCACCATAGGCGTGCATATAATCCTTCCAGTAGCCGCGCTCCTCGACATCGGCGGCATTGAATTTCCAGTTCTTGTCGGGATCGTCGATGCGCGCCAGGAAGCGCTTGCGCTGCTCCTCCTTGGAAATGTGCAGGAAGAATTTGACGATCCGGGTGCCGCTATTGTGCAGATGCCATTCCAGGTCGCGGATGGCACGGAAACGATGGTCCCAGATTTTCTTGCCGTCGCCCTCGGAGAGATTTTCCGCCTTGAGAATATCGGGATGGACACGGGCGATCAGTACTTCCTCATAGTATGAACGATTGAAGATGCCGATCTGGCCCCGCTCCGGCAGGTCGCGGGTGGTGCGCCAAAGAAAATCATGGGCCAGTTCGACAGGCGTGGGATGCTTGTAACTGAAGACCTGGCAGCCCTGCGGATTGATACCCGACATCACATGGCGGATAACGCCGTCCTTACCGGCAGCATCCATGGCCTGGAAGATCAGAAGCACAGCATAACGGTTGGAGGCGTAAAGCAGCCGCTGGCTCTTATCCAGCCGCTGCACATGATCGGCCAGAAGTTCTTCATAGTGCGTCTTGGAGCGATAGACTTTCCTGGTTTCCGTGGGCCAGTTGCGCAGATGGATCTTTTTGTCCTCGGCGGCGCGGAAGTTTTCGATATCGATTTTCATCTGTCGCTCCTGATGCCTAAAGCCTAGCAGGGCATAGTGGCAAAACCCAACCTCCGCGCATGGCTGCCCTGTCACGGTCCCGGATGGCGCGAACAGCAGAGCGGGCTAGCATGACGGAGCTGTAAGGAGATCCCGCGATGACAGACACCGCATCCAAACGCGCCCGCTTCCGCGCGCTGCACCAAAGCGGCTGCTTCGTGATTCCCAATCCCTGGGACGTGGGCAGCGCCCGGCTGCTCCAGCATCTGGGCTTTCAGGCCCTGGCCTCCACCAGCTCCGGCCATGCCTGGACCACGGGCCGGCCCGACTATGCGGTATCGCGCGATGAGGAGTTGGCGCACCTGACCAAGCTGTGCGCCGCCACCGATCTGCCGGTGAATGCGGATTATCAATATGGTTTCGCGGTTGAGCCCGAAGACGTCGCCGCCAATGTCCGGCTGGCGGTGAATACCGGCGTCGCCGGCCTATCCATCGAGGATCAGACACCGGGTGGCCGTGGCGACCTGCACGCGCTGCCATTTGCCGTCGAGCGCATCCGTGCGGCGCGGGCCGCGATCGACGCGACTGGCGAGGACGTGATGCTGGTGGCGCGGGCAGAGATCATGCTGTTCGAACCCGACGCGATCAGCGCCGCGATCGACAAGCTGGTAGCCTTCGCGGACGCCGGCGCGGATTGTCTCTATGCGCCCGGCGTGAAGAAGAAAGAAGACATCGCCGCCATGGTCCGCGCCGTGGCGCCCAAGCCGGTCAATGTGCTGGTGTGGGGCCCGGGTCTTTCCGTGTCGGAATTGGCCGATCTCGGCGTGCGGCGCATCAGTGTCGGCGGCACCCTGGCGCGGGTGGCCTGGAGCGCGATGCTGGCGGCGGCCGAGAAGATGCGTGACGGCTCGTTCGACGGCCTTGCCGGTGCGGTGCCCGGCAAGCAGATGAACGGCATCTTCGCCGGCTTCGGCTGACCCTCACCAGCCCGCGGCGAGACCGTCCTTGCGGTGATCGGTGCCGGCGCGATAGGTGCCGTTGATCGGCCGCTGCGAAGTCTTGGCGGGATCCGGCGCCGGCTCCTTCGGATCGGGCGTGAACAGAATCGCCTGATAGCCGCCGACCGCCGCGCCATTCACCGCCATCACGTCATGGCCCATCGCCTTCAGCTTTGGCCCCACCAGCGCCGCCAGCAAGGATTCCAGACCCAGCTTGTTGCCAATCTGCTCATGATGAAACCGCGCCATGTCGGTGGAGGCCTGCAGGTTGGCGCCCAGGTCCACCAGATTGACCACCATCTGGGCATGGCCCTGCGCCTGCATGTCACCGCCCATCAGCTGGAATGCCATGCGCTGACCGTTGACCAGCCCTTCCGCATGCGGTCCCTGAATCAGGAATGCGGCTGCCAAGGTGTTGAACGGCCGCTTATGCGGAGCGATGGCATTGGGACTTTTGGGATCGAGCGAGAACAGCCCGCCGCGATTGTGCAGCAGGAAGCCATAGCCCGGCACCGTCACGCCCGAGCCGAAGCCCGAATAGTTGCTGTTGACCCAGGAGACCATGTTGCCCCAGCGGTCGGCGGTCGACAGCACGATGGTGTCGCCGTTGCCGTTGCCATGGCCGGGCGCGGTAGAGGATGCCTTGCCGGGATTGATCTTGCCACACTTGCTCTGCGCATGTTGGGCCGTCAGGAACGCCTTGACCTTCTCACCCAGACCCGGATTGAAATTCGGATCGCCATTGACGGCGATTAGGTCGCCATAGGCCAGCTTCTTGGCTTCCACCAACAGGTGCCAATAGCGCGCATCGGTGGGGCCGAGGGACGCCAGGGTCTGACCCGGATAGACCGTGCCCACACAGGCTGCGAGAATGTTGAGCATCTCATTGGCGGCGAAGCCCTGACTGGGCGGCGGCAATTCTGCCAAGGTGAAGCCGTGATAGCTGCTGAGCACCGGCTCGGCCCACTCGCCCTTGTAGGCAGCCAGGTCTTCCATGGTCATGGTGCCGCCCAGGGCTTTCGCCTTGGCGACGATCGCCTTGGCGATGTCGCCCTTATAGAAAGCGTCACGCCCCTGCGCCTGCAGCAGGCGGAAGGCCTTGGCCAGATCGGGATTGCGGAAAATCTGCCCCGCCCTGGGCTGCTGGCCGTTGATGTACCAGGCATGGATGGAATCCGGGTCCGGCGCGGTGCAGCAGTTGGCGGCGTCCGACGGTTTGGGGCCAATGGCGTTGGGAAGATGCCAGTCATACGCCGCACGCTCGGTCAGCGGCACGCCCTGGCTGGCATAGGTCGCCGCGGGCTCCAGCACCTGCTTGAAGGTCATGGTGCCGTACTTGTCCAGCACCTCCTGCCAGCCCCAGGCCGCGCCGGGCACGGTCGCGGTGAGAATTCCGCGCGCCGGCATGCCGGAGCCCGGTCCCCAATTGGCCGGATCGGCGCGATAGCCCTTGCTGTTCATGAAGGCGACGGTCTGGCCGCCCGCCGCCATGCCGCTGGCGTTCAGCACATGCAGCTTGTGGTCCTTGGCGGTGTAGACGATGACAAAAAGATCGCCGCCCATGCCTTCATTCATGGGCTCGATCAGATTGAGCACGGCGGCCGTCGCCACCGCGGCATCAACCGCATTGCCGCCCTTGCGCAGGATGTCGAGGCCCGTCTGCGCCGCCAAGGGTTCGCTGGTGGTGACCATGCCGTTGCGCGCCATGACCTCGGAACGGGTTTGCGCTGACCAGCCTTCCGACCGGTCGCCGCGGATCGCGGTGCAGGCGGGCGGACTGTCCTTGGCCGAGGTACAGGTTGAGGTGGTAAGTTGTTGAGCGATCAGGGGCGTTGCCGCAGAGAACGCCACGCCCAGCGCCAGAAGCCATATCCTGGAAGAACGAAACCCACCCATCGCGGCACTCCACGATAACCCCGGCGATCAATCTATCGGCAGATGGGCCCGCAATCTACCGGCGTCTGGCCGGCAATAAGGCCTTGATCGGCAACAACCTGTGCGATTTGGCGGACCGGCAGATCAGCCGATCAGAGATCCTGGACCATCTTTTTGAGTTCCTCGGACGGCATATCGGCGAAGCGGTAGGCCTTGCTGAATTCCAGGCCGGCTTCCGACTTTTCCTGCCAACGCACGGCCGCCTCATAGGCGATGCGGTCCTTCATATCGAGATAGAACAGCGTGCCGGGAAGACGCTGGGCTTCCTTGAAATGCACGCGCACGCCTTTCGCCGAGACATCGCGGGTCTGGCAGGGCTGCACCAGGGCGCCGTCAAGGCTGATGACCCAGCTGCCAAGGGACACGCGCCGGCGCGGCGCCGAACGCTGCTCGATGAGCACTCTGGTTCTTTCTGCGGTGATAAAAGCCATCGTTCGCCGTCTGAAGCTCAGCGCTGCACAAGCCCCTGCAGCGCCGGTGAGATACCGATCAAAGGCGAAAGCTCTTAAGAAAACCTAGCCCGAAAAGAACATGAAACGTCATTAACCGCAGGGATGCAGGCGAAGCGCGCCGATCCCACAACAGCGCGCTTTGCTGCGATCAAACCGCAAATTGAAGGACCCTACAGGCGCAACTCAGATCCGGTGCTTGTAAACCACATAATTGAGCACCTTGCCCGGCAGGGCATCGAAATGATGCGGCGTGCCGGTCGGGATCATCACGAAGTCGCCTGGATGCATGTGGATCGTCTTCGCGCCGACCTGCTTGCGGCCGCGGAATTCGCCTGGCGCGATTTCCTTGCGGTCGGCGATGGTGCCGCCATAGGTGAGAATGGCGTCCCCTTCCAGTATCGTGGTCTGATCGATCCAGTGGGTGTGCTGCTCGATGTAATTGCCGTGATCCAGCCGCTTCACGAATTCCACAAAGAAATATTCATGATCGGAGGTGAAAGCGGAGGCGTAGACCTCGCCCGGCCATGGCGTCATCTGACGCTTGGCGATCTCCTCATGGGAAACATACCGGAATGTCTCGCCAGGGGTGCCGCGAAGGGTGGTTTGGCCTGCGGCCGGCAGGATCAGGAATGACATGGCAAGAGCTAGGAGATGAATGCGCATGGCGTTTTCCCTTCTCTCGGTTGTGCGGTGTTTCCAGGGTTATGTGCCTTTCAGCTTGTGAGTTCCCGCGGCGGATTACTTCCTCGGCGCGACCAGTTCGGTGATCCGCGGCAGGATCGTGTCGCCCAGATAGATATTCCCCGCCTTGTCCCAGGTCATGTAGTTGCTTTCCATGAACTGACCCTCCGCCTTGCCCTGCCCGCCGCCGATCGCGCCCAGGACATTCCCATCGCGGTCGATCTTCAACACCTGCCCGTCCATGCCGTCCGCCAGCCAAGGCTCGCCCTGCGGATCGAAGCGCAGAGAACAGGTCAGATTGCGCATCTGGATGGTCCGCACGAATTCGCCGGTCTGCTTGTACAGAACGAAGCGGTATTCCTCACGGTCCCCGATCCACACCAGACCGGTCTTGGGGTCTACGGCAACCGTGTGCGCGGAATAGAAGCGGCCTTGGCCGACCACGTTGCCGTACCACTGGTTGATGAACTTGCCGTTTTTGTCGAGGTGGATGATGCGCGCGGCGCCCTGGTTGTTGGTGGGGTCGGCGGAATCCACGTCATTCGGGCTTTCATCGCCATGGCCTTCGGCAATGAAGATGTCACCATGCGGCCCGACCGCGATATCCAGCGGCTGCCACAACAACCGCTGGCCTTTGCTCTCGACCCAGTCGCCGCGATGGCCGCGCTCACCGATGGTCAAAAGCAGCTTTCCTGCTGGACTGACCTTCATTACCAGAGCGCTGTTGGCGGCGGCGATCCACAGATTGCCGTCGCTATCGATCGTCATGCCATGGACCTTGTCCAGATGGCCCAGCACGTCGTCGCCGATGGTCTGAACGATCTTCCGGTTGCTGTCGAACTTAAACAGGGTGGGGCGGCCGACGGGGCTGCGTTGATAGGCCCAGAAATTGCCGTCCTTATCGAAGGCGACGCCCAGCACCCCGTCACCGCCCGGCGGCAACTGAAGGGGATAGGCGAATTTGTAGCCCATCGTTTGTTTCCACTCGACACGCTTGAGATCGTTGCGGGTACCCCGTGCCGCGAAGGGACTGCAGACGGTTGAGTCAACGCAAGGCGGCACGCCCAGTGAACTTGGCGGCGGCGCCGAGGCGAGCACCTCCCGGCATTGGCCGGACAGTTTGGCGGTTTGCTTGGTCAGGCAACTGCGCTGGCCGGCGCGCGGCAGGTCCGGGCACAGTTTTGGAATGTCACCGGCGCAGGCCGTCAGCGGGTCCCTCGGGTCGGCGGCGCGGGTGATGGCGTCGGCCCGCGCCAGATCATCGGGCGGAGCAGAGCCTTGCAAGAACCAGTCTGGCGATTTGGCGCTTGCGGCATGCGCCTCGGTCTGGACCAACCCGAGCGCGCTGAGTGCAAGGCCGAACGCGATCGCGGCGCCGCCGGCAAAATTTGATTTCCTCACCGAAAACCCGCCCTGACTGTTATTTTTCTAAGGTGCGCATATTATCGGCCAACCGGGCCTGGGCAAGCGCCGGTGTTCTGATGTCTTGCGGACTTTGAGACGTCAGCCCAGCCAAGGGGGACAGTGCTGTGACGCACCATGGGATTCTGACCGGCTCCCTTTGCCGCGCCATCGCGTTTGCGGCTGCCCTGTCTGCCACCAGCCCGGCCCTTGCCCAGCTGGCCGGCACCGCCAACCTTGGCGGCCCGCAGCCCATGGTGAACACAGCGATCCCGGACGGCGATTTTGCCGAGGTGGCCAACAGATTGGGACTGCGTGAAAGTGCCCAGCCCGCGCGTGAACTGATCAAGGGCTGGCAAAGGCCGCGCAAGATCCTTGTGGCCGTGGACAACAACACCAACCGGCTGGCCTGGCTTCAGGCTGTGGCGCCCGGCGTGCAACTGGTGGCCGTGCGCACGCCGGAGGAGAAAAAGCGGGAGATCGCCGACGCCGATGCGTTGCTGCGCATGCCCTGCAACCGGGAAGATCTCGGGGCGGGCAAGAGGCTGCACTGGATTCAGCAGGGCAGCGTCACTTTCGCCGGCTGTTCGGAGGTTGCCGAGCACACCAGCACGCGCCAGCCAGTGCCGCAGAAATTGCTGGACGGCACCGTTATCGTCACCAATCTGCAAGGCGTCCTCACCCGCCCGCTGGCGGAGCATGCCATTGCCATGATGATGACCCTGGGCCGCGCCCTGGACATCAATGTCCTGCAGCAGGCAAAGGGGCATTTCGACAAAATCGCGATTCCACCGAACAGGCTTTGGGTATTCCAAGGCCGCACCTTGCTGGTGGTGGGATTGGGCGGCATCGGCGCCCAGGTGGCTGAGATCGCCCATGGCCTGGGCATGACGGTGCTAGCCACCAACCCTTCCGACCGCAAGTTGGAGACCGTCAGTTATGTGGGGCGGCCCGCCGAGTTGCCGAACCTGGTCGGCAAAACCGATGTTGTGGTGCTGGCGGCGCCGCTGACACCCGATACCCAGCATCTGTTCAACGCCGCGATGTTTGCGCGCATGAAAAAAGGCGCGCTTCTGATCAATGTCGCCAGCGGCGGCGAAGTGGTGAGCGAGGATCTGGTCGCGGCGCTGAAATCCGGACAGCTCGGCGGCGCCGGATTGGATCTGGCCGACCCGGAAAATCCCTCCCGGCTGGCCCCTACCGATCCGCTGTTCAGCGCACCGAACCTGATCATGTCGCCGGAAACAGCTTCCCATGCCGTCGACACCACGGCAGCGTCCGGCGGCGAGGATATGTGGATCATCGCGCGGGAAAACCTGAAGCGCTACGTTGCCGGCGACAAGCTCTATTCCCTGGTGGACGCCAAGCGCGGCTATTAGAGGCCGGTCATGGCGCCGGCTGGGGCACGCGTTTGGTCCCGTCCAGTTCCTGTTCCATGTACGTCACCTCGCGCGAGACGACGCGCGTGGGCGTGGGATAATCGGTGTGCGAAGCCTGCAGTTTGGGGACCACGTCCGCCACCAGGGCGTCGCCTTTCAATCCGCGCTTGCGTCCAGCCGCTGTCAGGGACACCAGATCGGTCATGTAGCCCCGGAATATGGCGACGTCCTTCACTGTCGCGACATCACCATGCCCTGGCACGAAAGTCACGGAGGCCGCATCCGGAAGCTGTTCAAAGCCCCGAACCGTGGCGATCCACTTCTCCGTATTGCCGTCGACGGTATTGGGCGGCATGCGCCAGAGCATGTCGCCGCAGAACAGCACCTTGGCGTCGGGGACGCTGACCACGAGATCACCCCCGGTATGGCCCTCGACGGGGCGGATGTCGATACGGCGGGCGCCAAGCCAGATGGTGATCGGGCTTTCGGTGACCAGATCCGGCAAAGGCAATTGCGCCATACGCTGGGTAAGCTGCGCCTTGAGCGCCGGGTCAGGCACTTCGCCGAACATGCGCACATTCTCCGGACGCATCCAGGCGCGGACATTGCGGTGGGTGATGATGATCGCGCCGGCATCCCTGAACACCTGGTCGCCCGAGACGTGATCGCCGTGATAGTGCGTGTTCACCACATAGCGAATGGGCTTTGGCGTAATCTTGCGGATTTCGCCCAGCATGGCCTTGGCCGTGTCGGGCTCGAAGAAACTGTCCACCACAAGTACCCCATCATCGCCAATGACGAAGCCGGCATTCGATCCGCTGATCGCCGCGTAGATCCCGGGGCCGATTTCCTCCAACGTGAATGGGGATATCTGAGGAGATGGCGTCTGGGCGGGTGCCCGCCCCGTCATGGCAAAAACCAATCCCAGCACCAGCATAGACAAGCATGCGTGTCTCATGATGACCCCCTTGGTCTACATTCCCCGGAATTTATGCGCGTAGCGCTTACAGCCGGCTTGCGATTTTTGCCGACAGCGACCTTGCCGCGGCCGCGGCGCCTTTGCCGTCACGGGTCTGCACCAGCAAAGTGAGAAAAGTACCACCCTTTACGAAACTGACTTGCACGAACCCGGCTACGGATGTGAACGCAAACGCCGCGTCACCGATTCCTGTAAGCGAGACCGTGGGAGACGTCCGGCTTTTTGCATTGTCGAAACCGGGGCGGCCAATACCCGGCGCCTCCAAGGTCACGCTGTCGGTGCCGGTTCCGCGCCATATGCAGCCGCCGGTTTGCAACGATCGTGGCGGTTGAATCTGCGCGCCGAGAACGGCGCCGACCTCCTGCTGCGTTAAAAGATTGCACAGACTGGTCGCTGCAGCGGCTCGCGTGTGGGACGCGACAGCGATCGACGCCACCAGGACAAGAACGTGGCCGCATAACGAGGCTTTGCCGTAGCGCATGTGCTCGATCCGTCAGATTGGCGAGGGACGCTAGGATATGGCGGACGGGGTGGGATTCGAACCCACGGTAGGCTTGCACCTACGCCGCATTTCGAGTGCGGTGCCTTCAACCACTCGACCACCCGTCCGCCGGCGGTGATAGTGGAGCGCGTCCGCTATGGCAAGCTGTTCTAATCGTTGGAAATAAAGAAGGGGACGGTGACCTCGGCCGCTCGCTTTGGCGAGGCCAGCGTCGTCGCTCCAAACGGCCCGCTGGGCCATTTGGTTTGCCGTCCGGCAAACCGCTCCTCACCCCGTCCGCCGGCGGTCGGTGGAGCACTTTCGGCCAAGGATTTGAACGGTTTATGGCGCCCCGGCCAGCCATTTGATGCCGATGGCCGCGCCCAGGCGCGGCGCAATCAGCCTGGCGGCATCCCGCATCCCGGCCTCGAACCCATAAGGGGGATTGATCACCAGCAGGCCCGCGCGCGCCAGCTTGCCCTCCGGCGCCGGAATAGCAGTCTCGATCTCCAGCACCTTTTCCATGCCGCCGGCCAGCACTTCGCCGATGAAGCCGGCCGCCTGGGCCTGCGACTTGATGGGATACCAGATCAGATAAATGCCAGTGGCGAATTTGCGCCAGGCCTCGCGCACGGTCTCAGCCAACAGCGAAAACTCGTCCGGCGCCTCGAAGGGCGGGTCCATCAGCACCAGGCCGCGGCGCGAGGCCGGCGGCAATAGCTTGACGGTGCGGCGATAGCCATCACCCTCCTCGGCCTGCGCATTGCGGAACGGTGCCAAGGATTCCTTTAGCGCGGCAAATTCTTCGGGATGTTTCTCGATGGCCGTCAGCCGGTCCTGCGGGCGCAGCAGTTTCGCCGCGATGAGCGGTGATCCCGGATAGAAAGAACTGTCCTCCCGTGTGAGTGCAAGATACGCCGCCAATGCATCCGGCACCTTGCCCGAAAAATCATCACGCAACCGGCCGATGCCGGCCTCGGCCTCGCCTGTCTTGCCCGCGTCGTTTCCGCCAAGATCATAGCGGCCCCGTCCGGCATGGCTGTCCACCACCGCAAAGGCCGTATCTTTTTTCTTCAGATGCAGAAGAATCCCGACCAGCGCGATGTGCTTGATCACATCGGCGAAGTTCCCCGCATGATAACCGTGCCTATAATTCATGCGTCAAACTGTCCGTTATCACGCTTTGTGGCCGTCGCAAGAAAAAGTGAACGGAACTTCCGCAACTTACAACAACTTTGTCCGCGCAAGGATGGAACGCTTCTTCTACTCCGCGTCTTTCGCTTTCGGGTGGGCGTTAGGAGCTGTATGAGAAGGTTTGTAATTTCTGCTTTGATTGTGGGATTGTCTGCATCACCCGTGCTTGCCGAAAATTCAGCACCGCTGAATCCCGGAAAACCGGCGGGCGTGCGCCAGGCTGAACTGCTTGACGGCGGCAATGGCATGTTTGTCGTGGCCGGCGCGGCACTGGTCGGCATCACCATTGCGCTGGCGACGGCCGGAAATGGGCCAACCGCGCCCAACACCAGTCCGCCAGCGACTTCGACCCCGGGCACCACGCCTTAGGTCGTCATCCGTTCCAGCGGCGGGACGCGGCGCCCGGTCTTAAGGCCGGGCGCAGCGGCTGCTTTCCTGCACGTCTTATTCGCAGAAGACGCGGACCTTCGTATTTTCGTTGTCCACGTCTACCGTCAGTTCGCGCAGCTGCTCGATCAGCTCTTCGAGATTCTGCGGCGTCACATTGTTGATGTCGAAGGCGATGCCTTCCTTGCGCAGGGCATTGTTGACCTCTTCCCGCGCCGAGGCCGGGATCACGCCGGTCAGCCGCACGCCGGCACGCAAGAGCTGCATGGGCACGCGCACATTGACCTTGGTGGGGCCGTCGAGCGGATCCTTGGTGTCGACCAGCACCCGCAGATATTTGACCTTGTCGGCTTCGCTCATGGCGGTGGCGCCGACGCCGTTATTGCTGCCCCGCTCCAGGGCGGCGATCAGGCGTTCGGCCTCCTCGGCGGTGATCTTGCCACTGGCCAGCATCTCCAGGACCTGGCGGCGATTGTCGTTCATGGGAATGTTCCTTCAATGCAGATTGACGAAGATGCGGGACTTGGCGTTTTCGACTTCGACCTTGGTGCCGTGGAAAGCAGCCAGCAGAGCCAGCGCGGCACGGATGGAAGCCCAGAAACGCACGCCGAAAATCACGGCGGCGATGAACAGGAAAGGCAGCGCCAGCACAGCCAGCGGCAACAGCAGCAGCCAGAACAGGAACAGCGGCACCCACAGGCGGATGCCATGGCGCCAGCCCGTGGGCTTCACATGCACCGTGGCCGTCATAGGGGGAAGGATTTCGCCTTTCATTTGACCTCCAGTTGCCGAATGGCTTCGGCGGCGGTGATCTCGCCACGCTCCAGCCGGCTGAGAATTTCATTGCGCCCCGGCTCCAAGGGCGCGGGGTTGGTGTCGACGAATTCCAGTTGCCCGGCGATGCGGTTCAGCCGCGCCTTCACGGTCGGGTAGCTGACCCCGAACACCTGCTCCATTTCCTTGATCGAGCCATGGCTCTTGAGGAAGGCGGCGACGAAGATCTGGTCTTCCAGGGTCAGCCGCGCCAGCTGCGGCAACGCGAAGGCGCCTTCGATGGCGATATCGCCCATCCGCACCCGCTCCACCACCAGGGGAGCGCCCTGGGTCAGCTTGGTCAGTTCTTGCCAGTCTTTCGCTTCGGCCATGGTGCGTCTTCTCTCAGACGCGCCAGAGATACTTCAGAAAATCAATTTTTCAAGTTAAAAAAATTGATTTTATTGACATTGAATTCAAATAATTGAATTTAAAGGGAGATTTTCTCCAGCGGCAGGTCCTTGGTCCTGGGCCCGAAAATCCCGATCACCGCCGCCACCACCCCCATGCAGCCGGCGATGAAGACAAAGACCCCGGGCGCCCCGAAGCTCTTGAGAATGGCGGCGATCATGAAGGCGCTGAACACGGTGGAAAGCCGCGAGAAAGAATAGACGAAGCCCACCGCTTGCGCGCGCACGCGCGTCGGAAACAGCTCCGGCTGATAGCCGTGATAGGCGAAGGACAGGATGTTGTTGGCCAAGGTCAGCGCCACACCGCAGGCGATGACACCCGCCATGCCATGCGCCTGGGTAAAGGCAAGGCCGGCCGCTGCGATCGCCAGTGCCGCCCCCGCCACGATCCATTTGCGCTCGATGCGGTCGGTGAAGAGAAGGCCGATGGCGGGACCGAACGGCGCGGCGATGGCGATGATGAAGGTATAGGCAAGGCTTCTGGTGACCTCGATGCCGCTGGAGATCAGCAAGGTCGGCACCCAGCTGGCAAAACCGTAATAGCCGGCCGCCTGAAAGATGTTGAAGGCGATCAACATGACGGTGCGGCCCAGATAGGGCGGCCGCCAGATTTCGCCGAAAGAGCCGCGCTTCTGTTCGCCCGCATGCACGCGCGGTTCTGCCAGCTCGGCCCCTTCCAGCCTGGCCTCTATTTCCCAGGCTTCCAGGATGGCATCGGCTTCCGCCGCGCGGCCATGGGCCGCCAGCCAGCGCGGACTCTCCGGCAAACGGCGGCGCACGAACCAGACCAGAACTGCCCCCACCGATCCCGCCATCACCACAAAACGCCAGCCGTCCAGGCCGAAGATCACGCGCGGCACCAGCAGCCAGCCCAGGAACGCCACCAACGGAATGGCGGCGAACTGGATGATGTTGGCATAGGCAAAGGTCCGTCCCCGCCAGGCGGGCGGCGCCAGCTCGGCAATGTAAGTGTCGATGGTGACCAGCTCGATGCCGATGCCGATGCCGCAGATGAAGCGCCAGAGATTGAGGCTGAAGGCGTCCTGCTGGAACGCCATGATCAGGGACGCCACGGCATACCAAGCCAGCGAGCCCATGAAGATCACCCGCCGCCCCAGCCGGTCGGCAATGAAGCCGAACAACGCGGTGCCCACGAACAGCCCGAAGAAGAAGGCGGCGACGAAACCGGCGATGCCCGTGGTGCCGAACAGTCCCGGCGTGGTGGTGGTGAGGATGCCAGACTTGACCAGACCCGGCGCGACATAGGCGGCCAGAAACAGGTCGTAGAATTCAAAGAAGCCGCCTAGCGACAGCAGCGTGATCCGCCGCCAGAAACCGGAGGTTGGCGGCAAACGCTCGAGCCGGCCCGCGATCAGGCCGGCGTCAGACAAGCTTAGCGGCCTTCATATTCGCGATGCACGTCGTGCGTGACCACGCCGATATCGGGCGGCGGCATCTCCAGCCAGTCCTTGCGCTTCAGGGTCGCCAGCGTGTCTTCGTGGCCGTTGTTCCAGTGCTCATGCATGGAATCGTGACTGAATTCATAATCGCGGGCGTTCCCCTCGTACGACTTCTGCTGATAGATCAGCTGCAGGATGGTGGCCTGGGGCAGGCTGGCCAGCTTCTCGCGCATGGCGCGCTGTTCCTGTGTCAGGTCGGCGTCCGGCACCTTGACCAGCGCCTCATAGGCACGCCGCTTCCAGCGCTGCAGGCGGGCGAAATTGTCGGTCACCTGGCGGGTGCGCGAAGAATACTGGATGTCCTTCTGCCGCCCCAGAACATCGGACATGGTGCGCGGCAGTTCGCCCCGGGCGCTGAACAGGTCTATCTGGAAGACAAGCGAGTTGACGTCGTCGTCCTGTGCCAAGAGATGCTGCAGCGGCGTGTTGGAGACGATGCCGCCATCCCAGAAATAATCGGTACCGATCTTGACCATGGGAAAAGCCGGCGGCAGCGCGCCGCTGGCCAGCACATGTTCGATGCGGATCTCTTCCTTGCGATTGTCGAAGAAAACAAAATTGCCGGTCATGATATTGACCGCGCCCACCGAGAAATGAACATCGCCGTCGTTCAGCAGCTTGAAGTCCACCAGTTCTTCCAGCGTCTGCCGCATCTGAGTGTTGTCGTAGAAGCTGGTGGCATCCTTGGCGCCCGGCGCCAGGAACCAGGGATTGACCTTGTGGGGATTGAACAGGCCCGGCTGGCCGAACAAGGCGGTGGTCAGCGCCGACACGGTGTTGCGGGTCTGGCGGTAGATGTCGCCATCCGGCGTAAAGGGCCAGATGGAGCGGTCGGTAATGCGATCCCAGAATTCGCTCAGGGCGGCCAGCCGCCGCTCGGGCGCGTTGCCGGCGATCAGCGCGGCATTCACCGCGCCGATGGAGACGCCGGACACCCATTCCGGCTCCAGCCCCGCTTCGTGCAAACACTGATAGACGCCGGCCTGATAGGCGCCCAGCGCCCCGCCCCCCTGAAGCACCAGGGCGATGCGGCCGCAATTGTCGGGACGGTGGACCGGCGTACAAGGGTGGCCGGAGGGATGTATCGGTTTTGTGTCCATTCAAAGCGAATCATAGCGCAATTCGCGTTGATTCGCTCGGCCTGCGGCCTTATCGCCCCTTCGGCGCGCATGCCTCGCCTGCCATGCTGGCCCCGTTAACCGGAGAATATGCCATGCCCGCCAGCCTCAAAGGCAAAGTCGCCCTCGTCACCGGCTCGACCTCGGGCATCGGCCTTGCCATCGCGCGAGCCTTTGCCGCGGAGGGCGCCGATGTCTGCATCAACGGCTTTGGCGATGCCGCCGCCATCGAGAAAGAGCGCAGCGGGCTGGAAAAGGACTTCGGGGTGAAGGCGATCTATTCCGGCGCCGACATGAGCAAGGGTCCCGCGACCGAGGCGATGGTGACCGATACCATCAAGCAGCTGGGGTCGGTGGATATCCTGGTCAACAATGCCGGCATCCAGTTCGTCTCGCCGGTGGAGGAATTTCCCCCGGAAAAATGGGACCAGATCATCGCCATCAATCTGTCATCGGCCTTTCACGCCACCCGCGCCGCCGTGCCGGGCATGAAGGCGAAGAAATGGGGGCGCATCATCAACACCGCTTCGGCCCACGCCCTGGTGGCTTCGCCTTTCAAGTCGGCGTACGTGGCGGCCAAGCATGGCATCGCCGGCTTCACCAAGACCATTGCACTGGAAACGGCGCGCTTCGGCATCACCTCCAACGCGATCTGTCCCGGCTATGTCTGGACGCCGCTGGTGGAAAAGCAGATTCCCGACACCATGCAGGCGCGCAGCCTAACGCGCGAGCAGGTGATCAACGACGTATTGCTGGCGGCACAGCCCACCAAGCAATTCGTCACAGTGGAGGAGATTGCGGCGCTGGCCTTGTATCTCGCCGGCGACATGGCGCGCTCGGTTACCGGCAGCATCATTTCGATCGACGGTGGCTGGACAGCGGAATAACGCCGCGCCGACACAGTTTGCGACAAGCCGCTCAATTCGGCCCCAAATGGTTCATGTGCAATTCAGGACACGGGACCTAACCTCTGCGTCATTAACGCGAGGATAGGAGCCTTCCATGAAACGCATACTTCTCACAGCCGCCGCTCTGACGCTGTTGGCGGCACCGATCAGCGGCGCTTTTGCGCAGCCTGATCGTCATGATGACCATCGCGGCAACACCATGATGATGGATCGCCACGACGATCATCGCGGCAACGCGATGATGATGCGTGGACCCCACCATGATTGGCGCAAGGGTGGCCGCATCGAGCGCGGTGACTGGGATCGCGGTGCGCGCATCAACGATTATCGCCGCTATCACCTGTCGCGCCCCCCGCGCGGCTATGAGTGGCGCCGCGTGGACAACAATTACGTGCTCGCCGCTGTGGCCGGCGGCCTGATCGCCTCGGTAATCTTGGCCAGCCACTAGTTCGGGCTTGTTGAAATTGGCGGCGTCCCTCATCGGGGCGCCGCCTTTTCTATGTGCGCAGGACTTTGCCCAAGGTCACCAGGCCCGGATAGGGATGGCTGCCGTAAGGCGGAATGGGCGCAAAGCCGAAGCTCTTATAAAGAGCGATGGCGGGGGTCATCTCGGCCAAGGTGTCGAGCTTGACCTCGCGATAGCCGCGATCCTGCGCCAGCTTCAGGACATCCGCGACCAGAGCCTTGGCGACCCCGGTCCCGCGCGCCTGCGGCCGCACGAACAGCCGCTTGATCTCGGCGACATCCGGCGGCGCCAGGGCCTTCAGCCCGATACAGCCCAAAACATGATCGCCCCGCTTGGCCAGCAGCAGCTCACCAGCCGGCGGCGCGTAAGGACCGGGCAGCGATTTCAACTCCGCGCCAAAGCCCTGCGGCGCCAGATCCACCGGCAGCGCTTTGGCATAGGCGCGAAACAGCGCCGCGGCCGAAGTCAGCTCGATAGCCGAGCGCGCCGGCGAAACGGTGAAGCTGTTATCGGAGCTGGTCGGCCACAGCATCGATGCCCGCTTGCGAGCAGCGCTCGTCATTGGCTCCGCCCACCGCGCCGGAAGACGCCACCGCGCCGATCACCTCGCCGTGATATTTGATCGGCACCCCGCCGGCCACGCCAGTGACGCCGCGAATGTTGCTCATGGGCGAGCCCAAAGTGGAATTGCGCGCCGTGGCGAAGGCGCCGGAGGTGGCAAAGCGCGAGGCCAGGGTCAGGGCGGTGAAAGCCTTGTCCTGGGCCAGGGTGATGGTGTGCGGGCCGGTCTTCTCGTCACGCAGGAAGGCCTTCATCGTGCCGCTGGAATCGACCACCACCATAGTGGTGTGGAAGCCCATTTTGCGGCAGGCCTCGATGCCGCCACGCGCGATCCTCTCGGCCATGTCGAGCGAGACTTCGTGCGTCGCCACCACGCCCTTCTCGCCCACCACCGGCGGATAGCTGGCCGGTTCGGGCAAGGGCTGAGCAAATGCAGATGTGGCGACAAAGGATGCCGCGATGGCGAGAGACGGAATGCGCATGAAAACCTCCCCGAAATTTGACCAAAGGCTAGGTGATCAGCACGGCAAGTCAACCGCCCAGGCTGCGGTTTAAAAGGTTGCAGTTTAAAGGCATGGCAGCACGGCGATTGACCCGGCGGCGGCGCGATCCTAGTCGTACGGCATGAATGCCTTCCTTTCCGGCCTTCTGCTGTGCCTGAGCCTGATCGTCGCCATCGGCGCGCAGAATGCCTTCGTCCTGCGTCAGGGGCTGCGGCGCGAGCATGTTTTTGCCGTCTGTGCGGTTTGCGCCCTGTCCGATGCGGTCCTGATCACCGCCGGTGTGGCTGGCTTTGGCGCGCTGGTGACGGCTGCGCCTTGGGCAGCGCCGGCGATGCGGTATGGCGGGGCACTGTTCCTGGCCGGCTATGGGTTGCGCAGCCTGTGGGCCGCATGGCGAGGCGGTGTGGGTCTGGATCCTGCCGCCGACGAACGCAAAAGCCTTGGCGCCACCATTGTCACCTGCCTCGCCTTCACCTGGCTCAATCCGCATGTCTATCTGGACACGGTGGTGCTGCTGGGCTCGGTTTCCACCGGCTATGCCGGCCAGCGAGTCGCATTTGCCGCCGGCGCCAGTACCAGCTCTCTGCTGTTCTTCTTCGCGCTCGGCTATGGGGCGCAATTGCTGCGTCCGCTGTTCGCCAAGCCTGCCGCCTGGCGGGTGCTGGATATCCTTATCGGCGTCACCATGCTGGCGCTGGCCGTGAAGCTGGCGCTCGAGAGCTGAGCGGAACCGGCGGGTGCGCTGCTTCGTTTCCGCTGCATGCCGTCAACAACAGTTGAGCCATGATCCGGATCGGCACGGCGGGTTGGTCCGTTCCCACGCGCTATCGAGCAAACTTTCCCGCATCCGGCAGCCAGCTCGAGAAATATGCGGCGCAATTGACGGCGGCGGAGATCAACTCGTCCTTCTACCGGCCGCACCGGCGCACGACCTATGAACGCTGGGCCGCCAGCGTGCCGGCGGACTTCCGCTTCGCTGTCAAAATTCCCCGCGCCATCAGCCATGAGCGCAAGCTTCAGGACTACCGCGAACCGCTTGCTCAATTCCTGTCGGAAGTCGAAGGTTTGGGCGAGAAGCTGGCGGTGCTGCTGGTGCAGCTGCCGCCCAAGCTCGGTTACGAAAAGAAGACCGCGTCCGCCTTTTTTCGCGACCTGGCCCGCGCGGGATATGCCATGGCCTGTGAGCCGCGGCATGAAAGCTGGTTCACGCCGCAAGCAGACAGCGCGCTCAAGAAATTGCGCGTTATGCGCGTGGCTGCCGATCCGCCGCGCGCGCCCACGGATGGCGCGCCGGGCGGCGATACACGCACGGCCTATTGGCGCATGCACGGATCGCCGCGCATCTATTATTCAGATTATCCGGAAGAGAGATTGGCGTCGCTGGCATCGCAGTTGCACGAAGGCGATTGGTGCATCTTCGATAACACGGTGGGCTATCACGCGATGGGCAATGCGCTGCGCTTGCAGGAATTGACGGCGCGGTGACGTATCAGTGCCGCTGCTTGCCCGATATCAGGAAGAAGGCGCACGCCGAGGCGCCTGCACAGGCCAGCGCGCAGGCAAGGATCGCGGTGTGAAAGCCCGCCACCAGCGCCTCGCTTTTTGCGCCCAGCACGCCGCCCAAAAGCGCGGTACCGATCAGGCCACCGGTGCGGGCGATGGCGCTGTTGAAGCCGGAGGCCGAGCCGGTATGGCGCGCATCCACCGCACCCAGCACGGCATTGGTGAGAGGCGCCACCGCGCCCGCCATGCCAAATGAGATCACCAGGATGGCTGGCAGCACATCGCGCCAATAATCCGTATTGCTATGGATGCGTAGGGCCAGCAGAAAGCCCGCTGCGACAACCAGCGGCCCGATGGTCAACGGAAGGCGCGCGCCGATGCGGCCCGCGATCTTGCCCATGACCGGTGAAACAAGCGCCAGCACCAGGGCGAAAGGCACCAGCGCGCTGCCGGCCTGCGTGCCGGTATAGGAACTGCCCTGGATCAGGATATAGGGCAGCAGCACGATCAGAGCTCCCAGCGCGCCGTACAGCAGCAAGGTGAGCAAGGACAGGCCGATGAAGCTGGCCGAGCCGAACATGGCCAGCGGCGTCATGGCGCGTTCGCCGCGCATTTTCTCGACGCCGACAAAGGCCAGCATTGACGCGACACCGGCGGCGATAGTTGCCGCCGCAAAGGCGGTCCAGCCATTGTGGCCCGATCCCACAGTGAGGCCCCAGGTCAGCGCGCCAAGCGCCACTGTTGCCAACACCGCGCCCGGAATATCGAGCGCGGGACGATCGCGCTCGCGGCTGTCGTGCACAGTGATCAGCGCCAGCAGAATGGCGCTCGCCGCCAGCGGCAGATTGATCAGAAAGATCGCACGCCATCCGACCACGTCGATCAGCCAGCCGCCCAGCACCGGCCCGATGGCCGCCAGCACGGCGCCCGCCGACGCCCAGATGCCGATGGCGCGGCCCCGCGCCTCGCCGGCGAAACTGTCGCCCAGGATCGCCAAGCTATTGGGCAGCAGGATAGCGGCGCCGATGCCCTGCACGCCCCGCGCCGCCAGCAGCACCGGCAGGCTAGGGGCCAGCGCGCAAGCCGCCGAAGCGGCGGCGAACAGGGCCGTGCCGCCCACCAACAGGCGCACGCGGCCATAGCGGTCGCCAGCCGCGCCGCCCAGCAGCAGCAGCGCGCTAAGCGGCAAGAGATAGGCGTTGATCACCCATTGCAGATCAGCGGCGCCCCCGCCCAGCGCCTTGCCGATTGCCGGCAAAGCGACATTGGTGACCGACCCATCCACAAAGGCGAGGCTGGACGCCAGGATGCAGGTGGCCAGCACCCAGTTGGGATGCGAAGACTTTCGCGCCATGCCGGCGAGTTTGACGGAGAACCCTCCGTCAAACAAACCGCGCGGCCAGCTTTAAGGGCGCTTCATCCGCAGCATGAAGCGGTCGCTGGCAAAGTGCCCGGTTTCGGAATTGCTGGCTGCCTTGTTGTCCGCCGGGTTGCGCAACAGATCGCCCTCGCCATCCAGCTTGAAACCCGCGGCGGTCAATTCGGTCTTGGCGACCGCTTCGTCCATGCGGTGGAACTGGGATGTAGCGGCAAGGCCTGCGCCCGGCGCGGCGCTGTGGTCTTCGACATAGAAGATGCCACCCGGCTTCAGATTGTTGAACACGGCCTTGTCGAGGGCGGCGATGTCGGCGGTCGGGCCATTGTGGAAGTCGTGATAATTTTCCGTGGTCCAGAACAGGTCGGCCTTTTCGGGCAACGTCATGGTCGCGTAGTCCACGGTCACGACCTTGATATTGGGATAGGCCGCGGTCAGCGCATTCAGCGCATCGAGAGCGCCGGGGCGCGCCGCCTGTGCGGAGGTGACGACGGCATAGACCTTGCCTGTGGGCCCAACCGCCTTGGCGAGGATGCGGGTGTAATAGCCGCGGCCCGGACCCAGCTCGGCGATGGTCATGCCGGGTTTGACCCCGGCAAAGGCGACGGTCTCGGCCGGCTTGCGGGCGGTATCGCGATCTTTGTCGGCTTGCGGTCTTCCAGCATCGGCGACTGCGGCGGTGATGGCGGGCGACACGCCTTGGGCCAGGGCCGGCGCGCAAAGCAGGCTGGTGGCAAAAAGAGCGACGGTGAGAGAGCGGATCATGGGGTCAGTCTCCTCGGTTGTGTTTCGGGCGGCGCGTGTTCGCGCTCCTTGTTATGGCGGCGAACCTTAACACACAGAAGTCAGAGATGTGATCAGAAGAGTGCCGGTCAGCTCGCAGAGAGGACCATCAAAAGAGAGGACCATCAAATAAGGCGAGTAGTGCCCCGGGCCCCGTCCGCCCACAGCGGCCGAAGGCCGCGAGGACGGACAAATCAAAGAACGCCTCCCGGGGGCGACATTCTTTTCCGCGCAGCGCGCGGAAAAGAATGGTGCCCCGGGAGGGACTTGAACCCCCATGCCTTTCGGCAACGGATTTTGAGTCCGCCGCGTCTACCATTCCACCACCGGGGCACGGGGTGCATAAACGGGCGCATGTGTTAGCGTTTTGGTCCCCTTCCGTCCACTCTTTTGCGCGCCCCGGAACCCCCCTAAACTCGCCCCCATGAACGCTCCCGCCCGCGACCTTTATACGACCCCGCGCTCCGACTGGACCCGCGATGAAATCACCGCCCTTTTTGCCCTGCCCTTTCCCGAGCTGATGTTCCGGGCGCAGAGCGTGCACCGTGCCCATTTCGATCCCAGCCAGGTGCAGGTCTCCCAGCTTCTGTCCATCAAGACCGGCGGCTGTCCGGAAGATTGCGGCTATTGCACCCAGTCTGTGCACAACAACACCGGCCTGAAGGCGACCAAGCTGATGGAGGTCGAGGCGGTACTGGCCGAGGCGCGCGCGGCGAAAGAATCGGGCGTGTCGCGCTTCTGCATGGGCGCGGCCTGGCGCAATCCCAAGGACAAGGATCTGGATACGGTCTGCGCCATGGTCGAAGGCGTCAAGGCGCTGGGAATGGAGACTTGCGTCACGCTTGGCATGCTGACGGACAGCCAGGCCATGCGGCTGAAGGAATCCGGGCTCGACTATTACAACCACAATATCGACACCTCGCCGGAATATTACCGGCATGTGATCACCACCCGGACTTTTCAGGACCGGCTGGATACGCTTGAGGCGGTGCGGACCGCCGGCATCAATGTCTGCTGCGGCGGCATTGTCGGCATGGGCGAAAGCCAGGAAGATCGCGTCGGCCTGATCCACGCGCTGGCCACGCTGCCAGTGCATCCCGAAAGCGTGCCGATCAACGCCCTGGTGGGGTCCGATACGCCGGCTGCGGACACGTCGCCCAAACTGCCGCATCTGGACTTTGTGCGCACCATCGCGGTGGCCCGCATCACCATGCCCAAATCCATGGTGCGCCTGTCGGCCGGCCGCGAAGACATGTCGGATGAAACCCAGGCCCTATGTTTCATGGCCGGCGCCAATTCCATCTTTTATGGGCCCAAGCTGCTGACCACCCCCAATCCGGTCGCGGATGCCGACCGGGCCCTGTTTGCCAAACTCGGCCTTTCGCCCATGCCGTTGCCGGAGAGGTAATGCCCAAGCCGGTAGCCATGCTGCTGATTCTGCTGATCGGGGCGGTCATCCTGATGCCCATTGTCATGGCCCTGGAACTTGATCCCCAGCCGGGCGACTTCGTCCTGTCCTGGAACAAACACACTTACAATGTGCCGGTGCTGTGGTCGTTGTGCGCAAGTGGGGGACTTACCCTTTTATATTCGCTGTACAGGCGCTAAGAGCGGCGGGCGTTTTTAGCCTGGAATCCGCGCCCTCATGACCATCCGCAAGATTTCCCGCGCCCTGCTCTCGGTTTCCGACAAGACCGGCCTGATCGATTTCGCCAAGGGGCTGGCGGCCCATGGCGTGATGCTGATTTCGACCGGGGGCACCGCCAAGGCGCTGCGCGATGCGGGCCTTTCCGTCACTGACGTGTCGGAGATCACCAATTTCCCGGAGATGATGGACGGACGGGTCAAGACCCTGCATCCGATGGTGCATGGCGGGCTGTTATCGCTGCGCGACAAGGCCGATCATGCCGCGGCGATGACCCAGCACAATATCGCCGGCATCGATCTGCTGGTTTGCAATCTCTACCCGTTCGAGGCGACGGTGGCGCGCGGCGCCGATTTCGAGACCACCATCGAGAATATCGACATCGGCGGCCCGGCCATGACCCGCTCAGCGGCCAAGAACCATGACTGGGTAACGGTGGTGGTCGATGTGGAGGATTACAAAACCGTTCTCGACGAGATGAAGACCAATGGCGGCGCCACCAGCTTTGGCTTGCGCAAGAAGCTGGCGCAGCGCGCCTTTGCCCGCACGGCCGCCTATGATGCCGCCGTCTCCAACTGGTTTGCCGGCGAGCTGGCCAAGGACGGCGACAAGGAGCCGCCGCGGCGCCGCGCCTTTGGCGGCTTGCTCCGTCAGGGCCTGCGCTATGGCGAGAACCCGCACCAGGAGGCGGCTTTCTATGTGGATGGCTCGAGCCGTCCCGGCGTCGCCACAGCCAGACAGCTTCAGGGCAAGGAGCTGTCTTATAACAATATCAACGACACCGATGCGGCCTATGAGCTGGTGGCGGAATTCGATCCCAAGGCAGGACCGGCCTGCGCCATCATCAAGCACGCCAATCCCTGCGGCGTGGCGCTGGGCAAGACCTTGAAAGACGCCTATCTGGCAGCGCTGGCCTGCGACAGTGTTTCGGCCTTTGGCGGCGTGCTGGCCTTCAATCAGACCCTGGACGGCGCCACGGCGGAAGAAATCTCCAAGATCTTCACCGAGGTGATCATCGCGCCTGACGCCGATGCGGATGCGCAGAAAATTCTGGCCGGCAAGAAGAACCTGCGCCTGCTGACGGCCGGCGGCTTGCCCGATCCGCTGGCTCCCACCCTCACCTATCGCTCTGTCGCAGGCGGCTTTCTGGTCCAGACCCGCGATAACGGCCGCATCACCAAAGCTGAACTGAAGGTGGTGACCAAGCGCCAGCCGACCGAGCAGGAGATCAAGGACATGCTGCTCGCCTTCACCATCGGCAAGCATGTGAAGTCCAACGCCATCATCTATGTGAAGGACAACAGCACGGCCGGTATCGGCGCCGGGCAGATGAGCCGCGTGGATTCAGCCCGCATCGCCGCGCTCAAGGCCAGGGACGCAGCCAGGGTCGCCGGATGGGCCGAGCCGCGCACCAGGGGCTCAGCGGCGGCCTCGGAAGCCTTCTTCCCCTTCCCCGATGGGCTGCTGGTGGTGGCGGAAGCCGGCGCCACGGCGGTGATCCAGCCGGGCGGTTCGGTCAATGACCAGAAGGTGATTGATGCCGCGGACGAAGCAGGCTTGGCGATGGTGTTTACGGGCATGCGCCACTTCCGCCACTAGCCGCTCGCGCGCCGCCTGAAGATGCCGTATCGTGCCCACATCAGGGAGGGCATGATGAAAACACTTGTCCCGGTACTGCTTCTGGCAGCCACCATTCCGGCCTTCGCGCAAAATACGTCCGGCAAGGCCGACAAGCTGCAGGTCTATGACCGCAACAGCCGTCAGGTTCTACCCTACGACAAGAGGGCTGTTGCGTGTCCGCGCGCGGATCTGACGCCACCCGCCTGCGTCAGCGCGGAAAAGCCGGAAACGGAAAAAGCGCCCAAGCCGAAGAGCATCGGCTAGCGCGCCGGCAGCCTGTCAAAGACCTCGTTCGCCTCTACGCCCCAGATGCGGCTTTTGGCAATCCAGCCATCCACCCCCTCGCCGCTGATGTGACAGGCGTCGAGCGTGCAGGCGACCAGCCGCGCCACCGCGCCGGGATCGGCCAGCGCTGCCACCTTGCCGCTGTCGGGCTTGGCGAAAAGCTGCGCCCGGCCCTTGCCGGTCACCAGCACGGTCCGCTGGTCGGTCAGCATGGAGGCGGCCATCCAGCCCAGCGTGCCGTCGGCGGTGCGCACCCGGCGCCAGACATCGAACTGGGCAATCACCGCGTAGGGGTAGCCGCGGTGGCGATAGACCCACAGGACCTTGTGGGCGTAGGACGGGCCCTCGCGCAGATACGCCTTTTCGCTGCGCTGGCTGACATAGCGCAGGACTTTATCCGGCGCCGCCATGGCCCCGCTGGCAAGACCGATCAGCATCAGAAATATGACGGCTATCCGTGTCATGCCGGGAATATGCGAGACCTGCCAAGATTCGCACCAAGATTTAAAGATAACGGACGCTTCCGTCACCCCGAGGCTTGCGCTTTAATGCCGCCATGGCGCAGAAAAAACCCCTGGTGATCGTTACCCGCAAACTGCCGGAACAGGTGGAAACGCGGATGCGCGAACTGTTCGACGCCCGCCTCAACCTCGACGATACGCCCATGACGGCGGCGCAACTGGTCGACGCGATGACCACTGCGGACGTGCTGGTTCCCACCATCACCGACCATATCGATGCCGGGCTGATCGCCAAGGCGGGCCCGAACCTGAAGCTGATCGCCAATTTCGGCGCGGGCGTGGACAATATCGATGTCCAGGCCGCCACCAATCGCGGCATCCTGGTAACGAACACGCCAGGCGTGCTGACGGAAGACACGGCCGACATGACCATGGCCCTGATCCTGGCGGTGCCGCGCCGGCTGGTGGAAGGCGTTGCTGCCCTGGAAGAAGACCGCTTCCGCGGCTGGTCGCCGAACTGGATGCTGGGCAACCGGCTGCACGGCAAGCGACTGGGCATTGTGGGCATGGGGCGCATCGGCCAGGCGGTGGCGCGGCGCGCGCGCGCCTTCGGCCTGCAGATCCATTATCACAACCGAAAACAGGTCGGGCCCGATATCGAGCAGGAGCTGGAAGCCACCTACTGGGACAGTCTGGACCAGATGCTGGCGCGCATGGACATCGTCTCGGTCAATTGCCCGCACACGCCGGCGACCTATCACCTGTTGTCGGCGCGGCGGCTGAAGCTGATGAAGCCGTCCGCCTATATCGTCAACACCGCGCGCGGCGAAGTGATCGACGAGAATGTCCTGGCGCTGATGCTGGAAAAGGGCGAACTGTCGGGCGCGGGATTGGACGTGTTCGAGAACGAACCCGCGGTCAATCCCAAGCTGCTCAAGGCGCGCAATGTGGTGTTGCTGCCGCACATGAGCTCGGCCACCATCGAGGGCCGGGTGGACATGGGCGAGAAGGTGATCGTCAATATCCGCTCGCTTGTCGATGGCCACAAGCCTCCCGACCGCGTGATCCCGGCGATGCTTTAGCGCGGCCTTTTTGCGTCCTGAGTTCGTCGCTCGTCGCTCACATACTCTTTGTACGCATCGCTCCTCGCTCCTGCTCAGTCCGCAAAAATCCTCGCGCTAGCGGGCGTCACTTGAGCGTGGCGTCAAAAAGTTCAACGAGCTTCTCGAAGGCACGCTCAGCTTGTAACTCGTTGTAGACGGGCTGGTCCGGCACCGTCCAACCATGCCTGGCGCCCTCATAAACCTCGCTCTGGAAAGCGCCATGCCAGTTGCGCAAGACCTCTTCCAGAGTCGCGATCTGTTCCGGTGTGGCGCTGTCGTCTTCCACTGCATGGCCGAAATAAAGCCGGGCCTTGACCTGGGGGATCTGCTTGTGCGGGCTGTCCGGCTTGTCGGTGACCAGGAAACCACCATGGAACGAGGCCGCGGCCGCAACCTTGCCCGGCGCCGCGGCCGCCATGCGCAGCGCCATCTGGCCGGTGATGCAGTATCCCACGATGCCGACCTTCCCGGCCTTGACGCCCTTCTGCGCCAGCAGGAAATCGATATAGGCCTTGCCGTCGCTGACCATCTGCTCCGCCGTCAAGGTGCCGAACAGCGTGCCCAGCGCCTTGGGTATCTCGGCTTCGGCCGGTTTCCAGCCATTGGGCTGGATGCGCGAGTAGCGATGGAAGGCGTTGGGCATCAGCACGGCAAAGCCCTTCTCGGCCAGGCGTTTGGCCATGCCGATATTGGCGGGACGGATGCCCCAGATGTCGGTCAGGAAGACCACACCTGGGAAGTCGGCGATGCCGTCTGGCCGCAGCAGCAATGTCTCGGTGGCGATGGTGGGGATTTCAAATTCCGTCTCGATCATTTTTTCGGGTCCTGATGCTCATAAATGACAGTGTTCCAGTAACGCGCTTGGTGGCTTCCGATGCGTGAAAAGCCGCGGCACTTCAATTCGCGCCCGATCATCCAGTTGAAGTAGCCATGCGCCACCAGGGCGGCGGTGCCCCGCTGCCGCGCTGCCGTCACCAGCATGTCCGCGGCGCGCGCGGCGCGCAGGCGGGCCTGGCGCGGATTTTCGATTCCCGGATGAAAGCCCAGATGCCACAGAAAACGTGAGACCACTGCCCATTTGGGAACCCGCATCCGCAGCAACGGAATGCGCGGACTGGCGAGTGGCGCCTCGACAAAGATTTCCTCGGAAATCAGCGCTGCATGGGGCGCGAGCGCAATGGCGCTTTCGCGGGCGCGCAGCCGGCCGCTGGTGAAAATCTGTGTTAGCTCGCTGGCCAGTTCGGCCAGTTCGCGGGGCGGCAGGCTGGCCGGCGCCAGGCCCGCCGCCTCATAGTCTTCAATATAGCCGGCAAAGCCCGCATGCCCCGTGCGGGGCCTCAGCGCGATATGCGGCTCGCCATGGCGAATCAGGACAATGCGCATGGGGGAAACATGCTCAGGCAGGCGCAAACAGAATCCTTCCAGCACTCGATGAAATGTAAACTCCGGATGGTCCCGTTTAGAAACTGTTAACCGGGCAGGCCTATGCCTAGCGAATTGGCCCCCAGCCTATTTATTAGGCAACACCCTGTTGCATCGCAACAACGCCCCTCCGAATCCAGCCTGTCGGGCGCTCAAAACGCGCCAAAATACCAAGAGGTCATATTGAGAATGGCGGTGCGAAACAGAACTGTCATCCCGGCAGGGCGCAAATCGGTTCGCGCCCAGATGGCAACCTGAAGGGACCAACGATGAAGAATTTGACCAAACTGTTTTTGGGCGCCGCGAGCCTGGCCGGCCTTGTCGCCGTGACCGCTCCGTCTTTCGCCCAGGACGCGCCCCCATGGGCCATAACTGGCGCGATCGACATCCAGAGCGATTACAAGTTCCGCGGCATCAGCCAGAACAAGCGCGATCCTTCTCCGCAGGGCACCCTGAACGTGACCGGGCCGGAAGGCTTCTATGTCGGCACCTGGGCCTCCACGGTGGACTGGCAGGCCTTTGGCATGAACAACAACCCGTCGGTTGAAGTCGACATCTATGGCGGCAAGCATACCGACCTGTGGGGCGTGGACTGGAATATCGAGCCCTACTACTACGCCTATCCGAGCGCCAACACGCTGGGCACGGCCACGGCCGACTATTTCGAGCTGATCAACCAGTTCACCAAGGCGTTCGGTCCCCTGACCTTGACCGGTACCTGGGCCTATTCGCCCACCTTCAGCCTTGGCGGCGGCACCGGCAATTACCTGGCGGGCCTTGCTTCCTACACCATCAACGACTGGCTCTCGATCAGCGGCAATGTCGGCCATCAGTGGGTGCAGAACGCGAAATATAACGGCTCGCGCGATTACACCTATGCCGATATCGGGGTGAGCGCCAGCTACAAGGGCTTTGTCCTGGATCTGCGCTACAGCGGCACGGATCTGAACACGGCGGCCTGCGGCTTCTACATGGGCACCACCCATGCCTGCGCCGGCGACGTCATCGCCACCCTGACCTACAATGTCAGCCTGTTCCCCTAACGGGCGTTGAGGCCAACGATGAAAACCCGCGAGGCCCCGCGCCTCGCGGGTTTTTCTTTGGGAAGCAGAGATGAGCCTGGTGATCGAGAAGACGGAAAAGCCGACTGAGGAAGTCCGCGCGCTGATCCAGCAGCTCGAAGACGAGCTGTCGCCGCACTATGAGCCGCATCAGCGCCATGGCCTCCAGCTTGAAGCGATCTTCCAGCCCGGCATCCACTTCTTTCTGGCCCGGCGTGCGGGTACGGCCCTGGGCTGCGGCGGGATTGCGCTCTATCCCGGTTTTGGCGAGGTCAAACGCATGTTCGTGAGCCACAAGGCGCGGGGCCAGGGCATTGCCGACGCCATCATGGACCGACTGGCGGAGGTTGCGCGGGAAGCCGGACGGCCGCTGCTACGGCTGGAAACCGGCGACTGCCAGCAGGCGGCAATACGCTTCTATCAACGTTATGGCTTCGGCTTTTGCGGGCCCTTCGCGCCCTATTCGACCATGCCGCCGGAAAATATAGCCACCAGCATCTTTATGGAGAAAAGCCTGAGCTAGCTCTCCAGCGCCTTGCGGAGCTGCTGCATGTCAAAGGGCTTGACCAGGCGCCGCACGCCATCCGGCAGATCACCCGGATCGGAATAGCCGGAGGCGATGATCACCTTCAGGTCCGGCTTCAACTTCAGCGCTTCGGCCACCAGTTCGCGACCGCTCATCCCCGGAAGGCCCAGATCGGTAAGAAGGATGCTGATGGCCGCATCCTGGTGCAGTAAAGCCAACGCCTCGTGCGCATCGCCCGCCTGGGTGGCCTCAAACCCGATCTGCTCCGCCATGTCGACTGTGGTGATGCGGATCAGCGCCACATCTTCAACCACCAACACCTTGCCACGCGCCGCCTGAACGGGCTCCCCGAGGG
>Ga0070665_100001202_pt1 | contig 31585 bp, 21 predicted proteins | sample KBSS13metaG_FD_65862 | JGI IMG/M metagenome (GOLD analysis project Ga0070665, IMG submission 65862) | Switchgrass rhizosphere microbial communities from Kellogg Biological Station, Michigan, USA - KBS S1-3 metaG | ecosystem: Host-associated > Plants > Roots > Rhizosphere > Soil ... | reverse complement strand
CTGCACGCGAACACGCAGATTCCCAAGATCATCGGCATGCTGCGCGTCGAGCAGTTCTCCGGGCCGCTCGAATACCGCCAGGCCGCGGGGTTTTTCTGGAAGACGGTGGCGGAGACGCGCAGCTTCGCGACCGGCGGCCACGGCGATGGCGAACACTTCTTTCCCAAAGGTGAATTCGCCGCTCACCTGGGCTCGGCCAAGACCATGGAGACCTGCTGCACCCACAACATGCTCAGGCTCACGCGCGCGCTGTACGCGCGCAGTGGCGGCTCAGGTTACTTCGACTACTACGAGCGCGCCCTGTTCAACGGCATCCTGGCCTCGCAGGACCCGGACTCCGGCATGCAGACTTATTTCCAGGCCACGCGGCCCGGCTACGTCAAACTATTCCACACGCCGTTCGATTCGTTCTGGTGCTGCACGGGATCCGGCATCGAGAACCACGCGCGCTATGGCGAAGCCGTCTACGCGCACGACGACGACACGCTGTTCGTCAACCTGTTCATGGCGTCCACGCTCGACTGGGCCGACCAGCAAACTCGCGTCACGCAGGACACCCGCTTTCCGGACGACGAGGTCTCGCGGCTCACGCTGCAGCCCGCGACCCCGCGTGAACTGACGCTGGCGGTGCGCCAGCCCGCCTGGTGCCCCGTCATGACCGTCACCGTCAACGGCCGCGCGCGGCGCACCGCGCGGCTACCCGGCAACTACCATGTGCTGAGGCGCAAGTTCAAAGCGGGTGACGTGGTCGAAATCCGCGTGCCGATGAGCCTGCATCTCGAGCCGCTGCCGAATTCGCAAGATATCGCGGCGGTGATGTACGGCCCCATCGTGCTCGCCGGCGTGGTCGGCAAGCCCGTTGACCCGGCCGCGCAGCTCATCGTCAACGAGCGCAAGTCCGGCGAAATGCTCAACGAAGCGGTACCGGTTCCCGGCTGGCCGCGCCCGCTGGCCGAACTACCGGCGCATTTCACGCGAACCAGCCGGGAACGCCTCACATTCATCGCCGCGGGATTCGACGGCGGCCCGGTGCAGTTCATCCCCTGGTTCCGGATCGCCCACGAGCGCTACAACCTCTACTGGCGCGGCGGATAGCGCCAACCGGAGCGCCGGCCGCTCCAAACCCCGAAAACTCGTGAACTGGAGCGTTTCCTAGGGAAACCCGGTGTGACCCGCGTCACCGTGGTTTTGTCACATAACGGCCAAGATCAGCTCGTTCGAATGGGCGTTTCCATGCCTGGAGGGAGCATTGTGGCCATACAAAAAGTATTGATCGTCGACGACGCGCGGCCGGATCTCATGAATCTCGAAAGGATCGTGAGCGCCGCCGGGTACACCACGCTCACCGCGACCAACGGCCTGCAGGCGGTCGAGATGTCGAAGTCCGCCATGCCCGACGTGATCCTCATGGACGTCAACATGGACCAGATGGATGGCTTCGCGGCCACGCGCGCCATCGGGGGCGACGCCGCCACCAAGTCCATCCCCGTCGTGCTGGTCACCAGCAAGAACCAGAAAGCCGACCGGGTCTGGGCACAGATGCTGGGTGTGAAGGGCTACGTCACCAAGCCCTACACCTCGGACCAGATCCTCAACGCCATCACGGCCTGCGCGTAAAGATCGCCGTGGCTGCCACCTACCAACTCCCTGTCGGACTGCCGCCGCTGCCGCCGGAGCTCGCGGCGCTGGCCGGCGTGGGCGTGGCCGCCGAACCGAATCCGAATGAAATAGTGCGCCAGGCATTCCGCATCGGACAGATGCACCTGCTCGCGCCCTTCGACGTGTCCAGCGAACTCACCGAGATGCCGGCGGTATACCCGCTGCCGCGCATGCCGGCCAACCTGCTCGGACTCGTGAACCTGCACGGCCGCATCCTGCCGCTGTTCGACCTCGCGACGCTGTTCGAGACCGAACACATGCCGCGCGAGAAACGCATGCTGCTGGTGATCGGCCACGGCAACAATGCCGCGGGCATCGTCATCGACGGCCTGCCCCGCCGCATGGCCTTCTTGCCCGAATCCCAAATCGTTCCGCCGGCGTTGCCGGCCGCCGCCGCCGGCGCGCTGCGCGCCAGCTACTCGGCTGGCCGCGACGCCTGGTACGAATTCGACTACGCGCAACTACTCGATCAACTCGTGAGTTAAATCATGGCCGTTCGCAATCTATTCGTGGCCCAGTCGATCCGGCAGAAGCTGCTGTTCGGCACGCTGTTCCTCGCCATCATCCCGGTCGCGGTCACGGCGCTGATGCTGGGACGCGAATCGGTGAGCTCGGGTCGCGCCGCGCTGGAAGCGCAGTCGCGCGAAGCGCTGATCGCGCAGCGCGCCTCCAAGGCCGCACAGGTCACCGACTACTTCGAATCGCTGTCCAACCAGGTGCAGGTGCTGGCGGCCGCGCCGGATGTCGTCAATGCCATGCGCGAGTTGCCCGCCGCCTACGACAACTCGGTGATCAGCATCGCCGACCTGCCGGCCGAGCGCGCGCGTCTCGCCAAGTACTACGTCGGCGACTTCATGCAGGAGTTCGAGAAGCGCAACACCGGCCGCAAGCTCGACATGGCCTCGACCGTGGCCCAGCTGCCCGACCTCGCGATGAACCTGCAGTACCACTACATCGCCGCCAACGCGAACCCGCTGGGTTCCAAGAACACCCTCGACAAGGCCGCCGATGGTTCGCGCTACAGCGAGCTGCACGGCGCGTTGCACCCGTTCCTGCGCACCGCGCTGCGACAGTTCGGCCTCTACGACATCTTCCTGGTCGATCCGCGCAACGGCAACATCGTCTACACCGTGTTCAAGGAGCTGGACTTCGCCACCTCGCTGGTCAGCGGCCCGTACGCCAAGACCCGCCTCGGCGATGCGTTCCGTCAGTCCTGGGCGCTGGAGCGCGCCGGCCAGGTCGCGCTGTCCGAGTTCGGCGAGTACCTGCCCTCGTACAACGACCAGGCCGCGTTCCTCGGCACGCCCATCTTCGACAACGGCAAGAAGATCGGCGTGCTCATCGTCCAGGTGCCCATCGACAAGATCAACTCGGTGATGACCGGTGACGGCCACTGGAAAGAGCAAGGCATGGGTGACACCGGCGAGACCTACCTGGTCTCCGCCGCCGACGGTACGCCGCGCTCGGTGGCGCGCCAGGCCGTGGAAGACATCCAGGGTTACGCGAAGAGTGTCGGCGACGCCGGCTTCGCCAAGGGCGTGGTGAATGCCATCAACACCAAGGGCACCGGCATCGGCCTCGTACCCATCAAGACCCAGGCCACGCAGGACGCCTTCGAAAAAGGCACCACGGGCTTCGGCGTCTATCCCAACTACGCCAACGTCCAGGTGCTCGGAGCCTATGCGCCGCTGTCGGTGCTGGGATTGCGCTGGGCCATCGTCTCCGAGATCCACGCCGACGAGGCCTTCGCCGCGGTCACCACGCTGCGCGACAAGGTGTTCATCTGGTCGGTGGGCATTTTCGCCGGCCTGCTGGTGCTCGGCCTGCTCATCGCTTACTCGCTGCTGCGCTCGGTGACCCGCCCGATCACGAAGATGCAGGACACCGTGACCGCGATTGCCAACGGCGATTTCAGCGCGCGTTCGGAACTCGGCGGTGACGACGAATTCGGCCAGCTCTCGCGCGCCTTCGACAACCTGCTCGACGACCGCGTGGCGCGCCTCGCCGACGCCGAGCGCGAGAACGAAGACCTCAACAACTCGGTGGTGCAGCTGCTGCAAGCCGTGGCCCAGCTCTCCAACAAGGACCTGACGGCCAAGGCGCCCGTGACCGCGAACGTGATCGGCACCGTGTCCGACTCCATCAACCTGCTCGCCCACGAGACCGGCCGCGTGCTCTCGGAAGTGACCAGCATCGCCGCGCAGGTGAAGCTCTCCACCGAGCGCGTGAAGCGCCAGGGCGAATCCGTGACCGCCACCGCCGCCGCCGAACGCGCGGACGTGGAGCGCGCCGGCGAGAACCTGGCGAACGCCAACAAGGTCATGACCCAGGTGGCCGAACTTGCGGCCGCATCCAACCGTGCCGCCGAGCAGGCGACCACCTCCACCACCTCGGCGCTCGGCGCGGTGAATGAATCCGTGCGTGGCATGGAAGGCATCCGCGAATCCATCGCCGAGGCCGAAAAGCGCATCAAGCGGCTGGGCGAACGTTCGCAGGAAATCACCGGCATCGTGAACCTCATCAACACGATTGCCGAACGCACGCACGTGCTGGCGTTGAACGCCTCCATGCAGGCGGCAGCCGCCGGCGACGCGGGCCGCGGCTTCGCGGTCGTGGCCGAAGAAGTGCAGCGCCTCGCCGAAAGCTCCCGCCAGGCGACGCAGCAGATCGCGCAGCTGGTGAGCAACATCCAGATCGAAACGGCCGACACGATCAACACCGTGAACCGCACGATTTCGCAGGTGGTCGCCGGCTCCGAGCTGGCCGCAAAGTCCGGCGCGCAGATGCGCGAGACCCAGCAGTCCACCGCCTCGCTGGTGGAACTCGTCAAGCGAATCACCTCGTCGGCCCAGGTGCAGATGAAGATCGCCACCGAACTGCGCAACCGTGTGCACCAGATCGGCGCCAGCACCGAAAAGACCGCGGCGGAGATTCTGCTGCAGTCCGAGGCCACCGCCGACCTGTCGAAGTCCGCCGATCGCCTGGTCGAATCCGTACGCGTCTTCAAACTACCCACCAACACCCGGGCCGCTTGAGGAACTGAATGCGAGGACAGGACCTCCTCACCGCGCTGGCCGACGAGCTCAGGAGCATCGCTCCGGAACTCGTGCAGGCCTACGACGCCGGCAGCGAAACCGGCGCGTCCTCGCACGCCTATGTCACGACGGTCGGCCGGCTCTCCGAGGCCGCCGGCTACATGGGGCTCGCGGGCGTGCAGCGGTTGTGCTCCTGCGTGCTCGAGAATCTCGCGCATCTCGACGGCAGCGACTCCGACGAGCGCGTGCTGGTGCGCCCCTTTTTCACCGATTGGGCCCGGCTGCTGGAGACGCACCTGCGCGAGGCCGGCTCGTCCGGCCCGATCGACGACCTGCTGCGCCACTTCGGTGGCGGCTGGGTGCCGCTGCCGCTCGAGGGCGACGCGCTGACGAGCCTGCGCGGCGAGCTCGAAGCCGCCAACGGCATCGGCGCCGCGCTCGACGAGGAAGCCGACGCCGCGCCGGAAGCACTGACCCACGCGGATCTCGCGCTGGACATCGGCAATGACGTCGACGCCGCCCTGCTCGACGCGTTCATGAACGACTCGCCGCCGCAGGCGGCCGAGGTCACCCGCTCGCTCTCGAGCTGGCTGGCTGCGCCTGACAAGAGCGCGCCCGCGCAGGTCGAGCTGCTGCGCAATGCCAAGCGCGCGGCGCACACGCTGAAGGGCTCGGCAAACATCCTGGGCATCCGGGGCGTGGGCAAACTCGCGCACCGCCTCGAGGACGTGCTGGAAATCTGCGAGGCCGACGGCAACGCGCCGGCCGAACATCGCGCGCGTGCTCTCGTGGCCGCCGCCGACTGCCTGGAGCAGATGGTCGCCGCCGTGTCGGGCGAGGACGTGCCGCCGGAAAACACGCTGGCCGTGATCCAGATGCTCGACGCGGCGCGTGACAACGCCCACGACCGTAGCGCCGAATTGTCCGCCGCGGACGCCCCGGCACCCGCCCTGGCCCGCGAACCCGAACTACCCGCGGCCCCGGCCGAAGCCCGCGACATGCGCGCGATGACGCGCGTGCCCACGCAGCTGCTCGACGAACTGGTGCGCATGGTCGGCGAGCTCACGATCAAGATCGGCGAATTGGACCAGGAGTTGAAGGATACGGCCGTCAACTCGCGCCAGCTCGTGGACCAGGACCGTGCCATCCAGAAGCGGCTGTTCGAACTCGAGAATTCAGTCGACATCCGCGGCGTGGCCGCGCGCCACAAGTTGCACGCGGTGGCTTCGACACAGTTCGACTCGCTGGAAATGGACCAGTACACCGAGGTGCAGTCCATCACCCGCGCGCTGATCGAGGAAACCACCGACGCGCGTGATCTCGGCCTCGGCCTCAAGGACGAGCTGGCGGGGCTGGCCGGCATCGTGCACCAGCAGCAGCGCCTGATGCGCGAGCTGGCGCATCTCACGTCGCAGACACGCATGGCGCCGGTGGAGACCATCGTGCCGCGCCTGCAGCGCAACGTGCGCCAGACCGCGGCCACGACCAGGAAGGAAGCGCAGCTCGTGATCGTGGGCCAGGAGATCCTGGTCGACGCCGAGGTGCTGAACCAGTTGACCGACCCCTTGCTGCACATCCTGCGCAACGCGGTCGACCACGGTCTCGAATATCCCGACGCGCGCGTCAGCGCGGGCAAGCCGCGTGTCGGTACCATCACGCTCACGGTCACGCGCCGCGGCCAGGTGGTCACGGTGCAAGTGGCCGACGACGGCCGCGGCCTCGACCTGCGCGACATCCGCAGCCGCGCGGTGGAGCGCGGCCTGCTATCCGCCGAAGCCATGCCCACCGATGCGGAAATCGCGCGCCTCACCTTGCTGCCCGGTTTCTCCACGCGCGACATGGTCACCGAGATCTCCGGCCGTGGCGTCGGACTCGACGTGGTGGCCACGCGCCTGCGTGCCCTCGCCGGCACCATCGACATCCGCAGCCGCGCCGGTCAGGGCATGACGATCGAGCTGCGTTTCCAGGCTTCCCTGGTGGCGACCCACGCGCTGTTCGTGCGCGACGGCGGCCAGGTGTTCGGCATCGCCAGCCACGCCGTGCAGCGCGCGGTGCCGGCCGTGGCCATGAACCTGGTACGCGAAGACGGCGTGTTGTACGCCGACTTCGATGCGCATCGTTACCCGGCACATGAATTGTCCGCGCTCACCGGCCTCGCACCCGCCACCGCGCCCGAGCGTCGCAACCTCGTGGTAGCCGACAGCGACAACGGCCCCATCGGCCTGCTGGTGGACGCCATCCTCGACGCCGGCGAACTGGTGACACGCCCCGCCGGCAAGTACTTGAAGCGCATTCCCGGCGTGGCCGGCATCGGCCTGTCCGGCGATGGCCGCGTGATCCCGCTGCTCGACGTGGCCGAGCTCGCGCGCAGCCCGCGCGAGCAATCGATGCGTGCCGCCGCCGAAGCGCACGCACAGGCGCACAGCGTGCGCCGTTCGCGCGTGCTGGTGGTCGACGACTCGATGTCCGTGCGCCGCGCCATCGGCTCGCTGCTCGAGGACCAGGGTTACGAAATCGTGCTGGCGCGCGACGGCATCGAGGCCGTCAAGGCCATGGAAGTGGCGCGGCCCGACGTGCTGCTCACCGATCTCGAAATGCCCAACATGAACGGCCTGGAACTGGCCGCGCACGTGCGCTCGCGCCCCGAGCTCGCGCATCTCACCGTGATCATGATCACCTCGCGCTCGATGGACAAACACCGCCGCCAGGCGATGTCCGCAGGCGTGAACATCTTTCTGAACAAACCATTTTCCGACCACGAATTGCTGACACACGTCGCCGAAGCCGTTACCGGGCGCGCCGCCATGCGCGCTGCCGCCGGCTAGAGCACAAAGGTAAATGCCATGAGCACCAAGACCCGCGTCCTCAATGTCCGAGTCGTCGGCTTCTCCGCCCCGGAGCGCCAGATGCTCAACTCGATCTTCCTGCTGTCGGTCGCACCGGCGCGGCAGATCGGTTACAAGCTCTGGAATCCCGAGGCTGGCGTCGCGCCGGACATGTACCTGCTGGACGGCGACAGCGACAGCGCGGTCGCGAGCTGGCAGGCCACCTTCGCGAGCACGGCGGATCGCACGCTGGTGGTTGGCGCCAAGAATCTCGACCTGGGCGTGGCCTCGGCCTCGCGGCCGCTGGGCCTCAAGGTGGTGGGTGCCATGGATCGCCTGGCCATCGCGCTCAAGAACGTGCAGGAAACGGCGGGCCTCGACGTGTCCGCGCCGGCCGCCGGTGCCTCGTTGCCCACCAACCCGGCGGCGACCAGTTCGACGCCGAAGCCGGACATCGCCATCAAGCCGGAAGTTTCCCGGCCCGAACAGACACTGACACGTGCCACCACCGGCATGACCTCGCAGCAACCGGCGCTCGCAGCCAGCATGAATGCCATGCCGCCGATGACCGCGGCGGCGCAGACCCTGGCCGGCAGCACGCTCTCGTCGGCGGCCGCGGCCGCGACCTCCGCGCACGCCTCCACCATGTCCGCCACGCAGGCCGCCGCGCTGCATGCCACCTCCATGCCGGCCGCCATGACCGCGGCGGCGCCGGCCGCTACCGTGCTGCCCAGCATGACGCTGCAGCCGAACGTCGCCCTGGGTGACAAGACGCTCAACGAGAAGCCGGTGACGGAGAAAGTCGTCGACAAGATCCTGAGCGACAAACTACCGGCCGAGAAGCCGGCCGAGAAGCCGGCGGAGAAATCGCTGAACACGCCGATGGTCAACCTGCAGGCGAGTCCGGTGACCCCGCTGTCGCCCTCGGCGCTGTCGGCCGCGGTCGCTCCCTCGACCACGCGCACCAACCTGCGCGTGGTGCCGAACCCGGTGACCGCGCAGCCGACCCCCGCCGCGCCGCTGGCCGCCTCGCTGCCCGCCTCGGCGCGGATCGCCGATGCTCCCATGCAGGCCGCACCCACCTCGCTGACCGCGAAGATCGCCGACGCGCCGATGCAAGCGGCGCCCGTCGCCCCGGTGGCGCCCGTGGTGACCGTGCACGTGACACCGCCCGCCCCGGTGGCGCCGCCCGCCGCCCCTCCGGTGGCCGCCCCCAACGCGCCCACGGCGCGACACGAGGAACACAACTTCCGCGTGCTCGCCGTGGACGACAGCCCGCTGATGCGCACGTTCCTCAAGAACAAGCTCGAGCCCTACGGCATCGCGCCGGAATTCGCGTCGTCGGGTGAAGAGGCGCTGTTCAAGATCTCGAAGCAGCACTTCGACCTCATCTTCCTCGACGTGATGCTGCCCGGCATGGACGGCTACGACGTCTGCAAGATGATCAAGAAGAACAAGGACAACAACCTGATGAAGGTCGTCATGCTGACCAGCAAGGACAAGACCTTCGACAAGATCCGCGGCACGATGGCCGGCTGCGATGGTTACCTGACCAAGCCGGTGGATGAACTGAAACTGCGCGCCATTATCGAGCGCCACTCGGTGACGCAGAAGTAAGGCGCACGGAAGCCCCACCATGACTGAACGCGTCCTGATCATGCGACACGCCTCCGGGCTCGTGAACCGGGCGCGGCGCGTGGCCATCGAGAAATGGCCGAATGCGCGGCTCGAGGTGCACGACCTCGCGGCCTATGGCAAGCCACCCGCGGATTTCCGCTGGGACCGTTACGCGCACATGCTGATCGACGACGAGTACCTGCGGCGCGAAGGCCTGTTGTGGATCTCGGAGCTGCGCGCCAAGCCCAACTTCCCGAAGATCGTGCGGGTGCCGACCGAGGCGAAGAAGCACCGGCCGCCGGAAGAAATCGAGGTCAAGGCACCGCCATTGCCGCCGAAGCGCGAGCCCAAGGCTTCCGCGTCTTCGCCCGCCGCGGACATCAAGCCCATCCGCCAGGACTCCAAGGCCGCGACCCGGCCGGCGCCGGCGGAAGACAGCCCGAGCATGATCCAGCGCGCCGACGCCAGGCGGCTCGCGGATGCCGAGGCCGTGCTCAAGTCGGCCGGCATCCAGGGATTCACGCCCGTCAAACCACTGGGCAGCGGCGCCACCGCCAACGTCTGCCTGTGCGAGCGGGCCAACAAGCAGCAGGTGGTGCTCAAGATCCTCAAGTCCGAGGGCAGCGGCGATTCGGACCTGCTGGCGCGCTTCGTGCAGGAATACTTCGCCGCCTCCAGCATCGACAGCCCGTACGTGGCCAAGGTGTTCGAACACGGCTTCACCGACAGCCATGCGTACATCGTCATGGAGTATTTCCCCGCGGGCGACCTGCGGGCGCGCATCGCGCGCCAGCGTCCCGAGATCGAGGAAGCCTTCATCATCGTGGGCTCGATCCTGTCGGCGCTGACCTCGGTGCACGCGGCCGGCATCATCCATCGCGACCTCAAGCCCGCAAACGTGATGTTCCGCGACGACGGCACCATCGCGCTGGTGGATTTCGGCAGCGCGCGACGCGACGCCGATCCCGTGGCCAAGACGCTGGCCGGCGTGGTCATCGGCACGCCTTACTACCTGTCGCCCGAGCAGGCGCTGGGCGGCACGGCGGACGAACGTTCTGATCTCTACAGCGTCGGCGTGATGCTGTACGAACTGCTCACCGGTCAACGCATGTATGCCGCCGGTTCGCTGGTGGCGCTGTTCGAGATGCACAAGACCGCACCGATTCCGAAGCTCCCCGAGAGTCTCTCGCGGCACCAGCGTTTCCTCGAGCGCCTGGTCGCGAAGAAGCCGGAAGAGCGCTATCGCACCGCCGCCGAGGCATTCGAAGCGCTCATGGAATATTCGATGTCCGAGGCCAGGAACCCCGCGATCGCCTGAATGAGGTAATGGGGCGGACTTGCGTGGTGTGGGCGAACGGACATCACCCGCGCATGGATACCTCTGTTTTTCGCCGGGCCCTTCGATGATGTGTCGATCGAGTCCGATGGCCGCCGCGCGTAGAGCGACGTTCGGCAATTCAAGTGCCGTGGCGCGGCTTCGTGCCTGACGAGATGACGGTCGCGGCCCGCTCCGGCATCCATGCGCACGTGCTGTCCGCTCGCGCGCACCCTGCGAGTCCGTGCCACTAGCCCGAATAGGAGACAAGCACACTCGTGGGAAGAGCGCGAGATTCGATGGCCGCGCATCCGCAGGCGACATGCCTCGTGTGTCCTGGCGACTGGGCCCAGGCTTGCGGTGACGCGCGGGCCGGCGGCGGACAGACGTGCGTGGGTTGAGTGAGCGGGCCGGGACTACGTCATCTCGCCAGGCACGAAGCCGCGCCAAGGTCACCCTCGCACCGACCAACTTCCGCTTCAATCTCACATTGCCAAACGTGGCTCTCCGCGCGGCGGCCTTAAGCGCTCCAAACACAATCCATCGAAGGGCCCGGCGAAAAGCGAGCTCAATCCACGCGCGGGTGGCCGCCGCCGGCCCGCTCTTCGCCCCAAACCTGTCCCCGTTTGCTAGGAAACGGAGAATGTCCCCATTAACGCGCGGCGATGGCTTTCTTGCGCGCGGCCTCGAACTCGTCGCCCGGGTTCCAGGCCGGCATCTCGTCGGCCTGAGCGATGAGCCAGCCAGCGTCGAAGCCGATGGTGGCGTCCTCGATCATGCCCTCGAAGTTCCAGCTGTCATCGATCTGGTCGCTGGGCTGGTGGTACACGTGCTCGGTCCACTCGTCGTGCTGCTGCTTGCCCCAGCCCGCGGGCTTGCCGATGTAGTCGGTGCCTTCGTCGAAGTACAGCGCCGGCACGCCGATCTTGGCGAACGAGAACTGGTCGGAGCGGTAGTAGTAACCCTTGTCCGGATTCTGGTCGGGCACGAGCTTGCGACCCTGTTTCTCGACCAGCGCCTTGGCCAGCGCGTCCAGCGAGGATTTGCCCGCGCCCACCTGCGTGAGATCGCGGGTGCGGCCGAGGTAGTTGCCGCCGTCGTAGTTGATGTTGGCGGCGATGCGGCCCGCCGGGAACGTCGGATGCACCGAGTAGTACTTGCTGCCCAGCAGGCCCTGCTCCTCGCCCGCCACGAACAGGAACAGCACCGAGCGGCGCGGCTTCTCCGGCAGCGCGGCCATGGCGCGCGCGATGGCCAGCACCTGCGCGCAACCGGCGGCATTGTCCTCGGCGCCGTTGTAGATCTTGTCGCCGGTTTTATCAGGCTCACCGATCCCGAAGTGATCGTGGTGCGCGGAGTAGATCACCACTTCGTCCTTGAGCTTGGGATCGCTGCCCGGCAACAGGCCCGCGACATTGGCGGTGCGCACGCGCGAGATATCGTTCTCGAACTTGATCGAAGTGCGCAGATTGATCGGCACGGGCTTGAAGCCGCGGCTCTTCGCCTGCTTCACCAGCGCGTCGAGATCGGCGCCACCCGCCTTCAGCAGGCGGCGCGCGGCTTCTTCAGTGGCCCAGCCCTTGAGCTGGATGCGCGGCTCGCCTTCGGCGGGTAGTTCGAACTGCGTGCCGCCCCACGAGGACTGCACCACCTGCCAGGGATAACCGGCCGACGGCGTGGTGTGGATGATGATGACGCCGGCCGCGCCGTGCCGGGCCGCGCTCTCGTACTTGTAGGTCCAGCGCCCGTAGTAGAGGCGCGTATTGCCGGCAAACAACTTCGGATCCCAGTCGGGATCGTTGTTGAGCATGACCAACACCTTGCCCTTGACATCGACACCCTTGAAGTCGTTCCACTGGTACTCGGGCGCCTCGATGCCGTAGCCCACGAACACCAGCGGCGCATTCTCGATGGCCGCGGTGGGTGTCTGCACGCCGCTGCCGGCGATGTAGTCGTCGCCGAGCTTCAGCGACACCGCGCCGGCCTTGCCGTTGAAATCCCAGCTGGCGGGTAGTTTGGCCTTCACGCCGACGATGTCGAAGGGTTGCTCCCAGCCGCCCTTCTCGCCGCCGGGCTTGAGCCCCAGCGTCTCGAGCTCGGTGGACAGGTACAGCCGCGCCAGCGCATCGCCGCGCGTCGCCGGGCCGCGGCCTTCGAACTCGTCCGAGGCGAGGATGCGGATCGGCGCGCGCAAAGTGGCCGGCGTGATCTGGGCCTTGGCCACCGCGGCAACCGCGGAGGGAACGTCCGCGGTCGAAGCCGCAATGGCGGTCACCGAAAACAGGGCGGCGATGGCCGGCACGGCCAGGCGTTGCAGTGTCATGAAAGATCCTCTTCAGTGATGCGCGGGCTTCTCGGCGCCGAGCGTGTCGAGAAAAGCCAGCAGCTCGGCGGTCTTCTCGCGCATCAGCGATTCGTTGGCGCGGGATTCGACATTCAGGCGCACCAGCGGTTCCGTGTTGGAAGCGCGCAGGTTGAAGCGCCAGTCCTTGAACTCGACGGACAGGCCGTCGGTGTGATCGACATGCGCGGCGCCCGGCATGTACTTCGATCCCGCCGCGGCCAGCGCTTGCTTCGCGTCCGGCAGTTTGCGGTTGATCTCGCCGCTGCTCGGAAACGCCTCGATGCGCGCCGCGACCAGTTCGTCCAGCGACTTGCCGGATTCACACACGCGCTCCAGCACCAGCAGCCACGGGATCATGCCGCTGTCGCAGTACGAGAAATCGCGGAAATAATGATGCGCGCTCATCTCGCCGCCATAGGCGCCGTCGACCTCGCGCATCTTCTGCTTGATGAAGGCGTGGCCCGACTGGCTCATGACCGGCACGCCGCCGAGGCGCCGCACGGTGTCGATGGTGTTCCAGGTCAGGCGCGCGTCGTAGACGATGCGCGCGCCGGGTTGTTTGGCGAGGAATGCCTCGGCCAGCAGGCCGACGATGTAGTAACCCTCGACGAACGAGCCCTTAGAGTCGTAGAAGAAGCAGCGGTCGTAGTCGCCGTCCCAGGCGATGCCGACCTCGGCGCCGGATTTCTTCAGCGCCTCGAGCGTGGGACCGCGGTTGTCCTCGAGCATGGGGTTCGGGACACCCTGCGGAAAACTCCCGTCCGGATGGTGGCGCACCTTGATGAACTCGAACGGCAGGTGCGGCTCGAGCTTGTCGACGGTCAGGCCCGCGCCACCGTTGCCGGCGTCGACCACCACCTTGAGCTTGCGCAGCGCCTTGCGGTTCACGTAGCCCAGCAGGTGCTCGATGTAGGCGCCGCTGGTGTCCAGCTTGTGCACCTTGCCCCGGGCGGCGGATGGCGGCGGTAGCTTGCCGCCGGCGATCAGCGCCGCGATGTCCCTGAGCCCGGTGTCGGAACCCACGGGCTTGCTGCGCTCGCGCACCAGCTTGATGCCGTTGTAGTCGGGCGGATTGTGGCTGGCGGTGATCATGAGCCCGCCGTCGAGCTCGTAGTGGAAAGTGGCGAAGTAGGTGCCCTCGGTGCCGCACAGGCCGATGTCGTACACGTCGACGCCGGAATCGACCAGCCCGCGGATCAGCGCCTCGGAGAATTCCGCGCTGGTCTGGCGGATGTCGCGGCCGACGCAGACCTTGTTCGGCTTGAGGAAGGCGGCGTAGCCCCTGGCGATCTGGTACACCAGGTCGGCGTTGATCTCGTCGGGAATGCGTCCACGGACGTCATAGGCCTTGAACGCGGCGAGATTCAGCACTGATCAGGCCTTTCCCTTGGTAGATAGATTGGCGGGAGCCAGGTGTTCGGCGCGACCGGCGGCCTTGATGCGCGCGACGATCTTCTTGACGTCCTGCACCTTGGCACGCGGCGCGACCAGCACGGCGTCGGCGGTTTCCACGATCACCAGGTCTCGCAGTCCCAGCGCCGCCACCAGCCGGCTGTCGGCGTGCACGTAGCAATTGGCGGTGTCCTCGAGCAGGACGTCGCCGCGCGTCACGTTGCCCAACTCGTCGGCCGGCATGATGTCGTGCAGCGCGGTCCAGGAGCCCACGTCGTTCCAGTCCGCGTCCAGCGGCACCATGACCGCATCGCACGTCTTTTCCATGACCGCGTAGTCGACCGACTCGCTGCGGCAGGTGGAAAAGATCTCCGCGTCGATGCGCGTGAAGTCGGTGTCGCGGCGGGCAGTGGCGCTGGCGCGCGCGCAGGTGTCGGCGATGTCGGGTGCAAACTGCGTGAGCTCGCCGAGGAATCGCCGCGCGCTGAACAGGAACATGCCGGAGTTCCAGAAGTATTCCCCCGAGGCCACGAATTCGCGCGCGCGTTCGACATCCGGCTTCTCGACGAACTGCGCGATCGGACGCACGGCTTCGCTGCCCGCGCCGCGGCGAATGTATCCATAACCGGTCTCGGGCGAACGCGCGACGATGCCGAAGGCCACGAGCTTGCCCGCTTCACCGGCGGTGACCGCGAGCCGGATCGCCGCCTGGAAGGCCGCGAGATCGCGCAACGTGTGATCGGCGGGCAGCACCAGCAGCAAGGCGTCTTCGCCGCAGGCCGCGAGCGCGGCGTGGGCCGCCAGGGCGATCGCGGGCGCCGTGTTGCGCCCCACCGGTTCGAGCAGGATGGCGGTGGGTGCGAGCTGCATCTCGCGCAACTGCTCGGCGACCAGGAAGCGGTGCGTCTCGTTGCAGACCACCAGGGGTCCTGTGGCATTGGCCAGGCCGGAGAAGCGCGCGGCCGTCTCCTGCAACATGGTGCGTTCGCCGGTGAGCGCCAACAGCTGCTTGGGCAGCAGCTCGCGCGACAGCGGCCAGAGCCGCGTGCCGGAGCCTCCGGAAAGGATGACCGGGACGAGTTTCATGGCGCGAATCGTACTAGCTTTGAATCGTTCGTGTAGGCTCGCGCACCCATGAAAACCATCCACCTGATCGCCGCGGCTCGTCCGAATTTCATGAAAATTGCGCCTCTCTATCACGCGCTGGTGCGTGAGGAATGGTGCCGCACGTGCATCGTCCATACCGGACAGCATTACGACTTCAACATGTCGGATGCTTTTTTCAGGGACCTGCGGCTTCCCGCTGCCCATTTCCATTTGGAGGTGGGCAGCGGCTCGCACGCCGAGCAGACCGGCAACGTCATGATCCAGTACGAACGGGTCGCGCTGGCGGAAAAGCCCGACTGGATCATCGTCGTCGGTGACGTCAATTCGACGGCCGCGTGCGCCATGGTCGGCACGAAGCTCTGCATACCCGTGGTTCACCTCGAAGCCGGGCTGCGCAGCCGCGACCGGCGCATGCCCGAGGAGATCAACCGCCTCGTGACCGACTCGATCGCCGACGTATTGTGGACGCCATCGCCCGATGCCGACGAGAACCTGTTGGCCGAAGGCGTGGCGCGGGAACGCATCGACTTCATCGGCAACATCATGATCGACAGTTACGAAATGATGCGCGACGCCATCGCGGCCGATTCCACCTTCACCACCCTGGGCCTCGACGACCGCGGTTTCGGGGTGGTGACTCTTCACCGCCCTTCGAACGTCGACACGCCGGCGGCGCTCGGCGCACTCGTGGACGTGCTGGTCGAGCTGTCCGCATCGCTGCCGCTGGTGTTCGCCGTGCATCCGCGCACTCGCAAACGCCTGCGGGATTTCGCGCTCGAGACGCGCCTGCTGGACACGCCGCGCATCAAGGTGATCGATCCACTGGGCTACGTGCAATTCATGAATCTCGTCAGTCACGGCGCGGCGGTCATCACCGACTCGGGTGGCGTGCAGGAGGAGACTACCTACCTGGGCATTCCCTGCTTCACGTTGCGCGAGAACACCGAACGCCCCATCACGGCCACGATCGGTTCGAATCAACTCACGAAGCCGGAGTCGCTGGTTCACGCGGTCCGCGCGACAATCGGTCGCATCGGCCGCACCGGGGCGCGACCCGAGCGCTGGGACGGGCGGACCGCGATTCGCGCCGTGGAATGCCTGCGAAGGCGCGCCGGCATCGCGTGAGGAACATCCTCAGCGCGTGACACCCTCACCGCGACCTACGGCGTAATAGCGAAATCCCTGCTTTTTCATCATCGACGGGTCGTAGAGATTGCGGCCGTCGAAGATCACCGGTTCCTTCAACTGCTTCTTGAGGTTGTCGAAGTCGGGGCTGCGGAATTCCTTCCACTCGGTGACGATCGCTAGTGCGTCGGCTCCTTCGAGCGTCTCGCGCGCGCGGTTGCACAACGTCAGGTCGGCCCGCTCACCGAAGATGCGGCGTACTTCCTTCATTGCGGCCGGATCGAATGCCCGCACCCGGGCACCGGCATCCCACAACATCTGCAGAAGCACGCGCGAGGGGGCTTCGCGCATGTCATCGGTGCCCGGCTTGAAAGCCAGACCCCACACGGCGAAGGTCTTTCCCTTGAGGTTGCCGCCGTAATGTTTCGAGATCTTCTCGAACAGAACCTGCTTCTGCGCCTTGTTCACCGACTCGACCGAATCGAGCAACTTCGCCTCGTAGCCCACGCTGCGCGCCGAGCGCGCCAGGGCCTGAACGTCCTTGGGGAAGCATGAACCCCCGTAGCCCAGCCCGGGGTAGATGAAGTGGTACCCGATGCGCGGATCCGAACCAATTCCGACGCGCACCTTTTCGATGTCGGCACCAAAGCGCTCGGCCAGGTTCGCGAGCTCGTTCATGAAGCTGATCTTGGTGGCCAGCATGGCGTTGGCGGCGTACTTGGTCAGCTCCGCCGAACGCAGGTCCATGATGATGAGCTTTTCGCGGCTACGCGTGAACGGATCGTAGAGCGCGCGCAGCAGCTCGGTGACGCGAGGGTTGTCGGTGCCTACGACCACGCGGTCCGGCCGCATGAAGTCCTCGATGGCTGCGCCTTCCTTGAGGAATTCCGGGTTGGACACCACGTCGAATTCGATTTCGGCGCCGCGATTCGCGAGCGTTTCGGCGACGGCCCCGCGGACCTTGTCGCTGGTCCCCACGGGTACCGTCGATTTGGTAATGACGACTTTGTATTCATGCATGTGCTCGCCGATGGACCGGGCCACCGCCAGCACGTATTTGAGATCGGCCGAGCCGTCTTCGTCGGGAGGCGTGCCTACCGCAATGAGCTGGAACAGCCCATGGTCGACCCCCTCCTTGGCGGAGGTGGTGAACTTCAGGCGTTCAGCTTCGATGTTCGCCTTGATCAGCGAGTCGAGACCGGGCTCGTGGATGGGAACGACGCCTTGTTTTAGGCCATCGATTTTTCTGGCGTCGACATCGACGCAGAGCACGTCGTTGCCGGCATCGGCAAGGCAGGCGCCGGTGACCAGGCCGACATAACCGGAACCGAAGATGGTGACTCGCATAGTTTCACTTGACGCGCCCGGAACGGCGCAGGGGCCGGCATTCTAACGAACTGGCCTCACAGGGAAGGCCAGACCGGCTGTCGGAATGCAGGAAGTGAAACGTCGGGTCAGGCCGGCGGCCGGGGGCGCAGCTCCCGCACCTTTTCGTCGTCGGCCAGCATGGCACCGCTGACACGTGATCCACCATTCAGCCAGACGTGGTCCTGGACGCGATCGGTTGGCGCGTATTCGGGCACCGCACGCAGCAGGATTTCGCGGGCACGCTCGCAGTCGAAACGCACCGAACACTGTGCCAGCTCATCCAGCACGTGTTTGATCTGTTCCCAGGAAAGGGTTTGTTCCATGGCCCGCAGGATGCGCGGATGTTCAGTGCCGGTGACGTTCTTGCCGATGAGCAATTCCTCGAAGAGCTTCTCGGCCGGGCGCAATCCCGTGAATCGGATTTCGATGTCGCCATCCGGATGCTGCTCGTCGAGCACCGTGTATCCGGCGAGCTGGATCATGCGCCGCGCCAGGTCGGCGATTCTCACCGGGCTGCCCATGTCCAGCACGAACACGTCGCCGCCCGAGCCCATCGATCCCGCCTGGATCACCAGCTGAGCCGCTTCGGGGATGGTCATGAAGTAACGGATGACGTCGGGATGAGTCACCGTGACCGGGCCGCCTTCGCGAATCTGCTCGCGGAACAAGGGCACCACGGATCCGGAGGACTCGAGCACATTGCCGAATCGGACCATGCAGAACCTCGTTCCATTCCCACGCTGGTGCAGGCTTTGCAGCACCATTTCAGCGACCCGCTTCGTACATCCCATGACATTGGTGGGATTCACGGCCTTGTCGGTGGAAATCAGCACGAAGGTCTCGACGCGGCACTCCATGGCCGCCTCCGCCGTATTGAAGGTGGCGAAGATATTGTTGTGGATGCCCTCGATCATGTTGTGTTCGACGATCGGCACGTGCTTGTACGCCGCCGCGTGGTAGACCGTCTGGATGGCGAACGTCGTAATGATTTCGCGCACCCGTTGCTTGTGGTGCGCATTGCCGAGCAATGCGACCAGCTCGATGCGGTTGTGCCGGCGAGCATTGAGCGAGCGCAGCTCACGCTCGATCTCGTAGAGCGCGAGCTCGGACACCTCGAGCATCACCAGGCGCCGTGGCGAGAGGTCCATGATCTGCCGGCAGAGCTCCGACCCGATGGAGCCACCTGCGCCCGTCACGAGAATGGACTTGCCGCGAATGCAGGCGCTGAGCAGAGCCGGGTTCGGCGGCACCGGGTCACGGCCGAGCAGATCGTGCACGTCGATGTCGCGGATTTCTTCCAGGCGGGACCGACCCGAAAGGATTTCTGCGATCTCCGGCACAGTCTGCACGGCAAATCCCTTGGCACTGAGCCGCTCGATGACGTCGGAGCGCCGGCGGCGCGTCGCCGCGGGAATAGCCAGCAGGACCACGGAAACCCCGTAGCGGCGCCGCAGTTCCGGTAGGCGATCGGGCGAATAGACGCGCACGCCGCAGACCTGGGCGCCGTGCATGGCAGGATTGTCATCCACGATCGCGACCGGACGGTACTGGCCCCGGGTCTTCAGGGAGGCGCAGACTTGCGCACCGGCGGACCCGGCGCCGTAGACGACGACGCGCTTGACGCCCGAAATCCGGATGCGCAGAAATTCGCGCATCGCAAAGCGGGTCACCCCGACATAGAACGAGGCGAGCAGGAAATAGATGGCCGCGACGGTGTAAGGAAGCGGCGGATCGAGTACCAGCCGGCCGAGGCCCATTACGACGCCGGTAGACGCCGCGACTCCCAGCGCAATGATGATTGCCGCATGGGCACTAAGGAAACGGATGACTGCCCTGTAAAGCCCGATACGCGCAAACAGGGGCAGCGTGGTGGCCACGGCCGCAAGGGCGACTTCGGCTACCTGCAGGTTCCAGGCCGGCTCGAATGACCCGAGGCGCAGCGCGATGGCCGTCACGAGCGCCGCCGGGATGGCTACGGCATCCGCCGCCAGCATCAGGAACTTCTTGGAGCGCCGCTGGAGGCGTTTGAGGCTCTTGGCGAAATAGTAGGAGCGCCTGCGCATGCTACCTGCGCCTGGTTTTTCGGATCTTGTAGTCAAGCGTGCGTCGTCTTTGCAGTTCCGTAAGCGCCGTGGCGGGAACCCTTACCCTTGGGTGAACCCCTCACGCCAACATCCTTTTCTGTCATGAACTCGACTTTTGTCTCAGGTAACCGGGGAAATCTTTCCTGCCGGCCGAGTAGAACCAGTCTTGGCGCCAAAGGGAATCGGCAGTGTTCCCTTTGCGCCTCGACAAAGCCTTCTCGAAGCAGGCAAATCGGCGGGAAGTTTACACGGCCCCTCAATGAATATCCGCCAGCATTCACAGACTTAGGCCCTACGGCTGATATCGTCGCCAACTAGCTACGCCGGACTGTATATTTTTTGTATGAATCACAAATCATTTGCCCTCCTCGTCTGTTCCCTGGTCCTCGCAAGCTGCGGTGGCGGTGGTGGTGGCGACGACAGCCCTGCTCCGAATTCCCCGCCCTCATCGCTGACCAGCTCGCCGGCCCTGCTGCAAGTGGCCGAGGACAACCCGTTGACCGCGCAGCTGTCCGCGTCCGACCCCAACGGCGACACGCTGTCCTACAGCCTGTCCGCACCGTCCACGCATGGCACAGCAGCCATTACCGCGGCCGGTGCAGTCACCTACACGCCGGCCGCTAACTACAACGGGGCTGACGCTTTTTCGGCCGCCGTGTCCGACGGACACGGCGGCAGCAGCACCGCGACGTTCAACATCACCGTCACGGCAGTGAACGACGCGCCCACAATCACCGGTACCACACTGAACTACGCGGAAGACCAGCAATCGACGCAAAACTTGGTGATCACAGATCCTGAGGGAGACGATTTCTCCGTTGCCACCGTTACCGAGCCGGCGCACGGCATGGTGCTTGGGATCAGTTCTACCGGCGGCATCCTGTACCAGCCGGACGCGAATTTTCACGGCCAGGACAGCTTCACGGCGCGATCGACCGATGAACACGGCGCCGCCAGTGCCATTGCCACCGTCACGATCAATGTGGCTTCCGTGAATGATGCGCCCGTCGCAGCCGATGACAGCTTTCTCTGGATGACCGGCACACAACCCATGGATGTCGCTGCGAACGACACGGATGTGGATGGCGATCCGCTGACGGTCTCGGTGCTGACGCAACCGGCCGTCGGCACAGTGTCCGTGGTGAACAATCGCATCGCCTATCAACCGTCCGGCAATTTCGCGGGTCCGGTGCAATTCGCCTACCGGGTCACCGATGCTGGCAGTGCCACGGCAGACGCCACCGTCAAACTGGTCGTCGGATCGTTCCCCGGATTGTTCGTGCGTTCGACTCGGCCCGATGCCTACACCTTCGACGGCTACAGCGTCACCAAGTGGTCGGAACAATACGAGGGAAACGAGTTTGCAATTGCCGGAGATGGAAAATCCGCGGCCTACGCCGGCCGGCAGACTCAGTCAGACCGGGGATCGATCTACCGGCTGGATACATCGCAGCCCTTGGGGCGTCCCGACAACCCAAAGGTCGTCTTCCAGCGGGGCGGCGAACCTGGTACGTCGCTGCTGTTCTCGTACAACGCCGCGGGCACATTCCTCTTCATCGCGGATCCGCAGAACACGCTGGGGACAGGCCCGAACACGCAGAATTCATTGTTCAACATCGCGACGGGAGATCGGGCGATCGTCACTACCGCGCCGGATGTATTCACCGTGAGCACGGCCGTGTTCAACGCGACTGGTACCGAATTCTTCGTTCGTGCCGCCGTCAGCAACGCCGCGACTCCCACGCCCAACGCGGCCTCCACCTACACATCATTGTTCCTGGGTGACGTGTCGGCACGCACGCTCACGCGTATTGGCAGCACTTACGCGCCCGGGAATGGTGACGGCTCCGGTCTCAATATTCGCGTCACCCCAAATGGCAGGTTCGCGCTGCACGCCGCGGTTACGCACGGGCCCACGACCGGCCAGTTACTGATCAACGATCGCCTCGCCAACACCGAGACATACCTGTATCGGGCATTCACGTCCGGCGAATTCCCGGCGCCATACCAGTTCGCTGTCAACTCTGACGGTTCTCAGGTGTGCTTCCGCGTGAACGCACCCGGCGCCGCCGCCGCGGGTCCGGGCAGGATCTGGATTGCCAGTCCTGCGGCTCCCGGCGCAGCGACAGCGGTAACACCGACGGCGGACTCCAATTCGGACTGCCAGTGGTCTTCGGACGCCGAATCGATCGGATTCATTAGCAGCAACGGGGCAGCCGCGCCCGAAGCCTGGATCGTCGACCGCACACAACCCAATGTCGTTCAGCGTCTGCGTGAGTCGCTGGCCGCTGGCGAGACCACGTCGTACCTGGCCTTCGCGAAGAATGCGCAGCTCGGCGTCGTCGCAATCACGGAAGGCACGAATTCGACGACCACGCTGTATCGCGTAGCACTGGATTCTCCGGGCTCCAGCACGCGATTCGCGTCCGTGGGCAACGTAGGCCCGGACCCGCAGTTCACGCTGGATGCCAGCGGCAACTGGCTTGGCTACATCAAGACAGAGGCCGTGGCGGGCGGGGGCACGCTGCGACGGGTCCATCTGGCGAGCACGCAATCACCCGATACGGAACTGGTAGTCGACCTGACGACTGACGCCGATACCTTCGCCTTCATGCAGTAGCCCTGCTGGCCGCGGAATTCAGCGCTGCTCGATCTCGAAGGCCAGCAGCCTGAGTGTCCCGTCGGGGTACGCAATCGTCGCTGCGATAGGGTCGAAAAGAGGCTTGTCAGAGCGGTGCCCGTCTGCGATCTGCGCGCGCCACACGCGCACCCGCGCCGCGGGAGTATCGAGAAAAGCACCGGGATAGGGCCGCGTCACCGCGCGCACCAACCTTTCTGCCTCCCCCACCGAAGCCGTCGACACGAGGTTGCCATCGTCCGGCTTGCGTCCCGGCCATACGGTCGCCTTGCTGTGGTCCTGCTCGCGGAATTGCAGCGCACCCTCTAACAGGCCCGGCCATGTGTCGACCAGCAGGCGCGCGTGGGTGGCACTGACTTTTTCGTACAGGGTCGTAGCGGTCTCGTCGGACCCCAGCGCGATCCTCGCCTGCGCCACAATCGGCCCGGAGTCCACGCCCTCGTCCAGCTTGAACAAGGTCACTCCGGTTTCCGGGAGTTGCTTGAGGATCGCCCATGGGATGGATGCACGACCGCGTCCGGTGGGTAGCAGCGTCGGATGCATGCCCAGGGTTCCGAGGCGCGCCGCTTCCAGTACGGGCCGCCGGGCGATCTGCGACCAGCCGACAATCAGCAGCCAGTCGATTCGTGCCGCGCGGATGCGATCGATCACCTGCGAGTCGTTGATGTTGGCCGCCTTGAGCAGCGGCGTGCCGGTACGGGCGCAGAATCCGTCGACGTCGACGCGCCCCGACTTGGCACGGGCGGCATCCCCCGGCAGGGTGACCAGCAGGTCGAACTTGCCGCCGCTGGCCGCGACCGCCTCAAGGCAGTGCAGTCCGAGCTGCACACAGGTCACGAAGCCGATACGCATCAATACACCGGTGGCGGGCGCAGTAGATAGACAAAGGTGCGCGCTACGATGCTAGCGTCAACGCCCAACGTGATGCGCTCCACGTAGCGCCGCTCCCACTCCACCTTGTCTGCCTCGGTCATGCCGTCGTAGGAGTTCACCTGCGCCAGGCCGGTGAGGCCGGGTCGCGCGCGCATGACGCGTGCCGCCTCACGCATGCGCAATAGTTCGGCCTGGCTGGCCAGCGCCGGTCGCGGTCCGATGAGGCTCATTTCGCCGCGCAAAATGTTGAACAACTGCGGCAGCTCGTCGATGTTGGTCCGGCGAATGAACCGCCCAAACGGCGTGATGGTGACTTTGCGGGCATCGGCGGAGGCGAGATGGGGTGTCGCCACCGGCATGCTGCGGAATTTGAAGATCGTGAATGGTTGTTGTTCGCGGCCCACGCGCACCTGGCGGAATATGGCCGGGCCGCCGTCCTGCAGGCGGATGATGAGCGCCGTGAGAATCAGCAGCGGCGACAGGCAAAGGATCGCCACGGCGGCGAACGCGAAGTCCAGCCAGCGTTTCGCGTGACGCTCATAGAAACCGTTCATCCGAAATCACGTGCAGCGACCGCCGTGAAGGCCGTCTGGAACGCCTCGGCATGGCGCATGCCCGCCTGACCCCCGCGGTAGGCCGCCAACGACCTTACGATTTGCTCGGATCGCGGATGCGGGAAATCCCGAACCACGCCACGATAGGCGTTCAGCGCCTGGCACTTGCGATCGAGATAGTCACCTGCCTCGAAAAACGTGTCGGCCTCGAATCGAGAACCGCTGCCGGGAAAACTCCAGTCGGTGGCTGAGAGAATTTCCATGTAATAGAGATGTCTCAGCCGCGGCACGCCGCTGCGACGCTGGAACAGCCGCGCGGCCGCCAGGCAGGCGCGCGAGGTGTGCAGGTGATCATCGTTGATATCACCCGGGTGATGGGTGAAAACGGTGGTGGCGCCGGTTTCGAGAATGGCCTTCTCGATGAATTGCACGAGCTCCAGATGCGCAACGGTGTTCAGGCGGATGTTGGGGAAGCCTCCGAGGATGGGTTCGCCGAATCCGAGCAGGCTTTGCGCACGTCTTGTATCGGCCAGCAGGTCTGCGTCGGAGGGCCGCGCGCCACGCGCATCTACCTGCGCACACATGATGCAGGCCCGCACGGGAACTCCGGTTGCAGCGATGGCACTGCCAGTGGCACCGCAACCTAGCGCTTCATCATCGGGATGCGCGACGACCACCAGGACACTCATGAGGACCCCCGGGACAGGATTTGTTCGCTGGTCATGCGCAGAGCCGCCTCGACCGGCACCGGCGGCTGCCATGCGAACTGGCGGCGGAATTCGCTCGAATCGACGGCCAGCGATTCGGTCAGCTTGGATACCGTGTAGGTATCTAAAGGGAGCGAACGGCCGGTTGCGCGCCCTGCTACATCGGCCAGACGCCCGAGCGTGCGAAGCACCCTCAACGGCATCCGAAAGATTCTTGGCCGAAGCCCGGCAGCGATGGCGAGCGCGCGCACCAGCTCCGGTGTGGACAACTGCGTGTCGTCGCCGATCATCCACGTGGCACGGATCTGGCCGCGGTACTCAGTCACGCGCAAGATGGCATCCACCAGGTTTTCTATGTACATGAAGCTGCGTCGATTGCGGATCGCGCCGATAGGCAACGGCAACCCTTTGCTCACCAATCGTAGCAGGCGCTCCATGTTGCCTGGATTCCCGGGCCCATAAATGACCGGTGGGCGCAGGATGCACCAGTCCACGGGTGAGTTGCGCAACTCTTCTTCCAGCGCGATCTCTGCCTGTAGCTTGCTGCGTCCGTAGTCGGATTCAGGCGCCGGCGACATCGCAGTCGTTACCGGCGAATTCTCCGCGCCCCGGGTCGCCGCGATGCTGCTGAGGAACACCAGGCGCTGCACGCCAGCACGCTTGCACGACTGGGCGAGCACACGCGTAAGTGTCACGTTGGTGTGGAAGAACTCCTCCCATCGGCCTTCGCCGGCACTGCCGATCTGGTGCGCGAGTCCGGCCAGGTGAACTGCGCACTCCACGCCCCTCATCGCGCCGGTCATCGCTTCGACTTCGTCGAACCGCGGGATGTGCCACCACTCGGTACCCGGGCTGGCGCCGCCTGGCTGCCCGCGATACACGGCTCGTACTTCGATACCGCGTTCGGCCAGCGATTGGCACAGGCGCCGGCCGATGAAACCCGTGGCGCCCGTGACCAGGACTTTCACGCGCGCGCTCCAGGAAGCGCCTTCTGGAAAACCGCCAGCGATCGTTCGGCTTGCCGTTCGCGGGAGTACTCGATGGCGGAAGCGGCGCTGTTGTTCGCCAGCCGCGCGCGTTCAGCGCGATCGCCGGCCAGCCGGTTGATTGCCGCGGCCAGCGCCTGTGGATTGCCACCTTCGACATAGACGCCGGCTTCATGCCGCATGACGATCTCGCTGCCCTCGCCGGCCGGACCGCAATAGATCATCGGCAAGCCCATGGCCATCGACTCGAAGATCTTCGAGGGAATCACCGTGGCAAACACAGGGTCGTTCTTCAGGTGCACGAGGGACACATCGCAGACACTCCAGAACCGCGGCACGTCCTCCTTGCGCTGGCGCGGCGCGAAGGTCACGTTTCTCAGTCCCCGCGTCCGGACCTCCTGTTCCAACAGGTCGCGCGCCGCTCCGACGCCGACGAAGAATATGCGGATCGGCGCGTCGCGCAGCAGCGTGGCCGCTTCGATCACGTTTTCCAGTCCCTGGGAAAGTCCCAGCGTGCCGACGTAACCCACCACGAAATGACCTTCCAGCCCGAACCGACGCCGGATTTCTGCATCAGGGGTCTCAGCCGGCGTGAACATCGAAAGGTTGGCTCCGTTGACCACCACGTCGATCTTCTCTTCGCCGATTCCCCGCTCGATGAGGTCGCGGCGGTAGGCATCGGTGAATGCGAGGATCCGCGCCGAGCGGCGATACAACCACAACTCGAGTTTCTCCAGCATCCGGTAAGTGAAGCCCTTTTTCACGCCGGTATTCGCCGCGATGGTGGCCGGCCACAGATCGCGCAGCTCAAACACGTGTGGCACGCGTCTCAGCAGCGCGTGCGTGACGCCACCGACCGCCACGAACAGATGGGGCGAAGTCGACACCACCACGTCCGGCCTGGGCTCGAAAAATGCAAAGAAAAATGACGACACCATATAAGAGACGTAGTCGAGAGTGCGGCGAAAAAAGCCCTCGTTGCGAGCCATATACGTCTTCACGCGAACCACGTGGATGCCATTCAGTTCCTCGCGATGCCGCCAGGAATTGCGATAACCCTCGTAGACGCGCCCCTCGGGAAAATTCGGCGCCGCCGTGATCACCGTCACGTCGTGACCGGCCTTGACCCACAATGCGGCACGCTCGTACACGTGCGCCGCCGGGGCGCTGGGCTCGGGATAGAAGTGGTCGGAAAAGAACAGGACCTTCAAGCAATCTCCGTCTTCAGTAGTTAGCTGGCCAGCTCAAGACCGTACGCAGCGTGTCGCGCGCGAATCTTGCCACTACGCACCGGCTGGGCACGGGCAGTCCGAATTCGGGCTGCCAATTGAATGACTCGACGGTGACGGCTTCGGCGCCGGTGAACTCCATTCGAAGCTGGTTCTCGTCCACTCCCGCGAGATCGAGCGCGACGCCGGGGCCGGGCAGCTTGACCGCGGCCACCGAAGGATGCAGGTGGAACCTGGCTTCCGCATCGCACGGCCCGCCACTCACTTCGTCATCGATCACCAGCCCATCCATGGCGAGGTACCACCGGCGCGAGTGAAGATTGCGACCTGCCAGCCGACGGTAACCGTCGTGGGTGGCGAAAATGTCGACCCTCGCCGCAGCCGCATGCACTTCGCGGTCCAAGATCCGCGCGCGCCGCGCCACGCGAAATCCACCCCAGACTTCGGAGGAATCCTGGCCGTCGAGCACGACCGTGTTGTGTGCAGCGGTACCGCGTTGCCGCTGGCGCTCTGGTCCCTCGGTATACGTGGAGGTGCCGCCGTTCACGAAGACGCGCTGGCCGAAAAGGCTGAGTTCAAAGCTCAGCGTATCTGCGTGCGCGTGGCCCGGCAGGTAGTCGGGACCGATGTCTGCGCAATCACAGATCAGGAAGGCAGGACCTGCACTGGCGCGGACGTATCCCGAGTCGACCAGGTCGGTGAGTTCGGCCGGCGGGTAGATGAGTGGAAGCGACAGGCGCGCCGCATAGGCTTCGAGCTCGGCTGCCCGCGGCGCCACACCGAACGCTGCATCGTTGAAGAACGGGATTTCGCCGTCGGGGTGCACCATGGCTGCCAACCAAGCGCGCATGCGGCCGCAAACCGTGGTCCATTCGGCCGGCACGTCCACGCCCGACGAGCGCAGCAAATTGACGAGATCCAGCAAATCCTCGAGGAAGGCGGCGTGATACATGGGACTCAGTTCGAAGTGACCGCCATCCGCCAGCACCTGTTCGGCCAGTTGCTCGCTCACAAGCGACATGCCACGGCGGCACCAGCGATCCGCTTCCTCACCCTCGAAGAACAACCCGGCAAACACGAGGGCCTTGGCGTCTGCGAACAGGTGGTTGCCCAATAGGTGGAATTCAAGGCGCCGTTCGAGCCAGCGAGCCTGTATGGCGAGGTTGTGCAGCGCGTCCCCGGTCAGACCACCGGTGCGCAGGTCAAACTTGATCCAATTGACGATGCGGCGAGCCACCGGATATGGCTCCCAGCCGATTCCGTCGCCGGGAGGATTTTCTCGCTGCCAGCGGTCCAGGAGATCGATGTGCCAATCGATCCGCCCCAGGCCGTGGCGGGAATTCAAGTAATCGAAATAGTGCAGGTTGTAATGCCACAGCCGATCTGCCGGGCTCCCCTGCCAGTCTTCCTTCGATGCGCACCTCTGTTCGAGGTTCAGGAAACGGAACAGGCTCGGCGCGACCAGGCTGTCCACCGCGGGGATGGGTGATTCGAAGACGCCGGACCGTGCGCGGCGCGGACCGACCGGACTCTGGTCGACCTCCCGCGATTGCCAGCGTCGCCGCAGACGAGCGACCACTTGGCCGGCGCGCAGGTGTCGGAGCGTATGGAAGTAGCGCGAAAGGTCCTGGCTGCTCAATCGTTCGTATCCGAATCGATGGTGACGCGACCCACCTCTAAAAGTTGTTCGAGCGGGATGGGCGACACCCCGCCCGTGCGAATCGCCGCGACGAACGCGGCCGCGCAGTCGCGCTGCCCTTTGTCCTGGCGCCAGGCCTTCATGGACTTGAATCCCGGCCACCCGAAGCCGGTCAGGCGGCGGAAGTTGTCCAGCTGGAGCACCTGGCCACCAGCGAAAACCTCGAGTCGCTCCTTCGGAAAAGCCTTCGAGCCGTTGGCGAAGTAGTGCACCAACCCCATCGAGCCGTCGTTGAAGCGCAAAGTGACGCTGAGGGTATCGCTGCTGCCAGCCATGCGGACCGTCGCGTGGGATTCAATCGACGCATCAGCGAGGAAGCGGAGCAAATCGATGAAGTGACACCCCTCACCGATCAATCGGCCGCCGCCCACCTGCACGTCCTGCGTCCAGTGCTCCCTGGGGATCTGGCCCGCGTTCACGGTCATCACGAAGGCCTTGGGACCCCGCGCGCCGGCTAGCAATTCGCGCATCTTGCGCACGTGCGGCGCAAAGCGCCTGTTGAAGCCGACCATGACGAGGGGTGACTTGCCAGCAGGCGCGTCGGCGATGGCTCGTCGAATCGATTCGAGCTGCGCATGAGTCACCGCCAACGGCTTCTCGACGAAGACGTGTTTGCCCGCTGCCAGCGCACGGCACACGAATTCCGCATGCGAATCGTGACGCGTTGCGACGACCACGGCATCAATCGACGGGTCGGCGAGCAGCCCGTCGACGTCGGTCGTCGCCTCCTCGAATCCGAACTTTCGTCCGGCATGCAGCGAAGAAACGCCGCCGCTCGATGCGATAGCACGCAGTCGTGCGCCGGCAGCCTTGAAGGCGGGTGCGAGCAGCGCGGTCACATAGTTTCCCGCGCCAATGAATCCGAGCGATACGGCAGCTCGAGCGTCCGCCGTTGCTTCGCTCAGTTTCACGGTCCGCGCGCCCGGGCTGATCGCGATACCGGGATATTCGAGCAGAATGCCCAGCGACGGCTCGGCACCGCCAACGAGATCATAGGCACCCTGCGCGTCGCCGATCGCGAAGCGATGCGAAATCAATGGTTTCACATCGAGCTGCCCGCCGGCCATCAATCCGAGTACCGCTTCGAAATTGCGCTGCTCGGTCCAGCGCACGAACCCGATCGGGTAGTCAATCCCTTTCTCCTCGTAGTTCGGATCGTATCGACCCGGGCCGTAGGAGCATGACACCTGAAAAGTGAGCTCTTTCTCGTAGAAATCCGCGCGCGACAATGCCAGTCCCGTCACTCCCACGAGCACGATGCGCCCGCGCTTGCGGCACATCAGCGCCGCTTGGTGTATCGGTTCATTGCTGTCGGTCGCCGCCGTGATCACCACGGCATCGACACCACGGCCTGCGGTGAAGGCGTTCGCCACGGCCACCGGGTCCTGGCCCTTGCCGAGATCGACGACTTCCGCGCCGAACCTGCGCGCCAACTCGAGCTTGCGCGGATCGAAGTCGAGGCCGAGAACGCGGCACCCATTCGCACGCAGCAACTGCACTGCAACCAGTCCCAGCAAGCCGAGACCGGTCACCACCACGGTCTCGCCCAGCGTGGGCTGCGCAAGTCGGACTCCCTGCAGCGCGATCGCGCCGAGCACGGTGAACGCCGCCTCGTCGTCGGAAACGTTTGCGGGGACCTTGGCACAGAGATTGGCCGGCACCGAGACGGCCTCGGCATGTTTGCCATTGGAGACCACGCGGTCGCCGCGTTCGAATCCCGTGACGCCGTCACCCACGGCGGCGACGACGCCGGCGTTGCAGTAGCCCATCGGCAGAGGCTGATCGAGCTTGTTCAGGACCGATTCAATCGTGGGCATCAACCCATCTGTGCGGATCTTGTCCAGCACCATACGGACCTTGTCGGGCTGCTGGCGCATCTTGCCGAGAATCCCCGCCTTGCCGAAATCGACCAGCATGCGTTCCGTGCCGGCCGACACCAGCGATCTGGAGCTGGCGATGAGCAATTGTCCGCGCCGTACTTGCGGACATGGCACCTCGGCGATCTCCGTGGTGCCATCCTTAAGTGACTGCAGCAGCTGTTTCACGGACGCAAACCTCGCAATTCCTCGGCCACGAGCGCGTCGAGCTCGGCGCGTTTCGGATAGTTGATCAATACCGCGCGATAGACGCCCTTGAAGACGAACAGACTGCCTGCAGCGGCCCCGATGATGCCGAATTCCCGTATGAGCTGCCGCAGGTGCTCGAGCGAACCCGCGCCACCGAGCGCGCTCATCGGCACCGTGACGGCACCGCGTACCAGCTTGAGCAGATCGATGTCGTACCCCTGCATCGTGCCATCCCGATCGATGGAATTGATGACGATCTCACCGGCGCCCAGTTCCTCCATCCGTCTGGCGAATTGCACCGGATCAAGGTCCGTGGCCCGCCGGCCGTTCTCGATGCGCAGCTCGTATCCCTGCCGGCCACGCGCCACGTCCAGGATCACGACCACGCTTTGCGCGCCTACATTGTGAGCCATGCGCGCGACCAGATCCGGATCGTGGACCGCAGCCGAGCTGACGGCGACTTTTTCGACACCCATGCCGATGATCCTTTCGGCCTGGTCTACGGTCTTGACGCCGCCTCCGTAACAAAGCGGCATGCGGCACTCGGCGGCCAGGTTGCGGATCATCGTGTAGTCGGGCTCGCGTCCCTTGACCGTGGCATCAATGTCCAGGACGGTCAGCTCATCGACCTGCTTTTCATTGAAGATCCGTACGGCGTTGATGGGATCGCCGACGTACTTGCCCTGGTCGAACTTCTGGGTCTTGACGAGCCCGCCGTTACGAACGAGCAGGCACGGAATGATTCGGGGACGAAGCATGGTCTACAACCCGGAAAAATTCTTCAGCAGGCGAATACCCCACTCGTGGCTCTTTTCCGGGTGGAACTGCACGCCGTACGCGTTGCCACTCGCGACGCCGGAGGAAAAAATTCCGTGGTAGTCGGTCTGCGAGCGGATCGCAGCGTCATCGCTGGCGTCGAAGTAATAAGAGTGCAGGAAGTAGAAGCGCGCGTCTCCCAGTCC
>Ga0070665_100001199_pt1 | contig 31609 bp, 26 predicted proteins | sample KBSS13metaG_FD_65862 | JGI IMG/M metagenome (GOLD analysis project Ga0070665, IMG submission 65862) | Switchgrass rhizosphere microbial communities from Kellogg Biological Station, Michigan, USA - KBS S1-3 metaG | ecosystem: Host-associated > Plants > Roots > Rhizosphere > Soil ... | reverse complement strand
CCATCGCCGCCCGCAACTTCTCTGGAAAGTCCATCGAATCCCCGTTCCTCGCCCCGCGCAAAAACCAAGCGCTCGATTGGTTTTATATCCGCCTGAGCGGGAGGGAACAGTCAAGCCACCAAGTACTTAAAACCGCACCTTCGGCGTCGGTTGGCCCGCCACATCGCTGCGCGCCTTGTAGATGCGGCCGTCCTTCTTCAGCGGCTTGCGGTAATCGCCAGCGGTGACGACGTAGAGGTCTTTCAGGTCCGCTCCGCCGAAGCACAGGCTGGTGATGCGGCAGCCGTCGAAACGGTCGGAGAAGTCATGGACCCTGTCTACGGTGCCGTCGGGCAGGAAGCGGGTGACGTTGCCCTTGGCGTAGTTGGCGACCCAGATGCCGCCCTCCGTGTCGACCTGCAGCCCGTCGGCGCCGGAGAACTTCGCCAGCAGGCGGCGGTTGGCGAGCGTGCGCTCCGGGGTCAGTGCGAAGACGACCGGGCCCTGCATGGTCTCGGCGAAATAGAGCTGCCTGCCATCCGGGCTGAAGCCCATGCCGTTGGAGACGACAATACCGTCGGCCAACAGCGCGGTCGTACCTGAAGGATCGATGCGGTAGATGGCGGTGTGGCGCGGCAGGCCGCCTTCGGCGATATCGGGGTCGTGCGTGCCGCCGACGAAGAGGCTGCCGCGGTGATCCGGCTGGATATCGTTGATATGGACGATCGGGCGGCCATCGTAGAGGAACTCCAGCGGCCGGCGCTCTCCCGTGCCGGGGTTGAAATATTCGAGCCCCGGCCGGCTTGCGAAGACGAAACCGCCATCCTCGGTCAGCGCCAGGCCGCCGATGAATTTGCGGTCGGTGACGAAGCCGTCGACCTTCCCGTCGGGCGAGAGGCGGTAGACGCCGCCCTCGAATACCTCGCTGAACCAGAGATTGCCCCGGTCGTCGACTCGCGGGGCCTCGAGGAAGGTAAAACCATCCAGAATCTGCTCGAAATCCATTGCTCTCGCCCTCCCCGAATCCGCTTTTCGGCATATTGCCGCAAAAAGACGCCAGATTGATCGAGAATATCGCCCTTTCCGTCAGAGGGGCCGATTCAACCCGACAGGTCAGGAACCTAGACTTATTTCACGGTTTGGACACCCGTCAGGGAGGGGTTGCGATGCATGACATTCTGGTGATCGGCGGCGGCAATATCGGTGAGATGATCGCCGACCTGCTGACCCGTACCGGCGAATATACGGTGACGGTCGCCGACCGTTCGGAGGCCGCGCTGGCCAAGCTGAAGGCCCAGGGCGTCAAGACACTGGCGCTGGACGTGAGCGACAGCGCCGCGCTGGCAGCCGCCATGAAGGGCCGCTTCGCCGTGATGAGCGCCGCCCCCTATCGCCTGACCGCCGCCATCGCCGGCGCGGCCCACGCCGCCGGCATCCATTACCTGGACCTGACCGAGGACGTCGCCAGCACCCGTATCGTCAGCGAGTTGGCCAGGACCGCCAAGAGCGCCTTCATCCCCCAGTGCGGCCTCGCCCCCGGCTTCATCTCCATCGTCGCCAACGATCTGGCCAAGGATTTCGACACGGTCGATGTGCTGCAGCTGCGCGTCGGCGCCCTGCCGCTCTATCCGTCGAACAGCCTGACCTACAACCTGACCTGGTCGACCGACGGCGTGATCAACGAGTACTGCGAGCCCTGCGAAGCCCTGGTCAACGGCAAGCTGGTCAGCGTTCCGCCGCTCGAGGATGTCGAGCATTTCGCGCTCGACGGCATCCATTACGAAGCCTTCAACACCTCGGGCGGGTTGGGCTCGCTCTGCCAGTCACTGGGCGGCAAGGTCCGCAACTTGGCCTATCGCACTATCCGCTATCCCGGCCATCGCGACATCATGAAGACGCTGCTGCAGGACCTGCGCCTGTCGGAACGCCGCGATCTGTTCCGCGAGGTGCTGGAGAACGCAGTGCCGACGACCGACCAGGACGTGGTGGTGATCTTCGTCACCGCCATCGGCCAGCAGAACGGCAAGCTGATGCAGCATTCCTATGCCAACAAGATCTATGCCCATCGCGACGGCAAGCGCAGCTGGGCCGCCATCCAGGTGACCACCGCCTCGGCGATCTGCGCGGTGCTGGACCTGCTGGCGCACGGCAAACTGCACACCGATCGCGGCCTGATCCTGCAGGAGGAGATCCCGCTGCCGCTGTTCCTGGAGAACCGCTTTGGCAAGGCCTATGCGATGACCACAGGCGTGTCGCTGGCCGCCTGATTTCTGGAGTATCGACGATGGATTTGGCGACACCCGCTTTCGAGGCAGCGGTCATACTCGGCCGCCTGGGCGTATCCGAGCAGGCCTGGAATGGCGGCGCGCTGACCGCGCGCTCGCCCATCACCGGCGAGACGACCGGCGCCGTGCGCACGATCGACGCGGCCCAGGCGACCGCGGCGATCGAGACCGCGCACCAGGCCTTCCTGGACTGGCGCAAGGTTCCTGCCCCGCGCCGGGGCGAGCTGATCCGGCTGTTCGGCGAGGAGCTGCGCGCCAACAAGGCCGATCTCGGCCGGCTGGTGACGCTCGAGGCCGGCAAGATCGTCAGCGAAGGCCTGGGCGAAGTGCAGGAGATGATCGACATCTGCGACTTCGCCGTCGGCCTCTCTCGCCAGCTCTATGGCCGCACCATCGCGACCGAGCGCGCCGACCATCGCATGATGGAAACCTGGCAGCCGATGGGCGTGACCGGCATTATCTCCGCCTTCAACTTCCCGGTCGCCGTGTGGGCCTGGAATGCGGCGCTGGCGCTGGTGTGCGGCAACTCCGTCGTGTGGAAGCCGTCGGAGAAGACGCCGCTGACCGCGCTCGCCACCCAGGCTCTGTTCGAGCGCGCCGCCACCCGCTTCGGCGCCGTGCCGGCCGGCCTCTCCACCCTGCTGATGGGCGACAAGGCCATCGGCGAGGTGTTGGTCGACCATCCCAAGGTCGCGGTCCTCTCGGCCACCGGCTCGACCCGGATGGGGCGTGAGGTGGGGCCGCGCCTGGCCAACCGTTTCGCCCGTTCGATCCTGGAGCTGGGCGGCAACAACGCCGCCATCGTCGCGCCCTCGGCCAATCTGGACCTGGCGCTGCGCGCCATCCTGTTCTCCGCCATGGGCACCGCCGGCCAGCGCTGCACGACGCTGCGCCGCCTGTTCGTCCATGACAGCATCTATGACGCGTTGGTGCCGCGCCTGAAGCAGGCCTGCAAGACACTCCAGATCGGCGACCCGCGAGCCGCCGGCAAGCTGATCGGCCCGCTGATCGACAAGGGCTCGTTCGACGCCATGCAGGCCGCGCTCCAGGCCGCAGAGAAGGCCGGCGGCAAGGTGAGCGGCGGCAAGCGCGCCGCCGTCGGCAGCGATGAGGCTTTCTATGCCGAGCCAGCGATCGTCGAGATGCCGTCCCAGGCCGAGATCGTCCGTCGCGAGACCTTCGCGCCGATCCTCTATGTCATGAAATACAGCGACCTCGGCGAGGCGATCCGCCTGCACAACGATGTGCCGCAGGGCCTGTCGTCCTCGATCTTCACCACCGACCTGGCTGAGGCCGAAGTCTTCGTGTCGGCGGTTGGCTCCGACTGCGGCATCGCCAACGTCAATATCGGCCCCTCGGGTGCCGAGATCGGCGGGGCGTTCGGCGGCGAGAAGGAGACCGGCGGCGGCCGCGAATCCGGCTCCGACAGCTGGAAGGCCTATATGCGCCGCGTCACCACCACGGTGAATTACGGCAAGGACCTGCCGCTGGCCCAGGGGGTTGAGTTCCCGGTCGATTGAGACGCGCAATCCGGCGCTCGGATGCTATCGTGAGCGGATGTATCCGAGCCGCCTGAAGCACGCCCTGGCCCGCTATCTCTCGCTCCGCTATCCGGTCGCCTGGACTCATTTCTACCGGACGTTCCGCAAGCATCACTTCGACGCCGAATACTGGCTGATCCCCCTGTTCTGCCGGCCTGACAAGATCTCGATCGATGTCGGCGCGAACATGGGCATCTATGCCTTCGCGATGGCGAAATATTCTCAGACAGTCATCGCCTTCGAGCCCAATATCGACCTGTGGCCGTTCCTGCGCCGTTTCCTGGGGACCAATGTTCGGTTGGAGGATGCCGCTCTGTCCAGCGAAGCCGGGCAGGCTGATTTCCGCGTCGTCGCAGACAATACCGGCGTCGCCACCATCGAGGCGAACAACCCCCTGCTGATGATCGACCTGCCGGAGACCATCGCTGTGCGATCGGTGGCAACGCGGACCCTGGATTCGTTCGAGCCGACCGAGGTCTCGTTTATCAAGATCGATGTCGAGGGACATGAGGAAGCGGTGCTGGCCGGTGGACGGGAGACCATCGCTGGCAATCGGCCGGTGGTACTGGTCGAGGCGGAGGACCGGCATAATCCTGGTGCACCGAGGCGGGTCGCAGACTGGTTCGCGGCGTTGGGCTATGACGGGTTTTTCGTCAAGGATCGGCGACTGTTGCCTTTTGGAAAACTGTCAGCAGCAGATATAGATCCGGCCGGCTTGGATGGCGGGATCTATATCAATAATTTCGTCTTTATCCCGCGGGAGGACGACGAGTTGATCTGGCGTGTAAGGACGGCGATTGAGCGATAATTGCCCTTGCTGAAACTCCCTCGCCCTTCGGGAGAGGGAGGGGCCCGCTGCGAAGCAGTGGGAGGGTGAGGGTGCGGTGGCCGAGCAACCTACCATCACCCAACTTCGGCTAAGCTCGCTCCGCTCGCCAAGCCTCCGTATCCCTCTCCCGAAGGGCGAGGGATTTACCGCGGTGTCCTTGTCGACAGCACAATGGCCGAACGTGTGTCCAGCACCCCGTCCGTGTCACGGATCGCGTCCAGGCATTGGTCGAGCTCGGCGGTGCTGTCGGCCTGGATGATGGCGATCAGGTCGTCGGCGCCGCTGGTGGTGAAGAGCGTGCCGACGCCGCGCAATTTCAGCAGGTTGCGTTCGACGGCGGCCTGGAGCTTTGGCGCCACGCTGATCGACACATGCGCCTGGACGACATTCTTGTCGCTCTTGGGATTGAGCTTCAGCGTATAGCCCTGGATCACCCCGGTCTGCTCCAGCCGTTCGATGCGGGATTGTATCGTGGAACGGGAGACGCCCAGCCGCCGCGAGAGTTCCGAATTGGAGAGGCGGGCGTTCTGCGTCAGCAGCTGGATAAGGCGCGAATCAAGTTCAGGTCCGAGCATGCGCGACGGTACATCGCCGCCACGCCCGGAACCAGTATTTTACTTGAGCCGGATGATCAAACGGGGCGATCAAACCTTGGGCTTGGTCGCGATCGTGCGGGTCTTGCCTTTGGCCGCCTCGAACGCCGCGACCGACATGAACTGGGCGTAGCGTTCGCGGGCCATCGGCACCGGGCCGTCGCCGTCGCACATCAGCGGCTCGGGCTCGTTGCGCTGGCGGTCCCAGATGATCTTGTCCTGGTCCAGCTGCTTGCAGATGTCGCGGATCAGCGCCCGCGCCAGCCCGCCCATCGGCCCCTCGGCCTCGGCGACCGGCTGGGTGAAGGCGAAGCGGACCTGGAGCATGTCGCGCTCTATCGGCGTCACAGCACTAACCAGCAGGGTCTCGGAAATGCCCATGAAGCGGACACAGCCCTGGCCCGGGCTGGAATTGTGACTGATGATGGCACCATCGACTTCGCCGCGCGGCGTGCCGAGCTTGGCCTTGGCGACCGAGCGCATCCGGTGCCCCTCCATCACCGTCTCCGATTCAGGGAAGACCGCGGTGCGATGGACATAGAAGAAATGGGCCATGTCGAGCCCGTTATCGTGCATGTTGCCGATCGAGTTGTAGACCCGCCATTCGAACTTCTTGAACGGAGTCCAGCCCTCCGACCCGACCTCGGGCTGAACGTCGACCTCGAAGAGGGGCGCGACGCCGTCCGGATGGTACCAGGCCCAGACGAAACCGTTGGCCTCGCTGATCGGGAAGCCGCGCACGCAATTGTCGCGCTTGGCCTGCGGCGGGATCGTGCGGGCATAGGGGATGCGGGTCACCGCCCCGGCCTCATTATACTGCCAGGCGTGGAACGGGCATTCGATGTCGTTGCCGTTAACCCGTCCGCCATGGCCCATATGCGCGCCCAGATGCCGGCAATAGGCATCCAGCAGCCGCGCCTTGCCGTCCTCGCCACGCCACAGAACGAGGTCGCGGGCAAAGTAGCGCACCGCCTTGACCTCCCCCACCGCCAGCTCGTCGGAATAGCTGACCGCGAACCAGCCGAACGGGAAGGTCGTGTCGAGCTTGCGCTCGTCAGCCGAAGGCCGGCCCGGCACCTCAGCCGTGCGCCAGGCAATCAGATCGTCGCCCTTCAGCTCTGCGAGCTTTGTCCAGACGGCGGCCGGGGTGGTGCGTGCATCGGTCATCACGGTGTCAGGCATGGGGCGCTCCTCCGTAAAATATAATGCATTATAGTTTTTTCCGGCCGCCGGGTCAACCGACGGCCGGGGGCTAGGACCTACAGCTTCAGCAGCTTCTTGGCGTTCTCGTAGAGGAATTTCGGCAGGACCGTGTCCTTGAACGGCACATCGCGCATCTCTTTGAAAATGCGGTCCAGCGACAGGCCCATCGGGAAGTAGCCGGCATACATGATCTTATCGGCGCCGCGCGTGTTGGCGTAATTGATCACCGCCTTGGGGTAGTGCTTGGGCGCGAAGGCGCTGGTCGAATAGTAGAGGTTCGGCCATTTCAGCATCAGCTTGCAGGCGAGCTGCTCCCACGGCTCGGCGCCGTGGCGCATGACGAATTTCAGCTCGGGGAAGAACCAGCAGACCTCGTCGATCAGGTCGACCTGCTGGGGGTACATCGGGAAGCGCGGGCCGGGCACGCCGGCATTGACGAAGATCGGGATGTCCAGGTCGATGCAGGCGGCATAGGTGACATACATCCGCTTGTCGTTGATCGGCACCTGGGGGTTGCAGCCGCAGGGGAAAACGCTGGCGGCGCGCACATCGAATTCCTTGGTCAGCCGCCGCAGCCGCCGCACCTCATCCATGCCGCCATTGGGGTCGAGCGGTACATCGAAGACGAAACGGTCGCCGAAGCGGTCGCGGGCGACCTTGTGCATGTCGGAGAATTCGTTGACCCCGATCAGCGCCTTTTCGATATTGAAGCGATCCATCTGCTTGACCGCCCAGCCGACCGGATCATCGCCGATGGTCTCGATATTCGGGATATCCTTGAACATGTACTGCGCCGGAAAGGCGAAATCGCGGCTTTCCCGGTCACGATAGAGCGGCTTGAACGATTCATAGGCCGCATGCAGGCCGGCGGGATCGGGCAGGCCGAACATCAGGTCGATGACTTTGCCGCCATCCAGATAGGACATGGATATCTCCTTGTTTTGCGCGAAATGTCAGGCGGCGTAACCGCGCCGCAGCAGCGGCTTGTCGATCTTGCCGACGGCGTTGCGGACAAACGGCTCTTGGGCGAACACGATCTCGGACGGCACCTTGTAGCTGGCGAGCCGTTCGGCCCCGAAAGCCAGCATGTCCCCGGCGCTGAGCGTCTGGTCGGGCTGCGCCACCACGGCCAGCACGGTGCGCTCACCCCAGCGCTCGTCGGGCACGCCGAAGGCCGCGACCTCCAGCACGCCGGGGAATTGCTGGAACACTCGTTCCAGCTCGGCGCAATAGATGTTCTCGCCGCCACGGATGATCACATCCTTCTTGCGATCGACGATGGTGATGAAGCGATCGGCGTCGAGGAAACCGACATCGCCGGTCTTGAGCCAGCCATCCTGGAACACCGCCGCGTTGGCCTCGGGCTGGTTCCAATAGCCGATCATGTTGAGCGGGCTGCGCGTCCAGATCTCACCGATCCCGCCCAGCGGCAGGTCCTGGCCGTTCTCATCGACGATGCGGACCTCGCAGCCGGGCAGGACGCGGCCGGAGCCCTGGCGGTTGGCGAGATATTCCGCCCCGGTACCCGAGCAGACCGAGCCGTTGGTCTCGGTCTGGCCCCAACCGCCGCCGGGCGCGGCATTGGGAAAATGCTTCAACACAAGGTCGAGCAGGTGCGGCGGCGTCGCCTGCCCGCCGATACCGACATTGGAGATCGAGCCGATATCGGCCGCCGCGAATTCGGGGCACTGGATGATGTCCCAGAAGATCGAGGGCGGCCCCTGCAGCATGGTGATCTTCTCAAGTGCGATCAGCCGCAGCGCCTCGGCGGGGTTCCAGCGGTCCATCATCACCATCTTGCCGCCGTTGATCACCGCGCCCATCAGCATGGCCGAGGCGCCCGAGACGTGGAACAGCGGGAAGATGGCGAGCGTCGCCATCTGCGGCATCCGGGCGATCAGGGCCTGCGGTTCGACGCCCATGCGCTGGGCGGCGTACGCCAGATAGGTCGCCCCATTATGGCGCATGCCGTACAGGAAGCTTCCAACACCGCGATGGGAGAGCACCGCGCCCTTGGGCCGGCCGGTGGTGCCGGAGGTGAACATGATGATCGCCGGATCGCTTAATCCCGCCGCCGACGGACGGACCGGGACCGGTGTCAGGTCGGCCGCCTCGCCGCCCGGCCCGACAAAATTGCCGTCCTGGTCGGCGACCACGATCGGCGCGGCGAACCGCCCCGCGATCGCCCCTGCCCGCTGCGGGTCGGCGATCACCAGCCCGCACTCCGTGTCGGCCAGCGCATGGACCAGCTCCTCGACCGTGCCACGGCTGTTGACCAGAGTAGCAATCGCCCCGGTCAGCTGGATAGCAAGAAAGGCGATGATCCATTCCGGCGAATTGCGCGACGCGATGGCCACCCGCTGGCCGAGCCCGGCGCCGTATCTGGCGGAAAGCCAGTCCGCCAGTGCCTGCGCGCGGCCCAGCGTTTCGCCGTAGGAGAGCCGCCGATCGCCGCTGACCAGGAAGGTACGGTCGCCGAACTTGGCCGCACCGGCGATCAGGTGGCTGAGATTGGGTGGCAGGTTCCTGTAGACCGACAGCGGCACGCCATCGATCGTCTGGTCGACCAGCTCGAACGGCTGCCCGGGGGTGGCCAGGTATGACCTGATCTGGTCGATCTCGATCAGCACGGACATTCACTTCCCCCCACGCACCCGGTCCGGCCGGGCACAAAATCATAATGCGTTATAGTTAACTCAGACGGCCCTGCCAAGCGTCGATTTGGCGGGGCCAGCGAGCGTTTGCGATCAGGGTATGATCCGCATTTTGCGCAGTTGCGCAAACAGATCGAAGAAGCTGTCGTCGGTCGCTTGATAGTCGAGAAAGCCGAGCCCGCGGCTCTTGCTCATGTCGGTGACGACCTCTATCGGCCGCCCGAGATCCGCATCGGTATGCCAGGCTGAGGCAAGCTTGCCGAGATCGGGCTCCGCCAGCCCGTGCCCGCGGGCGATGGCTGCCCAGACCGGGCCGGCATCGGCAAGTTGCCGCTCGAGCGGCGTCCCCTCGCCGGGGAAAGCGGCCGGCTCAACTCCGAACCAGCCGGCGATGCGCCGCCACATCCAGCTCCAGCGAAAGACATCGCCGTTGACCACGTTGAAGGCATTGTCGCGGGCGGCCTCGGTAGTGGCGGCCCATTCCAGGTGACGGGCGAGCAGACGCGCATCGGTCATATCCGTCAGCCCGTTCCACTGCACGGCCGAACCCGGAAACAGGAATGGCCACTCGGCCTCCCGGCAGATCGTGGCATAGGCCGCCAGCGTCACGCCCATATTCATCGCGTTGCCGAGGGCATAGCCGACGATGGTGTGCGGCCTGTGAACGCTCCAGCCAAAGCCGTGCCGGGCTGCGGCGGCGAAAACCTCATCCTCCTGCGCATAGTAGAAGTTATCCACCTCCAGCCGCGGCTGCTCCTCCCGGAACGGCGTCGCCGGGAGAACGCCTTTGCCATAGGCCTCGAACGGCCCGAGATAGTGCTTGAGGCCGGTGACCAGCGCGACATGCCGTACCGAACCCGCCGGCGACACGGCGTCGAGCAGGTTGCGCACCATGGCGGCGTTGACGCGGATGTTCTCGACCTCGGTCGGCTGGCGCATCCAGGTGGTGATGAAAACATGGCTGGGTCGCGATCCGTCGAGCGCGGCGCGCAATGCAGCGGCATCCAGCAGGTCGGCGGCCACGGGAACCAGACCGTCGATGTCGGTCGGTGGGCGGCGCGCCAGACCGCTGACCGACCAGCCCCGCCCGATCAGATGGCGCGCCAGGGCGTTGCCCACGATTCCACTCACGCCGACTATCAATGCCGATGCCATCGCACTCACCTTTGGGTTGATACGCAGCACAGATGGGCATTCGGACCATGGCGAACCAGAAGGCCGCCCCGGCCTACTTCAATCCGCCTGCTTCAATCCGCGCGGCGCTCCCGTGCGGCCAGGGCGACGATCCGGTCGCGCAATATCCCACGGTCCACGTCGGCGCAGACGCCGGCGAGCAGGAACAGCAGGCCGAGCTCGATCTCCCGCCGCAGCAGCTCCTCGGTGCCGCGCTGCATCAGACGCTGCTGGAGGGAGCCGGACACGCTGTGGGTGAACTGGCGGGCCAGGACCTCGACCGGCACGGTTTCAGGCAGGATGCCGCGCTGCCGCAGGTGCCTCAGCGCGTTCTCGAAGGTGCGATAGCTGAATTCCAGCGAGGCGCGCTGGGTGTCGGCGTTCTGCTGCGCCACCAGGGTCACGATCATCCGGCGGTAGAAGTGCCGGTTCTTGTAATAGACCTCGGCGAGGGTCGCAGAGAGCGCGGCCACCCATTCGGCCAGGCTGTCGCTCGCCAGCGCCTCGACATGGGTGATCCGCTCGTAGATATCCTCGCGCACGATCTCGAGCAGGATGCTCGATTTCGAGCCGAACAGGTTATAGGGCGTCACCAGGCTGACGCCGGCCTTCTCCGCCAGGGTCAGCATCGAGAAGTCGCGCTCCTTGCCCTCGAGGATCAGGCTGCGCGCCGCATCCAGGATGGCGCGGCGGCGCGTGTTCTTCTGTGCCTCTCTGACGCTCATGGTGCCGGGATGCTCACTTTGCCATTGCCATCGATATCTCTCGCCAATAAACTATAACGCATTATGATTTCTTGAAAGTATGGTCATGACCGACACCGACTCGTTCCGGATGGATGTCCGGGCGTGGCTCGCCGAGAACTGCCCGCCTGAGAAGCGCGGCCAGATGGCTGAGGATGACCATTGTTTCGGCGGACGCAACTGGGTTTTCAAGAACGAAGCGCAGCGCCAGTGGCTGGAGCGGATGGCGGCGCGCGGCTGGACCGCGCCCGAATGGCCGACGGACTATGGCGGCGGCGGCCTTTCGGGGGCCGAGGCAGCCATCCTCAGGGAGGAGATGGAGCGGATCGAGGCGCATGCGCCGCTGACCAGCCTGGGCATCTGGATGCTGGGCCCTGCCCTGCTCCGCTTCGGAACCGAGGAGCAGAAGCGCAAATACCTGCCGCCGATCGTGCGCGGCGAGATCTGGTGGGCCCAGGGCTATTCCGAGCCCAATGCCGGCTCCGACCTTGCCAGCCTGCAGACCAAGGCCGAACTGATCGGCGACGAGTGGGTCGTCAACGGCGCGAAGATCTGGACCTCCTACGGCCACAAGGCGGACTGCATCTTCGCCCTGGTCCGCACCGAGCCGGACAAGCCGAAGCATGAGGGCATCGGCTTCCTGTTGATCGACATGACGTCGCCGGGGGTCAAGGCCTCGCCGCTCAGGCTCATCTCGGGCAACGAGCATTTCTCCCAGGTCTTTTTCGACGATGTGCATGTGCCGGCGGAGAACCTGGTCGGCACCCGCGGGCGCGGCTGGGATGTCGCCAAGTACCTGATGCTGTTCGAACGCCAGATGATCGGCGCCATGCGCATGGGCGAGGTCGTCCGCCTGTCCGACTTCGCGCTGAATCACCTGGGCAAGGACGGGCTGGCGGCCGAGCCGCTGCTGCGCGCCCGCATCGCCGAATTCGACCTGGAGATGGCGGCCTTCGAGGCGCTGGTCGAGCGCTATGGCGAGGAGGCCGCGGCCGGCGCCTCGCCGGGGGCCAAGTCCTCGATGCTGAAATATTTCGCCACCGAGCTTAGCGTGAAGCGGCATGAGCTGATGCTGTCGGTACTGGGCACGGCCGGCCTCGACCTGGACGGGCCGGAGGCCAAGACCGCGACCGACTGGCTGGCCTCGCTCGCCAACCGCATCGGCGGCGGCACATCGGAAATCCAGCTGAATGTTGTCGCTAAGCGCGTGCTTGAGCTGCCAGGCGGCTGATTACTGAGGGAAAATCCTTGTCCTATCTCCTTACCGACGACGCCAAGATGCTGCGCGAAACCGCCGACCGGTTCTTCGGCGGCAGCGATGCGATCAAGCATACGCGCGCATGGCGGAATACGCGCGACCTGACAGCCTCCGCGCGCGGTGCCTGGGACGGCATGGTCGCGCTCGGCTTTGCCGGCACGCTGATTCCCGAGGAATTCGGCGGGGTCGGGCTGAACATCCAGGCCAGCCTCCAGATCGCCGAGATGATGGGCAAGTCATTGGCGGGCGGGCCGTTCGTGTCCAGCGCCGTCATGGCGGCGACCGCGATCCTGGACGGCAACAATGCCGCACTGAAGGCCGAGCTGTTGCCGGCCATCGCCGGCGGCGCGGTGGTGGCGCTGGCCGCCGAGGAAAGCGCCCGCCACAAGCCGCATGCGATCGAGACGATGGCCCGGCGTGACGGCGCGGGGTTTCGCATCACCGGCCGCAAGACCGCCGTGATCGACGGCAATATCGCTGGCTCGCTGATCGTCGTCGCCCGGGATGGTGACAGGCATATGATGCTGGTCGCCGATGCCAAGGCGCCGGGCGTCACCGTCACCAGCCGGCTGGGCGTCGATAGCCGCCCGCTGGTCGACATCGCGTTCGAGAATGTCGAGGCCGACGGCCTCGTCTGCGATCCGGCGGAGACGCTTGCCCTGCTCGACCGCGTCTACGATTCCGGGCGGCTGCATCTGGCGGCGGAGATGCTGGGCGCGGCACAGGAATGCTTCGACCGGGCGGTCGAATATCTCAAGACACGGGTCCAGTTCGGCAAGAAGATCGGCGAGTTCCAGGCGCTGCAGCACCGCGCCGCGATCCTGCTGGGCGAGCTCGAGATCGCCCGCTCCGTCGTGCTCAAGGCGGCGTCCGCGCCGACGCCGGAACTCATCAGCATGGTCAAAGCCAGGGTCGGTGACATCGCCAAGAAGGCGGCGCTCGAGGCGATCCAGATGCATGGCGGCATCGGCGTCACCGACGATTTCGACCTCGGCTTCTATTTGAAGCGCATCCGCACTGTCGCCGAGCTGCTCGGCGACAGTGCGTTCCATGCGGAGCGTTACGCCATCATCCGGGGCCTGTAGGCCTTGGACCGCCGGCGCGACGGCCAGCGCGGCATCCTGGTTTTGCGGGTCTTCGGTTCCGGCCGGGCAGCCTCGACGCTGTCGGCGTCGAGGTGCCAGGCACGAAAATAGGACTTCGGCAAATACGATCCAGTCATCGGTATCGGGTACTCCTTCATGCCTGAAGCTGGCCTTCCCGGCATAAAAATTCCATTGCGCGCCAAACGGTTAGTTATAAAGTTCGCCTAAATCCTCAGGATGAAATCCAGGCCGAAGGTGAACTGGCCGTCGGAGGTGCCGTCGTTGAACGGCGCAGTGCCGTTGAGCGCGCGGTCATAGCGGACTTCCGGCCGGATCATGATGGTTTGCAACCCGTTCACCTGCGGCTTGAAATTGAGCCCGAAGGTGAATTCGCCGTATGTCGTTGGCGCCCGGGCGGTGACAAGCGGCTTTTCTAACGGGAAGCCGCGCTCGAAATTCACAAAATCCTGGTTTCCGGGAAAGCCGGCCACGAAAAAATTTTCCGCATCCCGGAAAATCTCGCCCCGGCCGCTGACCGACAGCTCTTCGCTGACCGCATACGTCCCATATTGGGCGATGCCGTAGGCGTTGGCGTTGAACGCGTCGTCACGGGCGTAGTTGAGCTCGGTAACGAAGGTCCATTTGTCGGTCGCCTTGTAGGTGAGGACGATGTCGTTCAGGTACCGGAAGTCTGAATTGCAATGCACGAAGGCCGGCGCGTTCAGGCAGGCATTCTCCGGCCCGATATGGGTCAGCGCGACCACCGTCAGCTTGCCGTCCGCCAGGTTGTTGAGGCCGAAGCCGCCCTGGAAGGCATAGCCGCTGTTATTGTCGCCATCGCCCAGCGACGTGTTCACGCCGGTATCGACGCCCGTGTAGATGTCGAGCGTCGGGCTGACATGGGTGATCGCCATGATCCCGGTATGCTTCAGCGGCAGGCCGAAATTGTAGATGTAGGACTTCGAGTAGAAGACGTTCAGGCTGGGGTCGATATATTCGGAGCCCAGATAGGTGACGAACTGCCCGACCTTGAAATCGACGCCACCGTCGGTCAGCCAGGGCGTGTGGATATTGACCCAGGCCTCGACGATGTCCAGCTGGGTGCGCTCCGAAATGTTCTTGTCCAGCTCACCCAGGAAATGGGTATAGCGCGCATCGGTGCCGAACATGCCCTGGACCCGGAAGCCGATCGCATAATCGGTCGCGTTCGGGTCGAGCGGCTGCTCCGCCGTGACCAGAAGCTGGTTGAGGACGGGCTGATTGGTCTTATCGGTGAAGAGATGGCCGAAATTGATGCCGGAATGCGGCTGATCGGGATTGGCCGTGATCCCGGCCTCGAGCTGAGCCCAGACCGAGAAAGGCGGCGGCCCGGCTGGAGCTTGAGCTGCCGGGGCTTCCGGCTGAGCCTCCTGAGCGTTGGCTGAGGCTGACATAAGCGAAAGTGCCGCGACGGCCACCAGGCCCGCTCGCGCATCGAAAACGCTCCACACGATAATTCTCCCATTACGAAGACCGCCGATGGACGGCGGATGTCGCTGGGGAATAGGGCATGCACCGGCATAAAGAATCCATGCCGCGGTAAACGAAAAAATATAAAGGAAATTCTATGGCTTACGGGTGAAGGCCGGCACTACCGCCCGCCCGCCGCTGTCATCCTGAAGATGCCCTGGGCGTTGCCGCTGTCGAAGGTCAGGTCCAGCATGCGGCGGCCGTTGGCGGCGGCGAAGCTGTCGCGGCTGATGAATTCGTAGAACGAGCCCGGGACCATCGCCGTCGTCTCGCCGGCCTCCGTGCGGAAGCGGCGCTCGACCGGGTCGGCCTTGAAGGCGGTCTGGCGGACGCGGCCGTTGCTCGAAATCTCGACCTTATCCTTCATCGGGCGGCCCAGCGCCTTGAGCTCGGCGGCGAGCGCCTCGACATCGGCGACCCGGTCGGTGACATGGTTGAAGGCATTGCCCTCGGTCGCGATCCAGGCTGCCTCCGCCGATTCCGCCAGCAACAGCCGGTAGTCGGCCTCGGCGGGCGTGTCGTGCTGGCAGCCGAAAGCGGCAACGAGCGACGGCAGGCCGTCGACCGCCAGCCATAGCGGCGCCTGATCCTGCAGCGCCAGCCGTTCGAGCAGCGTCTTCGCCTCGGCGGTCAGCGGGTCGCGGGACGTGCCGAAGACGCGGACCGCGGCGTCGTGGAATTCGGGCGAGAACGCCTCGACATGCAACTCGCTGACGAAGAATTGCGGGATCGTCTCGGGATGGTCGGCATGGCTGTAGGCGCGCCCGGTCATGCGCAGGCGCGAGAGCGGATAAAGGCCGGAGATGCGATAGCCGAGCGGCTCCAGGATCCGGGTAAAGGCCCGCTCGCCAGCCGGCAGCGCGCCGGTCGGCCCTTCGAGGAAGCGGACAGTACGCAGCGCCCCATGGTCGAAGGTGATGCGGTGCCCTGCCCTACGGCGGCCGGCGACGTAGGCCGCACCGGTCGGCACACGCTGCAGCAGCCCATGCATCAGCACGGCATTGAGCGCCATCGCCACCGTCGCCCGCGATACCACCTCGCCATCCCCGGTCACCGCCGGATCGATGGTCATGGCATCCAGGATATCCATGCCGGCGTCGGCGCCCAGCACGGCAATCACAAGACGGGAAAGCGTATCGTCGAACGGCATCACATGCACCCAGGTCAGCGGAAGGCGCATGGATAGAGCGTTGCCGTGTTTCCACGAACGGCGAAAAATCAGGGGTGGGATGCGTTTGCGGAAAAAGAGCTACTGGATGGTTCACGCGCAGCCGAGCCGCCCTACTTCCCGTCCACGCTGAAGGCCAGCAGCACGTTCCCCGTCGCCTCACCGACGTAGCCGTAGCCGGAGTTGGTGTAGAGGATGCCGTCGACGATGACCGGGCCCGGGCCGTCGATCGAGCCGCCATTGCCGGTGACGCCGTTGACCGTCTGATAGGGCTTCTTGGTGTCGAAGTCCCACACCACCTTGCCGTCGGCGGTCGAATAGGCGCGCATATGGCCGTCGATCGAGCCGGAGAAGACGATGCCCGGGATGACCGAGGGCGCGGCGGTCTGGGCCGGGCTGCAGCTGGTGTCGCCGTGGCAGTCCGACGGAGGGGCGTGCCAGACGATCTTGCCGGTCACGAGGTCGAGGGCGAAGACGCCGCCGCCGCTGGTCGGATCCAGCGTGGTCGGCACACCCATGATCGTGGCGCGGCCGGCCTCGCCCTGCATCGACACCTTGAACTTGAAGTCCGACAACGGCGAGTAGAGCAGCTTACCGTCGGTCGCCATGCCGAATTCGACCCCGCCCTCATAGCCGCCCTTGCCGATCCGCGTGTCCCAGACCGTCTTGCCGTCATGGTCGGGATCGACGGCGTGGATGACGCCGGATTTCTGGCCGGCCATCAGGACGCGCTTGCCGCCACCCAGATCGACCAGGATCGGTGACGAGCCGAAATCGTAGTCCGGCCCGTGCGGGCATTTGAACGGCTCGTTGGGCGTCTTGCACGGCATGAAGCCAACATCCTCGCGGTCCATCTGGTGGACCCAGCGGACATGGCCGTCATCCATGTCGAAAGCCATCATCGCATCGGTGGTCTTGGGCTCGGGCCCGGTATAGTCGTTGCCGGTGCCGACATAGATAGCCCGCGCCTTGGGATCGACCGCCGGCGCCCCCCAGACCGAGCCGCCGGCCGGGCCGATGATCATCTTCTTGCCCGAGCCATCGTCGACGAACGGCTTCGGCTCGTCCGGAATTGTGTAGGTCTTCCAGATGCGCTTGCCGGTGCCCGCATCCAATGCAACCACGCTGCCGCGGAAGTTGCAGCAGGCATAATCCGGACCGGTCGCGGTCTCCTCGCGCGAGGCGACGCCGACATAGAGTCTCCCGTCAAAGAAGGTCGGTGCCGCGGTGATGTAGGCGAGCGGATGGTCCTCGACCTTCTCCTTCCAGATCAGCTTCCCATTCGTCGGGTCGACCGCATAGACCTGCCCCCTAAGATCGCCCAGGAAAGCCATCCACTTGCCGCCGACTTGGGCCACCGAGATCGCGGTGCGCACGCCGGCATCGGCATCGAACTCCCATTTCAGACAGCCGGTCTTGGCATCGATGGCGAAGACCTTGTCGGAGGCGGTGCCGAAAAAGGCGGTGCCGCCAACGATCGTCGGCTGGCCGTAGACGCGGATCACGCCCGGCACGGCGAAGGCCCATTTCAGCTTCAGCTTCGGCACGTCCGTAGCCTTCAGGCCGGCCTTGTCCGCCGGCTGGAACCGGGTCTGCTCGTGACCGTTGCCCCAGCCGTTCCACGACGGCATCTCGTTCGCCTTGGCGAGCGAGACGGTGCGGTCTGCGCAATAGGCCTGCTCAGGCATGCCGCCGGAGGTGAACTCCTTGCCGGTCAAGAAGATCGCAACTTGGTGCATCTCGGCGTCGTTGAGCGCCCTGCCCTGGGCCGCCATCGGCCCGTCGATCAGCGCCTTCAGCACCAGCTCCGGCTCGAACGCCTTGAACGCCTCGCGCCTGGGGGCGCGCGCATTGCCGCCGTCATGGCACATCGCGCATTGCTCTTTATAGACCGCAGCGCCGTCCCGCGCCGCGTAAGCCCCAGGAGCATAGGCCGCCGCGAGCAGCAGCATACCAATGAGCGTGTTCTTCAATATCTTCCCCCGAGGTCCGGCATTCTTCGCCGTGACTAAGTCGCCCGCATTGCACGGGATGGCAAGCGCGAGTTATCGGCAGTCTGCGGCCATAGTTGGCCGCAATGGCCATTTTATAGATTCGTCAGTTGTGATGGACATCCATGAAAACGACGTCCGAGGGGTCGACCATGGATTGCACCGGTCCGGAGGATGAGGGCTTCGACCGAGGCAGGAAACGCGCGAACTTGGCACGTGCCTCTTGGTAACCAAGTCGAACCGGCATTCGGTCGCCGAGGCTCTGGAATACCTCCTCGCTCATGAAGGCGGCATAACCGAAGGCAATATATCGCTCGTCCAGCCGCAACGCGCTCACCGCTCTACGGATTTGCCCTTCGGTATAGTCCGGCGACGCGCCATAGCTTTTCCGCAGCCACGGCCCCAGCTCGCGCGCATATCGCTTTGCCGGGCTGATGAAGATGCCGAACAACCTCATCGCAGCCCTCCCGACGACGCCTAATCCCGCGCGCTCTCCAGCAGCCCCTTGAGGTTGCTGCTCATGATCTTCTGCTGGTCGGCGGCGCTGAGGTCCTTGAGCTCGGCCAGGAAGTCGAGCGGTTCGGCGACGCCTTCCGGGTGGGGCCAGTCGCTGCCGAACAGGACGCGGTTGGCGCCGATCTGGCCGACCAGCTCAGGGGTCGAATCCTCATTGAAGGGGGCGACGAAGAAATGGCGCTTGAACACCTCGGTCGGGTGCTGCTTGAAGCTCTGCGGCATCTGGCCATAGACGTGGTTGAAGGTCTTGATCAGCCCGTCGACCCAGAAGGCGCCATTCTCGATGCAGGCGATGCGCACGTTCGGATGGCGGTCGAACACGCCATGGCAGATCAGCGCCGAGACGGTATCGGAAATAGCGCGGTCGATGATGCGCTGGCAGTTGGAGAACGGGTCGGGCTCGAACGGCTTCCACTCCTGCCCGCCGGTCCACATCTGGGTGAACAGGTCATAGCCGGAATCCGAGGCATGCAGCGAGACGAAGATCTTCGATTCGTTGACCAGCGCCCAGAACGGATCGAATTCCGTGAAACCCATCGAGCGGCTGCCGCGATAGCCGGGCACCGGCGCCGGCCGCAAGATGACCGAGCGGGCGCCGCGCTTCAGCGCCCATTCCAGCTCCTTCACCGCCAGGTCGACATCGGCGAGCGAGATCACAGGCGTGGCGAAGATGCGGCCTTGGCGATCGAATCCCCACTCCTCGTCAGTCCACTGGTTCAGCGAGTGGAGCGTGGCGTTCAGCAGGTCGTGATCGTCGCTCATCCGCCGCTCGATGGCGGAGAACAGGGTCGGGAACATCAGGGTGGCATGGATATGCTGCGCATCCATCACCGGCAGCCGGTCGGCGCCGTTGCGGAAGGACGGCACGGCATGGATCGGTGCGCCGGTGATCTCACGCAGCGAGAGGCCTTCTTGATTCTCCGCCCGGTAATATTTGAGATGCGCGCCCGGCGCCGCCACGACCTCGAAGGTCGGGTTGGGGATATAGTCGGAAATCTGCCCATTGATCGCCAGCTTGGTGCGGCCGTTCACCTGAACGAACTGAAAAGCCTTGGCATATTTCTTCGGCAGGTGGCGCGTGATCGCATCGGCCGATTCATAGAAATGATTGTCGGCGTCATAAACCGGATATGGCAGCGCGTTCCCCATCGATCTCTCCCTGTCTCGATAGAAAGATTATAATCAGGCCAGCGTATTTAACCAAGTGCTTGCTTGGTCCAATAGTTGGCGCCTGGGCCCGCTCATACCAGTTCCCAGCCAATTTGCCGGGATCGCGAGGATAATGCCCGAACGGCCTCGTAAGCACTGCTGGACACGATAAATGCCCTGAACTCGACCAGTTCATCCCGTGATTTACTCCAGCGAGCTCCAGCCCCGATCGCTCTCAGCACGTCAGTCGACTCGTAGAACAGGGTACAGTGGAGCTGACTGAACACGTCGTCGTCTTCACCGGCGATGATGAACTGACGGGTGATATCGAAGTTGAATCGCTCGCCGTTTCCCCGATCATAGGTACCGAATTGAAAGAGCAGCATGTCGCCGCCCGGCTCCGGTATCAGGCCTGAGGCATCTACAACCTCATAGAAATCGACGACCGCCGTAACGATCTCGTCGAGCGTGCCTGTCTGAAAATCGACGCCACGCTTTGCGAGAAACGCCTCGAGTGCGGCAGCCGAACCGGAAGACTCAATCATCCAGCCGGTCTCCCACGCGCGTGACGATCAAATTGAGATGCCCGTCCACCTTCGCCGCATAGCCAGGCGGGCATACCGTCGTCGAATCCGGCTCTTCGAAGATCGCCGGGCCAGCGATCTTATCACCCGGCTGCAGCCGGACCCGATCATAGACCGCCGTGTCAGTATAGCCGCCGGTTTCAGAGAAATAGGCCTGGCGGATGCCCTTCAACGCCCGTGCGGCATTGCCGTCGCCGGTCGAAACGGCAGGCAGCCCCGGCTTGGTCACAAAGCTGACCGCCCGCAGGCGGCAGTTGACGACGATGCAGGGGTCGGCGGGGCGCATGCCGCAGGTTTCGAAATAGAGCTCGCGGAAGCGGGCCTCGGCCTGGCGGATGATCTCGGGAGACATGGGAGCGTTCGGCACCGGGATAGCGATGTCGAGCGCCTGGCTGGCGAAGCGCAGGTCGATCGAGCGCTGCATCTCCACCGTCTCGCCGGCCAAATCGGCGCGGCCGCGTTCCTCCAGCCCGGCGAAGGCGGCGTCCAGGGCGGCGCAATCGGCTGAAACAGCCGGCATCATTGCGGTCGCGACATAGTCATAGGCAAGGTCGGAGACCAGCAGGCCGAAGGCCGATTTCACGCCGGGCGACAGCGGCACGATCACGGTCGGGATGCCGAACTGCTCGGCCACTTTCACCACATGCAGCGGCCCTGCCCCGCCGAAGGCGGTGATCGCATAGTCGCGCGGGTCGATACCGCGCTGGAGCGTTACCACCCGGATGGCGGAGGCCATATGGGTGTTGGCGAGGTCGTAGATGCCCTTGGCGATGGTGACGGTATCGAGGCCGAGCTTCTGGCCCAGCGCCTTGTCGATCGCGGCGCGGCTCAGCTCCGGATAGATCTCCATCCGGCCACCCAGGAAATAGCCGGGGTCGAGATAGCCGAGCACGACATTGGCGTCGGTGACGGTCGGATCCTCGCCGCCGAAGCCGTAGCAGGCCGGCCCCGGTGACGCCCCGGCGCTGCGCGGCCCGACGCGGAGAAATCCGCCGGCATCGACACGCGCGATCGAGCCGCCGCCAGCCCCGACCTCAGCCAGGTCGACCACCGGCACCTTGATCGGTTCCCCGGCATCGCGGGCGCCGGAGCTGGTCTTGCCGCCGACCCGGAAGTCATGGGTGATGCGCGGGCTGCCATGCTGGATCACCCCGGCCTTGGCCGTCGTGCCGCCCATATCGAACGAGATCAGGTCGGGGAAATCGCAGATGCCGCCCAGGAAAGCCGAGGCGACGACGCCCGCCGCCGGGCCGGATTCGATCACGTAGGCCGCCTTGCGCGCGGCCGCCGCAGCGCCCATCACCCCGCCCGACGACTGCATGATCTGCAGCGGGCAGCGTATGCCGAATGCCTCAAGCGCCTTTTCCAGCGCGTGGACATAGGTCGACAGCATCGGCCCGATATAGGCCGACAGCACGGTCGTCGAGGCGCGCTCATATTCCAGATATTCGGGCCACACATCCGACGACAGCGCGACATGCAGGCCGGGGAATTGCCGCCCGATCAGCCGGGCCAGTTCCTGCTCGTGCGCCGGGTTGGCGTAGCTGTGCAGCAGGCAGACCGCGATCGCCTCGGGCTTCTTCGGCGCCAGCGCGGCCAGCGCCGCCTCGGCGGCGGCAACATCCAGCGGCGCCAGCACGTTGCCGCGATAATCCACCCGCTCAGCGACCTCGACCACCATGTCGCGGGCGACGAGCGGCTGGGAGCGCTGATAGAAGATGTTGAACCGGTCGGGCCCGACCGGACGCTGCTTGCTGAGCTGGAAAATGTCGCCGAAGCCCCTGGTGGTGACATAGGCGACGCGGGCGCCCTGGCGTTCCAGCACTAGGTTGGTCGGCAGGGTCGTGGCGTGGACCAGCCGGCGCACATCGGCGGGGCTACGCCCGACATCGGCAAGGGCCTCGCGCACCGCCGTCATCACGCCTTCGACCGGGTTGGCCGGCGTGGTCAGCGTCTTGACGTTGTGCAGCCGGTCGCTGCCATCCTCGGCCAGCACGAGGTCGGTGAACGTGCCGCCGATATCGACGCCGATATAGACATCAGCCACGGGCCGCACTCCGCAGTGCGGCGGTCGCCGCTTGGTCGATCGCGCCGGCCGCATCGACGGCGACGCCATAGGACCGGGCCGCCTCGGCAACCGACACCAGCCCGGCCCGCACATCGCCGGCCACGTGTTCGGGGTCGCGGGTGAGCGGATCGCCAAAGCCGCCGCCGCCCGGCACGGTATAGGTCAGCACGTCGCCTGCCTTGACCCGGTAGTTCGTCGCCTTGGCGGGTATCTCAGCCTGGCCGGGCTGGCCGGCGTTCAAGATCCAATCCCCGCCCCGGCCGGGCCGGCCGCCGGCCACGCCCTGCGGCTTGATCTGCGTGCGGTCGGTGGCGCGGACCGTCAATTGCGCATCGGTCAGGAATTCGATCTCCTTGACCATGCCGCTGCCGCCGCGGAACTGACCTGGGCCGGCGGAATCCGGCAGCAGCTGATAACGGTGATAGCGCACCGGATTCTGCCACTCATAGGCCTCGATATTGCGGTCGTAGCCGCCGCTGGCGAAGAAGATGAAGGGAATGCCGTCGACCCCGTCGACGCCGGGCCGGCCGCCGCAGGCGCCCATGATGATGTCCAGCATCGAATACATCCGCTCGCCGCCGATCTGGAGGCCGTGGGCATTCACCGTATGCACCGTCGCCGATCCGGCCATCGTCTTGTCGGGATAGATCTGGGCAAAGGCCCGGAACAGCGAATCGATGATCGCCTGCCCCGTCGCCAGGCGCAGGTTGCAGGCGGCGGGATAGGACACGTTGACCAGCGAGCCCGGCGGGAAATGCTCGTGGATCGGGCGGTACAGCCCCTCATTCATCGGAATGTCCGGATCGATGAAGCAGCGCAGCACGAACAGGACGCAGGACAACGACTGGGAATAGGACGAATTGATCGGGCCGCGCGCCTGGGCCGAGGTGCCGGTAAAATCGACGTGGAAATCCGATCCGTCGATGGTCACGGTCGCGACCACCTCATAGCTGCGGTCCAGATCGACCCCGTCATTCTCGACGGTGTAGGAGCCGCGATAGACGCCATCGGGAATCTGTTCGATGCCGAGCCGCACCAGCCGCTCGGAATAATCGAGCAGCTCCTCGATGATCGCCATCAGATGGGTAAAGCCGTATTTCGCCACCAGTTCGCCCATGCGCACGGCCGCGACATTGCCGCCGGCGGCCAGCGCGTCGATGTCAGCCGCCAGCTTGCCCGGCGTGCGGCTGTTGGCGCGGATCATGCGCGCCAGGCCGACATCGAGCTCACCCGCGTCATAGAGCTTGGACGGCGGGATCATCAGGCCTTCATGGAAGCACTCGGTGGCGTTGGCCGGCAGCCCGCCAGCCGACAGGCCGCCCAGATCCGACACGATCATCATCACGCCGCAATAGAAGGCCGGCTTGCCGTCATGGAAGATCGGCCGGAATGCGCCGACATCTGTCGGATGGATGCCGCCGCGGAACGGGTCGTTGGTGACCAGCACGTCCCCGTCGCTCAGCGTCTCGGGCGGATGATCCTCCAAGGTCGCGCCCAGCATGGAGCGCAATGCAGAGATATGCATCTGGCCGAACTCGGTCTGGGCGATGACCCGCCCCTTTGCGTCGAACAGGGCGCAGGCGACCTCGGCCGACTGGCTGACGAAGGTCGAGCCGGCGCTGCGCGCTGCGCGGATGCCGGCCTCCTGCGCCACCATCAGCAAGGCGTTCTTGACGATTTCACTCAGGACGGGATCGAGCATGGAGGGGTGCGCGGCTCGGGGTTTGAGATGGGCGCCGAGGCTAATGCGGCTGAGTTGCCAAAGCAACCGTTTGCTTGGTAAATTTGAACCAACAAACGCGAAGGGGACCCTGATGATCACGGTGAAGAAACTGACGGCCACGATCGGCGCCGAAATCGGCGGGGTCGACCTCAATGAGCCGCTGTCGCCCGAGACGGTGGCCGTGATCGACAAGGCCTATGCCGACAATCTGGTCGTCTTCTTCCGCAACCAGAAGCCGCTCGACGACGAGACCCATATCCGCGTCGGCCGCTATTTCGGCACACTCGACATCTCCGAAATCCAACCGATCAAGCGCGAGCACCGCGAAATCCTGGTGCTGGACCAGACTGCGGGCAAGGGCGAAGGCGCCGACCGCTGGCACCGCGACCGCACCTATCTGGAGGTGCCGCCCCAGGGCTCCATCCTGCAATGCGTGCAGCGGGCCGATGTCGGCGGCGACACGTGCTGGGCCAGTATGTATGCGGCCTATGACGCGCTGTCCCCCACCATGCAGGGGATCGTCGATAATCTGTCGGCCCGCCATTCGATCGAGCGGCTGGCAAGCTATAGCCACAAGGTGCGGGAGACGCTGGGCGACCGGCTGAACACCTGGCCGTCCACCGTCCACCCGCTGGTCGAGGTACACCCCGTCACCGGCCGCAAGGCGCTCAACGTCAACGGCAACTGGACCGCCGACATCGTCGGCATGACCAAGGCCGAGAGCGAGGCCCTGCTCACCTTCCTGTTCGCCCATGTGCAGAGCCCGGAATTCCAGGTCCGCTTCAACTGGCAGGTCAACGATGTCGCCTTCTGGGACAATCGCTGCTGCCTGCATTACGCGGTCGCAGACTATAACAGCCGGCGCATCATGAAGCGGGTGGCGCTGGTGGGTCACAAGCCGGTCGGACCGAACGGGTGACATAGAGGCCCCTCACCCGCGACGCGGGAGAGGGAATTCCAAGACGCCTTACTGAAGCTCGAACACAGCTTCTACACTGCCGGTCAGCTTTTCTGGCCGAGGTGTGGGAACACTGAAATCCATCCGGGTAGGGTCAGGCTTCCAGGCCGTCACAATGACCACGTCCTCGGGCTCCTCACCTTCGACGACGCAATCGTCGGGGACGCCGTGAAGCTGCGAAAAACAGGTTTGCGCCTCGTCGACCTTCACCAGCTTTACGCTTTTCAGCCCGAGATGCCGCGCCTGACTTATCGCCTGGGCTTTCGCGTCGGTGAGAGCCGCATCTTCCGCCAGCCTGGCGAATCTGGGCCTGTCTTTCAGGTCGTAGAATACGTGCCATCCTTTATACCCGCCGTCGGTGGCAATCCGAGTCAGGGTTGGAAGCATCGAAAAATCGGAAACGCTCACGTTGATCGTCGGGTGAGCCGGATACGGCCGGGTGAACCCCTCCTTCAGAAGAACGTCCCGGGCGCCGGAGAGCTTGAACAACGCGATGAGATCGGCGCTCGAAACCCGGCGCTGCCACTCGATTTCGGTCATCCCGTTGGACTGTGTATCGAGAGGCACGACGATCTTGGCGCTGTCCGGCATGGCATCGTACGTCGCTTCGCCCTTCACCGTGTAAAGGGTGCCTGCCCAAGCGGCCGGCGATGCGGCAGCCAGCGAGAGCGCAGCCAAGACGCCGGCGACCATGCCTCTCGTCATCCCCTCACCCTCCCGTCCCTTCGGGTCGGGTTCCTCCCTCTCCCGTTTTCACGGGCGAGGGGCTATCTGGCGTCGGCGCGGGAGTGGAAGGCGGCGCGGTCGGTTTTGCCGGCTCATCCTCCAGCGCATTCTTGTCCAGCAGTTGCAGCACTCGCCGGCGGTTGAGCGCGCTCTCGCCAGCGATCTTCTTCAGCGCTTCCCTGGCCGTCTTGGCGATCGCCTTGGCCTCGTCGCCGGCGCCGGTCATGCGGTCCAGCTGGATGGCGGCGTGGATCAGGCGGGCGCGGTCGGGGCCTTTCTGGGCCTTGAACAGCGCATGGAAATCATCGGCCTTCAGCTTCGACAGCACGGCTATATCGGCATGGGCGCAGGCCTTGGCCTGGGCGATGGCGAGCAGCACATCGGCGGCCGGGCGGTCGTCGGCGAATTCGAGATAGCGCTTCTCGAACGCCGCCTTGACGTCGGGGTCGGTGATGTCGCCGGCGAAGGGGTAGACCGAGAGGTCGAAGAAGGCCCTTCCGTCCTTCCGCTCGGCCATGTAGTGGCGCAACGTCTCCGACGCATCGTGCGGGCGGTTCAGGTCCTTGAGCAGCTTGACCGCGGCATTGAGGTTGAGCGGCGAGACGAAGGCGACATTCCGGCGGACCGCGGCGGTGAGCTGGCGGATCAGCTCGACCTCATTGCTGTCGAAGGAGTCGTTGTAGAGCCGCCAGGCGGCATCGAACGAGTCCGTCGCCTGGCCGGCCTTGATCGTCTCGCCCCGCCTGGTCGCCCGGGCGAGGATTTCCTTCTCGTCGAAATAGCCGCGCTCGATCCCGTCCAGCAGCACCAGGTCGAACTCGTCGAGGGTGGTGAAGCCGTAGCTGTCGAGCAACGCATTCCATTCTTTGACCGCGTCGGACACCTCGACCGCCTCACCCAGGGCGAAGACATGCTTGGCCCGGTGTTCCCGCAGATAGTCCAGGGTCGGCGCATCCTTGGAATAGACCGCCCAGCCGAGCAGGGTCAGCGAGCGTACCGCCTGGCGCAGAAGCACGGCATCGAAGCTGTGCAGGAGCGGCACGACATGCAGCACCAGCCGCTCGATCTTCTTGATCACGCGGATGTTGGCGATGCCGAGCGTGACCAGAGCGGTGCGCAGATTCTGCTGCGCGGGCGCGTCGCCGATGACCGCGACCCGAACGCTGTCGGTCGCCTCGGGCGCGATTTCCAGCGAGCGGTCGATCACCTTCTCGTTATAAAGCTCGAACTCGGCCTTGGCCGTGCCTTCCAGGGCGTCGTCATTGAGGATGATAACGACCTTGCAGCCCTTCTGGTCGCGCAGGTCCGAGATCAGGCCCAGCACGTCCTTCATCAGCAGGTGCTGGCCCATCCGCTCCAGGTCGTCGATGCAGATCAGCCGGTCGCGCACCGAGAGGAAGGAAAGCGCCTGCAGTTCGGACGCATAGTCGCTCGCCTGCGGCAGGTTCTGCAGGAAGGAGAAGCTCTGCTTGCCGATCCGCTTGAACAGGGCGGCGGCATTGGACTTGAAGGTCTCGACCGTCGGCTCGGTGCCGATATCGGCCAAGGACATGCCGTTCTCGAAGATCGCGTATTTGAGCTGGTCGAGCGAATCGCGGCCGAACAGCGAGACATAGGCATAGGAACCCAGCGCAATCGCGTTCCTGTCCCGCGCCCGGCGCAGCATCTGCTCCCAGCTATAGGTCTTCCCCACGCCCCACTTGCCGCGCAGGCACAGAACCTCTGGCTCAGGCGACGCCAGGAACCGCTCGATCTCCTTCTCGATCAAGACCGCCGACATGAAACCTCCGCGATGGCGATTCGCCAATCGCTAGCATAACGGGAGGATCGGGTCAGCGCAGCCGCGCCAGAACGCCCTCCAACCCGGCAATATGGCCGAGCGCCGCCTCGGGCGAAACGCCGGGCACATGGACGCGGAGATTGAGGGAATCGGCGCCGGTCGCCGCCATGTCAGCCTTAAGGCTTTCGGCGATGGCGGCTGGCGTGCCGTCGGTCAGCTGATTAGCCGTCCACTTCGCCTGCGATGCCTGGGAGGTGTAGCTGCGATAGAGGTCGACCTGCTTGCCATGGCTCGCCGCATCCCCCTCCCCCACCGCGACGCGCCGCACAAGGATGATCGGGCCGGCCCCGCCGGCGGCGCGGTAGGCGTCGGTCATCTCCCGGCAATGGTCGTGCGAACTGACGCCGGCATAGAGCAGCCCTGCCCCGGCAGCGGCGGCGCGGCGGACGGCGGCCAGGCTCATGGCCGCACTCACCACCGGCACCGGATGCCGGGCGCAGCCTTTGATCGCGATGTCGCCGGCGATCGGGCCGCCGTCGCGGCCGGACAAGGCAGCGGTGACAGCGTTCAGCCCCTCGGCGAAACGGGCGACCAAGTTCTCCTTGTTCGTGCCCATGATGGTGAAATCATCCTCAAGCGAGCCGGCGGCCACGCCCAGCCCGACCCGGCCAGGGAAGCGGGCGGCGAGCCAGGCCAGCTCTTCCGCCACCAGCGCCCAGGGGCGGAGCGGCAGCAGCAGCGGGCACGGCGCGGCCCAACTCTCAGGCATCGCCTCCAGCAGCCAGCCGGCCATCTGCACCGGGTTGGGCAGGTAGCCGCCGAAGCCGCCGTGATGCTCGCTGGTCATCACCCCATCGAACCCGACCTTGGCGGCCAGCGCCGCCTGTTCCCGCATCACGGTGACGATCCGCTCGGCCGGCAAATCGTTATGCGGATAGAGCCGGAGCGAGATCGATCCGGCGGCGAAGGGCGGCAGTACGCTCATTGTGACGTTTTCCTTATCTCAATGAAGTCATTAATAAGTTCTTGGAGAACCAAGCAAGAGCTTGTTTACTTGGGCATGCCCGCCGGGACCAACCGGCGAGCGTCCAAGCGGGAGGATAATGTGACCGATCAAGCGGCCGGACAGCACGCGACCATCGAGGGATTCCGCGAATGGATGGCGGTCATCCTGATGCTCACCGGCGGGGTGATGCTGGGGCTGGTGGTCGCGGCGATGTCGCCCGTGGCGCACGAGGCGTCGATCCATTTTGCCAAGAGCGGCGACGGCGACCTGGTCGCACAGATGATCGTCACCGTGCCCGCGATCGGCGTCATTATCGGCGGCCCCCTGAGCGGCTGGGCGATCGCGCGGACCGGCACGAAGCATTTCATGCTGGCGGCGCTGGCGGTCTTCGGCGTCGCCGGATCGGCGGGGCTCTATCTCGAGAGCGCGACGATCCTGATGGTCAGCCGCTTCGTGCTGGGCCTGGCGACGGCGGGCATCGTGACGGCGATGATCACGATGATCAGCGAGCATTTCACTGCGGAGGCGCGGGCCCGGGTGCTGGGCTTTCAGAGCGCCACCGGGGCGGCGGCCGGCGTGCTGACCATCTTCATCGCCGGCCAGCTGGGCGAGGCCTTCGGCTGGCGGGCGCCATTCGCGCTCTATCTGCTGGCCTTCGCGGTGCTGGTCCTGGGCGTGTTCTATCTGCCGAAGACCACCCCCAGGGCGCGTCCGGCGGAGCAGCCGGCGGTGGCCGACCCCAGGCAGTTGATCGCGCTGTGGCCGATCTATCTGCTGATCATCCCGATGTTCGTCGCGGTCTATATGCCGAACATCCAGGTGTCGTTCCTGCTCCGCGACGACGGCATCGTCGGCCCGTCGGTCCAGTCCTATGTCATCCTGACCGGGGCCTTCACGGTCGCGGTCAGTGCGCTGTGCTTCGGCCCGATCAGCCGGCACTTCAGCGGCGCGCAGATCCTGATGGCCTGCTTCGTCTTCCAAGGTGTGGGAATCGCGGTCATGGGCCTATCCCACACGGCCGTGCCGATCGCACTGGGCTGCGCCATCCTCGGCATCGGCACCGGCATCGCGAACCCGCTGATCTCGGACCTGATCGTCGCCCGCACCACGCCCGAGATGCGCAGCCGCGCCATCGGCCTCAGCTATACCGCCCGCTATTCTGGCGACTTCATCAACCCGCTTGTCATGCTCCCGCTGGCCAAAGCGATGGGGCTGCACAGCGCCTTCCTGGTGGTCGGCGGCGGGTTTCTCGCGGGCGTGGTCGTCGCAGTGCTGTGGCGGCAGTCGCTAAGGAAGACGGCAGAGGCGTGAGGCCGTAAAACGTAGGATGGGTAGAGCGCAGCGAAACCCATCGTCTTTCGCACTTGATGATGGGTTTCGCTGCGCTTTACCCATCCTACAAATAAAGCCGGAGAAGGCGATGACCAATATTCGGGTGGTGTTCGACGGGGCCAACACGCTGGGCGAAGGGCCGCTGTGGGATGTGGCCGAGCAGCGGTTGTACTGGATCGACAGCATGAACGGGCTGATCTTCCGCGCCACCGAAGACGGGCGGGAGATGGAGCAGTGGAAGCTGCCATCGAATATCGGGTCACTCGCGCTGCGCAAACAGGGCGGCGCGCTGGTGGCGCTGGAGAACGGGCTCAATCTGTTCGACTTCAAGACCGGCAAGGCTGAGCTGGTCGCGCATCCGGAAGAGGGCAAGGATCATGTGCGGCTGAACGACGGCAAGGTCGACCGGCAGGGGCGGTTCATCGTCGGCTCGCTCGACATGGCGATGTTCTCGCCGACGCCACCGCCGGAGGCACGGGGCCGGCTCTACCGGCTGGACACGGACCTCAGCTTGCATGTGCTCGACACCGACATCGGCTGCGCCAACGGCCCGTGCTGGAGCACGGATGATCGGATCTTCTATTTCGCCGACACATTCGCCGGGAAGATCTACGCCTATGACTGGGATGCGAAGACCGGCATACCGTCGAACCGCCGCAGCTTCACCGACACGATCCGGCCCGGCCTGCCGGACGGGGCGACGGTCGATTCAGAGGGCTATTACTGGAACGCCTTCAACGGCACCGGCGCCGGCCAGGGCGAAGTCCGCCGCTATGCCCCCGATGGAATGGTCGACCGGCGGATCGAGCTGCCCTCGCTCAAGGTGACCAGCCTGATGTTCGGCGGGCCGGAGCTGGACATACTCTATGTCACCTCGATGTCGATGAACGGTTTCCCCGAAGACCGCCCCTGCGACGGCAGCCTGTTCGCCGTTCATGGGCTGGGGATAAGGGGCGTGCCGGAGCCGCGGTTCGGGGGATAGGCGCGTGAACGGCCACATTTCATCCTCACCCAACCCTTCCCGACAGGAAACAGAAGAATGAACGCCACCGAACCGCCGATCCTGACGACGCTCGAAGACGGCGTCCTCGCCATCACCTTGAACCGGCCGCATCGGCTCAATGCCTTCACCGCCGAGATGCACCAGCAGATGCTGACGGCGCTGCGCGAGGCGCAGCGTGATCCCGGTGTCAGGGTGATCGTCATTGCCGGCGCCGGGCGCGGCTTCTGCGCCGGCTACGACGTGGCTGAGGGCGGCAAGCCGGCGCCGGGGGACGACATCGCGGTCGAATGGGCGGACCATCCGAAATGGATGTCGGTTGAGAACATCGCCGCGCGCCTGCGCGAAGACGCAGAGATACCCTATCTGCTCCACACCATGCCCAAGGTCACCATCGCCGCCGTGCGTGGGCCTGCAGCCGGCAGCGGCCTCTGCCTCGCCGCCGCCTGCGATCTGCGCATCGCCTCAGATACCGCCATGTTCAAGACCGCCTTCGCCTCGCTGGGGCGCTGCGGAGACCCGGGCGGCAGCTACTACATCTCGAAGCTGATCGGCCCCTCGCGCACCCGCGAATTCTATTTCCTCGACGAGAAGATGGACGCCCGCACCGCCCTGGCGCGCGGGCTCGTCAACGATGTGGTGGGCGATGCCGTGCTGGACCATGAAGTCACGCGGCTGGCCCGCAAGCTGGCCCACGGCCCCAGCGCCGCCTACGGCTATATCAAGCAGAACATCAATTTCGCCGAGACCGCGACC
>Ga0070665_100001198_pt1 | contig 31613 bp, 27 predicted proteins | sample KBSS13metaG_FD_65862 | JGI IMG/M metagenome (GOLD analysis project Ga0070665, IMG submission 65862) | Switchgrass rhizosphere microbial communities from Kellogg Biological Station, Michigan, USA - KBS S1-3 metaG | ecosystem: Host-associated > Plants > Roots > Rhizosphere > Soil ... | reverse complement strand
TCAGTCGAAGGTAGCCAATTCAGAAGATTCGCCGTTCGTCTCCCCGTCGGTCTCCCCGTTTGGCGATTCAGTCCTTGCCCGCGCACCCATCGGATGGCGGGCCAAAAAATAATCGAGGTTCCCGCGCATCACCAGATGCGGGACAAGGGTTACCTGCGGATGGGGACTGCGCCCGTCCACCAGGTAGTTGTAAAGAACCTGGAAGGCGAGGCGTCCCTGCGTTCGTGGTCTCTGGTAAATTGTCGCCGCAACGTTTCCCGCGCGCAGTTCCTCGGCCAGTTTCGGAAAAAGGTCAGTCGTGATGATGGAAAGCCGCCCCAGCATGCCGGAATCGCGAGCCGCCTGAATGACCGGGATGGAGGCTTCGGTGGTGATGTACAAACCGGCGAGATCAGGATGCGCCGCGAACAATGCACGGCATTTGTCGTACGCTTCCGATTCCGTATCGTGATCTTCAATCGGCTCCAGCACCTGCATTTCCGGATGGAGCGAATTCAACGTCGTACGGAACGCCTTGAGCTTTTCCGCATGCTCATTGATGGAAAGCGCGCTAAGAGTCGCCGCGATTTTGCCTTTGCGGCCGGCAAACTTTCCGATCAGGTCAGCCGCCAGTGATCCGCTGGCCATCGTGTCGATGGAGATCACCGCCAAACGGCCAGAATCCGGTGCATCGGTGGAAACACACACGACCGGCGTTTTCGCCTTCGCCGCCCGCTTCATCCACGAGCGAAAATTTTTCGGGCGGCTGGGAAACGCGACGATGCCATTGGCCTCCGCTTTCACAGCGGAGTGAAACGCCTCCTCTTCCGCTTCGCCCAACAGCGGGTACGTACGAAAATCCAACTCAACGTTTTCCACGCCCAAAGCCCGCGCGCCGTGGTTGATGCCGTCACGCACTTCGTCCCAGAAAGACGTGGTGCCGCTGAGCGTGTTGACGGAAATGCGAAACTGTTTTCTCTGCGATAAAAAACGGGCGGCCAGATTTGGACGGTAGCCTAGCGATTTGGAGACTTGCAGCACGCGGCTGCGCGTCACCGCGCTTACGCCGGGATGGTTATGCAGGGCACGGTGAACCGTTCCTGTCGAAATTCCCAGGGCATCGGCGATGTCAAACAATGTGGCGTTGCGTCGCGTCATTGTTTTCGGATCCTCTCCGTGATCCTCGACACGCGGTTTCGTTAACGTTTACGGCTCCCGATTAAATGTCACGAACCCACAATTGTCAATGTCTCCGTCTTATTGAAAACAAAGAAGTTCTCGCATTTTTGAATTTTCGGTGAACACCGTAACGTGCCTGCTCAGCCTTACGTCGAATGTGGTAAACTCATATATGGCTGTCACCCTGAAGGACATTGCGAGAGACCTCGGCGTCTCCGTTATCACCGTCTCCAAAGCCCTCCGCGATCATTCCGACATCAGCGAGGAAACCAAGGCGCGCGTCCTGAAGCGTGTCAGGGAATTGAACTACCGCCCGAACCTCGCCGCGCGTGCTCTGGTTACGGGGCGCACCAACCTCCTTGGCTTCGTTGTGCCCGACCTGCTTCATTCGTTTTTCTCCGAGATTGTCCGCGGCGTGTCGTCTGCTATGCACAACACCGGCTACACGCTAGTGACCACGTCGTCCGAACAAGACCCGAAAATGGAACGCCAGGCCGTCGAACAGCTGATCGCGCGCCGTGTGGACGCACTGCTTGTCGCCTCTACGCAGTGGACCGTGGAGATGTTTCGCCGCGTCGAAGAAGCCGGCATTCCCTACATTTTGATCGATCGCAGCTTCAGCGGCCTGGGTGCCCACTTCGTCGGGGTCAACGACGAAGAAGTTGGCGCGCTCGCCACGCGCCATCTCGCCGAAGTCGGCTGCAGGCGCATTGCGCACATTGGCGGCGGAGAAATCAGTTCGCTGGTCGGCCGCAAAGAAGGCTACAAGCGCGCGCTCGCGAAGCTCGGCCTGGTTGCAGACCCCGAGCTCATCTACAACGTTGATCGCGTTCAGGAATTGGGCGACGAAGCCGGCTACAACGCCGCGAAAAAACTTCTGCAAGCCAATCCTCGGCCCGATGGAATTTTCTGCTATAACGACGCCACTGCTTATGGCGCAATCGCCGCTTTGCTCGAAGCGGGTCTCGGCGTCCCAGAGGACGTCGCCGTCGTCGGCTGCGGCAACCTGCTCTACGACAAATTCCTTAAGATTCCGCTCACCAGCGTGGACCAGCAGACCATGTCTATCGGCCAGCGAGCCGGTACGCTGGCGCTTCAGCTCATCGAAGCCGGTGAACCGGTTCCGCCGCAGCGGATTTTGCTCGAGCCCAAGCTCATCGTGCGCCAATCCACACAGCGCCGCGCGGAGAAGTTTCCCCGCGCCGCCATCGCATGAGTCGGCGGGTGTAAACAACTAACTCAGAATTATCAAATCTAAGGATTGGTGCCCAAGAGAGGACTCGAACCTCCACGACCTTGCGGCCACTAGCTCCTGAAGCTAGCGCGTCTGCCAGTTCCGCCACTTGGGCACAAGCGAGGAAATTTCAGCAGTTCTCAATTTTCTCCCGCCGCGTCTCTTCTTGTCAATGAAGCGCGTATAGCGTTTAGGACTGAATGATCAGATCCGCCACTACTCGGAGCATTGCCTCTAGTTCTTGTTCTTAACCTTTACTTCAACTTTGCACTGTTTGTCAGCAGCCCATTTAAGGTCGTAGCCTGCGGCAAAAGCGCCACTGCGCCGAGCTTTCGGAACTTCGCTGCCCGCTCGCGGTAGTTGTGCTCGCCCGGCGCGATAATCGCCGCAAATGGCACTCCTGCATCGCGCGCCGCGAGGGCGTCGTCAATGTTGTCGCCCAGATACAACGCCGACGCCGGGTCGCGTCCACGCAAAATTTTGTGCAGCCCCTCCGGATGCGGCTTCTTCTCGACGACATCGTCCACCGTCACCACCGTACGGAAATGTTTTGTCGCCGGCCACTTTTCAAACGTGAACGTATATTCCTGCCGGTTGCGCCCGGTGAAGAGATTTAATTCGTACCGCGCCGCCCATCGCGCGATTTGTGCCGGCGTCACGATGAGCTTTTCGCGCATCACATTGCCCGGCCGTTCCTTCGTGCCCCAGTAGAATTGCTCGAATGCCTTGCGCGCTTCTGCAAAGGTGGTTGGCCGCCCGAGCGCCGTCGCCCAGTTCGCCACCATCTGCCAGTCGTCGTTGTTGCCTGGCTTGCTCTTCCAGCGGTGCAGCTCGGCATGCGTTACGCGCTTGCCGGTCAGAAACTTGATGGTTTCAATTCCCGAGCGCCAGTACGTGTCGCGCACGTCCACCAGCACGCCGTCCACGTCGAAGATCAATATTTCAGGGGAAAGTTTCGCAGGCATGATCTAACAGCAGAATAGCACGCGGGTTATGAGTTCCTGGCCGGGTGACTTGTGAAGGGCTTCCAAAAAGAAAGGGCCGCGTCTTCGCAACGGGTGGACAGTTTCCCGATGCGCCGGACGCGGCCGCACTAAGAGGATAAAAACGGTTTAGTTGTACTTCTCCCAGTTGAACGCGCTCAGCATATAGTTGCCGAGCTGATAGAACTGCTTCTGAAGCGAGCGGTCATAGTGAATCGCACCGCCGCCCAAGTCAGTCACCTGGCCTGCGACCACCGCTCCGTACAGGTTGCCGCCGCCATTCAACTTGAATGGAGCGTTCGGGGCGTAGATCAGGCTGGCTGTTTGCGTGCCGCCGTTGATTGTTACTTGGCTCGTTCCACCGTACAGAATCTGGAAGTTGCCGGGAATCATTGAAGGATTGGAAAGGCTAGATCCGGTAAGGTCAATGGTTCCCGCTGCGGCCACGTTCACTACGATCTGCGCATATTGCGCCGGCGAAGTTCCCGGAATCGGATCAATGTAAATGTTGGGGTTGCCGTTCGAGTTCAAGCTGTACACATTTATGTAAACGATGCTGCCCGCCGCTGTTCCTGCGGGTGGCGCAAAATGCAGGTTTCCCTTAATCGTCAGGGCGCCAAGTTGGGTTGCCGAACCACTGCTTGTACCCGCGGTGATCACCATGTCATTGTTACCGTTGGTGAGCGAGCAGCTCGGAATTCCGGTGCAGCTCGGGTTGTTGTTGGCAACCGTCATCGCCGTGTTGGTTGGCGTCGGGGTCGGAGCCGGAGGGGTATCGTAGGTAACGCTTTGCGGTAGTTCGGTAATTCCACCGGTCACGGACGCGTTACCATTCGTCGAGAGCGCCGTCACAGTGTTGGTCGAACAGGATCCAGTTCCAGCGCGCGGCGTCGAGAGGCTTCCGTTGATCGTCGTCTTCGAACCGCTGGCGCTCAAGTTTCCGTTCGTGCCGACGTTGCCGCCGTAGCTCTGCGTTACTACGTTGCCGCCACTGTATGTAATAGAAGTTGAGTCGTAGCTATCTGTGGAGCCGCCACCGCCAAAACTCAGCGCGCCGCATCCACTCTGCGTTGCGAACGCGGCATAGGCAAAGGACGGACTCTTCTGGCGCTCCATAATTGCAGAGACTCTTACCTTGGCGTTGCGGACTCCGGCAACCGTGCCATCTGACTTGATCTCCCACTTCTCCACCACGCTGGAGTTAGCCGCGGGGTAGCCCGTAAAACTTTGGATCGACAACAGCTTCGCGTAGGCCGAATAGTTGACGGTGGTATTTCCGGCTGTTAGCGAACCGGTTCCTGCGGTAGCAAAATTGGTCGTATCCGAACTGATCGGATAATTGTTCGCTCCGATGGATGTATTCGCGGAGAGTCCAGCCGGCTGGCCGTTGTACAAGACGGGCGACGACAAAACGTTGAAATTGGTGTTGATCTGGGCAGCCGTGGGCGCGGTGTAAGAGGTGCTTTGAATGAAGTTCGCAGCTTTTTGTACACCCGCCTCCGCGCCATAGCGAGCCTGCGTCATCAGGCGGTAATTCATGCCCGACCAGGTTTCGGCTTGCGCCATGAAAAGGAGCGAAACCGCCATGACCGACAGAACTGCCAGCAGAATCAACGTCAGAATCAGGGCAACGCCTTTTTGGTTCTTTTTCATCATCATAGAGTCCTCACCAGCAACCCTTTCAATTTCCTGCGTTCTCACGGAGTTAGACCTGCGGTCAAAAGACTCGCGCCGCCCGATCCAGTAAGTACGTTTCCGGGCATAGGTTGAGCGCGCGTATATCCACTGGGCGCGCTGGCAAGTTCCCAGGCGTCAAACACGTTGCGCGGAGAGATGTTCAGCAACGCTTTGGTTTCCTGTTGAAACTGGTTGGTTTTGGCGTCCCGGTTTTGCGTTTGAATGGTCAACGTGACCGCAACGTTTACTACGAATGTCTCGATCGCTTGCCCACCGTTGATGGTCACCGCGGTATCTTTCGTCTGATAGGTAAAGCACGGGGTGACGTTTCCGTTGGCGTCCGCGGGGTTCGTCGCAAGATTGTCCAGCAAGAGCACGCCGGTTCCGACAGCGGTCGCTGACGTGATGTCCGCCGAAACGTAACGATATAGTGTTCCCGTGCCAGACGAATTCGGCGAGCATTTGTAAACAACGTAATACATCGTCCCGTCGCCATTGATATCCCCGTAAAGCTTCAACACGGTGCCGCTGGAAGCCTGGTCGTTGGATAGAGTGGTGTTGGCTGTTCCCGTTCCGCTGAAGACGAGTTTTGAGCTTGTATCGGGAGGGACAATGCCGCTTGCAAAGCCACCGAGCACCAGCACGGGCGTGTTTGCCGCATGCGCATTCGCGAAGGTGGCTGTGAAGGAAGTCGTTGACGGAAGCGCGGTGATCGTCACCGTCTCTTCGTTCGTTGAACTCGGATCAACGATGAGCTGCTCTCCCACGAACAGGCCTGTAGTCGGCGTTCCTGAGGTAGCTGCCAGGGTCGGACTAGCCGAACCGATCGCCACTGCGCTGATACTCAATCCCGGCGAAGATGTAATGCGTCCCGCCTGTCCGATCTCTTGCTCCATCAGTTCCGTCGCGTTTCGTACGCTCGCGTGCAATTGCGTCCGGTTCATGACCGTACTCTGCGAACGGGTGGTGTTAATCATTCCAGCCATCACGGCTCCGGCCACGATCACCAAAATCGCTACAGAGACGAGGAGTTCGAGTAACGAAAATCCGTTTGCCTTTTTTCTTTTAGGCGTCGTTCGTTTGCAAAAAGCCTTCACGATATTCCTCCGTAGCTCTTAAAACGGATTCGATTTCAACGCGGTCACGCCGGCCTGAGGCAGCGAACTGGCACCGTTTACGCCCATCCGCGCCCAAACTCTTACTTCGATCTGTTTCAGCGTTGAAGAGACATCGGTAATCTTCCACATCCGCACGTAGTACCAGCCAGCCGGCGCGGCGTTGCCGCCGCCAAGCGGATTGCCGCTGGCATCGAGATAGTCGATGTAGCCTGAAACTCCTCCGCCGTAGGTCACACTTCCTCCGGCGGTCAGCCCCGGCGAACCGGCGCTGCTGTTGGCAACGAAAGACGCTACGGACGTGTCTGTCTGCGTGTCGGTAAAGGAAAGCGAAAGCAGCTGTTCCATCTTGTCCTGCGCGTACTCCGCGGTTCGCGCCGCCAGATGTCCTTGGTTTTCCGTTGTTGTCAGGGAGAGCGCCGCCATTGCCAGGATTCCAATCGAGACAATCAAGAGGATCGAAAGAGCGATCATCGTTTCGATGAGGCTGATCCCCGATTCTGACTTGTGCCGCTGCCCTTTGAATCTCAGCTTCATAATGTCCTCAGTAGGCCTTCCAGTTTTGCCCGCTATCCGATGTGACGTAGCTGTGCATCAGCCCCATTGAATTGCTCACCATTCCGTACACTCGTGTGCCGTCTGTCAGGTAAAAGCCGCCCGATGCTGTCGGAAATCCGCGCGAGTTGAAGACGATGCAGGACGTATTGGCAATCTGGCTGCCGGTCACTGCCGTTGTGCATCCGGGTGCTTGCGCCACCGTGGTTACAAAGTTTGAGGGTACGCTGGTCACACTGCCGAACCCGGCGCTAACGCCGGTCGAGAGGTTGTTCTCGTAACCGGTGGTGGCCGACGTGGTCACGCATTTACTATTGCCGGTTCCGGGATTCGGGATGCCGTCCGGCACCCAGCAGCCGACACCGCCGTTGGCGGTTGTATTCCATGTATCTACGCGGAAGTATTGCGTTTTGTCGGTTCCCGTGAAGAGGAACACTCTCGAATAGGTGAATGCGGCGCCCGCTCGCATCTTGGCGATCGAAAGCGCTTCTCCAATGTTGTGCGCGTCACCGTTCAGGCGCGCATTCTTTTGCATCCGTTGCCACATTGGAATCGCCATGGCCGACACTACGCCGAGAATTACAATGACGACCAGGACCTCAATCAGCGAAAAGCCGCTCTCCGTCCGCCTTCTGATCTTGCTCTGTGTCGTGCCGCTCATTCGTCTGCACCCGCCGCTTCTATGGAATCGTTCCGTCCCTGTAGATGCATACTCCCTGCCACACAGTGCCTAGCGATAACCTCAATTAAATGTGTAGATTAGGCCGAAACTTGGGGCTTAAACCAACAATGCTGAAGAGCGGTTGTTACGTTTCGTTACATTTCAGCCAGTCTATGCGAGCCATGCCGCCATGCTTAATCAATGGCTACGTGAATGTCCTTCGTGGCCCGAATGGCAGTTGCTTGCTTTTGTGACGCGGACATCCAGTTCCGCTCTGGCGTGGGGTAGACTAGAGGTCATCAAAAACAAGGACGCTCAGCAGTGTTAGTGGAGAGAGAACCAGCATGGCTAAGTACGCCGGAGTGGATTACATCGATTTTGATTCGCAGCTTAACGACGAAGAAAAACTTGTCCGCCAGACTGCCCGCGAATTCGTCGAAAACGAAATTATCCCCATTATCGAAAAGCACAGCCGCGAAGCGACTTTCCCCACGCACCTGGTTCCGCAGCTCGGAGAGCTCGGATTCTTCGGCGCCAGCCTGCACGGCTATGGCTGCGCGGGAATGTCCAGCGTCGCTTACGGCCTGATGACACAGGAGCTCGAGCGCGGCGACTCCGGCATACGTAGCTTCGTCTCCGTGCAGAGCGCGCTCGTGATGTATCCGATCTATGCGTTTGGCAGCGAGGCGCAAAAAGACAAATGGCTCCCGCAGTTGCAACAGGGAAAAAAGATCGGCTGCTTCGGTCTCACCGAACCGCAATTCGGCTCCAATCCGGGCGGCATGCTCACCCGCGCCGTAAAGAAGGGAAACAAGTACGTTCTCAACGGCGAAAAAATGTGGATCACCAGCGGCTCCATCGCCGACGTCGCTGTAGTTTGGGCCAAGTGCGAAGACGACAAGGTGCGCGGCTTTTTGGTGGAAAAAGGAACTCCCGGATTCAAGACGTGGGATGTACACGGCAAGTGGTCGCTACGCGCTTCCGTCACTAGCGGACTATCATTCAGCGACTGTGAAATTCCCGAAGAAAGTTTGCTTCCCGGAGTTGTGGGATTAAAAGGTCCGCTGAGCTGTTTGAATCAAGCGCGCTACGGAATCGGCTGGGGCGCGCTCGGCGCCGCCATGGCCTGCTACGACACCGCTCTGCAATACGCCAAAACACGCAAGCAGTTCGCGAACAAACCCATCGCTTCGCACCAGCTCGTGCAGGAAAAGCTGGCCTGGATGATCACCGAAATCGTGAAAGGCCAGTTGCTCGCTCTTCACGTGGGTCGCATCAAGGACGCCGGTAAAGTCGATCCCGCGCACATCTCCATGCTTAAGATGAACAACGTGGGCGTCGCGCTCGAAATTGCCCGCAAATCCCGCGACATTCTCGGCGCCAACGGCATCGTGGACGATTACTGCATCATGCGGCACATGAACAATCTCGAGAGCGTCTACACCTACGAAGGTACCAACGACATCCACAAGCTGGTCATCGGCGAAAAAATTACCGGCATCCCCGCCTTCGTCTGAGGCATCGGAGAACCCATGATCCGCTCACGCCACGCCGCATCTGTGTTGCTGGCACTCGTTCTTTGTACTTCGGCATTTGCACAACAGAAAACTCCGCCGCCGAAGACCACCGCCGCCGCAACAGCAACCGTCAAACCGAAGATCCGAACCATCACGGCTTTCATCAATCTTGATGCCGCGCAATATGAGCAGCAGGTCGCTGAGACGATGCAGATGCTGCGCCGCGCCAAAACTACGTTTGAATCGCGTGGCTACGAAGTGGAAACGCTGCGCATCGCAACACAGCCTTTCCCCGAATACACCAAGGGCATGACCACGCAGCAGGCCGTAGCGTTTTTTCAGAAATACGACGCCCTCGCTGAAAAAGAAAAGTTTATGGCGGGAATTGGTCCGGCGATGTTGAATGCTGACGCTCCCGAATCTCAGGCTGACCTGCTGGCGAGCATCCTCGCTTCCACTAAACATATTGTCGGCAGCATCGTCATCGCCAGCGATGACGGGGTCCGGTGGAAGGCAATCGGTGCGGCGGCGCGTGCCATCAAGAAACTTGAAGACGAAACCGAGCACAGCCAGGGCAATTTCAGTCTCGGCGCCATCGCGGTGATGCCTCCCTATTCCCCGTTTTTCACCGCCGCGTATCACACCGGCTTCGGCCACCAGTTCGCCATTGGCCTCGAGTCCGCCAACCTTGTGGAAGCCGCTTTCAAGGATGCGCCGGACATTGAAACGGCGAAACGCAGACTCACGGACATGCTGCGCGATCAAGCCACGGAAATTGAACGCCACGCCGAACGCGTGGACATGGAAACCGGGTGGCGTTACATGGGAATTGATCTGTCTCCCGCGCCTCTGAAAGAGGTTTCCATCGGCGCGGCGATCGAAGAGTTGATTCAGGCACCCTTCGGCTCGAGCGGAACGCTCACTGCTTCCGGCACGATCACCGCCGCAATCAAAGCCGTCGACGTGAAACAAACCGGCTACAACGGCCTCATGCTGCCCATTCTGGAAGACACGCGGCTGGCGCAACGCTGGAGCGAAGGCCGCGTCTCCCTCGAAGGTCTGCTCTCATATTCCTCGGTGTGCGCCACCGGCCTCGACACAATTCCTCTCCCCGGCGACGTCAGCATCGAGCAGCTCGACATGATTCTCGCTGACGTTGCGACCCTAGCGGTGAAGTGGCACAAGCCGCTCTCCGCGCGTTTGCTGCCGGTTAAAGGCAAGGGCCCCGGCGAACAAACCGAGTTCGACGATCCCTTTCTCGTCAACACTACGATCCAAGAATTGAAAAAATAGTCAGGCCTTACGCGGGGAAGTCGACTTCGATGGGGTCGATCAAGGGAAGCAGCCACTTCAGAAGAGCCTGATGCACGGGATGCGCATTGTAAGTTTCCATCGTGGCTTTGTCCGGAAATTTCATCACGCCGCCAATCTCGAAGCCCTGGCCGCGCGGCGAATCATTCTTGCCGACGTGTGTTTCAAGCAGGCCCGGTATCTGTTTCTGCAGCGCGCCGATTTCGCGTAGCATCCGGTCCTTCTGTTCTTCCGTAACATCAGGCTTCAGCCGAAACGCAAACATGTGAATGTACATTCTGTTGTCCGCTCCGAAAATTTAGACAAAGATTTTTGGTGACTCGGCTGGGTCGTGTCAATAAGAATGAACGCTGCCATTTTGCGGTTTGCTGTCTTGCGCCTGGAAAAGACCTGGGGGAGCTATGGAAGAGAAGAAAAGCATCACGCGGCGAGAGTTTGTGAAGGAGGCGGCAGCCGCGGGTGCGGCATTTACGATCGTGCCGAGGCACGTGTTGGGCCGCGGGATGACGCCGCCAAGCGATTTGCTGAACGTTGCGGGAGTGGGCATCGGAGGCATGGGCCGCACCAACCTGGTGAACCTGGCGAGCCAAAATATTGTGGCGCTCTGCGATGTGGACTGGGGCTACGCGGACGCGGGATTCGAACGGCTCGGCACTGAGATCGAAAATTTGCAGAAGCGGATTGATGGCCCCGATCCAGAGCCGCAGCCGGGCAGGCCGCAAAGAGCCTTCGATCGCAACGAAGCGAGAGAGCGCCTGGCGGGGATGCGGCGACTAAAAGATGTCCATTTGCCGAAGGCAAAACGCTATGTCGACTATCGCGAAATGCTCGACAAGCAAAAGGACATCGAGGGCGTGCTGATCGCGACAGCGGATCACATGCACGCGCCGATTGCGGCCGCCGCGATGCAGATGGGCAAGCACGTTTACGTGCAGAAGCCGCTGACCTGGAGCGTGGCGGAAGCGCGGCAACTGGCAAGACTGGCAAAAGAGAAGAAAGTGGCGACGCAGATGGGCAACCAGGGCCACTCGATGGACGAAGCGCGTACGGCGGTGGAGTACGTGTGGGCCGGAGCGATTGGAGAAGTCCGCGAAGTGCATATCTGGACGAACCGGCCGCTGGGCTTCTGGCCGCAGGGCGTGCCGCGTCCTGAAGCTGCGAAGGAAGCGCTGGACAATCTGCGTTGGAACATGAACGGAGTGGAGAAGAGGTTTGCGGCGGCGGAAGCGGGGGGCGGCTATCCCGTTCCTGAAAAATTGAACTGGGATTTGTTCCTCGGAGTCGGGCCGAAAGTGGACTACCACCCGATCTACCATCCGTTTAATTGGCGCGGTTGGTCGGATTGGGGCATGGGTCCGATCGGAGACATGGGCGCGCACTTGATCGATCATTCGATGTGGGCGCTGAAGCTGGGCTATCCGACAAGCGTCGAAACGATTTCCACGCCATTCAATGGAGCGTCGTATCCGAGCGCGACGATGACGTTTTATGAATTTCCCGCGCGGGGAAACATGCCGGCGGTGAAGCTGACTTGGTACGACGGCGGACTGATGCCGCCGAAGCCCACCGAGCTTGGCGACGAGGAACTGGACAAAGGCGGCGGCGCGCTGCTGATCGGCAGCAAGGGCAAGCTGTTGCACGAAACCTACGGCCTGAACCCGCGGTTGTTGCCCAAGTCATTGCACGATTCTTTCGGCAAACCGGCGCAAAAGCTGCCGCGCATTCCGGGGCAACACCACGAACTCAACTGGGTGGACGCAGCGAAAGGAAAGACGGAAGCGTCGTGTCCGTTTGAATATGCAGCGAAGCTGACAGAAGTGATGCTGCTGGGCATGGTGGCGCTGCGGGCAGGAAAAAAGATCAACTACGACGGCGAAAACATGCGAGTAACGAATGTGGCCGCCGCGAACGACTTCCTCAAGCGCGAGTATCGAACCGGCTGGTAAGCTTCCGGCCTATTTCGGATCACGTGAGCATTTTGACGCAGAATCAGTGTTTCAGAACAAACAAATGATTTGAAAGAAATAAAATTGCCGCGATATAAATTTTTTAGGCCGCGCGTGTTGCAATTCAAAAAGATTTGTTGGAAACTATCGCGTCATATTCGACTCGGGCAAGCACTCGTCCGGTGATGACTGAGGGTGGTTTCTCCTAGGTGCCCGCTCCTTTTCCCCCGGAGACCCGCCAGAGTGCAACTTAAAACATGGCGCAGATTTTTCACCGCAGCACGAATTTCATCGCAAGGTTCAGTCTGTTTTCAGGGATATTCCTGGCCGGACTGGCTTTGACGGCCGTGCTTGGCTTGGCGAGATCGCCTTATTTTACGCGGCAATACATTTCGCGGACCCAACCGGTGCAATTCAGCCATAAGCACCATGTGGGCGACGATGGAATTGACTGCCGCTACTGTCACACCGGCGTTGAAACGTCGGCAACCGCGGGCGTTCCTCCCACCAAAACCTGCATGACCTGCCATTCTGTGCTTTTCAACGATTCGGGATATCTGGAGCCGGTTCGCGAGAGCTATCGCACAGACACATCGATTCAGTGGGTAAAAGTGCACCGGCTGGCTGACTACGTTTATTTCAATCACAGCATTCACGTGAACAAGGGAGTAGGCTGTTCGACGTGCCATGGGCGTGTGGACCAGATGCCGCTGGTGTTTCAAGCCAACACACTGCTGATGGAGTGGTGCCTGGACTGCCATCGCAGCACGGAAAAGGTTTTGCGGCCGATGGATAAGGTTTACGACATGACGTGGACGGCGCCGGCGAATCAAGCGGAATTAGGCAAGAAATATCACGCAGAGCGCAACATTCGGAGCACGACCGAGCTGACTAGCTGCTCGACGTGCCATCGTTAACGGACGGTATGAGCGATCACCAGCACAAACCTTGGGTTGATAACCATCCGCCATCGGCAGGCGAGCGGGAAGTGCGCGAATATCCGCTGAATCTGACGACGGTGCGGCAGAAGCTCGGCACGCAGCAGGGCAAAAAGTACTGGCGGACGCTGGATGAACTGGCGAGCGATCCTCACTTTGAGGATATGCTGCAGCGCGAATACCCGCGTGGCGCTGCGGAATGGGATGAATCGGTCGATCGCCGTGACTTTTTGAAATTGATGGGCGCGTCGCTGGCCTTGGCGGGCATGGCGGGATGCGGATTGCCACCGGACCAACACATTGTTCCGTATGTGAAGCAGCCTGATGGGTTGGTGCTGGGCAAGCCGCTGCATTTTGCGACGGTGATGCCATTTGGCGGCGATGCGCTTGGCTTGTTGGTGGAAAGCCACGAAGGGCGCCCGACCAAAATTGAAGGGAATCCGGATCACCCGGCCAGCCTCGGCGCAACCGACGCATTTGCGCAAGCGGCGATTCTGGATTTGTACGACCCGGACCGCGCGAAGACCACGTCCAACATCGGCAACCTGAGCACCTGGGAGTCGTTCAAGGGGACTGCGCAGGGACTGGCGACGTCACAGAAGGCCGTGAATGGGGCGGGATTCCGGATTTTGACGGGGACGATTACGTCACCGATGGTTACGGCGCAACTTGATGCGCTGCTGAAGCTTTATCCGCAAGCGAAGTGGCACCAGTGGGAGCCCGCGGTTGGCGATGGAGCTCGCGAAGGCGCGAAGCTGGCGTTTGGGCGCGTGCTGAACCCGGTTTACCGACTGGATCGCGCGGAAGTGATTGTTTCGCTGGACGCAGATTTTCTGGCAAGCGGACCGGGGCACGTCCGCTACATGAAGGATTTTTACCGGAAGCGCCATTTGACTGGTCCCGAAGGCGAGATGAACCGGCTGTATGTGGTCGAGCCGACACCTTCGGTGACCGGAGCAACGGCGGACAACCGGCTGCCGCTCAAAGCCAACGATGTGGAACTGTTCGCGCGGGCCCTCGCTGCAAAGATCGGACCGGGCGGAACGGCCGCGGCGCCAGCAGGTTCGGAGAAATTCCTGAACGCCGTTGCTTCAGATTTGCTGAAGCACAAGGGTGCAGGCCTCGTCGTGGCGGGTGCGCATCAACCAGCGGAAGTACACGCACTGGCGCACATGCTGAACGACTTGCTCGGAAACGCGGGCGCCACCGTTTACTACACCGAGCCGGTCGAAGCGAGTCCTGTAAATCAGCAAGAGTCGCTGCGCGAACTTTGCTCGGATATGGCGCATGGCAAAGTGGATTTGCTGCTGATTATCGGCTGCAATCCCGTCTATGACGCGCCGCACGACTGGGATTTTGTATCGAAGTTGAAGAAGGTCGGGACGCTGGTGCATGTGTCGTCGCATTACAACGAAACCAGCGAATACGCGCAGTGGCACATCCCGGAAACACACTTCCTGGAAACCTGGGGCGATGCGCGCGCATTTGACGGGACCTACAGCGTGATTCAGCCGTTGATTGCGCCGTTGTATCGCGCGCATTCCGCATTCGAAGTGTTGGCGGCGTTTTCCGACAAGCCCGGCGTGACGGCGTACGACACGGTACGCGACCGGATGAAGGCGATGCCGGGTGGCGCGGACCTGGAAAAGTTCTGGCGGAAATCGCTGAACGATGGATTTGTAGCGGGATCGGCCTCCGCACCGGTGAGTATCCTGGCGAAAACGACGCTGGCAAGTCTGCCGGCGCCGAAGACGACCGCGGAAACGGAATTTTTGTTCCGGCCGGATCCAACGATTTATGACGGGCGGTTTGCGAACAATGGCTGGCTGCAGGAACTGGCCAAGCCGGTGACGAAGATTACCTGGGACAACGCAGCGCTGATGAGCCCGGTCACCGCCGAAAAGTTGGGCGTCACGCACAAGATCATGTCCCGCGGTGGCGAACATGGTCAGGTACGATCTGCCGTGGTGGACATCGCGTTGTCGAACAGCAAAGTCACGGCTGCAGCGTGGGTTGTGCCCGGACAGGCGGATGGAGTCGTGGTGCTGCCGCTGGGTTATGGGCGCAAAAAGGCCGGATTCACCGGTTCGAACAAGGGATTTAATGCGTATGTGGTGCGCGCTTCGGACGCATTGTGGACGGCGAGTGGCGGGAAAGTCACTCTTACCGCCGACGATTACCCGGTGGCGTGCACGCAGTATCACCATAACGTGGAAGGCCGCAAGATTCTGAGCACGGCAACGCTGGAAGAGTTCAAGAAGAATCCGGAGTTCGTGAAAGAGCACGACGAGACGCCGCCGAGCGATTTTTCGCTGTACGAGGACTTTGAGAAACGGGGCTACTACAACGGCTACAAATGGGCGATGGCCATTGATTTGACGAAGTGCAATGGCTGCAACGCGTGCGTGGTGGCTTGCCAGAGCGAGAACAATATTCCGGTGGTCGGCAAAGATCAGGTGATGCGCGGCCGCGAGATGCACTGGATTCGCATTGACCGTTATTACGAAACGGGTTTGAAGTCGCAAGAAGACAAGCCGGAAGAGAATCCGGCGTTAGCCAACCCGAAAACATATTTCCAGCCGGTGCCCTGCCAGCAGTGCGAAAACGCGCCCTGCGAACAGGTTTGCCCGGTCGGCGCGACGGTGCACAGCCAGGAAGGCCTGAACGACATGGTCTACAACCGCTGCATCGGGACACGCTATTGCTCGAACAACTGCCCGTACAAAGTGCGGCGATTCAACTTCCTGCGCTTCCAGGATTGGGAAACGCCTTCGCTGAAGCTGATGAGGAATCCGGAAGTGACGATTCGCAGCCGAGGCGTGATGGAAAAATGCACGTACTGCGTGCAGCGCATCAACAACGGGCGCATCGAAGCGGAGAAGCACAACCGCCCTGTGCAGGACGGCGAAATTGTGACGGCTTGCGAACAAGCCTGCCCGTCGGAAGCGATCGTATTCGGCAATGCGAACGATCCGAACAGCCGCGTAAGCAAGCTGCGAGCGCAGCAGCGAAATTACAACTTGCTGGGCGAATTGAACGCGCGGCCACGCACAACCTACCTTGGCGCGGTGCGCAATCCGCATCCTGATTTGCCCGAAGCGCAAGAACATAAGGAGCCGGCATGAGCGCGGACCGCACTTCCGTGAACTCGCCTGAAATCCGCCGGCTGGCGCGGGTGCTTGAGCCGGGGCACAGCTACGCGTCGGTTACCGACAAGATTTCTTCGATCGTTTTGACTCGGCCGGTTTCCATCGGATGGCTGGCGGGATTCGCCATCGCCTTCAGCCTGTTGATGCTGCTCACAGGTTGCATCGCCTGGCTGATTACCAAGGGCGTCGGAATCTGGGGCATCAACATCCCCGTAGGCTGGGGCTTCGCAATCGTCAACTTCGTCTGGTGGATCGGTATCGGCCACGCCGGAACACTGATTTCCGCGATTTTGTTTTTGTTGAACCAGAAGTGGCGCACTTCGATCAACCGTTTCGCCGAAGCGATGACGCTGTTCGCCGTCGCTTGCGCCGGTATTTTCCCGCTCATCCACACCGGCCGTCCCTGGATGGCGTACTACATGTTCCCGTATCCCAGCACGATGGGAATCTGGCCGCAGTTCCGCAGCCCGCTCATCTGGGACGTTTTCGCGGTGTCGACTTACGGAACGGTTTCCGCACTGTTCTGGTTTGTCGGCTTGATTCCGGACTTGGCGACATTGCGCGACCGCGCAACGAACAAAGCGGCGCAAATCATTTACGGAATGCTGGCGATGGGCTGGCGCGGCTCGGCGCGTCACTGGCACCGCTACCAGTCAGCGTATTTGCTGCTTGCGGGCCTAGCGACGCCGCTGGTGCTCTCGGTGCACACCGTGGTGAGCTTCGACTTCTCGATCGCCATCGTTCCCGGATGGCATACGACGATTTTCCCGCCTTACTTCGTCGCCGGCGCGATTTATTCCGGCTTTGCAATGGTGTTGACCATCGCGATCCCGCTTCGCAAAGCATACGACCTGGAAGACTTCATCACCATGCGCCACCTGGAGAACATGGCGAAGGTAATGCTGGCGACCGGGTTGATTGTGGCCTATGGCTACTTCTTCGAGTTCTTCATGTCGCTCTACAGCGGCAACAAGTTTGACGTGTTTCTGGTACAGCAGCGCCTGCATGGGCCGTACTCGGGATACTACTTCGCGCTGATTTTGTGCAACATCCTGACGCCGCAGCTGTTGTGGATCCAGAAAGTGCGCACCAACGTGGCGGCGCTGTTCGTGATGTCGCTGGTCATCAACCTGGGCATGTGGTTGGAGCGGTTCGTGATTGTGGTTATCAGCTTAACGCGCGACTTTGTGCCTAGCGCGTGGGGCCGCTATCAAGCGACGTTCTGGGACTACGGCACGTTCGTTGGAACGATCGGGTTGTTCGTGACGCTGCTTTTCCTGTTTGTGCGAGCATTGCCGGCCATTTCGATTGCCGAAATGCGTGAACTCGTGGCGCATACGTCTGAGGAGCATAAATGAACGTTCCTCACACCAACGTGTGCTACGGACTGCTCGGGGAATTTGATACGCCGAAAGACCTGATGGCGGCTGCACGTAAAGTGCGCGAAGCGGGTTATAGCCACATCGATGCCTACGCGCCGTTTCCTGTAGAAGGGCTTTCGGATGCGCTAGGCCTGGGCCGCAAACACGACCTGGTGCCGCTGCTCACGCTGATCGGCGGTCTAGGCGGTGGGCTGACTGGCTTTTTCTTTCAGCTTTGGGTGAGCGCGTCTTCTTACCCGATGAACATCGGCGGCCGTCCGCTGAATAGTTGGCCGGCATTCATTCCCGTGACCTTTGAGCTGACGGTGCTGGGCGCTTCGACTTTCGCTGTGTTTGGCATGCTCGCGCTGAACAAATTGCCGCAGCCCCACCATCCTTTATTCAATGTGCAGCGCTTCAAGCGCGCTTCGAACGACAAGTTTTTCCTGTGTATTGAAGCGCACGATCCCAAATTCCATCTGGAAGAGACGGCGCGTTTTCTGCAGAGCGCTAACGCCCAGCATGTGACCGAGGTGCGCGATGAAGATTAGCGCATCGGTTTTGCTCGGGGCCGCGTTGTGCGCAATGGCGTTGAGCGGGTGCGAGGAAGCGATTCGCCAGGACATGGCCAATCAGCCGAAAAACCGGCCGGAGTCGCCGAGTGATTTTTTCGCGGATGGCCGGTCGGTGCGTCCGCTGATTGAAAACACGGTGGCGCGCGGCTCGATTGAGAATGACGTATACAACGTGACCAAGGATTTTGCCGGCTTTCCGCCTGCCGTGAAGGTGAATGAAAAACTGCTGAACCGCGGAGAAGACCGCTACAAGATTTTTTGCGCGCCGTGCCACGGATTGCAGGGCAATGGCGAAGGTATGATCGCAGCGCGCGGCATGAAGCATCCGCCGAGCTACCACATTGACCGCCTGCGCCAATCGCCCAATGGCTATTATTACGACGTGATGACGAACGGCTTCGGGGCGATGTACAGCTATTCGGAACGGATTACGCCAGCGGATCGCTGGGCGATTATCGCGTACGTTCGGGCGCTGCAGTTGAGCCGCAGCGCTAAAGTGGCCGACCTGCCGGCGGAGTTGCGGCAGAAGCTGGATCAGCCGGCTTCTTCAGAGGGAGCCAAGGAATGACCGCGCAGGAATACAAAGCGCCGGAGAGCGTAGGGCGCCTCGAACAGCGCGCGCTGGTCGTGGGTGTGCTCGGCGTGCTCGCGTCGATTGTTGGCGTTTTCATGAGCCCAACGTCCTTCTACCGCGCTTACCTGGTGGCGTTCTTGTTCGTTCTGGGCTGGTCCCTCGGTTCGCTAGGTCTGTTGATGCTGCAGCACCTGACCGGCGGGCATTGGGGCATTCTGATTCGCCGGCCGCTGGAAGCTGCATCCCGCGCCTTGTACTTAATTCCGTTTCTCTTTGTTCCTCTTTATTTCGGAATGAGCTCGCTTTACAGCACGCACCCTGTTGATGGAGTACAGCGGATCGGCTGGCTGAATCCGCAGGCGGCAGGGCCGGAAGCTCATCTATCCGATTTGCAGCACTGGTACCTCACCAAGAACGGATTTTTGCTGCGCGCCCTGATCTATTTTGCAATCTGGATCGGATTGATGTGGCTGTTTAACTCAATGTCGCGGCAGCAGGATGCGAATCGCGACGACCGGGCGTTGCGCGCGAGGCTCAAGTTCTGGGCCGGGCCTGGCATCATCCTTTATGTATTCAGTATGACGTTTGCGGCGATTGATTGGGCCATGTCACTTTCGCCGAATTGGGCGTCTACGATTTACGGCTTCTTGTTTGTCGCTGGCCAGGCGATTTCGGCGATGTCGTTGATGATCATCATTGTGGTCATGTGCTCACACGCCGAGCCGTTTTCGCACTTCATTCAAAAGCGGCATCTGCATGATCTTGGCAAGCTGCTCTTCGCGTTCAACATGTTGTGGGCGTATTTCGGCTTTTCACAGTTGCTCATCATCTGGGCGGGCAACCAGCCGGAAGAAATCAGCTTTTATAAGTCGCGGCTGTACGGCGGATGGGGCGTCGTCGCGGTCATGGTGCTGGTGCTGCACTTCTTCATCCCGTTTTTTGCGCTGTTGTCGCGCGACCTGAAGCGCAACAAGGCGTTGCTGCCCAAAATTGCCATGTGGCTGATTGCCATGCGCTGCCTGGATCTTTTCTGGCTTACCCAGCCGGAGTTTTCGTCGCGTGTATTTCCCAGCGTTGCGTCAGCTATCTTGCCCTTTGTCACGATTCTAGGATTGGGCGGCATCTGGCTTTGGTTTTTCGCCCGTCAGCTGAAGCAGCAGCCGTTGCTGCCACTAGGCGAACCGAAACTCGCGGAGGCCATCGCGAATCATGAGCACTAAGGAACACAACGGCCGAGGTTCGAACGGCACGCCGGTTCACTCCGACGTCACATTCGAGCCGCGCGACATCGATATTGGAACGATCGCGCGGTACCTGGTTTACCTGGCGATTACCATCGTGATTGCACTCGTGATCTGCGTGCCGATCTTGAATGTGCTCACGAAATTTGTCGCAGAGCAGGATACGCCGATGCCCGCGGTACGCGCCGCGATGACGCAGAAGCAGCGCGACGAGCAGCAGGTGCCTCCGCAGCCGCGGCTACAGGGTGTGCCCGGAAGTGAAAACGATCCGCAACAAGACCTGCGGGAAAGAATTGAACGCGACACCAAGGCCAATGAAACGTTCGCCTGGGTCGACAAAGACAAAGGAATTGCGCAAATACCGGTAGCTGATGCGATGAAGATCATCGCCGAAAAGGGTGCGGTTCCCGCGGCACCGGTGGCAGTGGCGGAGAAGAAGAAGCAATAGATGAGAAAGCTGCGCAACATTCTGACGCTTGGCATCCTGCTTGTCGCGGCGGCGCAGGGATATGCACAAGCTCTTCCCGACAACGTGGGCCAAGCGTCAACGGGCATACCGGCGGTTTTGCAGAATGTGTCGTTCCGTCCGGAATTGAATGCGCAGATGCCGCTCGATACTCCGTTCACCGACGAGAACGGAAAGAGCGTCACGCTCGGCAGCTATCTGCATCAGCAGAAGCCGGTGGTGCTTGCGTTTGTGTATTACGGATGTCCGATGTTGTGCACGCAGCTGGAACAAGGTGTGGTGGGCAGCCTACGCATGCTTTCTTTCAATCCGGGTCGCGATTACGACGTTGTGTTCGTCAGCTTCGATGACCGCGATACCGCGCAAATGGCTACTGCCAAGAAGAACACGGCGATGGACCATTTCCGCCGGCCGGAAACCGCATCGGGCTGGCACTTTTTGACCGGTTCCAAAGAAGCTATCGCTGCGGTTACGAACGCCGCCAATTTTCATTTCAACTTCGATGAAAAGACCAATCTGTTCGCACATGGCAGCGGCATTTTGTTGCTGACGCCGGATGGCCACATCTCGCGCTACTTTTACGGCGTGGAATTTCCGGGACGCGATCTTCGCCTAGGCCTGGTGGATGCCTCGCAGGGAAAAATCGGCACGCCGGTGGATAAGGTGATGCTGTTCTGCTTCGAGTATGATCCGTCGGCAGCACGCTACAGCGCAACGATCTTGGGAATTATGCGTGTGGGAGCAGTTTTGACGATTGCGGGGCTGCTGTTCATCATTTTGTTTTTGCGCCGCCGCGATCATGCACCGCGAACGAATTTGAGCCAGCAAGGAGCACACTGAACCGTGCAGTCGGAACTGCCACTGTATCCGGAGCAAGCGTCTAACTTCGCTCCCCAGGTCGACGGCCTGGTGCTGTTCATGATCGCGGTCTGCGCGTTCTTCGCCGTGGTCATCTGCGCCGCGGTGATCTATTTCTTTTTCAAATACCAGCGGAAGCACGCGGATGAAGTGGGCGTGCCGATCCACGGCGACATGCGGCTGGAAATTGCGTGGATCGTGTTGCCGTTCTTTCTGCTGATGGCCATGTTCGGATGGGGCGCGGTGATCTATGTGGATTACCGCCACACTCCGAATGACACACTCGATATAACTGTTATCGGCAAGCAGTGGATGTGGAAGCTGCAGCAGCCCGACGGCCGCCGCGAAATCAACGAACTGCACGTTCCGGTGAATCGCAACGTGCGCCTGATCATGGCCAGTGAAGACGTGATTCACGATTTTTCAGTGCCGGCGTTCCGCGTGAAGATGGACGTTGTGCCCGGTCATTACAACACCATGTGGTTCCGGCCGACCAAGCCCGGCAAGTATCACTTTTTCTGCTCGCAGTATTGCGGCACCAACCACGCCGTGATGGGCGGCTGGGTCACTGTAATGGAGCAGGACGACTACGCGAAATGGCTGTCGGGGACGACGGGTTCAGAAGACCCAATCGCCGTTGGACAAAGGCTCTATAACGACCTTGCCTGCGCTACGTGCCACCAGCCGGATGGCAAAGGGCGTGGACCTTCCTACAATGGCGTCTATGGCTCGCACGTAAAACTGGCTGATGGCTCGACAGTGTTGATGGACGACAACTACATCCGCGAATCGATTCTGCAACCGAACGCAAAGATTGTCGCTGGGTACCAGCCGGTGATGCCCAGCTTTCAGGGACAAGTGACGGAAGACCAGATCGCGGCATTAACCGCGTATATCAAGTCGCTGAAAGACCAGGCGCCTCCGGGGAAACCCGGCGCCGCCGAATCGGCAACGGGGAAGAAATAGCATGAGCAGCACTCAACAACCACCGCTCTCGCCGCAGCCGGTTGCCGAACAGCAGCTGCCGAAAGAGCACTATCTGAATGCCACGTATGGCATCCGCTCCTGGCTTCTCACCACGGACCACAAGCGCATCGCCATCCTGTATCTCATCTCGGTTACGTTCTTCTTTTTCGTGGGCGGCATTTTCGCGTCGCTAATCCGTATTCACCTGCTGACGCCGGGCGGTTACCTCGTTACGCCGGAAACGTACAACAAGCTCTTCACCATGCACGGCGTGGCGATGATTTTCTTCTTCCTGATTCCGTCTATCCCCGCCGTACTCGGAAACTTTTTGATTCCGATCATGGTTGGGGCGAAGGACCTGGCCTTCCCGAAGATCAACCTGCTGAGCTGGTACATCTATCTGGTGGGCGGCGCCTTTGTTCTGTACTCGTTTGCGACCGGCGGGCTCGACACCGGCTGGACCTTCTACACGCCGCTGAGCAGCATCTACTCGAATTCGGCGGTTACGCCGGCCGTCATCGGCATCTTCATCAACGGCTTTTCTTCGATCTTGACCGGCCTGAATTTCATCATCACCGTGCACACCATGCGTGCGCCGGGAATGACCTGGTTCCGGCTGCCGCTTTTCGTATGGGCGCATTACGCCACCAGCATAATTTTCATCCTCGGCACGCCGGTCATCGCCATCACCCTTCTGCTCGCTGGCCTCGAGCGCATGTTCCACATGGGCTTCTTCAATCCGGCCTACGGCGGCGATCCGATTCTGTTCCAGCACCTGTTCTGGTTCTATTCACACCCCGCCGTGTACATCATGATTCTTCCGGCCATGGGCGTAATCTCGGAAATTATTCCGACCTTCGCGCGCAAACCGATTTTTGGCTACGACTTCATCGCCGCATCGAGTATCGGCATCGCGGTGATCGGCTTCATCGTTTGGGCCCATCACATGTTTCTCACGGGCCAGTCGACTTACTCGGCGCTGGCGTTTTCGTTCCTGACGTTCCTCGTCGCTGTCCCTTCCGCGGTCAAAGTCTTCAACTGGACTGCCACCTTATATAAAGGTTCCATCTCGTTCGATACGCCGATGCTGTATGGTTTGGGTTTCATCGGCCTTTTCACCATCGGCGGCTTGACCGGTTTGTTCCTGGCGTGCTTGGGCCTCGACATTCACCTGCACGACACCTATTTCGTCGTCGCGCATTTCCACTACATCATGGTTGGTGGCGCGATCATGGGTTACCTCGGCGGTATCCACTTCTGGTGGCCCAAGATTACCGGCAGGCTCTATCCGGAATATCTGGCGCGCATCGCCGCCATCACTCTGTTTGTCGGGTTCAACCTGACGTTCTTCCCACAATTCATTCTCGGCTATCTCGGCATGCCGCGCCGCTATCACAACTATCCGCCCGAGTATCAGGTGCTGAACGTGATGTCCACCGCCGGCGCTTCAATCCTTGCGCTCGGCTACCTGTTGCCGATGATTTATCTGACTTGGTCCATGCGTTACGGCAAAGTGGCTGGCAAGAATCCATGGCCCTCAACCGGACTGGAATGGACAACCGATTCGCCGCCCCTGACCGAGAATTTCCGCGAGACTCCGGTAGTGGATTGGGAGCCATACGACTTTATGCATCGGCCGGAGCTTGGCCTGCTTGGCGCGACTTCCAAGAAGCCCGTCCCGGCGCACGGCGACGACTGATTTCTTGGTTTGCGGCATTGTAGCCGCGGTCTTTAGACCGAGGGTTTTTTGAGGATTCGCAGCAGCGGATTTATCTCGCTGCCCTGTTGAAGAAGAGGAGCACCGCGTGCACCGCACCGGAGAGCTGTACGGACAATTTCAGACGCTGGAGCAGCAGAAAGAATCCGCCACGCTGGGCATGTGGGTCTTTCTGATCACCGAAATTCTTTTCTTCGGTGGCTTGTTCATGGCCTACACCGTCAACCGCCACGCTTTCCCGACGGCCTTCGGCATCAGCGGCAACATGCTTTCGCTTCGACTCGGGTTTGGCAACACCATCGTCCTGATTGCCAGCAGCTTCACCATGGCTATGTCGGTGTGGTGTGCGCAGACCAGCCGCAAGAAAATGGTCCCGATTTGGCTGCTGCTGACCCTGGCGCTGGGCTCCGTCTTCCTTGGCATCAAGGTTGTCGAGTATAAACAAAAATTCGATCACCACCTGATCCCCGGCTACCATTTCGACATCACCTACTGCGCGAACAATCCTGCGAACTGTCATCTTTCAGGTAAGGATCTGGACGACGAGCGGAAAGAAATTAAGGAAGGTATCGAAGCGGAGGCGGAGGAAGCTAAGAAGCGCGGCTCCGTCACACCCGAGGAAGATGGGTTGATCGCGCTCAACGCTCACGCGCAGCTCTACTTCTCGCTCTACTTCGGCATGACCGGCTTGCACGCCCTGCACATGATCATCGGTGCGGGCCTGTTGTTATGGTTGATTTATGAAGGGTTCAAGGGCAGGTTCGACGCGAACTACAATACGCCGGTGGAAAATATCGGTTTATACTGGCACTTCGTGGATATCGTCTGGATTTTCTTGTTCCCGTTGCTGTATTTGATTAATCGCCATTTGGCCTGAGGCCCGGGAGAAGCGCGTGGCAGAACATTCCGAACACATTGTCTCCCCAAAGATTTACGGGATCGTGCTCGCCGCACTGCTTGTCGGGACGTATATTACCGTTCAAGCCGCGAAGATCGACCTCGGCCGCTGGAACATTGTCCTTGCCCTTACTATCGCCGTCACGAAAATGACGCTCGTCATTCTTTTCTTCATGCACGGCAAATACAGCGCGCGCCGCACCAAACTCATCATCGCGTCCGGCTTTTTCTGGCTGGCCATTATGCTTGTCCTTACCTTGGCTGACTACACCACGCGCCACGCCGAGCCCAGCCGTAGCCAGTTGGTCACGCCAGCTCTCAACACACCCGTTTAGCCTAAACCCAAACTCATCGCAAGCGCAGCGATGGACCTGCTTTCGCTTTTTGTCTGTAGGTCAAACACACCTCTGCCGTGTTCGGTAGTTCGGGGTGTATGGAGGGTTGGTGTCCTCGGAGGCATCCGGGTCCACCATCGGCAGAAGTGTTTTCAGGATTCGTTTTCACAAACCCTGAAAAGAAGAAGGGGAGAAGTCAGCCGGCCCAGCCCTCAATCCCCTAAAGGGATCCTCGGCTAACTCCTCCCACGTCGCCAGAAGAGTGCAACTCGCTCGCCACTCCTAAGCCCTTTGATTCCAACACGTTCCTATCAGGAACCCTTGTAAAAAAGCGGTACTCCCTGCGCGAAATTACGCGTCAGCAATTTCCTGTATGGTCCCAACTTCATAAATTGACAGCTTTTTGCGGCAAATCACTTCCCACGCTTCCCGCACCAAAACTTGCTCGTACCAAAGTCCATTTCTTGACCCGTTCTCGCCTGCGCTGCTATCGTTAAAAGTTATTCTGGCCTCAGTGTCGCTACTGTGTGCCGGGGCTCGCCTTAGGGCGGGCTGGCCTGCTTCGGCAGGCAGGCTCCTGCGGAGGGAGCCTTCGCAATATGGGCCTGACCAAACTCGTTGTCCGCGGCGCTCGCCAGCACAACCTGAAAAACATCAGCGTCGAAATCCCGCGTAACTCGCTTACGGTCATCACGGGGCTTTCCGGTTCGGGCAAATCCTCCCTGGCGTTCGACACGATTTACGCCGAAGGGCAGCGCCGCTACGTCGAATCGCTTTCCGCCTATGCGCGCCAATTCCTAGATCAGATGGAACGTCCCGAAGTGGACGTGATCGAAGGACTTTCACCTTCCATTGCCATCGAACAAAAAACCACCACGCGATCGCCGCGGTCCACCGTCGGCACCATCACCGAAATTTACGATTACCTTCGCGTCGTCTACGCGTCGGTCGGCGTTCCGCATTGCCCGAATTGCGGCAAGCCCATCAAGCGTCAATCCAGCGAAGCCATCGTGCAGGCGATTCTCGGCGGTGACCTCGCCAAGCCCGACGATCGCGTGATGATCCTCGCGCCGATCGTGCGCGGCCGTAAAGGCGCTTACCGCAAGGAACTGGAAAAGCTCGCACAAGACGGTTACGTCCGCGTGCGCGTCAATGGCGAGCTGTTTCCGCTCGACGATCCTCCTCAGCTCGACAAGCGCAAAAATCACACGATTGAAGTCGTTGTAGACCGTTTGCTCGTCAAACAGGGAATCGCTTCGCGCCTCGAACAATCCATCGCTACATCTCTAAAGCTTGCGGCGGGATTGGTCACAGTCGCGGTCGTCGGCGGCCAGGAGTTTACGTTTTCTGAAAAGCTTGCGTGCCCCGATTGCAGCATCAGCGTACCGCAACTCGAGCCGCGTTCGTTCAGCTTCAACTCGCCCTACGGTGCGTGCCCAGCATGCAACGGTCTCGGCTCGAAATACGATTTCGATCCCGCGAAAGTCATCACGGATTGGACACGCCCCCTATTCGACGGGGGCCTCGGCCCGGGTTCCGGTTCGGCAATTCTCAAGCGCACGTTGGAGCTTGCCGCCTACGCACATGGCTTCGATCTCGATACGCCCTTCGAAAGACTTCCTGTCAAAACGCAAAACCTGATTCTTTACGGCTACCCGCCTATCGGCGCGCCCGGCAACAAATCCAACGGTGATGCCCCGCAAGCGAAAAACAAAGCTGACAAAGGCTTCCGCTTTCAAGGCATCCTCAAATTTCTCGAGCGCAATTTCGAGGAGTCCGGCTCCGATTCCTATCGCGAATGGATGACGCAGTACATGTCGGCGACGCTTTGCAACGTTTGCCACGGCAAGCGCCTGCGTCCTGAATCGCTCGCAGTAAAACTCGCGGGTTGGTCCATTTCAGATTTCACGGAGCTTTCGCTCTCCTCCGCACGACCTGCCGTCGACAAAATTGTTTCGGAGCTCACGCCGCGCCAGAAAGAAATCGCTGCGCGCCCACTGGAAGAAGTCGCCGAACGCATCGATTTCCTTCTCGCCGTTGGCCTCGGGTATCTCAGCCTGGCGCGTTCCGCAGCGACTCTCTCCGGCGGCGAAGCCCAGCGCATTCGGCTCGCCACACAAATCGGCTCGCGTCTGCGCGGCGTCCTTTATGTCTTAGATGAACCTTCTATTGGCTTGCACGCGCGGGACAACGAACGCCTGCTCGGCTCGCTCGAACAACTTCGTAATCTAGGCAATACCGTGCTCGTTGTCGAACACGACGAAGACACCATCCGCCGCGCCGACTTCGTAGTGGACCTCGGCCCCGGCGCAGGCAATGCCGGCGGTTATCTCGTCGCGCAAGGCAAGCCTGCGCAGATCGCAGCGGCTCCGGAATCGCTCACGGGACAATATCTTTCCGGCACCGCAAAAATTGACGTCCCGCCTACTCGACGCAGCCCCAACGGCAAGACCATTCAGATCGTGGGCGCCTCCGCGAACAACCTGAAAGATGTGGATATTTCCATCCCGCTCGGTTTGCTTACGGTGGTTACCGGGGTGTCCGGATCTGGCAAATCCACGCTGGTCAACGACATTCTCTATCGCGCGCTCGCACAAAAACTCTACCGTTCACAGGAAGCCCCCGGCACATACAAGCAGCTCCTGGGCGCCGAGCACATTGACAAAATAATTGAAATCGACCAGGCGCCCATCGGCCGCACTCCGCGTTCGAATCCTGCAACCTACTCCGGCGTTTTCGCTCCCATCCGCGAACTCTTCGCCATGCTCCCTGAATCGCGAGAACGCGGCTACAAACCCGGGCGCTTCAGTTTCAACGTCAAAGGCGGCCGCTGCGAAGCGTGTCAGGGCGACGGCCTGCGCCGCATCGAAATGAATTTTCTCCCGGACGTCTACGTCACGTGCGAAGTCTGCCGAGGCCGCCGCTACAATTCCGAAACGCTCGCCGTCCGATTCAAGGGCCACTCCATTAGCGATATTCTCAATCTGCAGGCTACCGACGCGCTAAAACTGCTCGAAAACATTCCGCAGATTCAACAGAAGCTCGCAACCATCGTCGAAGTCGGCCTCGGCTATGTCCAACTCGGCCAGTCCGCCACGACACTCTCCGGCGGCGAAGCGCAGCGCATCAAGCTCGCGCGCGAACTTTCCAAGCGTCAGACAGGTCGCACGCTCTACATTCTGGACGAACCCACCACAGGCCTGCACTTCGACGACGTGCGCAAACTTCTCGACGTCCTGCAGCGTCTGGTCTCGCTCGGCAACTCCGTCCTCATCATCGAGCACCATCTCGACGTCATCAAACAAGCCGACTGGATTATCGACCTCGGCCCCGAAGGCGGCGAAGGCGGCGGCCGCATCGTCGCGCAAGGCCCGCCCGAACTCGTCGCCCGCAACAAAAAATCCTACACTGGCCTGGCCCTAGCGCGCGTCCTGCAAATGGCCAACGGAGGCGTAGGCAATTCCAACGGCTCGCGCAAGTAGCACCGCCAGGCGTCATTCGCCGAAACAGTCGAACTCATCTGCACCATTTACTTTGCTCGGCGGTGTAGAATGGCGCCCAAGATCCAGCCATGGCGGCCATCTTCTACCTCGTCGTCAAATTTCTCGCCTATAGCGGTTGGATGTTCTTCGGTCTCCGCAGACTCCGCAATGAACAGTCGCCCTTGCTCCGCTCGCTCTTGCTCGGCTTCTTCCGCCTCTGTCTCGGATTCTTCTTTGGAATCATCATCTATTTCGTGAGCAGCGCATTGATGTCACAGCTCGGCTCCGGTTCGGGATCCAACGTCCTAACGTACCTCGCCGTCTACGTGCCGGTCCGCTGGTTCGAATGGAGCATCCTAGCGGCCATTCTGATCCCGTCATCGTTCGCACAATTCCTGCTTGGCGCTGCCAAACCCGACCGCCTCTGGCGCCTCGGCGGCATCGTCATCTCTTGCCTCGCCGATATCCCGCTCATCATTTCTTTAGGCGGCGTCATCCCCACCGGTCGCTTCCTTTGTTGAACATACTCGCACGCCGTTCCTTGCCTATTCCGGGTTCGCCGTTTAGAGTGAAACCTTCGCGATGGCCATCAGCAACTACACCGTTCAGCCCCTAACCCTCGGAGAAATCGCCACCTATCCGCTCGCTTCGCGCAAAAGCAAAGTTTCCATCGCCGACTTCGCCAAGCCGCCCGTCCCCAACGCCTCGCTCACAAAATTCCTCGATTCGCTCCCCAGCATCCTGGTCGCTCAAGATCTTCGCGCTCTCCTCGCAGCCGTCCACGCCGCCAAACGCGCACGCAAAGCCATCCTCTGGGGACTCGGCGGCCACGTCATCAAGACCGGTCTCGGCCCGATCCTCGTCGACCTGATGCGCCGCGGCTTCATCTCCGGCATCGCGCTCAATGGCGCCGCCCTCATCCACGATTTCGAAATCGCGCTCTGCGGCAACACTTCCGAAGACGTCGAAGCCGGCCTCGGCGAGGGCAAATTCGGCATGGCCACCGAAACCGGCCTTTTCCTCAACCAAATCGCCAGCACCGCAGCGTTCTCCGGCATCGGCTACGGCGAGGCCGCCGGGAAATTTCTCGCCTCGCGCCGGCTCGATTCAAGTAACGCCCAAGCCAGCGTTCTCTACAACGCCTACAAACTCAAAATCCCCGTCACCACCCACTTGGCCATCGGGACCGACATCCCCCACATGCACCCCGCGGCCGACGGCGCCGCTCTCGGCGCCGCCACCCATCACGACTTCCGCCTCTTCTGCGCGCTCGTGAAAGCAATGCACCCCGGCGGCGTATATCTCAATTGGGGCTCCGCCGTGCTTCTTCCCGAAATTTTCCTGAAAGCCGTCTCCGTCGTACGCAATCTTGGCGTGCCTTTGCAGCCAATCACTACAGCAAACTTCGACTTTATCCAGCACTACCGCCCATTGCAGAATGTAGTGAAGCGTCCTACCGCCCCTGCATCCGGGCGGACCTCCGCCTCAAAGGGGTATGCCATCACAGGTCACCACGAACTTTTGCTTCCCCTCGTAGCGGCCGCTCTCGTCTCCTCTTGGCCGCGCACCGCATCCAAAAAGAAAGCGGCGCCCCGGCAAAAATGAATCCTTTCGACGAGAATCCCTCGCAGCCACCAAGCGACCAGCCGCCGTTAGATCAACCACGCGAACAATCGCTCGACGATCTGTCCTCGCGCATCGTCGTGCACCCCGCTGAGCCGGCCCTTCCTGGCGACCCGCTCGCCGCCGGATTTCCTCCGCCCGCGCCGGCCCCCACGCCCGCCGACTCGTTTCTCCCGCCCGACCTCCGCATCCCCTGGTCGTGGCTCCATCTTCTCGGCTTCGCTGCATTCGCCTTTGGCAGCATCCTCGTCATTCAAGTCGGGCTCTTCCTTTATTTCTCCGCAACGCAACACCTCACGCCCAAGCAAGTCGAACAAGCCTTCCGCGATCGCCCCGACCTTGCCGTCGGCTCCAACGTGCTCTGGTTTTTTCTGATTTTTCTGTTTCTCTATGTCACGTTGGCCGCGTACTATCACCGCCCGTTCTGGCCCACGCTCGGCTGGAAAAAGCTCGGCACCACCAATCCCGATGCGCCTTCCTCTCCCTGGGCTTACATCGCGGGAGGAGCGGGCCTCGCCATCTGCGTCGCCCTCATCAGCTCCAAAATCAAAACGCCGGACCATCTCCCCATTCAGGATCTCTTCAAGAACCGCACCGGCGCTCTGCTCCTGATGGGCATGGCGGTACTCATCGCTCCGCTCGTCGAAGAAACCGTTTTCCGCGGCTATCTCTACCCGCTCTTTGCTTCCACCGGCGCGCGCATCGCCAGGCTTTCTGGCGCCGATCCCGTCGCCGCCGTACAGACCGGCACGCGCATCGGCATTGTCGTCACTGGCATCCTCTTCGGCTTCCTTCACGGAGCGCAACTCGGCTGGACCTGGGCTCTCGTCGCCATCCTCTCCACCGTCGGCATCGTCTTCACATGGGCACGCGCCCGCGTCGGCTCCGTCTACGCCAGCTACTTCCTCCACCTCGGCTACAACTCCTTCATCGCCTTCTCCGCCATCTTCGCCACCCGCGGTTTCACCCAAATGCCCCCGCACCCCTGATTTTTGTCGTAACGCCGCCTTGCCCTGAGTCCCGAAGGCCTTCCGGCTGGCTCTGATTCGCCTGTATTTTCAATCGCTTCCGCACTGTTGAAACTAGGGGATTTCACCAACTCTCGTATTTTCAATCGGTTCCGAACTCTTCCTAAAAAAACGGGGTGGCCCTTCTTCACAATTCGGCTTCGCGAACGCGACCGCAACTGTCGTCGTCCCACGCCGCGTCCAACAAGTCGTCCAAGTCAACCTTCAGCAACCCACGTCTTTTCTATGCTTTGCTGCAACGACCGG
>Ga0070665_100001197_pt1 | contig 31616 bp, 26 predicted proteins | sample KBSS13metaG_FD_65862 | JGI IMG/M metagenome (GOLD analysis project Ga0070665, IMG submission 65862) | Switchgrass rhizosphere microbial communities from Kellogg Biological Station, Michigan, USA - KBS S1-3 metaG | ecosystem: Host-associated > Plants > Roots > Rhizosphere > Soil ... | reverse complement strand
GATCCCGAACCCGGCAGCGCAAGGCCCAGCGCCTCGGCCACGCACGCCATCGTGTTGGCCGTGAACTGTCCCCCGCAGCTACCGGCCGTCGGGCAGGCGGCACATTCGAGCTCGTACAGATCCTTGTCGCTCATCTTGCCGGCCGCGTTGGCGCCGACGCCTTCATACACGTCGACGATCGTCACGTCGCGTCCCTGAAACTTGCCCGGCATGATCGTGCCGCCGTAGAGGAAGACGCTGGCGATGTTCAGCCGCGCCATTGCCATGATCGTGCCCGGCAGCGACTTGTCGCAACCAGCCAAGCCGACGAGTCCGTCGTACCCGTGCGCATGAACCATCAATTCGATCGAGTCCGCGATCACTTCGCGCGAAATGAGCGAGGCCCGCATGCCCTCGTGTCCCATCGCAATGCCGTCGGAGACGGCGATCGTCACGAACTCGCGTGGCGTCCCGCCCGCTTCTTTCACGCCTTCCTTGGCCGCCTTCGCCTGGCGGTCGAGCGTGGTGTTGCACGGCGTGGCTTCGTTCCACGTGCTGGCGACGCCAACCCACGGCTTGCGAATGTCTTCATCCGACAGACCCATCGCCTTGTAGAACGCACGCTGGGGAGCGCGATTAGCGCCATCGTTCACGATACTGCTGCGGGGACGATCCATTTAAGTCTCCAGAAAAAGTCGGTCGGGCATCGTAAGACTGACGGGCGTCGCCATCAAGCCGCCGAAAAAAACTCAGCAAGTGCGGAACCAGATTGCGAGGGCGCTCACATAAGTCCCGCTCCGGCCGACCGTTGGGCCGCGGCGGTGGCTCAATCGAAGGTGGCAGAAGGGTGGCAAAAAGGGACCATTTTCGACCCCGCGGCGTTTTCTTTAAGATGGATCCGTGCCAACGCGTCACTTCAAATCGCCATCCCGTCCGATCTGGTTTGCACATCATTCGACCTCCCATTCCGCATCTTCAACCATACCGCCGCCGATGCGAAAAGTCGGCCAAAAATCGGATGAATTCGGCCGATCGTGCAAGTCCCAGGCCGGCCGGGAGTTGGGCCGGTCGGCATGGGTTCGTCGTTTTGATGGAAGGTGCGTTTCGTTCAGAACGAACTCGGCATGCGAGTGAAGAATGCGCGCTCCGCCCCTACTTCTCCATGCCGTACGTGCCGATCCAGACTTCGTTGCCCGACCATCTGGAGGCGCTGAACGCGCTTACGTTCGGGCCGCAGATGACGGGCGAGCCGCTGGTATCGCCACGGGGCATGGATTTGCCGGTGAACCAGACGACCGAGTCGCCGTGTACGTCGCCCATACAGTTGGCGTCATCGACGGCCACGATCGGCCCAGCCGACGTGACCGTGCCGTGCGTGACGAATCCTTTGCCAAGCACCACGATCAGGTTCGCGTCCTTGTTGACCACGTCGCGCCGCGCGGCTCCTGTGTAGGTCTCGGTGATGAGGACGGCCTTCATCTTCTGCATCGACTCGATGTCGACGCCCCGTTTCTTCAGCAGCGCGATTCCGCCAGGCGTGAGGTTGGTGAGGGGATTATCCGTCGGCTTGCCGGCCTCGGTGGCTTCGATCGCCTGCGGCTTCATGGCCCGCCCGCCGTTTCCGCCAAAATTGTTGTTGGAGAGTCGAATCGTCATCCGCCCCTGCGGCTTGGTGGTTGGCTTGCCGGTTTTGTTCGCAGCCGGCTGGGTGGAAGGGGTCACGTGCACGCCGGTGTCGTCGATGGTGACGCGTGCGTCGCCTTCAACGTTGATCTCGGTCGTGCCGTCGCCGGCGGGCTTGGTGGTTTGGCCAAAGGCGGCAACCTGGATGAGACTCAGCGGGAGACTGAGGATGCCAGTCAAAAGCAATCGTCGAAACATGATTAAACTCCGATCATGTAAATCAAAAGCGTCGTGCGGCGCCGGCAAGTATAGAAATCGAAGGCTCCGCATCAAATGTGAGAGTGAATGCACGGTGGCAGATTCACTCCGATTTCTTGCTGTCCGAACGCACGATCCGAACCCCTTTGTAAATCCCGCCGCCGTTGATGAAAAGGTAAGTGTTGGTCTTGTTCAAAAACGGCGCGTACTGGCGGATGTTGGGAATGGTCTGGGTGGCGTCGGGCGTAAAAGTTCCGTGGAAATCCAGACAATACGACACTGTGACGGCGTCTCCGTGCTTTTCGATGCGCACCATGTGCGTGCCGGGATCGGCGGCCTTGGCGATTTTGATCGGCGATCCCATGCCGTTCTTTACCCACTGCACCACGCCGTCGCCGTTGGGCGCTTCGATGCGAAGAAAAGCCGAATTCTGCGGCTCGGCATGACCGCCACCAAAGTCTCCTTCGCCGATCCCGATGCGGGTGATCGCATTTCGTCGTTCGTCCGTGGCGATTTGCTCGTACACCACGTCGAACGTGAAATCCTGGTCGAGGTATTTCGCGTCCTTGGTGCGAATGGTTCCTTCGCTCTCTGAAAACGTCAGGCCGTCTTTGGTGATCGAGGCTTTGTCTGAGCTGCGCAGGTAAGCGGGAATGCTCGATCGTCCGGTGAAGCGGTCGAGCTTTACGGATTCACCGTCGCCGGAACCGGACGACGTGGTGTCGGCCGCTCCGATGACCTTAGTCCGCTCGGCTTGAATGGCTTCAGCGTCAGGGATTTTCCGCGCCTTGGTGTAGCCGGTGATCGCGTCGTCATACGCCTTGGCGAGCAGCTTGTTGGCCGCCTTCACCGATTGCTCACGCTGCGCCACGGCAGCGGTCACGCCGGAATCTTTCAAGTCTCCCTCGATCTTGTTGCTGCTGGCGAGCGAATCCCTGGCGGCCTGCAGGGCTTTCACCTTCTTCAAGTCCCCCGAGTCGGCGGCGGCCGTCAGGTGCGATTCGACCACGTCCATCAGTTTCTGCTTGGCGGCGGCGATGGACTTTTCGTTGGCGGCCTTGGCCTGCTGCAGGCGGTCGTAAATGGCATCGCCGGTGGGCGTGACGGGGGTAGATTCGCCGTTCAGCACCTTGTCGCGCTCGGCCCGCATCTCGGCGGCGTCTTCCACCTTCATGTTCTTATTCGCCTGCTTGATCGCGTCGTCGTACGCGGCGGCCAACTTGCCGTTCTCGGATTTCATCGACTTGCGATAGGCGTCCACGGCGGGCGCCATCACGGGAAGCGACGGAAGCGTGTGCGTCTTGTTGAATTCTTCGCGCTGGCCCAGGAGCGGCTTGAGCTCGTCCATTTTCCCCGCCGCCGCCATCGCCTTGATCTGCTCGTCGAAGGCAACGTTCAACGCCGCATCCGCCGACTTGGCGGCCTGTGCCCGGGTGGCCTTGGCGACTTCCAGCTTGTCGGCAGCCTCGTCTGCCCGGGCGGCAAGAACGCTGACCATCAACGCAGCGACAGCGAGTAGCCGGGAGAGTTTGATTACCAAGTGCGCCTCCATGAAATTTTGAATTGTTGATTCTGAAGTCTACTTGTGGGCTCAAACACGATCAAATCGGGCTCAACTTCGTCTGGACCTCGCCAATGCTTCGGTTTGACGCAATTCTCCCCCTCCTGTAGAGTTGCCTCTCTTCCCTGTCGAAAACAGGGATTTTCCATCGATAGGACCGAAAAAGGACGAATCATGCGAGCGAGCGAAATCCGTAAAGGCACTGCTGTCATCATCGACGGCAAGTTGTACGTTGTGACCGGGGCCGACCATAACACGCCGGGCAATCTGCGTGCGAAGGTCCAGTTCAAGATGCGCGACGTGGCCAAGGGCACGATCCAGGACAAGCGCGTCGGCGCCACGGACAACATCGAGACGACCAACCTCGACAGCCGCAAGGTGGAATACCTCTACAGCGACAACGAAGGTCACGTGCTGATGGATCTGGAGACGTTCGACCAGAACACGATCCCGAAAGACGTCTTCGGCACGGACATTCTCTACCTCAAGCCGAACACCGAACTGCAGGCGATGTTTCACGAAGGAAAGATCGTCAGCTACGAACTGCCCAAGACGGTGGATCTGAAGATCATCGACACGCCGCCGATCATCAAAGGCGCGACAGCCACTAACCAGCTGAAGGAAGCGACGCTGGAGACTGGCCTGACGACGCGCGTGCCGGGGTTCATCGTGATCGGCGAGACGATCCGGATCAACACTGAAACCGGTGAGTACCTTAGCCGGGCGTAAGAAGATTTCTCAATCAATCGCAGGACACGGACGCGGAATGAAATCACTTCATTTCGCGTTCTTTTTTTCCGCATTTAGCGCAAGCGAAAGGCCCTCGAAACGATCGAGGGCCTTCCTTGATTACCGACGGGTCCGGCGAGACCATCGGTAGATCTACTGTGACCGGCAATGGTCCGGTCTGAACGTTAAATGCGCCGCGGTTGTAAAAGTTTCAGAGCGAATTTGTGTTCGCGTTTGGGCGATAAGACGCGGCCGAATCCTGCGATTTGGCGTAGGCATACGCGAGCGGCGGGCGGAGGTTTTATCGACCTCCGCCCGCCGCTTGTGTTTTGCAATTTAGATGGACTTGCCGTCCAGGATTGGACTTACGTGCCGACCTTTTCCAACGCCGGCAATGCCAGGGTCGGCTCCTCGTGGTGACGTTCGATGTCTTCCTTCAGCGGCACCAGCAGCTTCACCAACTCGCTCAGCACGCGAATCTGGCTTTGCATGGCTTCGATGCGAATGATCTTCTCGGCCGGGTAGTAACTGAGCAATGGAGCAGTTTCTTTTTCGTAGACTTCGAGACGGCGTTTCACGACGGCGTCGTTAGCATCGTCGAAGCGGTTTTCCTTTAACGCGCGACGACGCAGACGTTCGACCATCTTCGCGTTGTCGGCGACCAGGTGAACGACCTTTAGCACCTCGATGGTGTCTTCAAGTAAGCGGGCCTGATTCACGTTGCGGGGCAATCCATCAAGCACGAGGATTTCGGTCTCGGGGTGGAACTTGTTGACCAGTTCCATGCCCTTGATGAATTGTTTCCAAACCTTAATGGTAAATTCATCCGGCACGAGTTGCCCGCGGCCGGCGTATTCCCAGAAGATGCGGCCCATCTCGCTCTGCAGGTCGAGCGAGCGGAAAATGTCGCCCGTCGAGCTGTGATAGAAGCCCGGCACGGCGCCCAAAATGCGGCCTTGAGTGCCTTTGCCGCTGCCCGGCGCGCCGAAAAGTAAGATGGCCTTATACTTCATGAATCTCCTGGTTCGCTCCAGACAATGCACGGAAAACGCCGTAATTGCAACTGGAAACGCCTTTCACAATCCGGAATTTGCAGCATCCCGTAACCGCCGGGTTGGTGCAACGTTTGCAAATCGTGAGAAGCGTTACAAACCTACCCTTCGTCCTGTTCTTTGAGTTTGGCCAGCACTGAGAAATCTTCGAGGCTGGTGGTGTCGCCCTTCACTTCATTCCCGCTCGCAAGCTCCTTGAGCAGGCGGCGCATGATCTTGCCGCTGCGGGTTTTGGGCAGTGCATCGGTGAACCGAACCTGATCGGGCTTGGCGAAGCTGCCGATCTGCTTGGCCACCTTGTTGACCAGTTCCTTCTTCAACTCGTCGCTCGGCGGCATGCCGTTGCGGAGGACGACGAACGCGGCCAGTCCCTGTCCCTTCAGCTCGTGTGGCATGCCGACGCAGGCGGCCTCGGCCACAGACGGGTGGCTGACGAGAGCGCTTTCGACCTCGGCCGTTCCAAGGCGATGGCCGGAGACATTAATCACGTCGTCGATGCGGCCCATGATCCAGAAATACCCGTCGGCGTCGCGGCGGGCACCGTCGCCAGTGAAGTACATGCCCGGGACGTCGCTCCAGTACTGCTTGGCGTAACGGTCGGGGTCGTTAAAGATGCCGCGGAGCATGGCCGGCCACGGTTTGCGGACGACGAGGAGCCCGCCCATGTTCGGGCCGAGCTCTTTGCCGGTGCGGTCGACGATGGCCGCGTCGATCCCGAAGAACGGCAGCGTGGCCGTGCCCGGTTTGGTGGGGGTGACGCCGGGGATCGGCGTGATCATCATCATGCCGGTTTCCGTCTGCCACCACGTGTCGATGATCGGGCATTTCTTATGGCCGATCACCTCGTGATACCACATCCACGCCTCAGGATTGATCGGCTCGCCCACCGTGCCGAGCAGGCGGAGCGACGAGAGATTGTGCTTGTCGGCAAACTCCCGCCCGGCCCGCATGAATGCGCGAATGGCCGTCGGTGCCGTGTAGAAAATCGTGACTTTGTGCCGCTCGATGATGTCCCAGAACCGGCCGAAGTCCGGGAAGTTGGGCGCGCCTTCGTACATCAGCACCGTGGCGCCGTTGGCAAGCGGGCCATACGTGATGTAGCTGTGGCCGGTGATCCAGCCGACGTCAGCGGAGCAGAAATACACGTCGGAGTCTTTCAGATCGAACACGTACTTGGCGGTGATATACGTGCCCACCATGTATCCGCCGGTGGTGTGCAAGATGCCCTTGGGCTTTCCGGTGCTGCCGCTGGTGTAAAGGATGAAGAGCGGGTCTTCCGAGTCCATCTGCTCCGGCTCGCAGGTGGTGGATTGGCCTGCCGTCAGGTCGCTCCACCACACGTCGCGGTCGGCCACCATGTTGGCGGCTTCACCTGTGCGCTTGAGCACGACGACCTTCTTCACGCGGGCTGTCTTGGTCAGCGCGTCGTCGACGTTTTTCTTAAGCGGCACGACTTGCCCGCGGCGGAACCCGCCATCAGCGGTAATGATGAATTCGGATTTCCCGTCTTCCACGCGATCGGCAATCGCCTGGCTGCTGAATCCGCCGAAGATGACGCTGTGCGCCGCGCCGAGCCGCGCGCAGGCGAGCATCGCCATGCTGGCCTCGGGGATCATAGGCAGATAGATGGTGACGCGATCGCCCCGCTTCACGCCGAGCTTCTTCAAGCCGTTGGCGAGCTGGCAGACCTGATCGCGTAGTTGGCTGTAGGTGATTTTCCGAACTTCGTGCTTGCCGTCTTTGATCGGTTCGCCTTCAAACAGGATGGCGACTTTGTCGCCCTTCCCGGCGGCGATCTGCTTATCCAAACAGTTGTAGCTGGCGTTGAGTTTCCCGCCGACGAACCACTTGGCGAACGGCGTCTGCCAGTCGAGCACCTTGTCCCACTTCTTCGACCAAGTCAGCTCCTCGGCGATGCGGCCCCAGAAAGTTTCGGGGCTGTCGATCGATTCGCGATACAGCTTGTCGTACTCGGCCCGCGATTTGATCCACGCGTTCTTCGAAAATTCCGGCGACGGCGGGAAAAGGCGGTGCTCCTGCATCGACGACTCAATACCTGTGCTCTGATCCGACATGTACGGTTCCTCCAGCCAAGATGAAATGTTAGTGAGCGGAGTATAGCAAAGCGGTCGCCGCGTGCCATCGCGTAATTTGGGCGGATTTTGATTCTTCCCGTCTCATTTGATACACCCTCCGTACATTTCAACAACGGAGAGCAGGAATGGAATCATCCAAATCAGGTGAAGGGCCGATCGGCCACTCGCCGCTCGAGTCAGAGGTCGTGAAGTACAACGCCAAACTCGGGATGGTATTTTTCCTCATCTACCTTGCCGTGTACGCCGCGTTTGTGCTGCTCTGCACCTTCAAACTCGACGCGATGAGCGAGACTTGGGACGGCGTGAACGTGGCGATCTGGTACGGCTTCGGCCTGATCGCCGCCGCGTTTGTGATGGCGGCGGCGTACCTGGTGATGTGCAAGCGGTAGTTCGTCCTTCCACCTTTCGAGCAGCTACATATGGCGATTACGATTTTCCTGTTCTTTGTCTCCGTCGTTTTAGGGTTGAGCTTTTACCTGGGCCGAAAAGCCAAGAGCGCCAAGGGGTACTTCGCAGCGCACGGCGAGATCGGCTGGTTCGTGAACGGCATCGCGTTCGCCGGCGATTACCTGTCGGCCGCCAGCTTCCTCGGCATCTGCGGGCTTGTGGCGTTTTACGGGTACGACGGATTTCTCTACTCAATCGGCTTTCTCGCCGGCTGGGTCGTCGCGCTATTCGTCATTGCTGAACCGATCAAGCGGCTCGGCAAATTTACGTTCGCCGACGCGCTCAACTCGCAGTTCAACAGCCGCGGTATCACCCTGGCTGCCGCGTTCAGCACGATGATCGTTTCGATCTTCTACCTCATCCCGCAGATGGTCGGCGCCGGCACGCTGCTCAAGGCGCTGCTCAAGCTGCCCGAACACATGTGGCACGGGATCGACCTGAATCACGCGATCGGCGTTGTGGTCGTCGGTAGCGTGGTGATGGTGATCGTGGTGACGGCCGGCATGGTCAGCACCACGTGGGTACAGTTCATCAAAGGTTCGATGCTCGTCGGATTCTGCGCGATGCTGACGATCGCCATCCTCGCCCGCGGCATTCATAAAGACGTGTCGCCGAGCGCGATCGACGCCTCCACCGGCAATCTCACGTTCATCGGCAAAGCCCCGCCGTCGGTGCGGCAGGTTGCCGGAATCGGCCAGGAAGGTGACTCCACCGGCTCGCTCGGGCCGATGCAGTTCATCGCCGGCGTGGCTAAGTCCGACATCGTCGTCTGGAAAAAAGACCCCAAAGTGCCCGACCATTGGCACGGGAAGATCGTCAAGGGAAGCTCGATCCTGGCTCCCGGCGAGTACTACGGCGGCATCCGCTCGACGGAAATGGTCAAGAAGCTCGATTTCATCTCGCTGATGCTCGCTCTCTTCTGCGGCACCGCGAGCTTGCCGCACATCCTGATCCGCTACTACACCGTGAAAGACGCCGCCGCCGCGCGTAAGAGCACGGTGGTGGGCATCGCGGCGATCGGGTTCTTCTACATCCTCACCCTTTTCATCGGCCTTGGCGCGATGGTGGGCGGCAACCTCGATCCCGACACCAACCTGGCCGCCCCAAACCTCGCGCAGACCTTCGGCGACATCCCCTTCGCCATCATCACGGCGATCGCCTTCACCACCATCCTCGGCACGGTGAGCGGCCTGATCATGGCCGCCTCCGGCGCGATGGCACACGACTTGATCGAAACCGCGATGGGTTACGAGATGACTGACCACGTGAAAGTCCGCACCGCCAAGATCGCGTCACTCGGCGTAGGCGTAGTCGCGATCGTGCTCGGCATCCTCTTCCGCACGTTCAACGTCAGCTTCCTGGTCGCGTGGGCTTTCGCGGTGGCGGCGAGCGCAAACCTGCCGGCGATCGTGATGCTGCTGTTCTGGCGACACACCACGCGTAAGGGAATGATCGCATCGATCCTGACCGGCACGATCTCGTCGGTCGCGTGGCTGCTGATGACGTCGGATGCGTTCGAAAAGGTGTACGGCCTCGATCCGAAAAAGGCGATCGCGCCGTTTAGCAACCCGGGGCTGGTGACGATCCCGCTGGCGTTTATCGTGCTGGTGGTTGTATCGCTAATGACCGAAAACCGCCGCGAGCAGGCAGTGGTAATGGAACGGCACTAGTCGAAAATACCTTGTCATCCTGAGCGTACGCGCGAAGGATCTGGCATCAATCGACGGTTGACGCAGATCCTTCGCGCGTACGCTCAGGACGACAACGGTGAATTAAGCCTTCGCGACCGTCGCCGGTTCTTCCCACACCGCCACGCCGGCCGGTTCGATCTTGGACATCCCTACCACGAACTTCGCGCCCCGCGCCGCAGGAGCGGTGATGGATTTGTCCGTGTAGTTCAGGCAGATTGTGTACGGCCCGCGTTTGTACACGCAGACGCGGTCGGGCAGGCTGGTGGCCGTCAGCTTGGTTTGTCTCACGAGTTTTTCCATCAGCAGGTCGTGGTACGACTGATCGCCGAACACGCCGCTGTAGCTGACTACGCCCTCGCCGTGCTTACGCTGCGTGGCAGCCGTCGCGCCGGCGTAGAACTGATCGGTGTACTTGGCGAGCACCTTCGTGCCGTCCTCGGCATACAGCAGGTCGCCCCAGATGTTCCAGGTGTGCTTGCCGCCGTCGATGACTTCGACGTGGCCGACGGCGCCTTCGGGCAGGCTGTCGTACGCTTCGATGCGCGCGCCGATCATGTCGATGATCGGCTGAGCGGTCGGACCTTCCCACAGGTGGCCGTCGCGGTTCATTAGGCCGGTGCGGGCGGTGAGCAGCAGATGCCCGCCGGCCTTGGCGAATTCGTCGAGCCGCTTGGTCAGCGCCTCATCGAGCATCTGCAGCGCCGGCGCCACGATCATCTTCAAATCCTTCGGCCACGGCTTGTTCGGATGGAGCATGCGAACCTGCAGGCCCAATCGCATCGCCGCGCCGTACCAGCGTTGCAGGAAGTCGCCGACGTTCCACCGCTTGGCCTGCGGGAGCGACAGGAAGTACCAGTACTGATCGAAATCAAAAACGATGCCGATCGTCCGCTCCGGGTCCATCTCCGAATGAATCGCCGGGATGCGTTTGAGGTCCAGCTTGTGCATCTCGCCGGTCGTCTGCGCGAATTCGCGACCGCCCGGCGTGGGCGTCACGCCATCGGGCTCGATCAGGCCGTGATGGAACAGCTCCATGCCAAACCGCGGCTGGCGGAAGCGGTACGTGGTGACAAACTCCGCGCCGTGCGCGAAGGCCGTCCAAATCCACAGCCGCACCGCGCCGGGATGCACCAGGATCGGCACGCCGGTCCAGTTGATCGTGCCCGGCTGCAGTTCCATCAAGCCCCATCGGCCGGTGTAGCTGGCCATGATGTCGTGCATGCATCCGAGAAACCGTGGCGACGCGATCCGGTAGTTTTCGTCCTTCGGATTCTTCTCCCAACCCGTGGCCGGGTACGCGTCCCACGAGTAGAGCGAAAGCGACTCGGCCATGTCGCCGGGATCGCAATCCGGATGCATATACATGAAGTTGGTGGTGATCCACCGATTGCCAATCTTCGGTTTCAAGATGTCGGCCTGCAGCTTCACAAACTGGGCGAAGCCGTGCGACCAGAATCGCGACGCGTCCAAACACTGGTGCGGATTGCCGTATCGCGGCTCGCGGTTGGGCGGCAGGAGGATCTGCGACCAGTCACTATAGAACGTGTTCCAGAACCGGGTGCCCCACGCCTCGTTCAGGCGGTCCATCGAGCCGTACTTGCCGCGGAGCCAGTCGCGAAACGCCGCGTGCGTGGTCGGGCTCTGATCAAACTCGTTGTTGCTCGCCAGCTCGTTATCGATCTGCCAGCCGATGACCGACTTGTTCCCGCCGAACCACTCGGCCAGCTTTCCGACGATCTTTCGCGAATAATCCTGCACGAACGGCTGCAAGTGATTGGCATGCCGGCGCCCGCCGAAGCGGTGGCCGGTGAGGAACACGTCGTGATGCTTGTCCGCCATCCACGCGGGAATGATCGCCGTCGGCGTGCAGAGGATAACGTCCATCTTCCGCTTGGCGGCCAGCCCGATGCACTCGTTCAGCCAGTCGAGCTGATAATCGCCCTCGCGCGGCTCGAGCGTGCCCCACGCGAACTCGCCCATATGCACGATCTGCAATCCCATGGCGGCCATGCGATCGAAATCACGCACCCACTGCTCGCGAGGCCATTGTTCCGGATAGTAATACGCGCCGATTTTCATATGAGTTCTCGTTGTTTTAGTTTTCGTATCTGTCGAATCTGTCGCAGCCGTTCGGTGACCACCCAGCAGAGCAGCGCCCACACGAGCCCCGCCGCCCAGCCGGCCAATACGTCAGTGGGCCAGTGAATGCAGAGGTAGACGCGGGTGGCGCCGACGAGGAATGTTACTAGCAGGGCCATCAGAAGGACATACAGTTTGGCCACCCGCCCCGGCACGAGCTGCGCAAGGATCGAGCCGAGCGTGAGGTAGACCATGGCCGCCATCATCGCGTGGCCACTGGGGAAGCTCGGGTAGTAATTGATTTTCGGCAGGTACTCCGGATGCCCCGGCGAGACACGGTCGATCGTCCCCTTGAGGAAGATCGTCACCACCGCGCCGCTGCACACGGTTGCCACCAGCCAACCCGCCATGCGGTAACGTTTTTCGAGCAGCAGGTAGCCCGTCACCACACCGCTGACTAGCAGCCAGCAACCCGGGCCGCCCAGGGCCGTGATGTCGGTCGCGATGTCCTCCACTACATTCGGCCCGCGGTGGTGCCGGAAGAAATCGATGATCCGCCGATCGATGCGGGTGGCGTGCCCTTCACTGACGGAATCGGTGATGGCGATGAAGATGAGCGTCCCCAGCACCATCATCAACATCGCCGCGAGCACCATCGCGCCATGGCCGGCAAAGTAGTCGATGATTTTCCGAAACCTGTGCTGCACGGTCGGCAGAGGGTAACGGAGGAAGGCACCGGCGCGTAGGGTGCCATTCATGGCACCGTTTTATTTTTGCTCGTGCAAACGGTGCCATGAATGGCACCCTACTTGATTCGCGCATAAAGCCGGGTCGATCGAAGTCCGCCCGCCGTGTCGAGCGAATCGTTCCGAAGAATTCCCTCCAGTTGAAAGCCGGCCTTTTCGGCGACGCGGGCGCTGGCGACATTTCGCTCATCGCAGCGGATGAACACGCGATCGGCCTTGAACGTGTTGAACGCATAGTCTGCCAGCGCGATGGCCGCCTCGCTCATCAGCCCTTTGCCGGCTTCGCTCGTGCGAATCCAATAGCCGATTTCAAACACCCGCGGTGCCCAGCCTTGCGGGTGCAGCCCGATACAGCCGATGAATCGCGCCTGCGCCCTGTCCCAGAGGCGGAGCGTAAAATCCTGCCGCAGTGTAAACTTGGCGACCGACTCGCGCGTAAACTTTTCCGTGTCCTCCACGGTCGGCAACTCTTTCGCCCACGGCATCCACTGATGCAGCGCCGCAAACGTTTCGACCACCGCGGCATTGACGACCGCCCCTTCGCCGACACGCGGCTCGCGGATCACAAGCCGCTCGGTGACGATCGGCATCGGGATGTCGAGCAGAATCGGTTCCATCACATCGTCCTGTCCACGGCCTCGGCGACGCGCTTCGTCGCGGCCATCATGGCCTTGAACGCCGCCGGCGTAAGCGACTGGGCTCCATCCGTCAGCGCGTGCTCCGGGTCCATGTGCGTCTCGACGATCAGCCCGTCACACCCCGCCGCCACGGCGGCCTTGCACATCGGCGCGACCAGATGCGCCTTGCCCGTGCCGTGACTTGGATCGACCACCACGGGAAGATGCGACAGCCGCTGCAGTTCCGGCACGATCGCCAGGGGCAGCGTGTTGCGCACGTAATCCTCGAACGTGCGAATGCCCCGCTCGCACAAGATCACCTGCGTGTTACCGCGGGCCATGATGTACTCCGCCGCCAGCAGGAATTCCTCGAGCGTCGCGCTGAGCCCGCGCTTCAGCAGCACCGGCTTGCGGGCCTCGCCGACTTTGCTCAGCAGGTTGAAGTTCTGCATGTTCCGCGCCCCGATCTGCAGCACGTCGGCATACTCGCAGACCATGTCCACCTGCTCGATGGCCATTACCTCAGTCACGATCGCCAGCCCGGTTGCATCGCGGGCCGCCGCCAGGTGCTTCAGTCCGTCCTCGCCCATGCCCTGGAACGCGTACGGGCTCGTCCGCGGCTTGAACGCCCCGCCGCGCAGGCCGATCGCGCCGCACTCCTTCATCGCGTGGGCGATCTCGATGATCCCCTGCTTGCTCTCTACGGAGCAGGGCCCCGCGATCACGCCGATCTTCTTCCCGCCGATCGCGCCGGCCGTGCCGATCGGCACCACCGTGCGCTCTTTCTTCACTTCCGACGACGCCATTTTGTACGGCCGCAAGATCGGCACGACGCTGTCAACGCCGTCGACGCCTTCCAGCGACGTTTTGTCCTTGAGCCGATCGTTGCCGATACAGGCCACAACCGTTCGTTCCTCGCCGACGATCACGTGTTCTTTGAGTCCCATTTCGCGCACCAGTTTGATGACGTGGTCAATCTGCTTTTGCGTCGACCCTTGTTTCATGACTACGATCACAACACACCTCCAAAGTGGATAAATGAGACTCGCCAGAAGTACATGTCAGACTCCGCCAAATAAAAAAGCCTCGGGACGGTTGTCCTGAGGCTCGTAAAAATTCCGGTTGGATCGGCTGGCTCAGGACACGGTTATTCGGGGCGGATAAAAGTTTCCGCTGTTCCACTGCCCAGAAGTTGCCGCGAACTTCACCATCATGGACAACTCTAGTTTTTTGAATTGTAATGTCAACGCTTGGTTTGATCATACGACACCCAACCGGAGTACGCATGCCTTCAGTGTTCGGGAAACTGGTGCGGAATCTGTTTGGCACGGCCGGCTTTGAGATCAGACGAAAACCGAATGACCTCACCCGACCTCTGGATCGACCGACCGGCACCGACGCGTTAATGCGGCTTTCGCGTCGCGGCGTGGGACTTTTCAACACCGTCATCGACGTCGGCGCTTCAGACGGAATCTGGAGCGAGAAGTTGATGCATCACGTCCCCTCGGCCGACTACTTCCTCATCGAAGCGCTGCCGGTTCATGAATCCGGACTGAAGGCGTTTTGCGCCCGACATCCCAACGCGTCATACGTCCTTGCGGCAGCGGCCGCTGAAGAGGGCGAGATTTCTTTCGCCACGACCGATGACCCGTTTGGCGGAGGCGCGTCGGGCGACCCGACCGGCGCGAACAACATTCGCTTGCCAGCCACCACGATCGATGCTCAGGTCGCAAAGCGCAGATTGCGCGGCCCGTTTTTGATCAAACTCGATACGCACGGTTTTGAGGTCCCCATCCTTGCGGGCGCAAAAGACACGCTCGAACAAACAGATGTGCTTGTGATCGAGTGCTACAACTTCACGCTAACCCCCGGCTGCTTGCAGTTTTTTGAGATGTGCGAAAAAATGCGATCCATGGGCTTTCGCTGCATCGACCTATTCGACATCGGATACCGCCCCGGCGACACAGCACTTTGGCAAATGGATATGGTCTTCATGAGAGCCGACCGGCCCGAGTTTCAAGACAACACCTTCCATTGCGAAGCCTTACGACCTGCGTCCTGTTTCACGTAGGCTATGCTCCGCATACCACGAGCAGAACGGCTTGCTGAGGCACACGCTGCAGGTTAAGAGTCGCGTCAACCGCTGACGTTTGTGTAAATCAGACGGTCGCGAATGAAAATAAGACGTTTTCGCGTCTGTCGGCCGCCCATCCCCCGGTCCGGCCAACACTTGGGCCGATTCGCGCGGGTGCGCCTAGGTACGAAAAGGTGCGTTTAGGTGCGCCTAGGTGCGCAAAAGTGACCCGTTTGCGTACCCCGTTCGAGTCGCCCGCGGCACGACACCTGGCCTATTCGATTGTCAAAGAGCGACTCCGGTCCCTCTCCCTCCGGGAGAGGCTAGGTGAGGGCGATTTGCAAGGGCCTGCCGGCCTCGCAACCCGCCCTCATCCCAGCCTTCTCACAGCGGGAGAAGGAGCCAAAAGCCATCGCCCCGCTTCCGCGAAGCGACTCTGTATTAATACGATGGCCGACCAAAAAAGTCGGCCAAAAGCCGCGATTTTCGGCCGGATTGTGAAGTTTTTTACAAGTACCGGCCGGGCCGGGAGTTGGGCCGTGTACCGCTGAGAATTGGACCTGTCCCGATTATTTTCTTTAGAATACCGGTTATGCGGCTACTCGCTCTTATCTTCGTCTCGCTGTTCGTTGCCGGGTGCGGCAGTGGGCGCGTCCAAGTCGTCGATCCGAATGGAGCCCCGATTCAGGGTGTGCAGGTCGCGCCCGTGTCGCTCTCGATGAATGGCTCACCTGAAACGACTAACGCAAGAGGCGAAGCTTCGGTCCCGTTGAATATTGGTCAGGACACAAAGTGGGTCAGCGTAAGCAAATCTGGCTTTAATTCGCAGCAGGTAGATTTGCCAACCAAATGGCCATTAAAGATCGTGCTTCAGCCGGCAACACGGCCATAGCCGCATAATGCGCCGCTGAAGCGGACCGCAGCGGCGGTTTATTTCACTTGCGGCCCAGCGTCGCCCGTGCGCCGCCGCGGCCGCTCAACGGCATTACGTTATCCGGCGGGAGGTCCTCGCGGTGTCGATGTCACATAAAGCGTACGCATTCGACTGGCGGGCCTTCGAAGCCGACGGGCTCTATGCGCTTCTCCTCGCTGCACTCCAGAGCGGTGACGCTGGGCGCATCAAACGGTACATCGACGCGCACTATGACGACTTGCGCGACCCATATGAAGGCGAGCCCCTCGATACCAAATGGGAAGCGTTGCTGGAGAACCGCGACGTTCACGAGTACGGCGATTTCGCACTGACTCGCTTTTACGATCCGTTGGACGATCGCGGCCTCGCAGATGACTGGTCGGCGATTGATGGCGAATTATGCGAATCTGATCGCGCCGCAATGCTTGGGCTCCCCATCGGCCCGAGCGGTCGCGAGTTCGACCCGGGCCGCCAAGGCTCGTACTTCCAAACGCCCCAGCGGGTCGTGGATTCGTTGCTCCGCGTGGAAGGTGTTGTCGCGAAGATGCCGAAACTGCGCCCGTTCGCCGAACTGCTCCGCGCGTGTGTAGAGAGCGGTCGTGGAGTTTACGTGACCTTTTGAAGGCGTTCGGCGGTCGGGCGCCGGATAACCCGCCGCTGCACTGGACCGCGGCCGCAGAATATCTACTCTAATTCGGATGGTCGTCGGCGGGGCCGCGGCCGGTGAACGGCGGTCCGTTATCCCGCATGCTGCGCGATTTTCTCCAACGCTGGAAGTCACGCCGTCAGGCTCGCGCTGCGGCAGTTCGCGCATTCCGCGAGAGCGCCGGCGAGTCACCGATCGGATCGATGACGCGAGTCGTTGCGGAGGATGACTCGGGAATTGTCGTGCGCGTTTGCTCCGGCAATACACGCCCACCCCGGCGAAATTGGTTTCGGATCAGACCCGACGGCGGCGTCGCCAGCGTCGATTGGCAGGAAGCACAGCGGCTCGGCGAGAGGCCGTGGCGGTAATGCGGGAGGCGGAAAACGGGGTCACTACTGATTTCCCACTGACTACCGCTTCACCTCATACCGCATCGCCACCGCCCCCGAGGCGAGCTCCTGCCGGCTGATGGGTTTCAAGTCCAGCGGCTTGGAGAGTCCTGCGAGCAGCGTTGGGCCGTGGCCGGCGACGCGGGGGTGGACGATGAACTCGTACTCGTCGATCAATCCCAGTTCGGCCAGCGCCAGCGGGAGCGTTACGCCGCCCGTGTACAGGCCGTTGCCCGGTTGTTGTTTGAGTTGCTGGACGGCCGACGCCAGGTCGCCGCGGAGCAACTCGGCGTTCCAATCGACGTGGGTGAGGGTGCTGGAGACGACGTACTTTTTGGCCTTGTGGATGGTGTGGGCGAACGGTTCCATCCAGGCGGGCATCCAGTCGGGCCTGACGCCGGTTTCCGCGACCGGCCGCCACGCGGACTCCATCATTTCGTAAATCACCCGGCCGAAGAGGAGCGCGTCGGCCTGCTCGATGATCTTCGCCGCGTGACGGTGCAACGCTTCATCCGCCGGCGAGCCGGCCCGATGATCAACGCAGCCGTCGAGGGTGACGTTGATGGAATAGCGAAGGGGTCGCATGGGGTGTTCCTGAAGTTGGTTAAAGTAGGACCGATCGGTGGCCGAGCCGGAACCGTGTCGCCTGCCGGCAGGCTCCATCTGCTGTATTGGCGGGCTAAGCGCTGGGCTCGCGGCGCGGCGGCCAGTTCTCCGGCGGCTCGGGAGGTGGCAACTCGCGATCGTCGTGCTCCGATGCCGTCACCCACAGCCAGTCGTCCGCTCCGACACCCGGCAGCAGCCGCGCCAGTGCGATCGATTTGATCGCGGCCGCCGTATCCCCGAAGCAGTTACGGGATAGCTCGTAGGTCGGTCCGAACTTGGGGCTCTCTATGGACGAGAGTTGGAAGCCGAGCGCGAATGCAGCGCGAAGTACATCCTTCTCGGGAATATCACGGAAGAGCGTTCTGACGCACCACGGTTCTTTCTTATTGTAGATGTTCGCGTAGAGGTCCACGTCTTGGTCGGTCGGGACGTGGACAATCGCACACGCGCCGTCCTTGCGGAGCGCTACCACCACTTCGTCAAGTTGGAGCGGTTGGCGATCGTCCGACATGGGTCCCCGGCAAAAAACATCCAATTACCCGCACACTGCGCGAGATAACATTCCCGAAGTGGCATGAGTGTCGGCATGATAATCGGCGCTGCCGGCAATTCCACCTAGTTTCGTTCTTCACGCGGACGGGCGTTTCGCGTGACGGGACGGATCCCACCGACGTGGCCCGCATAGTTCCCCCATCTTAACGTCACTTGGCCCCCCTTTCGTTGACGCTTCTAAACCGTTGGATTACGCTTCCCCGACTCTATTTCCAATGCACGCAACTGCCAGTCCAACCCTCTCGGTCAAGCCGTATCTTCAGGCTCGACAGCACGCCGTTCGCTCCGCGATGACCTCGCGGGGGCTTGATACGTTGTTGCTCACGCACCCGGCCGACCTCGCTTACCTTTCCGACTTCACCGGGCATGACTCGATCGGGGTGTTTACCGCCGATTCCTTCATCCTGGTGACCGATTTCCGCTACAGCGAGCAGGCCCAGATCGAATGCCCCTGGCTGAAGACGGTGATGCGCGAAGGGAAGATGGCCGACGCACTGGTGACGGCGCTGGTGGAGACTAAATCCGCCAAAGTCGGGTTTGAATCGAACTTTACGATGTACGGGCAGGTGGAATCGCTCCGCAAGACGCTGGAGGAGAAGAAGCTGGCGATCTGGCTGGGGGGCGTGGATGACCTGATGGTGAACGTCCGCAAGGTGAAGGACGACGTGGAGATCGGCATTATTCGGGAGGCCGTGCGGGTGGCGCAGGAGGCGCTGCTGTCGGTTCGGCACGAGCTGCACCCGGGGCGGAGCGAGAACTACGTCGCCGGGCTGCTGACGTTTGAGATGCGCCGCCGCGGCGCGAGCGACGCGAGCTTTGAGCCGATCATCGCCACCGGGCCGGCGAGCTCGCTGCCGCACTATCGGCCGGGCGATATCGACATTAAACAAGACACGTTTCTGCTCATCGACTACGGCGCCCGCTTTAAGGGGTACTGCAGCGACATCACCCGCACGTTTTCGCTCGGCAACGTGCCGGCCAAGCTGAAAGAGATCTACAAGATCACGCTCGACGCGCAGATGGCGGCGATCGCCACGCTCAAGCCGGGCGTGCTGACGAAGACGGCCGACGCCGCGGCGCGGGGGCTGATCGACAAAGCCGGGTACGGCCAGTATTTCGGCCACGGGCTGGGTCACGGCATCGGGCGCGACATTCACGAGCTGCCGGTGCTGCGGAAATCGGCCGACGGCGAAGAACTGAAACCGGGGATGATCGTCACCGTCGAGCCGGGGATTTACCTCCCGGGCCTTGGCGGCGTACGGATCGAAGACGACGTGCTCATCACGAGCATTGGCTGCGAAGTGCTGACAAGCCTCGACAAGACGTTCGAGGGTTGCAGCTTGTAACAATGAATCAGAAAAGAAGCATTCAACCGAGGTTTGCCTTGAGAGAGAACAAAAAAGGGAAAAAGGCTGCAAAGCCTGCCAAAGCACCGTTCAAGTCGTCCGGCAGTCCGATGGACGTGAACCTGCTGGAAGAAATCGTAAAGCTGATGGCGGCTAACGATCTGAACACCGTGGACGTGCGTGAAGGCGACAAGCGAGTCGTGCTGAAGCGCGGCATTGCGGTGAGCCCGGTGACGTACGCGTCGCACGGCCCGCAGTCGTATTCGGCACCGGCCCCCGCCGCAGCACCGGCCGCGGCCGCACCGGCGAAGGCGGCGGCACCGGTCGACGAAAACGCGGGCCTGGTCGCGGTGAAGAGCCCGATGGTCGGCACGTACTACTCGGCCAGCTCGCCGGACGCGAAGCCGTTCGTCTCCGTCGGCACCACAGTCGATGAAGAGACCGACGTGTGCGTGATCGAAGCGATGAAGGTGTTCAACAACATCAAGGCGGAGACGCGCGGCACGATCGCCAAGGTGCTCTGCACGAACGGCCAGACGGTGGAGTTCGGGCAGACGCTGTTCCTCGTCAAGCCGTAAGAGGTAGCCATGGCCGACGTACGCCCTCTCAACTTCGCCACCGAAGCCGACGCGATCGCCGACATCGAGCGGCTGCGCAAGGGGTACATCAAGAGCGGGAACTGGTCGCTGGCGCAGATTGCGTATCACGTCGGTTTTCCGATCGCCCACTCGCCCACGCCGCCGCAATCGCACGAAGCGACTGCAGACCAGAAGCCGATGCAGGCCTTTCTCGAGAAGGTCGTCGCCAACGGCTGGCCGGCGAGTAAGCTCGATTCCTCCGCGGCAATGAGCCCGCCCGATGAGCCGAGCCAGGGGCTGATCGACGAGCTGATTCAGAACTTGAAGCGGCTGGCAGCGTACAACGCCGAGTACATCGACGCCGGTCCGTTCGGGCCGGTGCTGACGAGCAAGTATCGGCGGTTTCAGTTGATTCACATCGCGCACCACCTGGCGTTCCTCAAGCCGAATGAAGGTCGTCGCACGGGACTCAAGTACGCCAGCGAAGCCGACGTGATCGCCGACGTGAAGAATCTCCAGCGTGGGTACAAGCAATCGGGAAACTGGAACTTACAACAAGTCTGCTGGCACCTCGCCAAAGCGACCGAATGGGGCATGCGGCCCGGGCCGTTCCCGGAAAATACGCCCGAGCAAAACGCCTTCCGCCCGATGATGGAAAAGATCCTGGCGACCAGCGTGCTGCCGACGGGCCTGCAGGCGCCGGAGCAGTTTCTCCCCCCCGCCGACTGCGGCGACGCGGAGATCGACCATCTCGCCGCGGCACTGGAGAAGGCCAAGAACCATCCCGGCCCGTTCGCTCCGCATCGGCTGTTCGGCAAGCTGACGCCTGATGAAGCACGTACGCTGCGACTGGCGCACTGTGCCCATCATCTGTCTCATTTGATTCCTACGAATAAAGAAAGTTGATTGAATGTTTTCGAAGATTCTGATCGCCAATCGCGGTGAAATTGCCCTGCGGATCATCCGAGCCTGCCGCGAGCTGGGCATTCAAACCGCCATCGTGTACTCGACGGCCGACAAGGACGCTGCGTACCTCAAGCTGGCCGACCAGGCGATCTGCATCGGCGACGGTCCGCCCGCGGAGTCGTACCTGAACATCCCGCGCATCATCAGCGCCGCTGAAATCGCCGACGTGCAGGCCATCCACCCCGGCTACGGCTTTTTGAGCGAGAAGCACCACTTCGCGGAAATCTGCCGCAGTTGCAAGATCGAATTCATCGGCCCGCCGGTTGAGGCGATGCTGTCGCTCGGCGACAAGGTGCAGTGCAAGAACATCGCGAAAAAAGCGAAGGTGCCGACGGTTCCCGGATCAGACGGCGCAGTGGATGACGAAAAGGAAGCCCTCAAGATCGCCACGAAGATCGGCTACCCCGTCATCATCAAGGCCGCCGCCGGTGGTGGCGGACGCGGCATGCGCGTGGCGCACAACGACGTCTCGCTCCGGGCCGGCCTCAAGCAGGCGCAGGCGGAAGCGGAAAACGCGTTCAAGGACAGCACCGTCTACATCGAAAAATACGTCGAGTACGGCCGGCACGTTGAAGTGCAGGTCATCGCCGACATGCACGGTAACGCCTGCCACCTATGGGAGCGCGACTGCACCATGCAGCGCCGCCACCAGAAGCTGGTGGAAGAGTCCCCGTCGCCGGTGCTGCCGCAGAAGATCCGCGAAGAGCTCTGCGCCTCGGCCGTTCGGCTGATCAAGGCCGCCAAGTACTACAACGCCGGCACCGTCGAGTTCCTTGTCGACAAGAAGCTCAACTACTACATCCTTGAAGTGAACGCCCGCATCCAGGTGGAGCACCCGGTGACCGAAATGGTGACCGGCATCGACCTGATCAAGGAACAAATCCGCGTCGCCAGCGGCGAAAAGCTCAGCTTCACCCAGAAGGACGTCGTACAACGCGGCCACGCCATCGAGTGCCGCATCAACGCCGAAGACCCGGCCCGAAACTTCACGCCCTCACCAGGCCTGATCGAAGAATACCGCGCCCCCGGCGGTCCCGGCGTGCGGATGGATTCACATGCGTACGCGGGCTACCGCATCCCGCCCAACTACGACAGCATGATTGGTAAGCTGATCGTGCACCGTAACACGCGCGAAGAAGCCATCGCCGCCATGAAGCGGGCGCTTGGCGAATTCCACATCGCGCCGATCAAAACGACGATCCCGCTGCACCTGCAGATCATGGATAACAAGAATTTCCAGTCCGGCGATGTCGACACGGGATTCGTCGAACGCGTGCTGCTCGGCAAGTAGACGACGCGACGGAGTGGCCTTCACATGCGGATGCTGCTCTGGGTGTGGCTATGCGTCAGCTTCATCGGCGCCTCAGCATCGGCCGGCCTCTGGGTGCGCAGCTACTTTCTCCAGGACTTTCTGATCTATCACTGGCCCATCGGCGACGTAGCTGCGCCATGGGATCGCGGCGAAATTCTTCGAAGCGTAAATCGACAGATGGGAGGCTATTCCTGTCGCGGGCAGTTGGAAGTCTGCACAGGCTTTGAAACACAGGGCAGGACGTTGGGCTGGGAGCACATGAGCCAGGCGCCGTGGAGCGAGGAGTTCAAACGGCCTATGTCGTGGCCGGACCGGCTTGGGTTTCGTTACGGATCGAGCCTGCGAGGCACGGTGATCGCGTGTTACCTGATCCGCGTCCCACTCTGGTTTGTGTGCGGCGCATTTCTCGCGCTTGGGGCGTATCCGTTTCACACCCAGTTGCTGGTCCCGCTTAAACGGCGATCTCGCCGACGCCGCGCACGATGCGTGCGTTGCGGGTACGACCTGCGGGCCACGCCCGGTCGCTGCCCCGAATGCGGCGTACCCGCCACCTGATCATCGCGCCCTGCCGAGTCAGCTCAACTCTTGCCGACCAGACTCGGATCGAGCCCCAGCGTGCCCACCGCGTCTACCACGTACCGCTCGTGCGTGGCGCGATCGAGCGCCTCGTTGATAAACGCCTTGCGGCTCGCCAGATCAAGCCCGAGCGCTTCCCGGTATGTGGGCATTACCAGACACTGCTCAATGTACGCCAAATGCCGCCGCCACAAGGCGATGTCGGCCGACTGCTTGGTTCGCAGGCGTTCGTGGTACCAGTCGCTCTTGAGCAGGTAGTCGACCGTGAACATCGAGCGGATGGTCGGATCGTGCGTGTCTTTTCCGTTGTGCGATCCGGTGGCCATGATGTTCAGCAGCGCCATCAGCGGCGGGCAGGCGTCTTTGATGCTGCCGTCGTCGAGGTACCCTTGGGCAACGCGCTGCTGCGCTTCGGTGATATTTTTAACGCCGTCGATGAACTGTTCCTTGTCCTGCAGTTCCGGGCGGAGGATGGTTTCTTCAAACACTTTGCTCGGATTGTCGAACAGACGCCCGAAGAACGCCCGCACGAACTCGGCGGTAATCCGATAGCCCAGCCGGCTGGCGAGGATCGTTTCACTGCCGTGCTTGAAGTCCTTCAGTGGCTCGAGGTATCCGTTGGCGATCATCGACTGCGGGTCTCGCTCTTCGGGCGAAAGTCGGCACCATAGCTCCGGCACCATCAGGCTGATGTCGTGATCGACGCGGAAGTTCGGCCCGACATACCCGGCCGACGTGCTGAATCCGCCGAGGCCGGTGAGGATGTAGCTAACCAGCGCGTTGTTCAAATCGACAATCGGCCGCAGGGCGTTAAACGGACCCTTGGTGAGCGCACCTTCGCTCCCGGCCCCGGTGGTGCTCGGGCTCTTGCCGGTCAGGCTGCAGACGAAATCCATGAACAGCTCGGGCAGTTCCTGGTAATGAATCGGGTTGTAGACAGCTAGCGCCCGAATGCCCACATCCGGCTCGCCGGGGTTGTTGCGCCGGCCGATGAGCACCGAATCCACCGGCATCAGCAGTGGCTTGTTGAGCGGCACCGCGCGGTTAAACCTCGCCCCTTGCTCGGCGACGTAACGATTGAACGGCGTCACCAGATCCGGACGATTCTGCAGGTACCGCGGGTTTTTGCTCGGCTTGCCATCGACATTACGCGGCTCCGACGAGGAGACGACATACCCTTCGCCGGACTGCGCCACGTCCTTCAGTAGTTTCTGCATGGGCGCGGTGAACTTATCGAACTGCGTCACCCGCGCGACCATTTCCTGTACCCGCGAAGCCGCAAGCGGCTCGAAGTTGGAGATGAAATTGTCGTGCCGGGCCATGTCGGTCTCGGTCTGCTTATCAAGCCCGCGGTGTACCGCGTCGTCCGGTCGCTGGAAGAGCCGGTACTCGCAGTTGATGACAAACTTACTGCTCTTGCCGCGCTGGGCCGGGCTCAGGTGCGACAGTTTCTCCCGCGGCACGACGACCGATGCGGAAATGTCGTCCTCCTGCTGAATCTTCGCTGCTGCGGCGAAATCCTGTCGGAGCTTGTAGGTGCGCCACGCACCGCTCTTGCCGAGGCCTACGCGAAGGTACGTGCCGACGAGCTGTCGCTCGCCGTACTTCAGCTCGTGGCCGGGGAAGCCGTTGACGATGTCGACGCCGAAATGTTCGCGCCAGTTCTCGCCCCACTCTGGCTTATAGAACCGCTTGATGATGAAGACCATCGGATAGATGTAGTTCGGCAGGCTGGCAAGCCAGGCGTTGTACTCGTCGGTGTAGTCGGTCGACGGGGTGAGCAGCTTGATCACGCTGCCGAGCGACCGCTGCGGGCTCAGCACCGGCCGGCTGCGGCCCGGCGTGCCCTTGGCCTTGGCAATGTCGGCGGTCTTCCATCGGTTGTAATAGTCCTTCTTGAAGATCTCGTCGACGGTTGCGAGGTCTTTCTCGATATCCGAGACGAAGATCGGCCCGTACAGCATGTAGTCGGAGATCGGTTTGCTGATCTCGCTCTTGCCGCCGCCGCTGACGGTGCAGGGCTTGTGGCAGAACGTTCCTTCCCCGACCGTGCCGATGATCCGCCAGCTCGGCGCGCCTGGGTGCTTCTCCATGTGAATCTTGAAGCCCGACGGCGTCATGTAGATTTTACCCGGCATGAGCGGGATCGATCGGGCCACCCCGTCATATTTCCAATTCACAGTTTGCGTGACGACGCTCGCGGTGGACTCCTGCGGGATGTAAACCAGATCCGGCCACGTCTTGTCGATGCCGTACCCTTCCGGCTGTACGTCCATGATCGATTTGTAGTCCTTTGCCACGTCAGCAAACAGCCGGCCGTTGCCGCGTCGGCTGTCGGACACGAACAGGTCGCCGAACGCATAACTGGTAAAGGCCAGCGCCCCGCCGGCGTGTTCTTCCTCTACGTTCCCGAATAGATTAGCCGCGTAGCTGATCTGGGTCTTTACTTCCTTCTTACAGTAGCCGTAGTAATTGTCGGCGATGAGGGTAACGATCACGCCGGCCTTGGTGCGGCAGGTCAGCTTGAACGGAACGCCGTCGTTGTATTTTTCCTTTTCGTCGCGATAGCACATCTTGTCGCGGCGTTGGCGTTCGGTGGCGAAATCGTAATGAGGCAGGCCGACCTGCTTTTTTGTGAGCTCGACAAGTTGCGGCGCGAGAATCACGCATCCGGTGACACCGATCCAGTGTTCGACGTCGAGCCCCGCATCGTTCTGCGGCAGGTACGGGTCGCCTGCGTTGCCGAAAATGCTTTCCACGAAGTCGAGATTGCTGACGAGTGTTCCCGGTGCGAAGAATCGCACTTCCATCGTCTTTTGCGAGCAAACGCCCGGCACTTCCGGGCACACGATCGGCCGCAGGAGCAACGACACGAACGAACTGGCCGGCTCGCCCTGGGTGGACGTGAACGGCAGCGTCATCAGCTCCTTCGGCGGGTGCATCGCGTGATAGAACAGCTCGGCGAACGTGCGCTGCGGGACAGCCCGCTTGTCACCCGGAACGGGCAGGCCGCCCTCAGTGACATGGAACGTGCCTTCCGTCGTGCGGCGGTCGCTTTTGGGATTGTGAAGTACGCCGTTGCGCACGCGGTAACTGGTGAGCAATGGACTGGTGAACGAGTCCCCGTTCATCGGCAGCGAGAGTTCGCGGGCCAAGCCGTGTTCGTCGAGCACGATCGTCTGGTCGGGCAGGCGCATCCGCCACGGGAGTTTCAGTTCGGCAAAGTGGGTGGCGAGGAAGGCTTCGATGCGCCGGTCGGCTGGGCAGTGGTGCTCGGCCAGGAGGCGGGTCTTCTCGCGGTAGCTGGCGAGCAGCCCGTCGGCCAGTTCAGAGAACTCGCCGTCTGCGATGCCGTCGACTTCAAAGCCCTGGCTTCGGAGCTGGAGGTTGACCTTGCGCAATCGCCGACGGCGATCCTCGGCAGGGGTAGTCTTGCCGTCGCCGGGCCAACTGAGGGTACGTCGCATGTCCATAGTTGCTTCAAACGCGGTTGAAGGAACATGCTAGAGATGCGCACGAGGGATGCAAGCTTGGATTTTTGTACGGTGGGCGCCGCCCACCAGAACGTGAATGGTGGGCAGTGCCCACCCTACATTTACACTGCTGTCGCCTGGTGGAATTCCTTCCGCCGGTCGGCCATCTGGGCCTTCAAGCGAGCGAGGATGCTGCTGTGCATCTGGCTCACGCGGCTTTCGCTCAAATCGAGCGTAGCGCCAATTTCTTTCATCGTCATCTCTTCAAAGTAGTAGAGAATGATAATCAACCGCTCGGCGCGGCTCAGGCCCTTGGTGATCAATTCCTTCAGATCCTTCCGCTGGATCTCGCGGACCGGATCAGCGCCGCGCTTGTCTTCCAGCACGTCGATCTCGCGGACGTCTTTGTTGCTGTCGGTTTCAAACCACTTGCGCGAAAGCGACACCACACCGACGGCCGACGCGTCCTTGGCCATCTTTTCGAATTCCGCCATCGGCACGCGAAGGCGTTTGGCAATTTCATCGTTGGTGGGCTGGCGGCCGAGTTCGACTTCGAGCTGCTTGCTGGCGCCGTCGAGCTTGTGAGCACGGCTGCGCACGAGGCGCGGCACCCAGTCCATGGAGCGGAGTTCGTCGAGGATGGCGCCGCGGATACGCGGGGCGCAGTAGGTTTCAAACTTCACGCCGCGTTCCATGTCGAAGGCGGCGATCGCGTCCATCAGGCCGAAGATGCCTGCGGACATTAAGTCGTCGAGTTCCACTTCATCAGGCAGTTTGACGTGAATTCGTTCGGCGTTGTAGCGAACCAGGTGAAGGTAATTCACCATGAGCAGGTTACGTAGCTCTTCGGTTCCGTTTTTCTTGTAATCGATCCAGACGTCTTTGATGTCACGCTTTGCTGCGGCCTTGGCCATATGGTCTCCCGGTCCTTGGGACGATCGTTGCTTCCGTGCTTGCTCAGCGTTTGATTTGCGGAGCGGCGTACTCAAGGTACTTGATGTGTCGCTTCGACTCAACGCTGAATTTTCCGATTTCTCGACTCGACGTGAAATTCCCGCTCGCACCCATGGGGCCCGTGCAGCAAAGACGCCACTTCACGTTATCGGTTCTTGGCCTCCGTTTTCGCCTGCAAATCTTTGGAGATTTTTTCGGGCGTATTCACGTTCTCGGTCAGCATTTTCTGGGCCATCGATCCAACGATGAGCCCGATGACAAACGTACCCAGCATGGCCACCAGCGCCCGTGAGACGGTAGTGGTGAACGGGTTATCGGCCTGCAGCCCGCCGACGAGGAGGCACATGGCAAATGCCAGGATCGACAGGATGGCGGCGACGCGTTGGGGCATGGCTTATTTCCTGAACCAGCGGCTCATGCGGTTAAAGAATCCGCCATGGGCCTGCGAGATCGCGACGCCCTGCTCGAGCCGCATCGCCAGTTGTGCGATGCAGAGGCTGGCCGGGCATTTTGGCGCTCCGACGACGAACGGTGCCCGCCGGCGGACGGCGTTGCTGACCTGTTCGTCGAACGATACGTAACCTGCGTCATACAACGTGACCCCGAGGAACTGCTTGGCCACCTTGGCGATCCGTTCGTACACGACGTGCGCTTCAGTCGGGTTCCTCGCCTGGTTTACGAGCAAGCTCACCCGGCGGTTCACGTCCTCACGGCTGATGACTTTCACCACCGCGTAGGCATCGGTGATCGCCGTCGGCTCGGGCGTGGTCACGACCAGCACGTGGTCGGCCGCCCGGGTGAAGCTCAGCACGTTGGGGCTAATGCCTGCACCGGTATCGATGAGGATGATGTCGGTCTGCTCTTCCAGCTCGGCCAGCGAGGTGATGAGCCGCTGGCGGTCGCCATCGGTGAGGTCCGCCATGCGTGCCAGGCCTGATGCCCCGCCGATGAGCCGGAACCCGCCCGGCCCTTTCACCATCACGTCGCTCAGTTCCTTCTTGCGGGCGATGACGTGTGACAGGTTGGCCGGCAGCTCGATGTTGCACAGCACGTCGGCGTTGGCGAGGCCCAGGTCGGCGTCGAGCAGCACGACATCTTTGCCGGCCATCGAGAGCTTGATCGCGAGATTCACCGCGATATTGCTCTTGCCGACACCGCCCTTTCCGCTGGTAACGGCGATGACGCTGGCCCGGTGCCGGCGGCTCATCATCGAACGCAGTTGCGATGCTTGGTCGATCATTGCAGTCATAAACGTCTCTCTCTTGTAGGGTGGGCATGGCCCACCAATCCCGGTGGGCCATGCCCACCCTACAGATTTACAACAACTGACTTCCCAGGATGAGCTGCGCCAGCTTCTTCCCGCGGCCTACTTCGATATCGTTGGGCACGTCCTGCCCCGTGGTGATGTAGCTCAGGCTCTTGTTTACCTTGCGGATCACGTTCAGCACCACGCCCACGTGCGCGGCTTCATCGAGCTTGGTGAAGATGATTTTGTCGACGCGCACGTCGTTGAACCGGTCGATCGCGAGCTGAATGCACGCCGGCGATGCGGTGGTCGACAGCACCAAATGCACTTCATCCGGCGAGGCGGCATCGAGAAAGCCTTTGAGCTCATTGAGCTTCATCGTGTCTTTCGGGCTTCGGCCAGCAGTATCAATCAGGATGTACTCACAATCGCTCATGGCGGCGATCGCGTCTTTGAGATCGTCTGTGGTGTTCACCACCCGCAGCGGCGAGCCGATGATGTCTGCGTATTTCTTCAACTGATCGACCGCGGCAATCCGGTAGGTGTCGAGCGTGATCAGTCCGACGCGGTGTTTCTCACGGAGCTTCAGGTTGGCGGCCAGCTTGGCGATGGTGGTCGTTTTGCCTACGCCCGTCGGGCCGATGAGGGCGACCACGTGCGGGCCGGTCGTCTTGGTGCGATTGATCGCGCCGGCGGTCGGGATCATCTTCTCAAGCTGCTCGGCGAGCTTCTCACGTACGAAGGCCGGCTGCGACAAGTGCTCCGGACGGAGATTCTTCTGCAGTGTCATCACCATCTCCGACGCTAACTCGTCGGCCACCTGGCTGGTAATCAGTTGCTGATAATATTCGAATAAATCCTGCGGAACCTGCGGGGCTTTCTGGTGATTGGCCTGGCGGACCAGGTCCGTCACCATGCTCTTCAGGCAATTCATTTCGTTCGCAATGCCGAGCATGATCGCGCTGCCAGCTGCGGGCGTTTCGAGTAGGGTTTTGCTGTTCTCGACCGGCGTGCGAAGCGCGTTCTGAACCGGCTTGGCGATGCTGGTTCGCGAGTAGTTGGACGACTGCGATGGTTGTGCGGGCGGCGGCAACTCTCGCTTCACCGGGCGCTTCTGTACGTTCACGCCCTTGCCGGCGGTGATCTCCACCATCTCCTTGCGGCGAAGCCCCATCCACTGACGCGTGGTGAAACTGCGCGTGTGAAGGATAACGGCGTCCGACCCCATCACCGTTTTGACCTGCTGAAGCGCCATGGCCATCGTGGGCGCTTTAAACGTTTGAAGATTCATACTGCACGACCGGCGCTACGCCGGCCCCTTTTTTACTAACCGTTCATCCCAATCAAGGCCACGGCTTCCACCGTGACCTCCGGTGCCACTTCGTTAAACGCCAGCACCGCGACGTGCGGCATGGACGTTTCGATCATCTTTCGCAGGCTCGAGCGAATCTGCGGGCTGCAAAGCACCACCGCGTTTCGGCCGGTCTGCGTGAGTTCTGTTGCCTTGTCCGAAATCTGTTTCACGATCGACTGCGCCGTCTGCGGCGGCATGGTGTTGGTGATGCCGCGCTCGCTGCGGTCGAGGTGCCCGTTGATCACGTCTTCCAGCGCCGGATCGAGCGTCAGCACCCACAGTCGATCGCGGTCGTCAACATACTGTTTGCAGATCGTTCGCGCCATAGCATTTCGCACATATTCGGTGAGCACATCGAGATCTTTCGTGCGGCCGGCGTAGTCGCCGAGCGTTTCGAGGATCGTCTCCAGGTCGCGAACCGGCACGCGCTCCTTGAGCAGGTTCTGCATGACCTTCTGCAGCTCGCCGGGTTTGACCTGCGTCGGGATGACTTCTTCGACGAGGGCCGGCAAACGCTGCTTGAGATTTTCGAGCAGGTTCTTGATCTCTTGCCGCGTGAGCAGTTCGTGGGCGTGGCCCTTGATGCACTCGGTGAGGTGCGTGGCGAGCACGGCCGTCGCTTCCACCACTGTGTAGTTGAGCAGCTCGGCGTTGCCGCGCTCGGACTCGGTGATCCAGTATGCGGGCAATCCAAATGCAGGCTCGGTGGTGAGCGTGCCGCCGGCAATGGGGCCACTGGTGGCGCCGTTGTCCATGGCGAGGAATTGCTCGGGATACGTGACGCCTTTCGCGACGATCTGGCCCTTGATCTTGATGTTGTAGTCGTTGGCCCCGAGCTGCATGTTGTCGCGGATACGCACCGGCGGAACGATGATGCCCAGATCCATCGCGATCTGCCGGCGGATCATGCTGATGCGATCCAGCAAATCGCCACCCTTGGCGGCATCCACCAGCCGAACGAGGCCATAGCCGACTTCCAACTCCATCGTGTCCAGATCGAGCAGCTTCTCGACCTTTTCCGGCTCTTTGACGGCGGCCTTCTCGCGTTCGTTGGATTTTTCCTTGGCGACTTTGGCGTTCTCGCCGCGCGTGAGGGTGATCGCCAATCCCGCACAGCACCCGCCGATGACCATGAGCGGAATTTTCGGAAGGCCGGTGAAGCCCATGAGCGCGAGGAAGCAGGCGGCGACGATGAGAGCCTTGGGCTTGGAGAAAAGCTGGGCCACTACTTCGCTGCCGAGGTCGGACTTGCTGCTGGTTCGCGTTACGATCAGGCCGGCGGCAAGCGACACGATGAACGCGGGGATCTGGCTGACCAGGCCGTCACCGATGGTCAGCTTGGTGTACAGCTTCATCACTTCAAGTGGCGCCCAGCCGTGTTCGAACATGCCGACGTAGAAACCGCCCAAGATGTTGATGAAAGTGATGACGATGCCCGCGATGGCATCGCCGCGGACGAATTTGCTGGCACCGTCCATCGCACCGTAGAAGTCTGCTTCCTGCGAAACCGCCTCACGACGGCGGCGGGCTTCGGCTTCGTTGATGTTGCCGGCGTTCAGGTCGGCGTCGATCGCCATCTGCTTGCCGGGCATGGCGTCCAACGTAAAGCGGGCCGCCACTTCAGAGATTCGGCCGCCGCCCTTGGTGATCACGACGAACTGGATGATGAAGATGATGACGAAGATGATGATGCCGACCGCCAGCGAGCCGCCGGTAACGAAATCGGCGAAGGTGCGCACCACGTCGCCCGCCC
>Ga0070665_100001195_pt1 | contig 31670 bp, 23 predicted proteins | sample KBSS13metaG_FD_65862 | JGI IMG/M metagenome (GOLD analysis project Ga0070665, IMG submission 65862) | Switchgrass rhizosphere microbial communities from Kellogg Biological Station, Michigan, USA - KBS S1-3 metaG | ecosystem: Host-associated > Plants > Roots > Rhizosphere > Soil ... | reverse complement strand
AAAGACGGCGAGGCGCGCATGATCGCGACTTTGCGCGACGTCACCGAGCAGAAGGCGGTCGCCGCGGCCCTCGCTAAAAGCCGGCAGCAGCAGGCCATCCTCGAGGAGCGTCAGCGTGGCGCTGAAGAGTTGCGGCAAGCCAACGAGACGCTTTCGGCGATTATCGAATCAGCGCCGGTGGCCATCTGGGCGATCGGCCCGGACGAGCGGATCACGATGTGGAATCCAGCCGTCGCTGAGATTTATGGACTTCCCGCGGACGAAGCAATCGGCCGGTCATGGCGGGCACACCTTGTGCGGCCGTCGCCACCCAACACCTTAAGCGGCGACGATCTGCTCCGGATTGCCCGGGAAAAAGGCGGGTTTCGCGATATCGAGATTCGTCGGTACGGCCCCAACAACACCATTCTCGAACTCCGCATCTCAGCCGCTCTTCTGCATGGAGGCTCCTCGGTCGCCGGGGTGCTCTTTATCGCCCACGATATCGGGCGGACGAAGGAGCTGGAGAGCAAGCTGCTGCAGGCCCAGAAGATGGAGGCCATCGGGCAGCTGACCGGGGGTATCGCTCACGATTTCAATAATCTGCTGGCGGTGATCTATGGAAATCTGGAAACGCTGAAAGACGACAGCGACCTCAAACCGGAAGCCCGACTGCAGGTCGATGGAGGTTTGAAGGCGGCGCGGCATGGCGCAAGCCTGACCAGACGACTGCTTGCTTTCTCTCGCCAGCAAAAGCTGGCGCCTGCCGATGTCGATGTCGGGGCGCTCGTGGCCAGCACGACCGAGATGCTTCGGCGCATGGTGGACGAATCGGTCGCCATCATACCGAAGATCGCGGCCGGACTGTGGAAATCGCGCATCGATCCGGAACAGCTGACGAATGCGCTGGTCAATCTCGTCGTCAATGCCCGTGACGCGATGCCGGATGGCGGTACGTTGACGGTCACGGTGGAAAATACCTCGCTCGACGAAGATTGGTGCCGCGGCCGCGAGGACCTGACACCTGGCGCGTATGTCAGCCTGTCGATTTCCGACACCGGCGATGGGATGACCAAAGAGGTGCTGGCGCGCGCCTTGGAACCCTTCTTTACGACCAAACCGCTTGGCCAGGGAACAGGCCTGGGTCTCAGCATGGTCTACGGCTTCATCCATCAATCGGGAGGCCACATGACGATCTATAGCGAGCCCGGCCACGGCACCACAGTCACACTCTATCTTCCCAGGCTCGAGACAGAATCGTCGACCGCGCCCGATCAGGAGACGAGCGACACTCCGGCGGCGACGGCTGCGGGGGAGGTGATTCTGCTGGTCGAAGACAACGAAATGGTGCGCGATCTTCAGGTCCAGTCGCTGCACAAGATCGGATATCAAACACTCGAAGCCGCGGACGGGCCGGCGTGCCTGGAGATCATCAGGTCACCCGCCCATGTGGATCTGATGCTGACCGATATCGTTCTCCCGAAAGGCATGAGCGGGCCGGCGCTTGTAGAGGCCGCACGCGCGATCCGGCCCGGCCTCAAGGTCGTCTTCATGTCCGGCTACGCGCCGGAAGACGTGCTGCGGCGCTACGATCTGACCGGCGCCCGCGCGCTGGCGAAGCCCTTCACCCGGTTGGAGCTGGCGCAGGCGATCTACGCCGAGTTGCACGACGGCGAGGACGCCGTAACAGACGAGCCGACGGCGCTATGAGGTGGCCGATGGCGCCTGATAGGCCCGCGGCAAATACAGGGTGACGCAGGTTCCCACGCCCTGCTTGCTGGTAATTTTCACGCCACCGCCGAGCTGGCGGACCAAACCATAGACCATGCTGAGCCCAAGGCCGGTGCCTTTGTCGGCCGGCTTTGTGCTGAAGAACGGATCGACTGCGCGGGCCAGCACCTCCGGCGTCATGCCTTCGCCGGGATCGGTGACGACGATCGCCACATATTGACCCGGCGTCAGGTCACCCTGGGACTGCGTGATCGTCTCATTGCGGGTTTCGAGCGTCACCTCACCACCCTCGGGCATGGCATCCCGCGCATTGACCGCCAGATTGATGATGGCGAGTTCGATTTCGTTGCGGTCGACGACCGCCGGCCACAAGTCGGGGGCGAGACGCATTTCGATCCACACGCTGGCCGGCAGGGTGTGCCCCAGCATGATTGCCGTTTCCTCGACCAAGCCGTTGATATCGGTGGGCTGAGGCGTCATCGGCTGCTGACGGGAGAAAGCGAGCAGTCGGCCGGTCAGCGCCCTGCCGCGCTTCACCGTTTGGACGCAACTGTTCATCAGCCCCGTCCCCTCCTCGGAAGAGACATGGTCTTCAAGCAGCTCGAGGCTGCCCAGCATAGCCCCCAGCAGGTTGTTGAAGTCGTGGGCCACGCCGCCAGCGAGTTGCCCGAGCGCCTCCATTTTCTGGGATTGGCGCAACGTCGCCTCGAGGCGCAGGCGCTCGGTGACATCACGGGCGCTGCCAAGGACGCCGATAACCTCCCCAGCCTTATTGCGCAGCGGCAGATAGATCCGGTCATAGGTCACCGGACCGGATCCCATGTCGTAGGTTGGCTGATAATGATAGGGCTTGCCGGATTCGAAAGCCTGGCGCAGCCCGGCGCCGACCGAGCCGCCCACCACAGGCCCGAGCGCCTCTTCGGGCGTTTTCCCGGCAGCCTGCTCGGCCGTTATGCCCGCATGGAGAAGACCGGCGGGGTTGATGGCCTCAAAGACAAGCCGGCCCTTCGCGTCCGGACGCACATAGAAAAGGCAATCGGTGGAATTGTCGAAATAGGTGCGGAAACGCGCCTCGCTCTCGAGCAGCGCCATTTCCGCGCGTCGCTGGGCAGTGATGTCGACGATCACTTCGACCACGCCCCAAGGTCGTCCATCGCCATCCCGGCGCAGCACCTTGTTGACCGCGACGATCAGTTGGCTCCCATCGCGCCGCCGGTGCCGAAGTTCTCCGGTCCAGTGGCCGTTGCGTTCGAGCGTCGCCTTGAGGTCGGCCAACGACACAGGGTAAACGGCCTGCAGCAGGCTGTGGGAAACCTGGCCTACCGCCTGGTGCGCGGCCCAGCCGTACAGCCGCTCGCAGCCGGCCGACCACATGCGGATGGTTCCGTCCATGTCGCACGCCATGAACGCCCCAAGGTCGAGCAGCGCAGCCATCTCGTCCGACTCTTCGCTGGAACCGGGAGGCGGTGAAAACGATCGGCTCGCGAACGGCAAGTGGGTACTATCGCATGTAGCCACGCCTTACTCCTCCGGCGCTTTCGTCAATGGTATCGAGATCGAGCAGCGAACGCCATCCGGATCGAAGCGGTAGTGGGTTTTGGCGTCGAGTTCGTAGGGAAGCGCTTCCTCGATGATTTCGCGCCCGAAACCGGACTCCTGATTGCCCGAACCAGATGGGATGACGATCCCGGACTCACGCCATTCGAAAGCGAGGCTGCGCTCGCCGTCGACATCGTCGATCGCCCAATCTATTGCGAGACGCCCTGAGGGCTGCCCGAGCGCACCGTGATTGACCGCATTGTGCGTCAGTTCATGGAGCGCAAGCGCGAGCGCCCGCGCCGGCGCGGCGCCCATGCGGACCGCCGGTCCGTCGACCTGTATCCGGCTCGGATCCACAGCGATGTGGGAGTCGAGTTCAAGCTCCACCAGCTGCCGCAGGTCGAGCGTCCCTTCGCTGTTGCGGGTCAGCAGCCCCTGCATCCGGGACAATGCCGACAGGCGGCTGAGGAACTTGGTTGCAAACTCCTGAAGCGACTTGCTCCGGCGGATCGTCTTTTGACTGATCGCATGGACCACTGCGAGCAAGTTTCGCGTCCGGTGCTGCAATTCGGCGAGAAGAATCCGTTGCTGGCGCTGCAGTTGCTTAAGGTCCTCGATATCCGTCGCGGTGCCGATCCATTCGACGATCTGGTCGTTCGAGTCACACACCCGTGTCAGCCGAATCCGGTGCCAGAGAAAGACGCCATCCGATGCACGCTTGATCCGCAGATCGAAATCGATCACCCCGTTCCGCATCGACGATCGCCAGGCTTTCGTCGTCGCCGTCAGATCGGCCGGATGGATCATCTGACGCCAGCCGTAATCGAGGCTCTCCTGCAGGCTTTGGCCGGTAAAGTCACACCATTGCGGGTTCGCCCAGGTCCACTGCCCGTCGTCGCTGGAGCGCCACATCAGATGCGGCGCGCCATCGACGATCGCGCGCAGGCGTTTCCTCTCCTGCTCCCGGCGGCTGGTGACATCGCGCTGAATCGCGACCCAATGGGTAATGTCGCCGTTGGAATCCGCCACAGGTGAGATATTTACCTCGGCATCGAACGCCCTGCCGTCCTTCGTGTAGTTCACGAGTTCGACACGCATTGGCGTGCGCGTCTTCAACGCCGTGCGCAGCCTATCCAGCGCATGGCGGCTCGTCCTGGGGCCATACAGGATGCACGCGGTCTTACCGTAAATATCCGCAGCGGAATAACCCGTCATCGCGGTGAAGGCCGGGTTGACATAGCGCACGCGCGGACCGTCGGGAGCGTCGAGCGATTCCGCTTCCGTGATCAGGATCGCGTCGCTGGCATGTGCGACAACGGACTGCAAAAGGGCGGCATTCGAGGCGGCTTCCCGCTCCGCGGCCCGGTGGACCGTCAGGTCGATCATCACGCCCAGAATGCCGGTCTGCGCGCCCTGCTCGTCGCGACCGATCGAGTAGGACAGCATGACCTCGACAACCTTGCCGCTGCTGCTCACGAACTGGCTTTCGAGCTCGCATACGTCGCCGATCGCATCCCGGAGGATGCCGAGATGCTGCTTGCGAGCAGCCTCGGTCATGAAACTGGTCAGAGGCTTCCCCCGCACAGCTTCAAGATCCAGGCCGAGCATATCGAGCCAATGCCGATTGGCGTGACGGATCAGGCCACCGACCTCGGTTTCAAACATCGCGGTCGGCAGCCGATCGAAAGGCCAGAGAGAACCGGGAACTTCGTCCACCCTACTTCCCCCGGATAGAGAAACCGAACTCAGTCCCAGCGACCGAATCCAACTCGGCGCCGCCCCACCGCTATGAGGTGAGGCGGCGCAAACGGCGCCGGTTGTCAATTATTGATTCGTGCAGACAGCAGTTGGGCGAGCGCGCGCGTGTTGATCGGCTTCTCGCACAGGTCCTGCTGCGCAAACGCGCGCGGAAGGGATGCCTGGGAATAGCCTGTCGTGAAGACAAACGGCACCCCCCGAGCGAGCAAAGCCTGGGCAACGGGAAAGACTTTTTCCGATCCAAGATGGATATCGAGCACCGCGGCATCGAGCTTTTCGGCGCTCTCTATCAGAGCCATGGCACTGGCGACCGAGTTGGCGGGCCCTATGATCGAGGCGCCAAGTTTTTCCAGCGACTTGGTGAGGTTGCTGGCAATCGTGAAATCGTCCTCCACCACGAGAATATGGCGCGTATCGAGAGATTGGACCTGCGCGTCAACCATGTTTTACCTTTTCCTGAAATGCTGTCGTTTCACCGGTAGACCCGGCATCGTCTCGCAATTGTGAGGGGTTGTTCATGCCCCAAATTGCGGCTTGTGTCCTGTTTTGTACATTCAGCTTTCGCAAAATCGACTTCAAATGAACCTTGACGGTCGCCTCCGCCATGTCGAGGTTGCGGGCGATCGTCTTATTGGGCAGGCCATCCACTAGGCATTGAAGTATCTGGCTTTCTCGACGTGAAAGCGGGATGGATTCCGAGGCGCGGGCGGGCTGGCGACCCAAGGACGATGACATCCTGGCCGGATCCGGCTCCAGCATCGAACGGACGGCAGGGAAAATATGCTCACCCAGAAGCACCAGCTCGAGCGAAAAGCGCAGGGCATCCGCCGACATATCTTTCGGCAGAAAGCCGCTGGCGCCGCCGTCGAGCGCCCTGTCGAGCCACGGAACACCGAACTGGGTGGTCAGGACGACGACTCGCACGTCAGGATATTCCTGCCGGATTTGAGCCATCGCTTCGAATTCGAGCTCGCTGTCGATCGAGGGATCGGCAAGCACCAAATCCGCTTTGACGTCACCATTCCGCATGGCGTCAAGCACCTCTGGCAAAGAGCGCATTTCTCCCGCGATCTCTATTTTACCGCTCGCCAATATCCGCGCGATGCCTTCTCGCACCAATTGGTTCTGGTCAGAGATCAGTAACCTTACTTTGTCCATTTACCTCATCCGAATGCTCAACCGGCATCTACCCTCGTTAAGACCAATATTCACAGTCCCGCGCAATTGATAAAAAGGGGTAGTCCGAAAAGCCTTCCATCATCACGAAATGTCAGTTTCCAACACCTCGACAGATGGCAATTAGAGTCTGCGATTGCGAGATCACTAACGGGCGGTCGTTCATGGCCTCCATCGATCTTAAACGACTACGCCATCTTGGCCAGAAAAGTTTCGGCCGGTTTTGAGGCAGTTCCAAGAGGCGGCTCAGCAAGGGCGGACCGATCACCCCTCCTTAGGTCGGGATCGAAACACCCACTTGCCGGACAGTCACTGCAACCAATACCGAAATGTCAGCACCCGCCAATAGCTATAATACAACAAGTGCCATGTTCCAGGTATCATTTATGAATGTCAAACAATAAATATAAACTGTCTAAAATACGATCAACAGATTCTATTGTGGGTAATCACTTTGTGCCATTAGATCGACTTTTTATTGCCTTACCCTCAACCTAAAAAACAGCCATCAATCTCAATTACCTTCGTGACTGGGAATATGTGGGAAGCTATCGGATGACTCGACAAGTGAGGCACGCCGCCAAACAGCTTGGGCGGCATCTGTACGCTTGCCTTGTTGCAGGGCCAATTATGGCTGCGGCGGGCTCATGCGTTTTGGCCGCGCACGCTTCGGCCGCGGTGAACGTGACAACACACCATGGCGATTCGCAGCGCACCGGCTGGAATCCCCGAGAAACCGTTCTCAATCCGAAGACCGTGAGCAGCGCTTCCTTCGGCCGGGTGGGAAGCGTTGCCGTCGATGCGCAAATCGATGCGCAGCCTCTGTATGTCGCCGGCCAGACCATTTCCGGCAAAGGCACCCATAATGTCGTCTATGTCGCGACCGAGAATAACTCGATCTACGCGATCGACGGCGACACGGGAGCGGTGCTGTTGCAAAAGAATTTGGGTGCGCCTGTTCCCTTGTCGGCGCTACCCGGTGAATGCACGGACAACTCCCATATCGTCGGCGTCAATGCGACGCCGGTCATCGATGTCGCCGCCCAGACGCTCTATGTCGTCGCCTACACCTTCGAAAACGGCAGCCCGGTCTATCGGGTCCACGCTCTCGACCTCGGCTCGCTGACCGACAGAATTCCGCCGAGAGTGGTCACGGCCGTCGGCACGCTGAGCCCGACTCAGACAAGATATGTGTTCGACCCCTCGGTGGTGCGGGCACGCGCTGCGCTTCTCCTGTCCCATGGCAGGCTCTATGCCGCATTCGGCTCCTTCTGCGATCATAAAGCCAACATCGCCCGCGGCTGGGTGATTGGCTGGCAGGCCGCTTCGCTGACGCCGCTTTCGAACGCGGACCTGGTCCAGCGACAAGCGACAACCCAGAATAACTACTTCCTCAGCGGCATCTGGATGTCAGGCTTCGGCATCGCGGCCGACGGTCTGGGCCGGATTTATTTTACGACCGCAAACTCCGACCCCAGCGGGACGACCTTTCAGCCGCCGTACGGCCTCGCCGAGAGCGTCATTAAGATGAGGTTCGACCTGACGAGCGTTGTGTCGTATTTCACGCCCGCCAACTTCGCGGATCTCGAGGCCAGGGATCTGGATTTCGGCTCGGGCGGGGTGACGCTGCTCCCGCACCAGCCGGGGCACTATCCTCGCCTCGCGGTCGCGGCTGGCAAGGCGGGCATCATGTACCTGATGAACGCGGACAGTTTGGGCGGCCGTAGCACCGGGCAGACGGACAATGTTCTCGGCCAATACGAGATCGGCCATTGCAATTGCGGCGCATCCTATTTTCGCGGCGCGGATGGGGTCGGACGGGTTGTCAGCAGCGGCGGCTCCAACGTCATAACGTGGAGGCTGTTCACCGCCTGGGCAAGGCCACGGCTCTTCGTGGAGAGCAAGTCCAGGTTCATCAGCAATGGTGAGAACAAGGGCTTTTTCACGACGGTCTCCTCGAACGGGGTCAAGGCAAACTCCCAGATCATCTGGGCAGTCGGACGGCCTGTCGACCGGTCTCCGGGAACCGTCACTCTCTATGCCTTCGATCCATCCAACATCGACCGCTCGAGGCGGATGGTGCGGCTCTTTGCCGGCGCCGCTGGAACCTGGCCGACAGGCGGCCTTGCGAACGTGGTGCCCGTGGTCGCGAACGGCCGGGTCTTCGTCGGAAGCTATAAGCAGCTCACCATCTTCGGCTTGAAAAAAGGCGCTCCGGCGCGGGTCGCCACGGAGGCGGATCGAAACGCGACGCCGGGCATCGATAGCGAACCGGCTTTGCCCGGGCATTCGATTTATGGCGTTCTTGTCGAAAAGACGGACAGCGCGCTGAAGCTGCGCACACGGAGCGGCGACGTGATCACGGTTGACCCGCGGGAGGCGACGAGAACCTTTAATAGCGTGGTCCTGGTCCTGGGCGACGCGCTGTTGGTGCGAGGCGACTATGACCGCGAAGGCATGCTGCGCGCCCGCAGCATTCTGCGGGCAAAAAACTCGCCGGCTCTTTGGGGCCGGGATAGCTGACAATTTGGGGACTGTATCGGATTCCACGCCCGGCTGGGTGACTGCGGCGCATCCCCCGTCAACCAATAGATAATATGAATTAGCCCAGAAATAATAATACCTACCTTATAGGTATTCTACTCCCACGTTGCCAATCTCATTTTATTACCCCCAATACGCATTATTGGTAAATTGCAGAATAATTATAGCTAATCCGTTTCCTGTACTGGACCACAATAGTATTTAGAGCGATTGTTACCCGGCTAGATTTGATAACCAATTTCTCTTGTCGGGAATGCTCATGCCTCAGGACAGTCTCTCGCTCTTCGTGCGCGATCATGCTCCGCTGCCGATGACGTATCGGGGGCCCAGCCCGGCCGACCATGTGGAAGAAGATCAGGGCATTCGCCAGATCTGGCGGATCATTTTGCGCCGCCGCTGGCTGATCATATTAACCATTCTGGCGCTGACGGGGTCAGCCCTTGGCGTCATTTCCGTCCTGACGCCGCGTTACACCGCCGAAGCATTGCTGATGGTTGGCGACCAGCAGCCGCATATGCTGGATCTGCAGGCGGTCGTGACCGGCGTCGGGACCGAAATAACCGAGAGCGAGATCGAAATCATACGGTCTCGCCGCGTGGCGCGCCTGGTCATCGAAAAGCTCAATCTGCTGAACGATCCGAATTTCTCACCCAAGAAACAGGGCCCTGCCTGGCTGTCGAACGCCGGCCAGGAGGTAGGCCAGTTCTGGAAGCAAGCGAAAGGCTGGATCGGCCTGTCGGCGGAGCCCGTAAAAGTGCCGCCCGGCCGCGAGGCCGACATCGCCATGGCGCACGCCGTCGACGGCCTGATGGATCGTCTGAGCGTCACCGCCAAGGGCAGGTCACGGGCGGTCAGCATTACGTTCCAATCGACAAGCCCGCAGATCGCGGCCGCCGTGGCCAATACCGTCGCCCAGATCTACATCCAGGACCAGCTGGACGCTAAGCTGCAGGCCACTGTGCAGGCCAATCAATGGCTGACCGCGCGGGTCGGCGAGTTGCGCGACCAGGTGATCAACACCGACCGTCTCGTGCAGCAGCGCAAAAACGAGGCCGGCATCACCGAAGGCAAGCAGGTCGATCTGATCAATGAGCAGATATCGAGCCTGAGCGAGCAATTGATCCTTGCCGAAGCGGACGAAGCCCAGGCCGACTCAAAAGTCGGCGAAGCTCAGCGCTCATCTCGAAACGGAAACGCAATCAGCGAGGTCGCCGCCTCGCCCGTCATTCAAAAGCTGCGCGGCGACCAGGCCGAGCTGCGCCAGAAAATCGCCCAGGCCTCGGAGCGGTTCGGGGAGAAAAATCCGCAACTGATCATGTTGCGCGCCCAATTGGCCGCCACCTCGAAGGCGCTGGGCGATGAATCGGGGCGGATCGTTTCCGGGCTGACCAGCAACGCCTCCACCGCGCATTCCCGCACCGAGGCCCTGCGCCGGGCGTTGGCCACGCTGAAGCAGGAAGCCGGCAAAACGGGGGCGGCGGACGTCGAGATCAGCGCCCAGGAACGCGAGGCGCAGGCGAATCATGCGCTCTACGATCGTCTGCTCTCGCGGGCCAAGGAAACCAGCATCGAGAGCGGCCTGCAGCAACCGCAGGCGCACCTCATCTCGAATGCCGACATTCCGATCCATCCCAGCTACCCCAACAAGCCGCTCATACTGGTTTTGTCGCTTGTGGGTGCCATTCTGCTCGCCGCCCTGCTGGTCATCGGGCTTGAAAGTCTCGATCAGGGCTTCCGCGATCTGGATCAGGTCGAAGCCACGCTTGGCGTGTCAGCCCTGGGTTTCATTCCGAAACTGCGCGAAACCGAGCAGCCGGAAACCCATGTGCTGTCCGATCCGTTCTCCGCCTATTCCGAAGCGATCCGCGGCATCTATACAAGCCTGATCCTGTCGGACGTCGACCGGCCGCCCAAGGTTGTCCTGATCACCTCGTCGCTCCCGAGCGAAGGGAAGTCGTCGACAGCCATCGCACTGGCGCGCCTGGTTGCCCGCTCAGGAAAGAAGGTCGTCCTGATCGACAGCGACCTGCGCAATCCGCGCGTCCACCTGGAGTTCGGGGTGCCCAACCGGCCGGGACTGGCCGATTACCTGGCCAACCGCGTCTCACTCGAAGATGTGCTGCTGAAAGACAAGGCTTCAAGCGCCTTCGTCCTGCCGCCTGGCACGCACGCACCCAATCCGACCGACATGTTCAACTCGGACAATATGCAACGCCTGCTGCGTTCGCTGGCATCCGCGTTCGACCTCATCATCCTGGATTCAGCACCGCTGCTCGCCGTGTCGGATACGCGGAATCTCTGCCGGCTGGCGGACAAGGTCTTGTTCGTCCTGCGCTGGCAGCACACCCGCAAGGCGGCCGCGGCGCCGGCCGTCCGTCAAATTCTGGCCGCCGGCGGAAATATGGCGGGGATACTTCTGACCATGACCGACATGAAACGCCTGCCGAACATTGCAGGCTCCGCCTACTACCAGCGGCAACTGTCCACCTACTACGGAACACACGAGACATGAGCCGATCACGGAATTATCGACCGGACAGCGCGGCGCGCGATCCGGCACTTCGCCCGACAACCCTCGCGGCGAACAGCCAGATGAGAGAAGCACCCAATGAATAGTACGATCGATCTTCTGATCTCCGACGAGAACCGCCTGTTCCGCGAAGGCCTTAATCTGATCCTCTCCAGTCACGACATGGAGGTGGTTGGAGAAGTGCGATCCCTCGCCGAAGCGACGGCGCTGCTGCGCAGATTGGACCGCACACCAACGATCCTGCTTTGCGACCCGTCAGCCGACACCGAGGCGGAGTTCGCAATCATGAAAGAAATCACCGAGGAGTTTCCCGATCTCAAGATCGTGGTGATGAGCGAGCGCATTGCCGCGCCCTGGCTCGAAACCGCGGTCAGCGCCGGCGCCAGCGGCTTTCTGCCGAAGGATATTTCCGCCGACGCCCTGCGATTTTCGCTGAAGCTGGTCCAGTTGGGCGAACATATATTTCCAATGTTCCAGTCGCTTCTGGATCCCAGGCGACATGCGTCGGTGAGCCCGACGACGATCTCGGCGATGGCAAGGGCTCGCGCCGTGTCGCTTTCTGAAAGGGAATGTCAAATACTGGGATGCCTGATCAGCGGCCTTCCCAATAAAACAATCGCGCGCAACCTCAACATGGCGGAGGCCACAGTAAAGGTTCATTTAAAAACCCTGTTGCGCAAGATCAACGTCCAGAACCGCACGCAGGCCGCCATCTGGGGACTGAATGGCGGCTCCCTGCTTTACACCGGCGATCCGCCGACCTGGGACCAGGCCGCGGACGAGCCACCACCCTGGCCTTAAGGCGGCCTGCTTCACGAATTCAGTGCAATTTCCAACCTGAAAGGGATGTCAACATGAATATCTTCCGGACTCTTGGCCTTGCAACCGCAACCTCCGCGCTTCTCGCCACCGCGGCGTGCGCGCCCGACGGCGCAAGCCTGCCCCAGCTCTCCTCCACGGCCACCATCGACGATTCCTATGTCCTGGATGCCGGCGACAGACTGCAGATCACCCTCTATGACGCGGTCACTCCAGCTGCCGACCGCGCCGGCGCGGCTGCCAACGGGAGCGATCAGTTCGTCGTGTCCGAGAGTGGAGAGATCGATGCCCCCTTCATCGGTCCGGTCCCCGCGAGGGGCAAGACCGTCGATGAGCTCAAGCAGGAGATCATCACCAAACTATCCCAGGGATATGTAAAGGACCCCAAGGTCGGCGTCAGCATGGTGACCTATCGCCCCTTCTTTATCGTCGGCGAGGTCAACCGTCCCGGCTCTTATCCGTGCAGCGCGCGATCGCGCACCCTGTCCGCCGTGGCGCTCGCGGGGGGCTATACCTACCGGGCCAACGAGGAATTCGCGATCGTCGAGCGCCGGCAAGGCAACACGATCATTACCGGTCGGGTCGGACCCAACACGCCGATCCTCCCCGACGACGTCATCCGGGTCACGCAACGCTACTTCTAAAGCGCCGCGCCCATAGCCCACACAAGGAGGATGCCGCCAGGGAGCCGCGCATATCTTTCGATTTGCGCTAAGAACTGTTGATCTGGGCCATAAAACAGGGATTATTGCCTTCCGTATCTTCCCTAATTCTGCAATTTTCAATTTGCGGAACATCCGCAAAGCAAAGAGTCGAGGAGTGCGGGGGATGGTGTCAGCAGGTTTCGGTCGTTTCGTATGGTCATTTTGTGCCGCCTGGGTGCTGTGTGCCGGCGCCGGCGCCTATGGTCAAAACCTGGCGCCGGAGTCGGTGCCCAGCCTGACGCAGCCTGATTTTCCCCAGGCGAAGTTGAGCGTTTCGGAGCGGCCGCATCCGGAATATGACCAGGTCGGCTACCGCTTCGCATCCTATATCCTCAAGCCGACGATTGCAGTTTCAGAGACTCTCGACAGCAACATCCTGGGCTCCTCTTCCTTTGAGCAGTCCGATTTTTTCACATCCGTAAAGCCTTCTGTCAGCCTCGATTCGGACTGGCGATCGAACGCGATATCCTTCTATGCCGAGGGCGACATCGCCCGGTATGCCCGATACACGTCCGAAAACGTCGACAATTTCCTGCTTCGCGGAAGCGGACGTCTGGATATCGAGCGCGAGCAGACTTTGACGCTCGATGCCAGCTACCAGGTCGAACACGAGTCACGATATTCGCCTGAATCCCAGGCTGCGGTCAGCCTCGCGGGCGGCGGCAACTACGCGATCCACCCGACGGAGTACGCGTTGACCACCGCTCAGCTGACCTATGTCTACTCGCCAAGCCGCCTGGGTTTCGAAATCGCCGCCTCCGTCAACAATTTCGCCTTCAACAATGAGCAAACCCTCAATGGCGGCCTGGCGATCAACTCGGATCGCAATCGGAACGAATTCGTCGTCACGCCCCGCGTCAGCTATGAACTGACACCCGGCTACCAGGTCTTCGTCGAGGGCTGGGGCAACCGGCGTGAGTACGATTCGAAATTCGACGCGACCCCGGGCCATTTCCAGCGCAGTTCGAGCGGCTATGCGGTCGCCACAGGTGGAGAGGTCAATATCGGAGACGTGCTGACCGGCGAGCTCTATATCGGCTACCAGGACCAAATGTATGATGATGACCGCCTGTCCTCGAATGCCGGCGTATATCTGGGCGGCTCGGTCCTGTGGAATATCACGCCGCTGACCTCACTGAGACTTACCGTCACCCGAAGCATTCAGGAAACAATCCTGGTCGGAAGCTCCGGCTTTTGGGATACGGAGATCAACGTCACCGCGGAACACGAGTTGTTGCGCAACATCATCCTGACGGCCCAGGTAGGCTATAGCATCAACGACTATCAGGGAATTGACCGTAACGACTCGACAGTGGCGGGAGCTTTAGGCGCGCGGTGGAAATTTACCCAGGTCTATAGCGTCGGAGTTTCCGGCGAGATCCAGCACCGCTCCTCCAATCTGGATGTCAACAGCTTCACGCGCGCCTTGGTCGCGGTCGACCTTCGGGCGGGCTTTTAAGCCACAGCACTTAAGGATCGCAACGGTGATTTCTACAACCAAAAGCATTAGTCAATCGTAGTTATTCGCAAAGATAAAAGGTATATACACCCTAATTCCCGAATCAGCGCGTCAATGTACTAATACCGATGCTCAGTCGTATGGGTATAGTTAGGATGATAGCAATCGTGCACCGATATAGAGAGGTGCTTGATGACTATCAGGACGGCGCTGCTGACAAATTTTGTCCCCCCGTACCGGTTGCCATTGCTTCATGCGCTACGAGATTACGTCGGTGATTTCAAAGTATTCGTCTCCACCCAGATGGAGGGAGACCGCCCTTGGATTCCGGACACCGGAACACTCAAGGTAGTCCAGCAAAAGACAAAGACGTTCACCCGGGCGAGGAAGCACCCATCTGGATTTTCGCTCCAGATGTTTATCCACTTCCCCTACGACACGCTGGCGCAACTCTGGCGCTATAAACCCGAGGTCGTGATTTCCAGCGAGCTGGGGCTGCGCACGCTGCAGGCCGCCATACACCGGATGCTGCATCCGTCCAGCCGGCTGATCGTCTGGGCCACCCTGTCGGAGGAAACTGAGAAAGGCTGGGGCTTTACGCGCCGGCTTCTCCGGCGCTTCATCCTTGGCATTGCCGACGCGGTGATCTGCAACGGCCACAGTGGCGCCCGCTATATCGGCAGCATGGGATTTCCCGCCGACCGGACGATGATCATCAACCAGCCGATCGACGTGAACATGTTTGCGGCCCTGCCGATCGACCGGAAGCCGGAGATTGCTCGCCGGCTGATCTTCTCCGGACGCCTGATTCCGGCCAAAGCCGTCGTCGAGACGCAGGCGATTGTCGCACGCTGGGCCAAGGCCAATCCGTCGCGCAAGATCGAGCTCGTGTGGGTGGGGGACGGCGAGCTGCGCCCCCAACTCGAACGTGCCGACCTGCCATCGAATTTCACCCAGACATTCCACGGCAACAAGGCCTACGCCGACCTGCCAGGCATCTACCAGGACTGTGGCGCCCTGATCCTTCCATCGCTGATGGATGAATGGGGCCTTGTCGTCAATGAAGCCATGGCAAGCGGGCTCGTCGTGCTCGGCAGCGTTTACAGCCAGGCCGCGATCGAGATGGTGCGGAACGGTGAAAACGGCTGGCTGATCGATCCGCTCAACAGCGCCTCGATCGAAGCCGCCCTGGACGAACTGTATGCCACGCCTATGGAAAAGCTCGCAAACATGCGTGTTACGGCGCGTGAGCGAGCGCTCCAGATCACGCCTCTTGGCGCCGCCACCCGTCTCTACGCCGCGATCAACATGGTGCGCGACGGCCGGAAAAACAGAAGGCGTGCAAGCCGCCCGCCGGAGGTTCGGGCGGCGGCGGATTCATGCTCGGTCACCACGATAAATTCGATTCGGTGAGGAGCAATAGATGTCCGACATCATTACCTCGCCCATCGAAGCCTCCTCCGAACGGCTCAGCATCGGGGGAGAAAACACATTCGGTTTCGGGCGGGCTGCCGGCGCTCCGGGTAATGCTAACCAGCTGGAAAGCAACAATCTGCGATCGATCATCTCGATCGCCGCCCGCGTGGCGGATCCTGTTCTCATTGTCCTGACGGGGCTTCTGGCATACGAGCTCGTGCCCCATGACGACAATTATATCCAGCTTTACAGAGCAGAACTGCTTCTGTCCGCGATACTCGCTGCTTTTTATTTTCACCGTGCCGGTCTGTATTCGATTACGAGCATGCGCTCCCTGTCGAAGCAGCTGCCCAAGGTCGCCATGGCCTATGCCGCCATCCCGGGAACATTGGTCGTACTCAATTACCTCCTCAAGACTTCAAGCGACATCTCCCGCGTCTGGTCGCTCCTGTGGCTTGCCTTGGCGCTGACATCCCTTGTGCTGGTGCGCCTGGCCGCCTGGCGCCTGATCAAATCGCTCTACGTCGCGGGGCGGCTTGCGACCCCGGTGGTCCTTGTCGGAGCGCGCGAGGCGTTGAACCGCCTCATTCCCCTTCTGTCGTCCGAGACCGACAGGACGATCAGCCTCGTCGGGATCTATGACACCGACGAGCCGAATTTTAACGCGTTCGAGCAGATCGCGCTCGCGTCCCGCACAGGCGCCATCCACGAGGTGCTGATCCCGCTGCCGTGGACCAACATCATGCCGCTCGAGGCGCTGCTGCGCCCGCTGCGCAACCTCCCCGTCGCCGTTCGATTGATACCGGAAGTTCCCCGTACGACATTTTCCTGCCTGTCGTTCAGCGAACGCTGCGGACTTCCTGCCATCTCGGTGATCGAACGGCCGCTTACAGATTTCCAGATGGTCCTCAAGCGGGCCGAGGATCTCCTGATCTCGTCGGCCGCCCTTGCGATCGCCGCCCCGCTGATGCTGGTGATCGCCGTGCTGATCAAGCTGGACAGCCCGGGTCCGGTGCTGTTCCGACAGGATCGCTGGGGATTCAATGCCCGCAAGATCAGCGTGCTCAAATTCCGGACCATGAAAGTGAATGCCTGCGACGACCCGGCCGTGCCGCAGGCGGTTCGCAACGACGCGCGGGTTACGCGGGTCGGCCGTATCCTGCGGAAAACGAGCCTTGACGAGCTTCCTCAGCTGCTGAACGTCCTGCGCGGAGACATGTCGCTCGTCGGTCCACGGCCGCACGCGGTCGCACACAACGAGCGTTATATGACGCTGATCGACAACTATCTCGGGCGTCACCGCGTGAAGCCCGGGATCACCGGCCTTGCGCAGGTCAATGGATGCCGGGGCATCACCGATACGATCGACAAGATGGAGCGCAGGGTCGCGTACGACCTCCACTATATCGACACCTGGTCTATTTTGCTCGACATCAAGATCATGATCCTGACCCTGTTCGTCGGCTTCCTCAACCGGAACGCATTCTAAAAACCGCCTACACGACCGGAAGGGACTAATACCATTGCGCCACATCCAGTTAAATATCTCATAGTATTACGCGCGGACTACCCAATTCGAATTCAATAATATACTAATGTTGCGATATCCAAACACCGAAATTTGAATAATATTCTCCTGCTTTTATTTACTCGGCAATAGCAGGAGATTTTTAATGGGCAATATTGTCCGAATGGGCGAACGTGTTTTGGTCGCCGGCGCCGGAGGGTTCATCGGCGGGCACCTGGTCGCGCATCTCAGGAACCAGGGTGTATCCCAAATTCGGGCTGTGGATTGCAAGCCGATCGCGGAATGGTACCAGGCATTTCCCGACGTCGAGAACATTTCGCTCGATCTCAGCGGCAAGGAGGCCTGCGAGAAGGCGGTTTCGGGGATGACGCAGGCCTACAACCTGGCGTGCAACATGGGCGGCATGGGCTTTATCGAAACCCATAAGGCCGAGTGCATGCTGTCGGTCCTGATCAATACGCACCTTCTGATGGCCGCGCGCGAAGCAGGCCTGTCGCGCTTCTTCTTCTCCTCCTCGGCCTGCGTCTACAACGGCGACCTGCAGCAGGACGCGCAGGTGACCGCGCTGCGCGAAGCAGATGCCTATCCCGCATTGCCCGAGGACGGCTACGGCTGGGAGAAGCTGTTTTCGGAGCGCATGTGCCGCCATTTCTACGAGGATTTCGGGCTGGAGACCCGGATGGTGCGCTATCACAACGTCTATGGTCCGCACGGCACCTATGACGGCGGGCGCGAAAAGGCGCCGGCAGCGATCTGCCGCAAGGTCATCCAGGCCAAGCTGGCCGGCAGCAACGAAATCGAAATCTGGGGCGACGGCGAACAGACCCGCAGCTTCATGTACATCGACGATTGCATCAAGGGCACCGAGATGATCTTCGATGAGCGGCACCTGCCCGCGCTCAATCTCGGCAGCGACCGCCTGATATCGATCAACGGCTTGGTCGACATCGTCGAAGATATCGCCGGTGTGAAGCTCAAGCGGGTCTACAACCTCGATGCACCCAAGGGCGTGCGCGGTCGAAACAGCGACAACACCCTGATCCAGGAGACCTTGGGATGGGCTCCGTCCACCTCGCTCGAGGTCGGCATGGAGAAGACGTATCGCTGGATCTACGACCAGCTCACCCGCAGCAACTCGGCCCGTGCCGCGGTCGCGTCCTGATCGCGGCATACGGGACGATCGACATGATCGCGACCGTGAATGTCCTCGGCGTCGGTGTGAGCGCGGTAAATCCGGCTCTCGCCGTCGCCGAGCTCCACCGATGGATTGCCGAGGGTGAACGCCGCTACGTCTGCGTCAGCGGCGTTCACGGCGTCATGGAGTGCCACCGCGACCCGAACCTGAAGGCCATTCACAACCATGCCGGGCTGGTGCTCCCCGACGGGATGCCGCTGGCCTGGTGGGTCCGCGGCGCCGGGTACCCCGAGGCCGACAGGGTCTGCGGCCCGGAATTCATGCCGCTCGTCTTCGAGAGGCTGCGCGGGCGCCGGCATTTCTTTTTCGGCTCGACAGAGAAAACCCTCAGCGACCTTATCCGGCGCGTCAAGGCGCAATACCCGGACGCCCAGATCGCCGGCTCGATCTCTCCGCCATTCCGCGCCGTAACCGACGAAGAGGACGCAGAAATCGTCCGGACGATCAACGACAGCGGGGCGGACATCGTTTGGGTGGGGCTGAGCACGCCGAAGCAGGAACGCTGGATGGCCGCGCACCGCGGGAAGCTTACGGTGCCGGCGCTGATCGGCGTTGGCGCGGCGTTCGACATGCAAGCGGGACATATCAACCGAGCGCCGAAATTCATTCGCCGGACGGGCTTCGAATGGGCCTATCGGCTGATGCTCGAGCCGCGCCGTCTATGGCGCAGATATCTTCTCAACAACCCGGCATTCGTCGTGCTGGCGGCCGCCCAGATTACCCGGCTCATGCGTTTCCCGGCGCTGCGGTGACAGCGCGCCAAACCGGAAGCATTTGAGGACCTGCGGACTTGATGCGGTATACCGATCACCTTCGTGAACTGCCGATCGTGCGGTCGCCGATCATGCGCGCGCTGGCGCTGACCCGGCACCCGGAACGGCTGACCGGCACGCTCACAACCGTGATGTATCACGGCATGCCCGCGAACACGCGCAAGACGTTTGTCCGGCAGATCGAATATATGCGGTCGCTCGGCGACTTCGTCACCGCCTCGCAGGCTGTCGAGATTCTGGACAGCAGGGCGCGGATCCACGGCAGATATTTCTGCATCACATTCGACGATGGACGAAAAGACGCGTTCGAGAATGCAGTCCCGATCTTAGCGGAACGCGGAATCCCCAGCATATTCTTTGTCGTACCCGCCTGGATCTCGACAGCTTCCTATGGGAGCTGGGCGGATTGCCGGCAATCGAATCAAAACGGCGTGACGATAGGCTCGCACAGCCTTTCGCATCACCGTTTTTCGACACTCGACGAAAAACAGGCGCGCCGCGAGATGACGGTTTCGAAAAGCCGCGTCGAGATCGAGACCGACCTGCCCTGCGAGCACTTCGCCTGCCCCTGGGGGCAACCGGAAGCAGACTACGTCCTGGATCGCGATCCTCAGCTGGCGCAGGAGGCCGGGTATCGCTCGTTCTTCACGACGATCCGCGGCGCCGCACGGCAGGGCGCCTCGGCATGGGCGATCCCACGCGTGCGGCTCGAGCCCGACTGGGGAACCCATCAGCTTCGATATCTATTCAGCCGGTGACCGCTGATAATCTGCTGGCCGCTCCGCCCGTCTCGTCGGATGGGGCTGCGCGCGTGACAGGCTTTCGGCCGGCGCTGGGACGATACGATCGTTCAAGGCGTCGCGGTAAATCGCCTCTAGCAACTCCAGGTTGCGCCCAGGCGTGTACTTCATGCGGTATTCCAGCCCCGCGGCAAGCCCCATGCCGTGGAGCGCCTCGGGGGATTCAAGCGCATAATGCGCGGCGCGCGCCAGAAGCTGCGGGTTGCCGGCCTCGAACAGGAAACCCGTCCGGCCGGGATCGACCAATTCCGGCGCGGCGCCGATTCCGGCGGCAAGCACCGGCAGCTCATTAGCGAAGGCCTCAACGATCGCCAGGCCGAAAGGCTCGCGCCACTCCGACGGGAAAACGAGAAGGCTTGCACGGCGCATGAGCGCCTGGACCTCCGATGGGGTCTTCTTTCCCAGCAGCCGGACGTTTCCGCCGGCGCGGCTGACCTCGGACGCAAGCGGCCCATCGCCGACCACCATCAGCGGTACCTGCGGGGCAGAGGGGCTCCGCCAGGCCTCCAGCAGGGTCGATATCCCTTTGTCCGGAACCAACCGGCCGACGAACAAGACGAACCCTTCCCGCGCGACATCCGCGATCGGCGGAGGCTGGACAACGAAATTCGGCTTGACGACCACGAGATCCGGCGAGAGCCCGGCCCGAATGAACAGCGACCGAGAATGCTCGCTGAGGGCAATATAGCGATCGGCCACCCTACCGAACCTGCCGTCCAGGCGGTGAACAGCCGACATCAGCGCGACGATGCCGCTTTGCGCGGCGCTGCCGCGATAGCATCGATGCATGACGGCCGGCCATTTGACCGTGCGGCCGAAGCAATCCTCGCAGACATTTTCATCGCGATAAAGATCGGCGGACGGGCAAAGCCACCGATAGTTGTGGAGGCTCATGACCACGGCTGCGCCCGCGTTCTTAGCCGCATAGACCGCCGCCGGCGAAATATGCGGAAAGGTATTGTGGAAATGCACGATGTCCGGCTTGAACTCGCGAACGCTCTGCGTCATCTGCCGGTAAATATCGCGGTTCCATACCGTATCCGCAGCGATCGCGATCTTGGATCGACCTGTAAGACTGTCATTATGGAGCGTATAGCTCTGAACATCGTGGCCACCGCTTGAAAGCAACCCGCTTTCAGCTTCAAAAACCGAGTCTTCCTCTCCTCGCTTCTGATAATAATTATGTACGATCAGACACCTCATTTAATATTCCCGAAATTATTAAGCACCACCGTATAACAATCTTACTCATAGGTAATTTCCGAATCGAGATCTCTGCGCGGCCACATCACATCTATCACAGAACAATTTGAATTTCTGAGGCCCAAGAGTATAACCGAGATTCAAATATGAAATATTGCGTTAACTCCGTTGAAGACTGGAAGGCGGAAATCCAAATTCCCGGGCGCGAGGTGATTAGTACAACTTTGGCAGGTTTTTTGGCGAACTTGCCATTTTTTAGGATTCCCAAAGCGAGCGATCGTGCGCCTTCATGGGGTAACTCCAATGCGGAAGTGCAAAAAGACCCGACTTGGATCATTACTTGGAGGTGAAATGTCGTCTCTTGTCACCGCTGGCGATCAATGGTTGGCAAGTAAATAACGATATGCGGAGTATCGTATTGACCTCGACCGAGGGGACTTCGGCGTCAGATATGGCAGATATTTGATCTGTTCAAGCGGGTTATAATTCGAACTTTTTTTACCGGAAGTGGATACCGAATGACCGATCTTCATGGCCGATCTTCCGGAAGGCGCCCGTCGGCAACAACTCTCCATGGCCGCAGATCGCTTCCCCCGAAAACCCGTACGATACTGCCAATTCTTGCGTTTCTGATCGGCCTCGCTGGCGTGCCGGGCTCTGCCTCTCCATCCGGTGGCGCCTTGATGGGCGGCTTATGCGGCTCCAGCAGCGGACCGGGCTCAATTCCTCCGACGTATTTTGGGCTCACGATAAATCACAATGAGTCCGTTCCATTCCCGACTGCCTTGGCATTCGGCGCTATTCGTAGCTGGGACGCGACCGATGTTTCATGGACCAACATCAACGTATCCCCCGGCGTTTATGATTGGTCGGGATTCGATGCGTGGATGGCCTACGTTTCGGGCCGTGGCCTTGACGTCATCTACACATTCGGCCGCACGCCGCACTGGGCATCCTCGAACCCGATTGCATACTCGGGATTCGGACCCGGTCAATGTGCGCCGCCCACCAACATAGCGGACTGGGACAATTTCGTGACGGCGGTCGTAAAGCGTGCCGCAGGACGAATCAAGTATTGGGAGATATGGAACGAGCCGCAGGGTCGAAGCGAATACTGCGGATCCATCGCCCAGATGGTGACGCTGGCTCAGCATGCCTACAAAATTATCAAGGCGGCCAACCCGGATTTTCAAGTCATTAGTCCGGCGACGCTGTACGACAATGGCGCCGGTCCAAAGTGGCTCGATATCTATTTCGCAGACGGAGGTACGGCCTACGCGGATATCGTGAGTTTTCACGGCTATCTCAACGCCCCAGTGGAAAATCACATTCAGGTCATTCAGGAATACAAGGCGATAACGAGTAAATATAACCTGCAATCCAAGCCCCTTTGGAATACGGAAAGCGATTGGGGGGATACCAAGGGCGCGGCAGATCAGGCGGCGTACCTCGCCAAGTACTATCTTCTGCAATGGGCGGAAGGATTGGGCCGTTTCTACTGGTATTCCTATGACAATACCCGTTACGGCACCCTGTACTCCAACCGGGCGCTTACCCCGGCAGGCATCGCTTATCAGCACGTTTCCCACTGGATGGTGGGGGCAAGGCAAGACCAGCCCTGCGCCAAGGATTCCGATTCGACCTGGACCTGCGGTTTCACGCGCCCGGGCGGCTATCATGCCTTAGCCGTCTGGAATTCAACCAAGAGTGCAAGCTACACACCCGCGTCTCAATATAAGAGTTATCGGGACATAACCGGTGCCTCCCACTCCATCTCGGGCTCCCTGACGATCGGGAATGCCCCGGTGTTGCTGGAAACGGGCCCCGCCCCCTGCGACGGGTAATGTTGCTGGACTTCGGACAGCGGTTCGTACGTCAGGCCCTGCTTTGAACCGAATGCCCGATTCCCGCGCATCTCTCCCTGGAAGCGGACCGGCGGAAACACCCATCATGGCCATTCAGCCGCCGGTCAAGACGGGTGCCAGGCGCCAGATACCGCCTCCTGCTGGTCCGCTCGCCACTCCCGGTTCTGGGTAATCCAGACTATGGGGCGGCTTCTACCTCATCAGCGCACGATGGGACTACCCTGATTGCTACGTTGCATCGTGCTGAGGTGTCTGTACGACTACACGTCGCCTATACTGCTAGGCGGATCGCGGAAAGACGAATAAGTTGATGCGCGGCAATATAATCCGGTTTATTAAATCCCAATTTCCAACCCTGTGGATGGAAATTGGACTAAGATGGCGAAAGCGACATTTCGAACCGGAAGTTTTTCTTCTGCCCTTGTTGTGTAACAAGAACCAGATCGCGATCGACGTCGGGGCGAATCAAGGGATATATACTTATTGCATGGCAAAATTTGCCAGGGCAGTGGTAGCTTTTGAGCCAAATGCCGATCTGATAGCCTCGCTGAAAAAGGTCGCGACCGAAAACGTCCAGCTCCAGACTTCGGCTTTATCCAACGTCTGTGGCGAGTCGCTGATGAGGATCGATCCCACAAACGACGGCTTATCGACAATCGAGCATCGGAACAGCTTTCATTCAGCAAATCCGGAAGTTGACCCGATACACCGATATGTCGGTACCCGAACCCTCGACAGTTTTGAGTTCGCGGATGTCTCGTTGATAAAGATCGACGTCGAGGGTCATGAAGAAGCTGTAATCCAGGGTGCGCGTAAAACCATTGGTCGCAATACCCCCGCCATCATTGTTGAGTCTGAAGATCAACACAATAGCGGTGCACCTCGCAGAATCTCAGGGATGCTCGCGGAGCTGGGATATCGCGGTTTTTTTGTACGTGACAGCGAGCTCTGCGATTTCGCCGAATTAAAAGCCTCGGAAACCAGAGCAAGCAACTATCGAAAAAATATTCGATATGTTAACAATTTTATATATATTCAGGAGGCTGATCGAGATAAGATTTCACGAATCAGAATGGCTGCTATGTTGTTGAAATGACGCGCTGCAGTTGTTCGGATTTGGACATTGAGGTTACTCCGTGAGTGCGAGGCTCCACCTGGAATATGATTTGAAACGTATAATAAAATGAGGGATGAGGTATACATAGAGGAGCACTGAATGACGATACTGGTCTCAAGTCATTTTGTTTATTCCGGCCGAGTGGGCGGCGCTGAACACATGACTTACAATCTCGTTCGAGGCCTGAACGAAGCGGAGGCTGATCCGGTGGTCTTATGTACCAACCGATCCAACCTTTGGGACCGGTTTGTACAGGAATGCGAACACAGCGCGGTTCCTGTCATTGAATGTGGCGGTAACAGGGGCCCGCGCTTCCTCATCGAGCAACGCGCGTGTTTCAACTCGTCTCTTCATGGCGATTCAATTCTGTTTCCAAATTATTTTTTGCCGCCTTTCATTCCGGCACGCTTGGGGGCGCCTGCGGTCGTGATCCACGATTTTCAGTACCGCCATTTTCCTCAACATTTCTCCGCAAAAAAACGCGCTTGGCTGCGCTTTTCCCACACCCGAGCGATACGCCATGCAGATAAGGTAATTTTCATTTCAGAATTTGTCCGCCAGGATGCAATACGCTGGTTCGGCTCGATCGCGCACCGGGGGATAGTGATCCCAAACCCCATTTCCTGGGACCGCTTTTCGGTGAGTTCTGGATCGCCTTCCCCCGAGGGCCGACCCTACATTCTCTCCGTCGCAGCACATTATCCGCATAAGCAGCTCGATGTGCTGCTGAGGGCATTCGCCGACTTCTCTCGTAAGCGGCCGGACTTCTGCCTTGTCCTCGTCGGCCAGTTGGCACGCAACCTCGTGTCGGTTTCCGATAGGGCGGGTGCAATCGGTCGCCTGATTGCCGAACTCCAGTTGACGGATCGCGTCCGGGTGACGGGATATATCCCCGACGCCGAACTTGGAAACTATCTACGTCACGCGACGGCCTTCGCCTTCCCATCGGTCTTTGAGGGGTTCGGCATGCCTGTTGTCGAGGCACTCGGCTTCGGGCTCCCATGTCTGACAACACGCTGCACCGCGATTCCCGAAGCCACCCTGGGCCTTGCGACATACGTGGATAATCCAGCGGACGTAGGTGAGTGGGCATCCCGCCTACAGGAGCTTGTCGATGCTCCGCGGCTGTCGTCGGCTCAGATTCAGCAGGTTAGAGACAGATATGCCCCTCTCACTATCGGCCATCAATACAAGGCCGCGCTTTCGGGAAACCGCAAGGCTCAGAGGGTTAACGTGCCGGCGTCCCCCATCCGCACCATGATCAACTGACCGGTTCACCGGACGCGCGATCAGGCGCGCGAATCGTGCTCACGCCTCGCGATTTCTCGGGCATAGGTCCGTTGGACATACGATGCCGTCTGCAGCATCCCGTGCTTCAAATCGAATTCCGGTGAATAGCCGAGAAGATTGCGCGCCTTTTCAATGCGCACATTGCATGATGAAGAATAGAGCGCCAATTGCGCTCCCGATAAAGATCGTTTGACATTACGATTTGTAGAGGCCCTCAGGCGACGGATGATCATGTTAAGGGTAGAGCGGGCGTTCGCGCTCATCCGGCTTAGAAGCGCTGCTGTCAGCGTCGCGACCAGCCCGTTCCGTGTCGGTGCAGCCTTTCCCTGCGATATAATCGCATCGAGTGTCGGTGACGGCGGTTCCAGCACAAGACCGCGGCCACCGATCATGGAGCTGTAAAAACCGAAAAATTCACGCCACTTCACGGGTGCCGGGCCGCTTATCAGGAAACGTTCTCCGGTGGGCACGACAGCCGTCAATGCTTTAATTGCGGCCTGGCAGACATCGTCGATGAAGACCGCGTTGCACAGGCCGTTACCGTTATTCGGCAACACCACTGATCCGAGCAAAAGATCCCGAACGGGTGAATCTGTCCACGCTCGCCCTCCGGGGCCGTACACAACGGTCGGCTGAAGGATGACAACGTCAAGCCCCTGCTCCTGGCTTAGTTTGCAGAGTTCCTGCTCGATGTCCGCTTTAACCGCCCTGTACGGATCCGTCTTTTGGATTTGATGTCGTTCATCCACGTCGCCGTCGGTCATCGGCTCGTAGACTGCCGCCGTGCTGATATGGACCATTCTTATCCGAGCAGCCGCACAGGCGGAACCGATCGCACGTGCGATCCGCAGATTCGACGCCATGTCGTACATATTGAAGGCGCTATGGACGACGGCTCCGCAACCGATCAGAGAGCGTCTCACCTCGCTTTCATCGTCAAGCCGAAGGACACGGCCCGGCGCCTTGCGGTTCGGCCGACGGGTAAATGCCCGCACTTCCTCTACGGCAGGCTGTTTGCTCAAAAGTTCCGCAAGTCTGCCGCCGACAAACCCGCCAGCGCCAGTAATCGCGACGCAAGCCGGCAGCGCTGCTGTTTCATTGGACTGGCCTGATTCACCAGCGTTTTCAAAGGGCCTCACCGATTGCAACAGGCCCAGCCGGGATGTTCCGTTGTCACTCATAGAATGACCCACACGAGCCCGAGCAGGCCGATCGTAACCGAGAGGGACGCGCCAAACAGCAGTAGCGCTGCCGATGTGGTAACGATGTGCGCGTGCCGTAGTTGGAAAAGAAGCATGGCGACCAATGGCAGGGCGCTCACAATGGATGATGCAGCTACGCCGACTTCGCCAAAATGATGAACCATAAGCCTAATCGCGAAATACAGAATCGCGGTTGCGGCGGGGTAGAGCAATAGACCATCTATCCAGGGACGCCGGCCCGACGAGAGTGAGATCGGCAGAAGCCACGATACTATGACCATTGCGGGAACGCCCGCGAGCAATACGCGTGCGGTACTCGCGCTATGAACATACTGAGGGTAAATCCAGGCTAATAGAGTGGGTGTCAGGACAATGCCGATCGCCATGATCGCACCGACTAAGGCGGTCAATTTGGAGAAATCGGACGTAATCTTCCAGGAAAGTGCAAAACGATCTTCGCTGGCGATCCGGCCGACGATCCGTGGGTAATAGAAAGCACTAAGGCCGCCGATCGCGCCGATCAGCAATGAGTAGATATTCGCGCTGAAGGCGAAATGGCCAAAGTCCACCGGGTCCATCAGCTGCGACGCAAACCACCTGTTAGCGGTCACATAGAATGCCCAGCCAAAGGCCGTTGCGGCAAACGGAAGTCCCTGCAAAATGTAGGAAACTGCTGCGCTCGCGGAAGGACGCAGCGCGAGGCGTGCGGGCATACGCCAGTGAAACAGGCAGACGAATGCCAGATACCATACCGCAAGTGCCAGGAAAGTCCCTGTCAGCCCACCTGCAACCAATCCTGCCGGCCGCGCGATAGAGAGGCCAAGTCCGAGCGTGCCAATGGCGAAAGCATAGTTGCGGCGCGCGGATCGCGCCCGGTAGATAATGCCGGGGCCCAGGGCGATCATATACAATATCCCTGCACACGCGGAGAGCAGTCCCGGCCAAAGATCGAACGGCAATTGACCTTCCGCGGCCAGCGCCACCAAGGCTATCGAGGCCAGGGTAAATACCAGTCCGCCAATATAGATGCGGACCCACATCAGGCGTTGGCCGAGGGCTTCGGCGTCTTCGAACCGCTGTTGTGCGAGCGCCGGCGGTATCCATCGATCAGCCAGCTGACTGATCCCGGAATCGAAAATCAAACCGTACTGGAAGAGTGTCGATGCGAGGGCATATTCACCGAAGACGGTTGGTGTCATGAGCATCGGCAGGGACATCCCGACCAGTGCATTCACCATCGTAACTCCGGGAATGAAGACGCCATAGACCATCGGCTGGGAAAGCAATGCGATCAGCGCTTGCAGCAACGAGCCGGGTGCCTGGCGGACGGCGGTTCCGTCTGGGCCGATGATGCTCAATGAAACACCCCGTGTTCAGCCGACGAATTGGCGCGTGCTGCTAATCTGGCACGGGTAGTCACCGCTGAAGCAAGCAAGATCGAGAACCTTCCCATTTCGATGCACGGGGATGCGTATACTATTCGCATGGCTAAGTGCTGAAGTGCAGTTCCGCATCGGGATTAATCCAAATTATCGCGTTTTCGTGCAAGTCACTGTGCAATGCAGTGTGCTTGCTGCACACGATATCAGCGGCGCTATCTCAGCTTCTCGAAGCCCGCCTTGTAAGGGCGCGTTGTGAGCCCGTCTTCACGTCGTTGACGGCTTTGCACGGCGTCGATGGCATCGTCAAAGATGGCCGCGACCGTCCGAGGCGTCAGGTGCTGAATTCTTTGGCGTGCTTGAACTCGCATCGTCGAAAGTGTGTCGGAAGAGGTGGAGAACAGCCGATCCAATGCCGCCGCCGCCGCGCCCGCTTCGCGTGGATCATAGATCCAACCGGTTTTCCCGTCCTCGACCAGCTCTCCAACCGCTTGGCTATATATCGTTCCAAGCACTGGCAGGCCCGACGCAAATGCCTCGTTTACGACCAGGCCCCATTCGTCATCCAGCGTTGGCAAGATCAGTACGCCACATTCGGCATAATGCTGTGCGAGGTCCTCATAGGCGACTGCCCCCGGAAATTCCTGGATGAGATTAGGAGGCCCCACGAAGGCTTTTAACGCCGGTGCGAGCTCGCCATCGCCCACCCAACGAATTGAGACGGTTTGATGCGGATTGCGTAAGGCCCAATCAGCGGCGGCCGCTTGGAACGCCGGCAATCCCTTTTTGCCGATAAAGCGGCCGCAATACAGCAAACGGCGCTCAGCGTCGCCCGAGCGTCTCAGCGAGAGGCGCGAAAACAGCTCTATATCGACGGTCTGGTGGGCGACAAAAATCTTGTAATCGGGTACGCCGATTTTATGCAGGTAGCGGTGGCCGCTCTGTCCCGCGACGATGAAGCCGTCCGCCCCGGCGACAAGCATGCGCCTGATCGCCGTTCTCAGCCGGCTCCAGCCGGCCTCGCTCACTTCCGACAGTGTGCACCAGATCAGCAGACGCGACGAGCGAAAGAGGCGTCGATAGATTGCCGCCTGGATCGACCGCGGTCCCATCTCGCCGGAGATAATGACATCGGGCCGGTATTTGATGAGCAGAGGAATTGTGTCCAGCGAGACATGGACATACATCGTCTGACGATAGCCCTGCGGGTGTTGCCGTTTCGCCGTAATGGTCAGTGTGCGCTGCACAACTGTATCCAGCCTGCCCCAGTTCGGCAGCCAGGGTCGGTCCGGCTCATGTTTCGTTGAGATAAAAACCCGCAAACGGTCGACGCGCTCTTCGATCGCTTCAAACAGCGGTACCCGATACGGTTGGAGTTCATTTGTTAGCAGCGCAACTCGCTTAGCCATTGCCCCTCAATGCGTTAAGCCATGAGCCGAACGAAATCCTATCTCCTCATCGCTATACCAACCCTCCTGCGCAAAAGGTGAAGACTATTATCGCGACCGGTTGGCCCAAAGGGCGTAGCGGCTTTGGGTGATCCCGGAGGATCGTCGGCGTTCCGCCACTGTAGCTGTCGAAGGCGGTGGGGTTTTACTAACTCAAGCGCGAACACGCTGCCCATGATCACGACGGTCAGTTAAAGGCCTGCTCAATTTGTCGGCGCAAGGCCGGACCAATATGCCTTCCAACTCGACGAACTATCACAGTAAATATACCCTCCCAGCCCGGAGCCAGGGCCCTGAGTGCTGTTGGATCGAAGATCGTGAACATAAACCTGTGCGCCTTCGGCACAGCGTGATGGAATTTGCGTGTAGTTGCCTAATGATGCAGCAACGGTCCAGAGCGGCCCCGTCATGATAAAACCTGGTGTTTCGAAGCCGACATTATCGTGGGGAATGATGCCGCCCATAATGAAAGACGGATAGCCGGATCCGGCGGTGCCGCTCACAAGGGCCCAGTTTGGTGTCGAAGCGTCGTTCGCAGCGCCGACCGCCAAAACATGGTACAGCCACGGAGTCGTGTGTGAGGCTGGCTGCGTGCCATAGCGGCCGCGCACCGTAATATCGAGATGCGTGTCATCAATCTTCGTATATTGCATCGCCTCGCTGTCGGCGATCAGGACGCCCTTCAGCGGCCATGAACCTGCACCTCCTACAACCGTCGGACCGGTGCCTGACGTGCCGAGAGCCGACATGTCGATTGCACCAGTGCGGCCTAGATTCGAGGGTGGAGTAAAAAGGCCGAGTTCAACATTAAATGTGTTTCCGATTCCGAGTTCAGTAACTATTGGCTGTCCTACGAGACCAACGGCGCTGCTGCCGGTTGTGTCGGGTACCGCCTTCGGTCTCGACAAATAAATCCCTGCGGATGCAATGGGGACCAGCAGGCAAAGAGCAAGGAGAATATTGCGGAAAGTCATCGGATTGCTGGCTCATAAATCTAAAGCCATGTGCAGCGATCGGGCCTAGCTACCTCAAGCTTGCATCAACGTGGCATGAAATGCTGCAAAATCCTCCAGAGCAATAGATCAATCATCTGAAATTTTCGTCTTACCTCCCATTATATTTTGCGCTCGGAAAAAGGCGCCAGTAGCCGCCGATATAAAGCCGGACCCTCAATCTGCGGGGCAGGACAGCGCATCGGCACGCCACCAAGCCTCCCGATCCGGGCGATCGCCGCCTTCATGGGGTAACTCCCATGCGGAAGTGCAAAAAGCCCCGACTTGGATCATCACTTGGCGATGAAAAGCCATCCCTCATCGCCTCTGGCGACCAGTGTTTAGCAAGCAGATAACGGCATGTGGGGTATTGTATTGACCTCGACCGAGGAGAGTGCGCCGGCGCGGCCGCCCAGCCGCTGGATAAGCCGATCGCCGATCGCCTTTCTGTCGAATCCGATCGTCTACGGATCGCTCCTTCCGGGGATTTCCGTCCTGAACGCTGCGGTCGGGATGGCCCTGCCGATGATGATGACGCCGCATATCTTCGGTGAATACTCACTCGCGGTCACGCTGTTTCAATACGGATTGATCTTTGATTGCGGCGCCGGACAGCTTGCGGATCGCTGGTTGCCGGCCGCCCAGGCACGCGGGCAATTCGGGGAGGTCGACCGCCTGAGTCAGCAGCTGCTGTGGGTCCGCTTCTATATCGGAACCATTCTGTTCGTCTCGGCGGTCATTGCGTTGACGGCGTTTGCGGCGGCCGATCGCTTGCCGTTCGACTTCTGGACGGGCGTGCTGTCGGCCGGTTCCGGAATTCTCTATATGGTCGCTTTAGGGCCCGGATTTGTCTATCGCGCTCTATCGAAGCGACGCAACTATGCATGGGCGATCGGCACCCTATCCTTGGGCCTGGTGTTCGCACGCCCTTTAGGTTTGGTTGCGGGCGGCCTTACCGGATCCTTCCTCGCCCTGGCGGTATGGTATCTCGTATTCGCTGTTCTTTTTCATCGGCGTATGCCGCCACGCCTCGCCGCGCACCCTTCGGCGAGACAGGCAGTTTCGGCGGTCGTGCTGGGTATTCCGTTTTTTGCCACATCCTTCATCTGGGCATTTTACCTCACCGCCAATCGCTGGTTCGCATCCGGCTTGATGGAATCCGGGCCGTTCGGGCATTTCGCCTTCAGCGCCAATATCTACACGCTTCTGACCGGCGCCATCGG
>Ga0070665_100001193_pt1 | contig 31682 bp, 27 predicted proteins | sample KBSS13metaG_FD_65862 | JGI IMG/M metagenome (GOLD analysis project Ga0070665, IMG submission 65862) | Switchgrass rhizosphere microbial communities from Kellogg Biological Station, Michigan, USA - KBS S1-3 metaG | ecosystem: Host-associated > Plants > Roots > Rhizosphere > Soil ... | reverse complement strand
GACGGCACGTTGATCGCCAGCACGATGCAGGAAGGCCTCGTCCGGCTCCCGCGCACGTAACCAGGGGTCACCACACGACGTCGAGCCGGGCGGGTCCGCAGAACATGGGAGCGGCGACCTCCTCGACCACCGACCCGGGGGCGAGCCGCAGCTCGGGCATGCGCTCGACGAGGGCGGCGATCGCGGTCGAGATCTCGATTCGGGAGAGCTCCGCGCCCAGGCAGAGATGGATCCCGTGGCCGAAGGAGACGTGGCGACGGGCCGTCGGACGGCGCGGGTCGAAGGCGACGGCGTCCGCGCCGAAGGTGCTCTCGTCCATGTTCGCCGACTCCAGTCCGACGATCACCCGCTCGCCGTCGCGGACCGCGGTGCCCGCCAGGTCCTGGTCGCCGACGACCGTGCGCAGCACCCACCGGATCGCCGAGCCGTGGCGCAGGCCCTCCTCGCGCACGCCGTCGAGCAGGGTGGGGTCCGCGCGGAGCGCCTCCCACCAGCGCCGGTCCTCCAGCAGCTGCCGCAGGGTGGAGCCGATCGTGTACGCGGTGCTCTCCAGGCCCGCGACGAAGAGCTGCCAGGCGTGGAAGGCCACCTCGCGGTCGGCGAGGTCGGTGCCGGTGAGCAGCGTGATCAGGTCGTCGGTCGGCTCCTCCCGACGCCGGCGGGCGGCCGCCGTGAAGTAGGCCTCCAACCGGTGCCACGCGTCGGTCTCGGTGAAGGCGGCGGGCAGGATCGCGGTGATGTCCAGCGAGAGCTGCGCCAGCTCGCCCGCGTCCTGCGCCGGGACACCCACGAGCCGGGCGATCACCCGGGCCGTCAGCGGCAGGGCGTAGTCCCCGACGAGATCGGCGGGGCCGTGGGCGGGCAGGTCCGCGAGCAGCGCGTCGGCGTACTCGCGGATCCACGGCGCGGCACCGGTGATGGCCGCCCGGGCGAACCCCGGCCGCAGCAGCGATCGCAGGGCGGTGTGCTCGGGCGGGTCGCTCTGGGTGATGAGCTCCGGCGGTGCCGGGCCGTCGCCCGCCTCCAGGACGAAGTTGCCGTGGTTGCTGTAGGCGCTCTGGTCGAGCAGGACGCCGCGGGCGGCCTCATGCCCGCCGACGAAGTGCAGGCCGGGGGAGATTTCGGTGACCGGGCAGGCCCGGCGGGCCCGGGCGAGCCGCTCCCGGTTGTCGGCGAGGTCGGTGGGGGCGAAGGGATCGAAGGATCCGGAGTCGACGGCACTGGTCATCGCACGCTCCCTTGCGTGGTGGGGACGGCAGCGACGGTACGGACGGCTCTACGTGTGAGTCAAGAGTTCGACGGATGAGAAGAGAAGTAGGCTGATCGCATGAACGATGATCGGGCCTGGGGATTCCGGACGCGTGCGGTGCACGCGGGGGCGGTGCCGGACTCGGCGACCGGGGCCCGGGCCACGCCGATCTACCAGTCCACCAGCTTCGTCTTCGAGAACACCCAGGACGCCGCCACGCTGTTCGCGCTGCAGAAGTACGGACTGATCTACAGCCGGATCGCCAACCCGACCGTCGCGGTGCTGGAGGAGCGGCTGGCCAGCCTGGACGGCGGGCTCGGGGCGGTCGCGACGGCGTCGGGGCAGGCCGCCGAGTTCCTCACCTTCGCCGCGCTGGCCGGGGCGGGGGACCACGCCGTCGCCTCCGCGGCGCTCTACGGCGGCACCGTCACGCAGCTGGACGTGACGCTGCGCCGCTTCGGGGTCGACACCGTCTTCGTACGGGGCACCGACCCCGCGGACTACGCCGCGGCCATCACCGAGCAGACGAGGTTCCTGTTCACCGAGGTGGTGGCCAACCCGGGTGGCGAGGTCGCGGACCTGGCCGGGCTCGCGGACGTCGCGCACGCGGCGGGCGTCCCGCTGGTCGTCGACGCCACCCTGGCCACTCCGTACCTCTGCCGTCCGATCGAGCACGGCGCGGACATCGTGATCCACTCCGCCACGAAGTTCCTCGGCGGGCACGGCACCACGCTCGGCGGGGTGATCGTGGAGTCCGGACGCTTCGACTGGGGCAACGGCCGCTTCCCGGAGATGACCACGCCGGTCGCCTCCTACGGCGGCCTGACGTGGTGGGGCAACTTCGGCGAGTTCGGGTTCCTCACCAAGCTGCGGGCCGAGCAGCTGCGAGACGTCGGCCCGACGCTGTCCCCGCACTCGGCGTTCCTGCTGCTCCAGGGCGTGGAGACGCTGCCGTTCCGGATGGCGGCGCACGTGGCGAACGCGCAGCGGGTGGCGGAGTGGCTCGAGGCGGACCCCCGCGTCGAGTACGTCCGGTACGCCGGGCTGCCCAGCCATCCACACCACGAGCGCGCGAAGCGCTATCTGCCCGAGGGCCCCGGCGCGGTGTTCGCGTTCGGGGTGAAGGGTGGCCGGGCGGCGGGCGCGCGGTTCATCGAGTCCGTGCAGCTGTGCAGCCACCTGGCGAACGTCGGGGACGCGCGCACCCTCGTGCTCCACCCGGGCTCGACGACCCACCAGCAGCTCACCCCCGAGCAGCTGGACCACGCCGGCGTGCCCGAGGACCTGATCCGGATCAGCGTGGGCCTGGAGGACGTCGACGACATCCTCTGGGACCTCGACCAGGCGCTCGCCGCCGCGGCCGAGGAGTAGGGCGATGAGTGGGGAGAGCAGCGTGCGGAACGACCCGTCGAGGTGGCAGAACCCGACCGCGGTGGCGCGGCAGCGGATCCTGCGGGAGACGCGGACCGTCGCGATGGTGGGGGCCTCGCCGAACCCGGCGCGGGCGTCGAACTTCGTGGCCACCTACCTGCTCGACGCGAGCGACTACGAGATCTGGTTCGTGAACCCCCACGCGACCGAGATCCTCGGGCAGCCCGTCTACCCGTCCCTGGCGGACCTGCCCGGGGTGCCGGACCTGGTGGACACCTTCCGCCGCCCGCAGGACCTGCCCGCGGTGCTCGACGACGTGCTGGCCCTCGGCGAGGGCGTGAAGACCTGGTGGCTGCAGTTCGGCCTGTGGGACGAGGCGCTGGCGGCGCGCGCCGAGGAGGCGGGCCTCACCGTGGTGATGGACAAGTGCCTCAAGGTCGAGCACGCGCGGTTCGCGGGCGGCCTGCATCTCGCGGGCTTCGACACCGGGGTGATCAGCTCCCGGCGCCGCCGTTAGCGGAAGAGCAGGTTGTCCAGGATCAAGGTGACCGCGCGCAGGACCCAGAACGCGGGCGTGGCCAGCAGGAACAGCCTCCACAGCTCGGGCCAGCCCCGCTGCCGGGCGACGTACCAGGTGGGCCAGGCGGCCAGCACACAGGCGATGAGGATCCAGCCGATCTGGACGAGGAGCCGGGTGCTGTCCGCCTCGCCGGTCCCGCGGCCGAACAGCACCAGGATCGCGAACGCGATCACGCCCCAGCCCAGCGCGCCGAACAGCGCGCGGAAGTACGGGACCTCCGTGTCGGGTGTCGGTGCCGTGCCCCGCTCCTGCTTCGCCACGGGACGAGCCTATCCGGCCTGGTCGCGCACCCCGGGCCGCCCTGCCCCGTACGTCAGCCTCCGGAGCAGGACCTCCGCCGGGCCGCGGCGTCCGGACCGGTCCAGCGCGACGCACACCGCCACCCCGAGCAGCCAGGTCGCGATGGCGAGCAGGGCCGCCTGCCACACCGACAGCGCCGCGCCGAGGCCGAGCGTCCAGGCCGGCAGCAGCGCGGTGAACACCACCGACTGGCCGAGGTAGCAGGTCAGCGAGCGGCGGCCCGTCGCGACGAGGGCGCGCCGCCCGACGGCCCCGCGCGCAGGTTCGGCGCCCGCACCCACCCGCGCCACGAGCAGCCCGAACAGCGCCGCGTACCCGGCACCTCCGGCGAGCCCGCCGAGCGCGTGGAGCGAGCCCGCGACGAGCACGAGGGCCGGGCCGGGCCGCCACCACCCGGCCGCCTCGAGGGCGAGGGGCAGTCCGCCGACGACCGCCACGACGAGCCCGACGAGGGCGGTCCGCCGTAGCAGCGGACGGTGGCGGTCCGGCTCGTCGAGCAGCCTGTGGCGGGCGGCGAGCGCGCCGAGGGCCACCATCCCGGCCGTGAGCAGCGCGGACCCGAGGGCGCCGGTCAGCCATTCGCCGACGTGCTGCCCGAGCGCGGTGCCGACGGCCTGCGTGGCGACGCTCGGCACGACGGGCAGCCCGGTCGGCAGCCCGGACCCGGTCCCGAGCGTCGCGGTGAGCGCGATCCCGATCACCGCGATCGTCCCGAGGGTGACGGTGGTGCCGCGGACCAGCACCCCGGCCAGCAGCACCAGGAGCAGGCCGTAGGCGCCGACGATGTCGCCGGGGAACAGTGCCAGCCCGTGCACCGCACCGATCGCGACCATCCAGCCGCCGCGCCGCCGCAGGATCCCGACGGCCTGGTCCGCCTCCCGACGTCGCGCCGACTGCACCGCGCCGTACCCCATCAGCAGGGCGAACAGGGGGTAGGCCCGGCCGTCGACCAGCAGTGTCTGGACGAGCGTGACGACCCGGTCAGCCGGGTCCAGCTCCGCCGGATACCCGCGGATCCCCGGGGTGCCGAGCAGGAAGAGATGGACGTTCGCGAGGGCGATCAGCAGCAGCATCACGCCGCGGGCGAGGTCGGGCGCGACCGCGCGGGCGGAGAGGGGGAGTGCGGCGGTCACGGCCCGACCCTACGAGAGCCCGTCGTCCGGCCAGGTGGGAGACCTGCGCCACCCCCGTGATCCCCGTCGCGGCGCCACCGGTTCGGGAGGGATAGCCTCACCGCGTGTCCACACCTGTCACCGTCACTGTCACCGGAGCCGCTGGCCAGATCGGTTACGCGCTGCTCTTCCGGATCGCCTCCGGGCAGCTCCTGGGGTCTGACACCCCGGTGAAGCTGAACCTGCTGGAGATCCCCCAGGCCGTCAAGGCGGCCGAGGGCACCGCGATGGAGCTGAGCGACGGGGCCTTCCCGCTGCTGGCCGGCGTCGACATCTACGACGACGCCACCAAGGCCTTCGACGGCGCCAACGTCGCCCTGCTCGTCGGTGCGCGCCCGCGCACCAAGGGCATGGAGCGCGGCGACCTGCTCGAGGCCAACGGCGGCATCTTCGCCCCGCAGGGCAAGGCCATCAACGCGGGCGCGGCGGACGACATCCGCGTGCTGGTCGTCGGGAACCCGGCGAACACCAACGCGCTGATCGCCCAGTCCGCGGCGCCGGACGTCCCGGCCGAGCGGTTCACCGCGATGACCCGCCTGGACCACAACCGCGCCCTCGCGCAGCTCGCGCAGAAGCTGAACGTGCCGGTGACCGAGATCAAGAAGCTGACGATCTGGGGCAACCACTCGGCCACCCAGTACCCGGACCTCTACCACGCCGAGGTCGGCGGGAAGATCGCCGCCGAGCAGGTCGAGGAGTCCTGGCTGAAGGACACCTTCATCCCGACCGTCGCCAAGCGCGGTGCGGCGATCATCGAGGCGCGCGGTGCGTCGTCGGCCGCCTCCGCGGCGTCGGCGGCCATCGACCACGTCCACACCTGGGTCAACGGCACCGCCGAGGGCGACTGGACCTCGATGGCGATCCCGTCCGACGGGTCCTACGGCGTGGCCGAGGGCATCATCTCCTCCTTCCCGGTCACCGCGAAGAACGGGAAGTACGAGATCGTCCAGGGCCTGGAGATCGACGCCTTCTCCCGCGAGAAGATCGACGCCTCCGTCGCCGAGCTGGTCGAGGAGCGCGAGGCCGTGAAGGGCCTCGGCCTGATCTGATCCCGTCCACAGAGAGGGCCCCCGCCGTATCGGCGGGGGCCCTCTCTATGGACGGACCCCGATCCCGGTTCGGTGGTGCCACATGTGGCACCACCGAACCGCACGTCGGCGTTCGCAGGTGTGAACCGTCTTCCCGGGCGTCTACCTCGTCGCAGGCCACCGGTACGGGGACGAGGCGCGAGTGTGGGCGGCGTGGCTGTGGGGCGGTCCCACGAGCGTCGTGTCGGGTCCGACGGCCGCCTGGTGCTACGGGATGCTCGCCGAGCCGGGCCCCGTCCTCCACCTCACGGTGCCGCGCACGCTGCACCGTCGCCCACGGCCCGGTCTCGCGCTGCACCGGGTGGAACTCGATCCGGCCGACCGCACGCGGTGGAGGGGCATCGCGCTCACGGGCAGGGGACGCACGGTCCTGGACACGGCGGTGCTGCTCCCCGACGGTGCGACCTTCCTCGACCGCGCCCTCCAGCGCAGCGTGCGCTTCCCGCAGCTCACCGCGTCGCACGCGCGAATGGCGGGCTGCACCGGAGCGCCCACGGCGAAGCGCCTGCTCGACGCCGCGGCGAACGGAACCCGCGCCGAGTCGGAGCGCATCCTCGTCCGACTGTTGCGGGAGGCGGGGATCGACGGCTGGGCGACGGCCGTCCCGTTCCAGCGTTGGGAACTGGACCTCGCGTTCCCGGGCATCCGGCTGGCCATCGAGCTCGACGGATGGGCCTTCCACTCGGACGTCGCGCGCTTCGGCAACGACCGCCGGAAGGGCAACGCTCTCGTCACCGCGGGCTGGACCCTGCTGCGCTTCACCTGGCACGACCTGACTCGGCGACCCGCGCAGGTGATCGCGGAGATACGGGCCGCACTGTCGCGGTGTGAGTGAGATCGCGGTTCGAAGGTGCCGGATCCGGCACCTTCGAACCACTCCCTCGGCGGGTCAGTCCTCCAGGACCGCGATCGCGAAGGACTCGGCGGGGAGGGTGATGTTCGGGCCCTCGCTGGCCGTGGGCTCGCTGGCCAGCAGGATCCTCGTGACCGTGGCGGCGAGGTCGAGGGCGACCTCCTCGGGGCCCAGGTTGACCAGCACGCGGAGCCTGCCGCGGTGGATCACCAGGGTGCGGGCCTCGGGGTGGACGTCGACGGCGACCTCGTCCAGCCACGGGTCCGAGAGCTCCGGCCACGCCTTGCGCAGCGCGATGAGCTCCTTGTACATCGCCAGCAGCGTGGTGTGCGGCTCCTGCTTCTGCTCGGTCCAGTCGAGCGTGGAGTTCAGGAAGGTGGACTCGGCGTTGGGGTCCGGGACCTCGACGTCCGCTCCCCAGCCGTGCTCGGCGAACTCCGCGGTCCGGCCCTTGCGAACCGCCTCGCGCAGGCCCTCGTCGGGGAAGTAGGAGAAGAACTGCCAGGGGGTGCGCGCGCCCCACTCCTCGCCCATGAACAGCATCGGGGTGAACGGCGAGGTGAACAGGATCGCCGCGCCGCAGGCCAGGATTCCGGGGGAGAGGGTCTGGGTGAGCCGGTCCCCGGTGGCCCGGTTGCCGATCTGGTCGTGGTTCTGCAGGTACGTGACGAACCGGTGACCGGGGATGCGCGTGGTGTCCACCGGCGCCCCGTGCAGCCGCTTGCGGAAGCTCGACCAGGTGCCCTCGTGCAGGAAACCCCGGGTCAGGACGTGGGCCAGGCCTGCCAGGTCCGCCTCGGCGAAGTCCGAGTAGTAGCCCTGGGCCTCACCGGTCAGCACGGTGTGCAGGCTGTGGTGGATGTCGTCCGTCCACTGGCCGGTCATGCCGATGCCGCCGCCGTCCCGCGAGGTGATCATGCGCGGGTCGTTCAGGTCCGACTCGGCGACCAGCGACAACGGTCGTCCGACGTGTGCCTCCAGGGCCGTGACCTCGATCGACAGCTGTTCGAGGACGTGCTGGGCGCGGGTGTCTCGCAGCGCGTGGACGGCGTCGATCCGCAGTCCGTCGACGTGGAAGTCCCGTAGCCACATCAGCGCGTTGTCGATCGCGAACCGCCGCACCTCGTCCGACCACGGGCCGTCGAGGTTCAGCGACGGACCCCAGATGTTGGAGCCCGCGAAGTAGGGGCCGAACCGGTCCAGGTAGGCACCCGAGGGACCCAGGTGGTTGTAGACGACGTCGAGGATCACGCCGAGCCCACGGGCGTGCGCGGCGTCGACGAACCGCTTGAAGCCGTCCGGCCCGCCGTAGTTCTCGGTGACCGCGTACCAGCCGACGCCGTCGTAGCCCCAGTTCCGGGGCCCGTCGACGGCGTTGAGCGGCAGCAGCTCGACCATGTCGATGCCCAGCCCGACCAGGTGGTCCAGCTTCTCGATCGCGGAGTCGAAGGTGCCCTCGGCGGTGAACGTGCCGATGTGGCACTCGTAGAGGACGCTCCCGGCGAGCGTGCGGCCCGTCCAGGCCTGGTCGGTCCACCAGAAGGCGTCCTGGTCGTAGCGCCGCGAGGCCGAGTGGACGCCGTTGGGCTGCCAGAGCGAGCGCGGGTCCGGGAGCGGGGTGGGATCGTCGTCGACCAGGAAGGCGTACGCCGAGCCGGGACCGTTGTCCTCGACCTCGGCCCGCCACCAGCCGCCGGGGGCGCGCCGCATCGCGTACGTCTCGCCGTCCACCAGCACTCGGAGCCTGTCCTTCTCCGGGGCCCACACCGCGTACTCAGCCACGATCGTGAATCCTGCCGGTCCGGAGCGCGGCGCGCGCGTCCGGGGCGGTCACGTCACGTATCCGGTGGGTGTCCGGGTGGCGTCGGACACGGTCGATCCGGCCAACCCGCGGTGCCGGGACGACGTCGTCGACCTTCCCGAGGTCGGGCACCGTCCACCGGAGGGCGAGGTCGGGCGGGGTGGGGCGGTCAGGGTGCCCCGGCGACGCCGCCTGCGAGGAGCCTCCGGGGAGGCTTCATCCGGCCGGATCCGGCCGGAGCCGTCGTTCCACGCACGGCCCGGTGGTCGGGACCGCCGGCCGGTCGGGGGGCACGAAGTCGACCGGCGATCCCGGCAACGAGGCACCGGAGGGTGGGGGGATACCCGGTCCGTACGCGTTGCGGCCCCGACTCTAGGAAAACCGAACCGGCACGTAATCGTCCGTTCAGCCGTACTTTCGGGGAGAATGTCGCGGAATCGAGAATTACGGATTCCGAACTACTTCGTCGACGGGTGTAAGCCCAGGTCGCGGGCCATGCCGCGATCGTCGCCCGCGCGCTGCTCCAATCGTCGGGACACCGCGTCGAGAATGCGGCCCAGCTCGGCCACGGTCGCCGGATCCACGTCCGCGGTGCCGCGCGCGACGTCCGCGCTGAACACCGCGAAGAGGCGCGAGACGAGCTCGAGGCCCTGTGGGGTGAGCGTCACGAGGACGCTGCGACGGTCGCGCGGGTTGGCCTGGCGTACCACGTGACCCGCCAGCTCGAGCCGGTCGAGCTGGGCGGTCGCGCTGGCCGGGGTGACCCCGACGCGGCGGGCCAGCGCGGTGGGTGTGCGCGGTCCGTCGTGGAGCAGGTGCACCAGGATGGTGGTCTCGGGGACGCCGAGTCCCAGGAGCCGGGCGGTCGTCTGCCGGTAGGCGTCCGACGCCGCCACGACGTCCCTCAGTCGCACTGCGATCTCACTCACTGAACTCCCCTCGGGATGCTGTCCCGACATCGTGCTTGTGGCTCGATCATCGAGATATCAGTCTGTTCAACGTCACGATCTACCGAAGGGTTCCGGTGGTGAGCAGCGTCATGCGCAACAGGGTGCGCTATTCGGTATATGAGGCCAGCCTGTCCGAACGCCGCCGACACTCGTGTGGCACAAGCGTCGCTGAGTGACGCTTGTGCCACACGAGAGGCGGGGTCAGGCGGGGCGGACCAGGAGCGCCACGGGGTAGCGGGCCAGGAGTGTGGCCAGGGCGGGGACGCTGCCGTCGACGGGGGTGTCGGTGATGATGTCGTGCCAGTCCTCCGCCCCACCCGGCAGCGGGAGGAGTGTGTCGCCCCAGCCGCCCTTCTCGGCCAGGCCGACCGGCAGCCTGGTGGCGACCGCGACGAGCTTGTCCGTGCGGGCGAACGCCACCGCGTGCTCGGCGGCCGCCCCCTCCGCCGGGACCTCGCGGTAGCCGTGGAACAGCTCGGGTCGGTACCGGCGCAGCCGCGCGGCCGTGGTGGTGACCAGCAGCTTCGCGGCGCCCTCGGCGTCGATCTCGGGGAGCCAGCCCTCGTCCAGCCTGCCGAGCAGGGCGCTGCGCAGGGCCCAGTCCACCGGCCGCCGGTTGTCCGGGTCCACCAGCGAGTACTCGAACAGCTCGGTGCCCTGGTAGACGTCAGGGATACCCGGCCCGGCCAGCTGCAGCAGCTTCTGGCCCAGCGAGTTCGACCAGCCCGGCTGCGCGATCCGGTCGACGAACGCCTGGATCTCGGCGACCAGGTCCACGTCCTGCAGCACCGTCGACGGCCACTCGGCGATGGCCGCGTCCACCTCGGGCACCGCGTCGACGTGCGAGGTGACGACCTTGGCCTCCTTCGAGGCCTTGCCCAGGTAGGAGACGAACCGGTCGCGGAACGACGGCAGGTCCGCGAGCCCGGGCCACGCGCCCACCAGGCACTGCCAGGCCAGCAGCTCCAGCGACCGGTCCGGCAGCGGGTACCGGGCCGCCCAGTCCCGCATCAGGTCGGTCCACTCGCCGGGGATCTCGGCGAGCACGGCCAGCCGAGCCCGGACGTCCTCGGACCGCTTGGTGTCGTGCGTGGACAGGGTGGTCATCGTCCGCGGCGACCCGGCCTCGCGGGCGGCCAGCGCGGCGTGGAAACCGGTGGGGGACAGGCCGAACCGGCCAGGGTCCCCGCCGACCTCGTTCAGCGCGACGAACCGGTTCCAGCGGTAGAACGTCGTGTCCTCGACGCCCTTCGCCATGACCATCCCCGACGTCTGCTGGACGCGGGTGGCGAGCTCCCCGTGCGGGTCCGCGAGCATCGCGGCGTGGATCGTCCCGAGGACCGGCGCCAGGTCCGGACGACGGGTCCGGGCCACCGAGACCGCCGTGTCCAGCGAGTGCCTGCCCTCGGGCAGGTAGGAGCGGTAGACGGGGAAGGCGCAGAGGAACTCCGCGACCGCGTCCCGGACCCGGTCCGCGGCGGCGCCCGGCTCCTCCTCGGTGGACGGCGCGGCCTCGGGGACCGGGACGAGGGCGGCGATCCGTCGCACCTCGGCCGCCAGGATCGTGTCCGCCACCTCGCGCCGCCCGGCGTACTCCGCCGAGTGCGAGGAGATCTTGACCCCGGTGTGCTCGGCGGCGAACTGGGTCAGCAGCCCGGCGCCCGCGGGGTCGACGAAGACCCCCTGGACGTCCGCGAGGGCCTCGTAGCCCGAGGTCCCGTCGACCGGCCACGAGACCGGCAGCTCCTCGCCGAGGTGCGTGATCTTCTCGACGAGCAGCCACTTGTCCGGGCCGAGGGCCGCCCGCAGCCGCCGCGCGTACCCGCCCGGGTCGGACAGGCCGTCCGGGTGGTCCACCCGCAGCCCGACGATCTCCGGGTGCGCATGCACCCACCGCAGCACCTCGCGGTGGACGTCGTCGAAGACCTCCGGGAGCTCGACGCGCACCGCGGCGAGCGTGGAGACGTCGAAGAACCGCCGGTAGGTCAGCTCCGCCGCCCCGCGCTTCCACGAGGCCAGGCGGTAGTGCTGGCGCTCGTGCACCTCCTGCGGGGTGCCCTGCTCGGTGCCGGGGGCCAGCGGGAAGGCGTGCTCGTAGTACCGCAGCTCCCCGTCGGAGACCGTGAGCTGCGCCAGCGCGCCCTCCTCGTCGGCGTCGAGGATCGGCAGCAGGATCGGGCCTGCGGACCAGTCGATGTCGAAGTGCCCGGCCCAGCGGGAGCCCTGCCCGTACCGCAGGACGTCCCACCACCACGGGTTGGCCTTCGCCACCTCGACGCCGACGTGGTTGGGCACGATGTCGATCAGCAGCGTCATGCCGGCCTCGCGCAGCCGGGCGAGGAGCGCGTCGAGGCCCTCGATCCCGCCGCGCTCGACGGAGATCCACCCCGGGTTGACGACGTCGTACCCGTGGTTGGACCCGGCCCCGGACTCCAGCAGCGGGGACGAGTAGAGCGTGCCGATCCCGAGCTGGTCCAGGTAGCCGACGAGCTCGGCGCCCGTCTGGAAGGTCTGGTCCTTCGAGAACTGGATCCGGTAGGTCGAGGAGGGGAGGGCCATCACACGGTCCGCTGGAACACGAGCAGGGACCGGGCCGGGACCACGTGCGCGGCCTGCGCCGCGACGATCGGCGGTTCGGCGGCCACCACCCCGGGCGCCGACGACAGCGTGGTCACCTCACCCGCCGCCGTGTCGACGACGATGGCCCACTGTCTGCCGTACTCCGCACCCGGCAGGGTCACCTCGATGTCCTCCCAGTGTGCGTTGAAGGCGAGCAGGAACGAGTCGTCCCGGACCCGTTCCCCGCGGGGGTCGATGTCGGCGAGGCCCTCGCCGTTGAGGAACGCGACGACACACTTGCCGAAGCCGGAGTCCCAGTCGCTCTCGCTCATCTCCTGCCCGTCCGGGGTGAACCAGGCGATGTCGGCGAGCGAGTCGCGGCGTCGGGGCGCGATCGGACGGCCCTGGAAGAACCGGCGCCTGCGGAACACCGGGTGGGCGTGCCGCAGCGCCGCGACGCCCGCGGTGAACCCGACCAGCCCGGCGTTCTTGCCCAGCAGCGACCAGTCCACCCAGGCCAGCTCGTTGTCCTGGCAGTAGACGTTGTTGTTGCCGTTCTGCGTGCGCCCCAGCTCGTCGCCGTGCAGGAGCATCGGCACGCCCTGGGACAGCAGGACCGTGGTCATGATGTTGCGCTGCTGGCGGGCGCGCAGCTCCAGGACGGCCTCGTCGTCCGTGGGGCCCTCGACGCCGCAGTTCCAGGAGCGGTTGTGGCTCTCGCCGTCGTTGCCGCCCTCGCCGTTGGCGTCGTTGTGCTTCTCGTTGTAGGACACCAGGTCCGCGAGGGTGAAGCCGTCGTGCGCGGTGGCGAAGTTGATCGACGCGTACGGTCGGCGGCCGTCCTCCTGGTACAGGTCCGAGCTGCCGGTGAGCCGCGAGGCGAACTCGCCGAGGGTGCCGGGCTCGCCGCGCCAGAAGTCCCGCACGGTGTCCCGGTACTTGCCGTTCCACTCCGTCCACAGGGGAGGGAAGTTGCCGACCTGGTAGCCGCCGGGCCCGACGTCCCACGGCTCGGCGATCAGCTTGACCTGCGAGATCACCGGGTCCTGCTGCACGAGGTCGAAGAACACCGAGAGCCGGTCGACGTCGTAGAACTCCCGGGCCAGGGTGGAGGCGAGGTCGAACCGGAACCCGTCGACGTGCATCTCGGTGACCCAGTACCGCAGCGAGTCCATGATCAGCTGCAGGGTGTGCGGGTTGCGGACGTTGAGCGAGTTCCCGGTGCCCGTGTAGTCCATGTAGTACCGCGGGTCGTCCTCGACCAGCCGGTAGTAGGCGTGGTTGTCGATGCCGCGCATGGACAGCGTGGGGCCCATGTCCGAGCCCTCGGCGGTGTGGTTGTAGACGACGTCGAGGATGACCTCGATGCCCGCCTCGTGCAGGTCCCGGACCATCGCCTTGAACTCCTGCACCTGCGCGCCGGGGCGGCTGCCGCGCATCGTGTACGCGTGGTGCGGGGCCAGGAAGGCCAGGGTGTTGTAGCCCCAGTAGTTGGAGAGGCCCTTCTCCTGCAGGTGGTGGTCGTTGAGGAACTCGTGCACCGGCATCAGCTCCACGGCCGTGACGCCGAGCCGCTGGAGGTGCTCGATCATCACGGGGTGCGCGAGGCCCGCGTAGGTGCCGCGCAGCTCCTCGGGGATCTCCGGGTGCGCGATCGTGAGCCCGCGGACGTGCGCCTCGTAGATCACGGTCTCGTGGTACGGGATCTTGGGCGGCCGGTCGGAGCCCCAGTCGAAGTAGGGGTTGACCACCACGGACTTCGGCACGAACGCGGCCGAGTCCCGGTCGTTGCGCGAGAGCGGGTCGCCGAAGTTGTAGCCGAACACGGCCTCGTCCCACTTCACCGGTCCGTCGAGGGCCTTGGTGTAGGGGTCGACGAGGAGCTTGTTCGGGTTGCAGCGCAGGCCCTGCTCCGGGTCGTACGGTCCGTGCACCCGGTAGCCGTAGCGCTGCCCGGGCTCGACGCCGGGCAGGTAGCAGTGCCACACGAACCCGTCGACCTCGGTCAGCGGGTACCGGGTCTCCTTGTCCCGGGGGCCGAAGGTGCACAGCTCCACCTTCTCCGCGGCCTCCGAGAAGAGGGCGAAGTTCGTGCCCGCTCCGTCGTAGCTGGCCCCCAGCGGATAGGCGCTGCCCGGCCACGGACGCATGGTCATCCCCACTTCTGCAGTTCTCGAACGGGTCGGTCGGTCAGTCGGCGAGCCGCGCGGGGAAGCCCCCGGTCGCGACGGGGCTCCACCGCGTGGGCGTGACGCGGATCAGCGCCTTGCCCTGGTCCGTCATCGCCCGCCGGTAGGAGTCCCAGTCGGAGTGCTCCCCGGCGATCGACCGGAAGTAGTCCACCAGCGGCTCGACGGCCTCCGGCAGGGTGATCAGCTCGGCGTCGCCGTCGACGTGCACCCACGCACCCTCGAACTCGTCCGACAGCACCACGACGGACGCGGTGCCGGTCCGGGCGACGTTGCGGGCCTTGGCCCGCTCCGGGTAGGTCGCGACCACGATCCGGCCCTCGTCGTCCACGCCCGCGGTCACGGGGGAGCCGACGACGGACCCGTCCCGCCGAGTGGTGATCAGGACGACCTTGTGGCGCGGCCGCAGGAACTCCAGGAGCTCCTCGCGGTCGACGTCGGTGTTCGTGGCGATCGTGCGGGGCATGGACGCAACCATAGAGCTGGAGGGTCGGCGGTGCGTCCCGGACTCGGTAGTGTCTCGCGTGATGAGCACCCTGTTCACGAAGATCATCGCGGGCGAGATCCCGGGCCGGTTCGTCTGGTCGGACGAGCGCTGCGTCGCGTTCCTGTCGGTCAACCCGCTGGGCCCCGGCCACACGCTGGTCGTGCCGCGCGAGGAGGTCGACCAGTGGGTGGACGCCTCGCCGGAGCTGCTGGCCCACCTCACCGCCGTGTCCCACTCCATCGCCGCCGTGGTGCGCGAGCTGTGGCAGCCGCCGCGGGTGGCGTTCCAGATCGCCGGGTTCGAGGTGCCGCACCTGCACCTGCACGTCTACCCGGCGTGGGACATGGACGCGTTCGACTTCCGCAACGCCGCCGCGGAGGTCGACGGCACCGAGCAGGACGCGATCGCCGAGCGCCTGCGCGCCGCGCTGCGGGCGGCGGGCCACGGCGAGAGCGTGCCGACGTGAGGCTGATCCTCGTCCGGCACGGCCTGCCGGAGAAGGTCACCGGGTCGGTCCAGGCGGATCCCGCGCTCACCGAGGTCGGCCGCAGGCAGGCCGAGCGGGTGGTGGACGCGCTGGCCGCGGACACGGTCGACGCCGTCTACGCCAGCACGATGACCCGTGCGCGGCAGACGGCGGAGCCGCTGGCGGAGGATCGCGGGCTGGACGTCGGGACCGTCGCGGACCTCTGCGAGTTCGACTCCGACCGGGTGAGCTACCTGCCCACCGAGCTGCTCGCGGCCGAGCGGCCGGACGAGTGGGCGCGCATGGTCGCGGGTGACCTCCCCTCCTACGTCGACGCCCCCGCCTTCGCGGCACGGGTGGTGGCCGCGGTGGAGAAGATCGTCGCCGTGCACTCCGGCCGGGACACCGTGGCCGTGTTCGCCCACGCCGGGGTGATCAACGCCTACCTCTCGCACATCCTCGGCTCCGCCCGCTCGCTGCCGTTCCCGCTGGACTACGCGGGGATCACCCGGGTCGTGGCGCGCCGCGACGGGGTGCGCAAACCGCGGAGCGTGAACGAGTTCGCCCACGTCGCCGACCTGCTGGGACATGTCCCGCGGACGTGACGTTCCGGTGTCCGACGCGCCCGGAGCCCGGCGACACTCGTACAGTGAGGACCGTGAGTGTGCAGCCGTCCTCCGTCCTGTCGTCGGTCCGCGGCCCCGCGGACCTCAAGCGCCTGGGTCCCGCGGCACTGGCCACGCTGGCGGGGGAGATCCGTGACTTCCTGGTGCGGTCCGTGGCCCGCACCGGCGGTCACCTCGGCCCCAACCTCGGCGTCATCGAGCTGACGATCGCCCTGCACCGGGTCTTCGACTCGCCGCGGGACACCCTCATCTGGGACACCGGGCACCAGGCCTACGTGCACAAGCTGCTCACCGGCCGACAGGCGGGCTGGGACGAGCTGAAGAAGACCGGCGGGCTCTCCGGCTACCCGTCGCGGTCGGAGTCGGTGCACGACCACGTGGAGTCCTCGCACGCGTCGAGCTCGCTGAGCTGGGCGGACGGGATGGCCCGGGCGTACGCGCTGACCGGCCAGCAGCGACACGTCGTCGCCGTGATCGGGGACGGCGCGCTCACCGGCGGGATGGCCTGGGAGGCGCTGAACAACATCGCCGCGGGCAAGGACCGCAACGTCGTGGTCGTGGTGAACGACAACGGCCGCTCCTACGCCCCCACGATCGGCGGGCTCGCGGACCGGCTGGCCACGCTGCGCCTGCAGCCCGGCTACGAGCGGCTGCTCGAGGCGGGCAAGAGCACGCTGCGCGGCACCCCCGTCGTCGGACCGGCGGTCTACGCCGGCCTGCACGCGCTCAAGGCAGGCATCAAGGACGCGATCAGCCCGCAGGAGCTCTTCGCCGACCTGGGTCTGAAGTACTTCGGGCCGGTCGACGGGCACGACGTCGCCGCCATGGAGTCCGCGCTGCGCCGCGCCCGGCACTTCGGCGGCCCCGTGGTCGTGCACGCCGTGACCCGCAAGGGCAACGGCTACGCCCCGGCGGAGAACGACGAGGCCGAGCAGATGCACAGCCCGTCGGCCTTCGACCCGGAGACCGGGCTGCCCACCGGGCCCAAGACCACCGGCTGGACCAGCGTGTTCGCCGACGAGCTGGTCCGGATCGGGGCCGAGCGGCCGGACGTCGTCGCGATCACCGCCGCCATGCTGGGGCCGACCGGGCTGGCGAAGTTCCAGGCCGAGTTCCCGGAGCGCTGCGTGGACGTCGGGATCGCCGAGCAGCACGCGCTGACCTCGGCCGCCGGGCTCGCACGGGGCGGGATGCACCCGGTCGTCGCGCTGTACTCGACCTTCCTCAACCGGGCCTTCGACCAGCTGCTGATGGACGTGGCGCTGCATCGCGAGGCCGTCACGCTGGTGCTGGACCGGGCCGGGGTCACCGGCAACGACGGGCCGTCGCACAACGGCATGTGGGACCTGTCGGTGCTCGGGATCGTCCCCGGTATCCGGGTCGCCGCGCCGCGGGACGCCGAGACCCTGCGCGAGGAGCTCGCCGAGGCCGTCGCGGTCGAGGACGGGCCCACCGCGCTGCGCTTCCCGAAGGGCCCGGTCATCGCCTCGGTGCCCGCCGTGCGCCGGGTGCAGGGTGTGGACCTGCTGCGCGAGGACCGCAACGCCTCGGTGCTGATGGTCTGCGTCGGCGCGTTCGGCGAGCTGGGGCTGGAGGCGGCCGCCCGGCTGGCCCGGCAGGGCGTGGCCGTCACGGTCGTGGACCCGCGGTGGGTGCTGCCGGTGCCGACCGCGCTGGTCGACCTGGCCCGCAGGCACCAGCTGGTCGTCACGATCGCGGACGCCGGGCGCCACGGCGGCTTCGGCTCCGCGCTGGCGGACACCCTGCGCTCGGCGGAGGTGGACGTGCCGCAGCGGGACGTCGCCCTGCCGCAGGAGTTCCTGGAGCACGGCTCCCGGTCGGACGTGCTGACCACCGTCGGGCTGACCGCGCAGGACGTGGCGCGCCGGGTCACCGAGTGGGCGGCCAAGGCGAGCATCCTGCTCCCCGAGCTCGCGCCGGAGCAGGCGTGAGGGTCCTGGTCGTCGAGGACTCCGAGCCGCTGGCCGAGGCGGTCGCGCGCGGGCTGCGCCGCGAGGGGATCGCCGTCGACCTCGCGCTCGACGGGCTCAGCGGCCAGGAGAAGGCGTCGATCACCCGGTACGACGTCGTGGTCCTGGACCGGGACCTGCCCGGCATGTCCGGTGACGCTCTGTGCGCCGAGATCGTGGCGTCGGGCGCCACCACACGGGTCATCATGCTCACCGCGAGCGGCACCCTGGAGGACAAGGTCGACGGCCTGTCCCGCGGGGCGGACGACTACCTCGCCAAGCCCTTCGACTTCCCCGAGCTGGTGGCGCGGGTCCGCGCGCTGGCGCGCCGGGCCTCGCCCGCGGTCCCGCCGCTGCTGCGGGCGGGCGACGTCGCGTTGGACCCGTCGAAGCGCACGGTGCGGCGCGCCGACGCCGCGGTGGAGCTGACCCGCAAGGAGTTCGGCGTGCTCGAGGTCCTGATGGGGGCCGGGGGCGCGGTCGTGTCCAGCGAGGAGCTGCTCGAGCGGGTCTGGGACGAGAACGCGGACCCGTTCACCACCACCGTCCGGGTCACGGTGATGACCCTGCGCAAGAAGCTCGGTGAGCCCGGGGTGATCGAGACCGTCGTCGGGGCGGGGTACCGGGTGCCCGCGGCGGGCTAGCCTTCCTCATGAAGCGGCTCTCGCTGCGGTGGCAGCTGACCCTCCTCGGGACCGCGCTGGTCGCCCTGGTCAGCGCGCTGCTGTTGTGGCTGGGCTGGCTGTTGGTCGGCGGGGTGGCCTCGTCGGTGCCCACGCTGCCGCCCGGCACCCTGGTCCGGGTAGGGGAGCTGGACGTGCCTGCCGAGCAGGTGACCGCGGCCGTCCGGCACGCGGCACGGGCCGAGCTGCTCCGCGCCGGGCTGATCGCGTTCCCGCTGGTGGTCGTGGCGGCGGGGCTGGTGAGCTGGGTGCTGGTGGGGCGGGTGCTCGCGCCGCTGCACTCGATCACCACGACGGCCCGGCGGCTGTCTGCGGAGTCCCTGGACCAGCGCCTCGACCTGCACGGCGCCCGGGGTGAGCTCGCCGAGCTCGCAGCGGTGTTCGACGCGATGCTCGACCGGCTGCAGCGCGCCTTCGAGGTGCAGCGCCGGTTCGTCGCCAACGCCAGCCACGAGCTGCGCACCCCGTTGGCCGTGCTGCGCACCGAGGTGGACGTCACGCTGGCGGACCCGGTCGCGGACGTCGCGGAGCTGCGCCGGATGGGCGGGGTGGTCCGGGACGCCACGCGCCGGGCCGACGACCTCGTCGCCGGGCTGCTGTTCCTCGCCCGCACCGAGAGCCTGGGTGGCGTGCCGGACCCTCGGCCCGTCGACCTGCGGGACGCGGCCGAGCACGCGGTGCGGGTCACCGCGGCGGAGGCGGCGGGCCGGGCGCTGAGGGTGCGGCGCACCGGCGGCCCGGCGCCGGTCCTCGGCGATCCCGCGCTGCTGGAGCGGGTGGCGGGCAACCTGCTGGAGAACGCCGTGCGGCACAACGTCCGCGGCGGCTGGGTGGAGGTCTCCACCGCCCCCGGCGAGCTGCGGGTGTCCAACAGCGGCGCGGAGCTCGACCCGGACAAGGTGGAGGAGCTCTTCGAGCCCTTCCGTCGGGGCCCCGTCCCGCGCACCGGCGCCACCCCGGGCTCCGGCCTGGGCCTCTCGATCGTCCGCGCGATCGTCGAAGCGCACGCGGGCACCGTGACGGCGGACCCGGTCCCCGGCGGCGGCCTGACGGTCACGGTCACCCTCCCACTGGGTTAGACGGGGAGGAGTCTCGCCACGCTGCCGTAGACGCTCGCGCGGGTGGTCTCCCGGGCCTGGCGCATCTTGGCGCGACCCGCCGGACCCGCCTTGTGCCAGCCGAGCAGGGCCTGGCCCCATCGGCTGCGGGCCAGGCGGGTGCTGCCCACGGAGAGCGCGGTCCCCGCCCAGCGGTCGGCGATCTCGTCGAACCCGTCCCGGTAGGCGAACACCGCGGGCTGGACGTACGCGAGCCCGGCGGGCAGCCGGGTCATCATCGGCGCGTACTCGGTGAGCAGCTTGTCCAGCGAGTCGTACCGCGCCCCGCGGTTGGCGCTGATGCTGCCGGTGCGCATCAGCCGCATGTCCACCAGGTACCGGCGCACGCCCCAGAACAGCGGGGTCGACGACCAGGCGCCGATCCGCAGCCACATCTCCAGGTCGACGGCGCTGCTGATGGTGGTGTCGAAGACGCCCACCTCGTCGAAGCAGCTGCGTCGGATGACCAGGGAGCTCCCGTTGTGCGTGGGGTTGTTCTCGGCGAGGAACCGGTCCATGTCGCAGCCGCCCGCGGGCTGCCAGCGCGGCCCGACGACCCGGCCGCTCTCCAGCATCACCCGCGTGTGGCAGAACGCCGCCCCCACCGGACCCGGCGCGGTGGTGACCGCGTGCAGCAGCCGACGCAGGAAGTCCGGGTGCCAGCGGTCGTCCCCGTCGAGGAACGCGACGTAGGGAGCGGTGGTGTCGGTGATGCCGAGGTTGCGCGCCGCGCCCGAGCCCGCGTTCGGCGAGGAGATCAGCCGGATCCGGGGGTCCACGGCCGCGCGCGAACGCACGATGTCCGCGGTCTCGTCGGTGGAGCCGTCGTCCACGACCACGTACTCGAAGCGTCCCTCGGTCTGCGCGCGGACGGAGTCCATCGCCTGACCGATCCAGGGAGCGACGTTGTACGCAGGGGTGATGACCGACACCATGGCTGGTTCCCTGGACACGGACGAAACTTTAGCAATGGGCGGGAACATCCGCGCGGCGACCCGCGGGAAACACCGATAAAGACGTTTGTGGGTGAATTGAGCGGGAGTCGGGGTGACCCATCGTGGCTTTTCGGGAGTGCCGCAGGCTCCGGACGGGCCCCGCGCTATCGTCGGCGGATGACGATCGATGCCCGGGTGGTATTGGCACGGCGGCTGCGCTTCCTCCCCGACCGGCCGTTCGCCCTCGCCAAGCACGCGATCTTCCAGGGTGAGCTGACCACGCTGCGGCGCCCCCGCACCTGGTCGCAGCTGCTGGCGGCGAAGAACCTGGAGCCGCAGAGCGAGCTGGTGCACCGGACGTCGGACAAGTACGAGGTGCGGTCCTACGTCACCGAGAAGGTCGGCGAGCAGTACCTGATCCCGCTGTACTCGCTGCTCACGGACGCCTCTGAGCTGGACTTCGACGCGCTCCCCGGGCCGTGCGTGATCAAGGGGACGCACGGCTGCGACATGACGATCCTGCTGCCGGACCCCGCCGCGGCGGACCGGGCCGCGATCCGCGAGACGGTGCGGCGGTGGCTGCGCACGGACTTCTTCGTCGACGGCTGGCGCGAGTCACCCTACCGGGGGCTGCAGCCACGCGCGGTGATCGAGGAGTTCATCGGCGACGGCACCCCGCCCACGGACTACAAGTTCTTCATGTTCGGCGGCGAGCCCGGCATGGTCGTCGTCGACCAGGACCGGTTCACCGGGCACACGTCGACGATGCTCACGCCGGAATGGCGTGAATTTGCGGTGAGCGGTCGTTTCGCTTTCGCCGACAACCTTCCGGCGCAACCGTCGAACTTTTCCGAGATGCTGGACGTGGCACGCGCCCTGAGCAAGGATTTCGCGTTCGTTCGAATCGATCTGTACAACGTGGACGGAAAGATCTACTTCGGCGAGATCACGCACAACCCGGGGGGCGGGCTCGTGCGGCTGCAGCCGCGGGAGTTCGACCTCGCGCTCGGCGAGATGTGGCGGACCGGTGCCCCCATCCCGGAGCGGTTCGTCCGCCCGGCTCAGGCCGGCTGACCGGACCCACGCAGCCAGCGCACCACCGGGCCGAGCACCACGAGCGCGAGCACGGCCTCGACGCCGAGGGTGGCCCACCCGACCGCGTCGAGGCCGAGCGGGCCGTGGAGCACCGCCACCGCGCCGATCAGCGCGGCGGACTGGACGAGCTGCAGGGTGGCGAGCACCCAGGTGCGGTTGCGCAGCCGGTTCAGCGTCATGAACAGCGCCACCACCACCCGCGGCACGATCGACAGCATGAACAGCTGCAGCAGCAGCGTGGCGTTCGCGCGGTACTGGTCGCCGTAGAGCTGCAGGACCCAGGGCGCGGCGAGACCGAGCACCGCGGCGGCGGGCAGCACGGTCACCGCCAGTCTGCGGGTCACGGCCCGGGCGTGCAGGTGCGCGTTGCGCGGGTTCCGTGCGGCCTCGGCCACCAGGGACGACGTGATGCTCAGGGTGAGCAGGTTGATCGCCACGAACACGGTCTGCGCGGGCAGGAACCACGCCCCGCTCGCGGGCCCGAGCAACGCCACCACCAGCACCGGGAGGAACGACGAGCCCGCCTGGCTGAACACCTGCCCCGCGTAGTCGCCCGCCATGTACCGCGAGATCGCCCGCCGGTCGACCGGCTCCTCGACGCCGCGGGTGGCGGCGACGTGCCGGGGGAGCAGCCGTCGGAAGATCAGCAGGGCGACCGGCACGATGAGGGCGAGCACCGGCAGGGTCCACGAGGTGAACACACCGTCGGCCACCGCGGTCTGCGCGACGGCGACCAGCACGACCAGCTTGAGGATCCCGTAGAGCCCGTTCTCCAGCGGGATCCACAGCGACTCGCGCAGCCCGGTCAGCACCGAGTCCTGCAGGGTGAACAGTGACCACAACACGGTCGAGGCCACGAACCAGAGCCCGAAGCCCCAGGACATGTGCAGCGGGTCGCCCTCGGGCCGGAACAGGTGGCAGTAGACCGCGACACCGCTCGCCCCGAGCAGGCCGAACGCCGTCGAGATCCCGTAGGCGGAGAGCACCAGGCGCTGCGACCCCGTGCCCGCGCGCGGCAGGAACCGGACGAGCGCCTGCCCGACGTTGAGCTGGGTGAGCACCGAGACCAGCAGCATCAGCGAGGTCAGCGCGTTGCCGCGGCCCACCTCGATCTCGGGATGGGTGCGCGCCGCGACGACCCAGTACACCAGCCCGAACCCGGAGTTCAGGACGGTGTTCAACATCAAGGCGTAGGTGTTGCGGAACAGCGGGACGGACAGCTCGCGGCGGAGCCCGGCGATACGTCCCCGGACGGCCGTGCCGATCATCGAACGCCGATCATCGAACGCCGGTCATCGAACGGTCACCGCGCGGCGGCCTCGACGGTCGGCCTGCCGACGCCGGTCCAGGTCAGCCCGGCCCGTCGGACGACGGCCGGGTCGAGCAGGTTGCGGGTGTCCACCACCGCGCCACCGCCTGCCGCCCCGGCGATCCGGGACCAGTCCAGCTTGCGGAACTCCGGCCACTCGGTGAGCACGACGACGGCCTGGGCGCCCTCGACGGCCTCGTACGGGTCATCGGTCAGGGTGAGCAGGTTGCCCTCCAGCCTGCCCGCGGCGGGCGAGCCCACGGGCAGTCCCGGGTCGTACCCGACGAGCTCGGCGCCGGCCTGGCGCAGCAGCGCGGCCACCCCGAGGGCGGGGGAGTCCCGCAGGTCGTCGGTCCCCGCCTTGAAGGTCAGCCCGAACAGGGCCAGCCGCACCCGCGAGAGCGAGCCGTTGCGCGAACCGGTGACGGCGAGGCGCACCTTGTCGACCATCCGCCGGAACTGCCGCGTGTTGGTGTCGATCGAGGCGCGGACCAGCCGGAACTCGAAGTCCGCCGAGTCAGCGACCTGCAGGAGCGCATGGGTGTCCTTGGGCAGGCAGGACCCGCCCCAGCCCGGCCCGGGGGAGAGGAACGCCTGGCCGATCCGGCGGTCGTAGCCCATCCCCTCGGTGACGTCCGCGACGTCCGCGTCCACCCGCTCGCACAGCTCGGCGAGCGCGTTGACGTAGGAGAGCTTCATGGCGAGGAAACAGTTCGCCGCATACTTGATCATCTCGGCGCTGGCGGCGTCGGTCAGCACGGTCGGCGCGCCCAGCCGGGCGTAGAGCGCGGCCACGCGCTCCGCGGCGTCCGGCGAGGAGTTCGACCCGACGACGATGCGGTCCGGGTTGAGGAAGTCGTGCACCGCGGAGCCCTCGCGGAGGAACTCGGGGTTGCTGGCGACCTGGACGTCCGGCCTGCCGAGCAGCTCGGCGGTCCGGTCCGCGGTCCCGACGGGCACGGTGGACTTGTTCACCACCACGCAGCCCTCGGGCATGGCGTCCCGGACCTCCTCGACGACGGCCTCGACGGCCGACAGGTCCGCCACCCCGCCGACCCCCATCGGGGTCGGCACGCAGAGGAACATCACCTCGACGGGCCTGCCCTCGCCCTCGAGCTCCTTGAGCGCCTGGGCCGCGCCGAGCACGAAGGACAGCCGCCCGGCCGCCAGGCCCTCGGCGACCAGCTCGGCCAGCCCCGGCTCGCGGATGTCGATCTCGCCCCTGGCCAGGGCCTCGACCTTGGCCGGGTCGATGTCCGCGCAGACCACCCGGTGTCCGAGCGAGGCCAGGCAGGCGCCGGTGGTCAGACCGACGTATCCGGTCCCGACGACGGCGATCGTCCGTGCGAACACATGCCCTCCTCCTGCCGCCGGTCTCCCCCGAACGGCGACCGCGCCGACGGTAGTGCAGGCGGCGGGTGACCGCCTGAGCGCCCCGACGGGTCGTCCGTCCGTCGAACGGTCGATGTCGGGCGCACACCCGGGGGATACCCAACGTTCACCGAACCGGACGAACCGCACCACACGTATACACAGTTGGACAGAACGACGCTGCGCCGCCGCGAGGGAGCGATCCGTGAAGATGCTGTGCGTGGGGGGTGGGCCCGCGGGGCTCTACACCGCGATCCTGACCGCTCTGCGGGATCCGACCGCCGAGGTCGAGGTCCTCGAGCGCACCGCGCCCGCCGCGACGCACGGCTGGGGCGTGGTCTTCGGCGAGAACCTGCTCGACGACCTGCACCGTCACGACCCCGAGGGCGGCAGGCTGCTGCGTGAGGCGGCGACGGTGTGGAGCAGGCAGGTCGTGCGGGTGGGCGCGGCCGAGCCGGTCCACCTCGGCGGCCGCTACGGCTTCAGCATGGGCCGCGCCCGGCTGCTGGAGATCCTGTCCGCGCGGGCCGAGGCCGTCGGCGTCACGATCCGGTGGGGGACCGAGCTGACCGACGTCGTCGGGGTCCGGTCCGAGGCGGACGTCGTCGTGGCCGCGGACGGGGCGGGCAGCCGGGTCCGGGCGGCGGGCGCGTTCACCACCACGGTCACGCCCGGCCGCAACCGCTTCGCCTGGCTGGGCACCGACCATCCGCTCGCCGCGTTCACCTTCGCCTTCGAGCGCACGGACGCGGGCTGGATCTGGTTCCACGGCTACCCCTCCAGCGGCGGCACCAGCACCTGCATCGTCGAGTGCAGCCCGGAGACCTGGTCCGGCCTCGGCCTGGACACCCTCGACACCGACGCGGGCCTGGAGCTGCTCGGTCGCATCTTCGCCCGGCACCTCGACGGGCGCCCGCTGCTCCTGCCGCCCGGCCGCCCCGGCTCGCCGTGGCAGGGCTTCCGGCACGTCCGGACCTCGTCGTGGGTCGACGGGAACGTGGTCCTCGCGGGCGACGCCGCCCACACGACCCACTTCGCCATCGGCTCGGGAACGACCCTCGCGATCCAGGACGCGATCCGGTTCGCCGAGGCCCGCGCGCTGTTCCACGACGACCCGGTGGGCGCGCTGGCGGGCTACGACGCCGTGCGCAGGCAGGAGGTCGACCGGATCCAGGTCGAGGCCGCTCGCAGCATGACGTGGTTCGAGGAGCTCCCCGAACGGGTGGAGGGCGCGGACCCGGTGCGCTTCGCCTACGAGCTGCTGGACCGCCGCGGCGACCACTCGGAGTCGTGGCGGTACGGCGTCCACCTGGCCACGCAGGTCCCCGGCCTGCGTCGGGTCCGGCAGGGGATGACCCGGGTGCGGCGCACGGCCCGCGCCGTCCGCCGCGGGGAGCCGCTCGTCCGTACCTGATTCGGATGACGCACACACGTGTCATTACGCTTCCCGGGTCGTTCTATCAGGCGTGGGTACGGGAGGCGATCGCGTGCGGAAGGTCCTGTGCGTCGGGGGTGGTCCGGCGGGTCTGACCGCGGCCGTCCTCCTCAAGCGGGCGGATCCGTCCGTCGAGGTGGAGGTCCGCGAGCGGAACGCGCCCGGCGCCACCCACGGCTGGGGCATCACGTTCGGCGAGGACCTGCTCGACGACCTCTACCGCCACGATCCCGACTCCGGGCGGGCCATCCGCGCCGCCGCGATCCTGTGGCGGGACCAGGTCGTGCGGATCGGCGGCTGCGAGCCGGTGCACATCGGCGGCAAGTACGGCTTCTCCATGGGCCGCGCCGCCCTGCTGGAGGTGCTGGTGCGCCGGGCCGAGGAGCTGGGCGTCCGGCTGTCGTGGGAGACCCCCGTGGAGGGCGCGGTCGACCCGGCGGCACTCGGCACGGAGGCGGATCTCGTCCTGGCCTCGGACGGGGCGGGCAGCCGCATCCGCGCGGCGGGGGACTACGGGACCACGGTCACCGCAGGCCGCAACCGCTACATCTGGCTGGGCACCGAGCGGTACCTGCCGCGCTTCACCTTCGCCTTCGAGCGCACGGACGCGGGCTGGATCTGGTTCTACGCCTACCCGTCGTCCGGCGGGACCAGCACGTGCATCGTCGAGTGCGGGCCGGAGGTCTGGCAGGGCCTGGGGCTCGACGGCGACGTCGACGCCGGCATCCGACGCCTGGAGAAGGTCTTCGCCGGACCGCTGGGTGGCGCGGCACTGCTCCGCCCGCCCGGCGCGGTCGGCGGCACGGGCACCGCCGAGCCGTGGCAGCGCTTCCGGCACCTGCGCAACGAGACCTGGGTGCGGGACAACATCGTGCTCGCGGGCGACGCCGCGCACACCACGCACTTCGGGATCGGCTCCGGCACGGTCCTGGGCGTGCAGGACGCGGTGCGGCTCGCGGAGTCGCTGCGGCTGTTCGGGTCCGACCTGCCCGCGGCGCTGGCCGACTACGACGCGGTCCGCCGGACCGAGGTGGGCCGGGTCCAGGCCCAGGCCCTGCGGAACATGCACTGGTTCGAGGAGGTGGACCGGTACCTGGACACCCAGGACCCCGTCCGCTTCGCCTACACCCTCCTCGACCGACGCGGCGACCACCCCGAGGCCTGGCGCTACCAGTTGCACAAGGCCACGCAGGTGGACGCGTTGCGGAAGGTCCGAGGCGGTCTCACCACGCTGCGCCGCACCGCCCGCTCGGTGAAGCGGGAGCGCGCGGTCTAGCGCGCAGTCCCAGGCTCGCGCACGCCAGGCTCGCGCACGCCAGGCCCCGCGCACGTCACGACCGTGCACGTTTCGTGCTCTCAGCGCTGTCGGAGCAACGCTGAGCGCACTGTTTCGGCGATCTCACCGCGCTGAGCGCACGAAACGTGCAGGCCCGGGATCACGCAGGACGAGCCGCGAGAGCCTTCTCGAGGACCGGTGTGGTCAGCGAGATCTGCCAGTTCCGGGCGCCGCCCGCCTGCAGGAACCCGGCCACGTCCGCGTCGGACGGCGGGGACCAGCAGAGCCGACGCATGAGGTCGGGCTGGAGCAGGTTCTCCACCGGGATCGACCAGTGCTCGGACAGCTCGGTGAGCCCGGCCCGGGCCGCGGTGAGCCGGGCGGCCGCGACGGGGTCGCGGTCCGCCCACCGGGAGACCGGGGGCGGGCCGTCGGTGGCGGCCGCGGCGCGGGGGAGCTCGGAGTCCGGCAGTGCCTGGGCGGACTGCAGGGCCGCGAACCAGTACGACTCCAGCCGCCGCTGCGCCCGGCCGCGGAACACGGGCAGCTGCGAGAGCGCCCGGACGTCCGCGGGGTTGGTCACGGCGGCGTCGATGATCGCGGCGTCCGGCAGCACCCGCCCGGGCGCGACGTCCCGTTCGGCGGCGAGGGTGTCCCGCGCCTCCCACAGCGCGCGGACGGCGGCGAGCGCGCGGGGCCTGCGCACCTTGTGGATCCCGGAGGTCCGGCGCCACGGATCGGTCCGCGGCGGCGGGGGACCGGCGGTGCGGACCGCCTCGAACTCCTCGCGGGCCCAGTCCAGCTTGCCCTGCTCCTCGAGCAGGTCCGCCAGCACGTCCCGGAGCTCGACGAGCACCTCGACGTCCAGCGCGGCGTAGACCAGCCAGTCCTCGGGCAGCGGGCGCCGGGACCAGTCCGCCGCGCCGTGCCCCTTCTCCAGCTTCAGCCCGAGCATCCGCTCGGTGAGCGGGCCGAGCCCGACGCGGGGGAGCCCGGCCAGGCGTCCGGCCAGCTCGGTGTCGAACAGCACGGCGGGCCGCAACCCCGCCTCGGCCAGGCACGGCAGGTCCTGCGATGCGGCGTGCAGCACCCACTCCGGCCCGTCCATGGCCGCGGCGAGCCCGGAGAGGTCGCCGCCCAGCGGGACCGGGTCGACGAGCGCGGAGCCGGAGCCCGCGCGGCGCAGCTGCACCAGGTAGGCGCGCTGCGAGTAGCGGAAGCCGGAGGCGCGCTCGGCGTCGACCGCGATCGGCCCGGAGCCCGCGGCGAGCGCGGCCACGGTCCGTTCGATCCCGGCCGCGTCCCGCACGACCTCGGGGAGCCCGTCGGCGGGGCGCAGCAGGGGGGTGGGCTCGGGAGCGGGCTCGGGAGCGGACTCAGCGGTCTCGGGCCCGGTTCCGGGCACACCGGAGGGGCCGGTCTCCGCACTCTCGTGCTGCGGAGCCGGCCCGCCCCCCGTGCCGTGCGGACTCACCTAGCGGATGACTCCCGCTCGCATGGCCAGCGCGACCATCTGGGCCCGGTCGCCGGTGCCGAGCTTGCGCCCGATCCGGGACAGGTGGCTCTTCACGGTGAGCGCGGAGAGGTTGAGGGCCTCGCCGATCTCCTTGTTCGACTGCCCGTCCGCGACGAGCTGCAGGACCTCGACCTCGCGCGCCGACAGCTCGCGCGGGGTGTTGTCCGTCCCCGGGACCCGGGTGCCGGTGGCGAGCAGCGGGGCGACCGTCGGGTCGGCGTAGACGCCGCCGTCGAGGACCCGCTTGACGCCGTCGGTCACCACGGCGGGCGACGCGGACTTCAGCAGGTAGGCCTGTGCGCCCGCCTGGAAGGCCGATCGGACCGCGTAGGGGTCGTCCGAGCTGGCGAGGACCACGAGCCGGTTCCAGCCGAGCTGACGCAGCTCCGTGACGAGGTCGAGCCCGCTGCCGTCCGGCAGGCCGAGATCGAGGATGGCGAGGTCGCACGGCCCGTTGGCCTGGGCTCGCGCCCGGGCCTCCGCAACCGATGCCGCCTCGTGCACCGTGCCTGCGCCCATCGAACGCAGACGCGCTGTGATGGCCTCCCGCAGCAGCGGGTGGCCGTCCACGACCAACACGGAGAACTGCTCTTCCCGCGGATGAGGAACCATCGCGGGCTGAAGCACGGCACCGTGGGTGCCGCGCAAGGGTGTGCCCTGGCCTACTACGGCCACGTCACTACCTCCCTGGAGTCGGTCGTTGCCCCCCGACCAACACCGGCACCCCGGTGACGGACAGAGAGTTGTGTCTCGCCCGCCCGAGGAGGTGTCGTGGAGGAACTGTACCCCCCAAGCGGTCTAACGTCGTCTATCGGATCGAACTTCCCCGGAGGAAAGTTACAGCGATGTCGGCGCTGATGCCCCCATCCGGGTGATCCACGCTACGTCACGGGTTCGTGACCAGCGCGTTCACGGTCGTAAACTCTCTGCGACCGTTCGGCGCTCACCACTTCGCTCCGCAAGCGTCCGGATGCCCACGGGCGGCAGGCCCGCCGCTGTCGCCACCAGCTGGCAGAAGGCGGCGCCGTGGGCGGCCATGTCGCCCGCGGGATCGAGGGGGCTCCAGGAGGCCCGCAGCTCGACGTCGTCCTCCCGCGCCGGGTTCGCCAGGTCGCCGAAGCGGACCGACGACGTCTGGGTCACCGTGCCACCCAACGCCCGGTGTCCGGCACCGAGCCCGTCGAGCGCCTCGGTGAGCCACGACCACGCGACCACGGGCAGCATCTCGTCGCCCAGCTGTTCGGTCTCCAGCCGCGCCTGCACGAAGCAGACGAACCGGAAGGTGCTCTCCCAGGCCTCCTGGCCCGCGGGGTCGTACAGCAGGATCAGCCGGCCGGAGGTGTCCGGCTCGTCCAGGTCGTCGTGGCCGTCGCCGCGGTGCACGATGTCCGCCTCGACGCTCGTCGCCCAGCTGAACGGGGCCATCCGGGGCGGGGCGGCCAGCGGCCGCACCACCAGCTCCGGGCGGGGGCGGAGTGTGGCGAGCGCGGCGACCGCGTGGCGGAAGGGCTCTGGCGCCTGTGGTGGGACGGACGGATCGGGCACGAGACGGGACAGTAGGTGGGCGGTGCGGGGGTCGGGGACAGGCGCGCCGCGCTCCGATCGGGTCGATCTGCGGCGGGTCCCCGGGACGTGGGAGAATCGCGGGCGATGAACCCCGCCGCCGACACCCCCGCTCTGGTCCGCCGCAGCCTGCCGGACTCGCCGTTCCTCGCGGCGGCCCGCGGCGAGCGGCCCGCGCGGCTGCCGGTGTGGTTCATGCGGCAGGCGGGCCGCTCGCTGCCGGAGTACCGCGCGCTGCGCACGGACAACTCGATGTTGCAGGCCTGCTTCGATCCCGAGCTGACATGCGAGATCACGCTCCAGCCGATCCGCAGGCACGGGGTGGACGCGGCGATCCTGTTCTCGGACATCGTCGTGCCCCTGTACGCCGCGGGCATCGGCGTGGACATCGTTCCCGGCACCGGGCCCGTCGTGGCGTCGCCGGTGCGCACCGCCGCGGACGTCGTGGGGCTGCCCGCGCTGGCCGCGGACCAGGTCGGCCCGGTCACCGAGGCCGTGCGGCTGCTGGTCCGCGAGCTGGGGGAGACCCCGTTGATCGGGTTCGCCGGGGCGCCGTTCACCCTGGCCTCGTACCTGATCGAGGGTGGTCCGAGCCGCAACCACGAGCGGACCAAGGCGCTGATGTACTCCGCGCCGGACATCTGGCACGCGCTCATGGCACACCTCGCGCAGATCACCGCGACCTTCCTCGAGGCCCAGATCGCCGCCGGGGTGGACGCCGTGCAGCTGTTCGACTCCTGGGCCGGGGCCCTGTCCGAGCGGGACTACCGGCGGTTCGTGCTGCCGCACTCGGCGTCGGTGCTGGACCGGATCACCGAGGTCCCGCGGTTCCACTTCGGCGTGGGCACGGGCTCCCTGCTCGGGGCCATGGCCGAGGCCGGGGCGGACGTGATCGGGGTCGACTGGCGCACCCCGCTGGACGTCGGGTCGCGCCGGGCGGGCGGGCTGCCCGTGCAGGGCAACCTGGACCCGGCGCTGCTGTTCGCGGACCTCGACTCCGTCGCGGGCGAGGTCCGGCGCATCGCGGCCGAGGGCAGGCACGCGCCGTCGCACGTGTTCAACCTCGGGCACGGGGTGCTGCCGGGCACCGACCCGGACATGATCACCCGCACCGTCGAGCTGGTGCACTCGCTCTGAGCCGCGTCGCGATCGTCGGGGCAGGCGTCTCGGGCCTGGCCGCCGCCCACCGGTTGCGGGTGCTGCTCGGTCCCGCGGCCGAGATCGTCGTGCTGGAGCAGCGGGACCGGATCGGCGGGGTGCTGCACACCGTCGACCTCGCCGGGCAGCCGTTCGACGTCGGCGCCGAGGCCTTCCTCGCCCGCCGCCCCGAGGTCCCGGCCCTGCTCGCCGAGCTCGGCCTGGCCTCCGAGATCGTGCACCCCACCGCCGCACGGCCCACGATCCGCGCGGGCGGCCGCACAGTCGACATGCCCGCGGGGACGCTGATGGGCGTCCCGACCATGACCTCGGACCTGCGCGGTGTCCTCTCCGAGGCGGCGTCGGCGGTCGTGGCCGCGGAACGGGATCGCCCCCTGACCTGGACCCCCGGCGCCGACGTGGCCCTGGGGGGCCTGCTGCGGGACCGCTTCGGCGACGAGGTGGCCGAACGCCTGGTGGAACCGCTCCTGGGCGGGGTCTACGCGGGCCGAGTCGATTCCCTGGGCCTCCGCGCCACCATCCCCACTCTCGCGGCAGCCCTGGACCAAGGCGCCCCCTCGGTGACGGCAGCAGCGACCAGAGC
>Ga0070665_100001192_pt1 | contig 31692 bp, 27 predicted proteins | sample KBSS13metaG_FD_65862 | JGI IMG/M metagenome (GOLD analysis project Ga0070665, IMG submission 65862) | Switchgrass rhizosphere microbial communities from Kellogg Biological Station, Michigan, USA - KBS S1-3 metaG | ecosystem: Host-associated > Plants > Roots > Rhizosphere > Soil ... | reverse complement strand
CATGTCGGCGTTCGCGCCGTCGCCGCCGACCGGGATCCCGGTCGTCGCGATCCATCGCCGCGGCTCGGGGCGGGCCTCCTCGAGGTACTCGTAGGCCGGCATGGAGCTGCGGAAGCCCGGGTCGCCGGCGCCGCGCAGCGTCACCCGCACGCGGGCCGTCGCGGCGACCTCGATCGCGGTCCCGCACGACTCCCCGTCCCCCTGCGCGAAGTGCGCGTCGCCGAGCGACAGCAGCGCGCCGTCGACGTGGACCGGGAGGTGCAGGCGGCTGCCGACGGTGAGCTGGCGGATGTCGAGGTTGCCGCCGTTCTCGCGCGGCGGGATCGTGCGCAGGCCCTCGCGCCCGATGGCGCCCTGCGGCACCGCGCCCTGGAGGTCGGGCGCCAGCGCCGCCGCGCCCAGCGCGGCCTCGCGCGCCGTCGCGCGGGCCAGCAGCTCCGCGGACGGCGCCACCGCCACCGCGCCGAGGAACGGCCGCCCGGCGATCGCGACGCCGGGCAGCGCATCGGAGCGCGCGATCCCGTCGGCGATGTCCCAGCGCACGAGCAGTGGCTCGGGGAACCGGTCGGAGAGGAGCCCGAAGCCCGGGATGACCGCCGTCGACCCGGCCGCGTCGCAGTCGAGCGCCAGCAACTCGACGACGAGCACGTCGCCCGGCCGCGCGCCGCGCACCGCCACGGGACCGGTCAGCGGGTGGTTGGCGCCGAGGTCGACGTCGCGGAGCGCCCCCGCGGAGCCCGCGCGGCGCAGCTCGCCGTCCATGCCGTCGCGGCAGTCCGCCTCGAGCTCGTCGCCGGGATCGATCGTCGCGACGGGCGCGATCCCGGGGTGCAGCCGGTTGTGGCTCGGCCCGGGATCGCCCGCCACGATCGAGGCGTCGCGATCGAGGGAGAGCCGGTGCCTCACCGCAGCTCCCGCGCGACGGCCGCGCATGCCTCCGAGGCGCGCGCGCACTCCGCGGCCGACCAGGCTCGCGTGCCGCCGAGGACGTGGACGGACACGATGCCCACCAGGGCATCATCGGTCCGGACGGCGGTCACGATCTGCGCCGACAGGCCGCCGTACGTCTCGCGCATCGCGTGGAACGCGGGGTCGTCGCTCGCCGTCGAGCAGTCGTCCTGGACGACCTGCTCCGTCCCGGAGAGCATCGCCTGGACGACGGGCTGCCCGGTCAGGACGACCGTGCGCTCGCCGATGAGCGTGCCGACACCCGGCCCGCGCGACTCGTGCACGACCGGGAACGTCTCGCCCGGGACGTCCAGCCGGAGGGTGCAGCGGTCGGCGTCCAGGTCGGCGCGGAGGTCGTCGAGGATGCGCTGCATGCGAATGTCAAACATACGCCCATTCGCGTGTATACGATGGCCGCGTGATCAGCCTGGGAGTGGACATCGGCGGCACGAACACCGACATCGCGCTCGGGGGCCTGGAGCAGGGACTCATCATCCACAAGCTCCCCTCGACCACGGACGACCCGGCCCGCGGCACCGTCCAGGGCACGCGCGAGATCTGCGAGATCGCCGGGATCCATCCGTCGGACATCGGCATCGTCCTGCACGGGACGACGGTCGCCACGAACGCGCTGCTCGAGCACGACGGCGGGCGCACGGGGATGCTCACGACCGAGGGCTTCCGCGACATCATCCACATCGGTCGCCATCAGCGGCCGCACAACTTCTCGCTGATGCAGGACATCCCGTTCCAGCGCTGGCCGCTGGTGGAACGCAAGCACCGCAAGACGGTGTCCGAGCGCGTGATCCCGCCCGGCGAGATCACCACGCCGCTCGACGAGGAGCGCTGCGTGGAGGCGATCCTCGAGCTGAAGGCGGCGGGCGTCGACTCGATCTGCGTCTGCTTCCTGTTCGCCTTCCTCGACCCGAGCCACGAGCTGCGCGCGGGCGAGCTCATCGCCGAGCACCACCCGGACGCCGAGGTCTCCCTGTCGCACGAGGTCGTCGCCCAGTTCCGCGAGTTCGAGCGCTTCACGACCACCGCCGCGAACGCCTATCTCAAGCCGAAGACGCGCCGCTACCTCGACCGCCTGGCCCAGGGCTGGCGGGAGGCGGGCGTCAGCTGCCCGATCCTCGTCATGCAGTCCAACGGCGGCGTCGCCGAGATCGGCCAGGCGTCCCACCACGCCGTGAACCTCCTGCTGTCCGGTCCCGCCGCCGGCGTCATCGCCGGGCGCCACGTCGGCACCGTCAACGGGCACGAGAACCTCATCACGCTCGACATCGGCGGCACGTCGGCGGACATCAGCGTCATCCCTGGCCGCCTGCTCGAGATGGACGCGCGCGACAGCCGGATCGGCGGCTACCCGATCCTCACCCCGAAGCTCGACGTCACCGCGATCGGGGCCGGCGGCGGCTCGATCGCCTGGCGCGACCGGGGCGGCGCGTTCAACGTCGGCCCGCGCAGCGCAGGCGCGGTGCCGGGGCCCGCGTGCTACGGCCTCGGCGGCACCGATCCGACGGTCACGGACGCGCACGTCGTCCTCGGTCGCATCGACCCCGACCGGTTCCTCGACGGGCGCCTGCAGCTCGACCCCGCCGCCGCCCGCGACGCCGTGCAGCGCATCGGGGCCGAGTTCGGGCTCGGCATGGAGGACGCCGCGCTGGCGATCCTCGCGATCGTCAACGCGAACATGGTCCGCGAGGTGCGCATCCACTCCGTGCGCCGCGGCTACGACCCGCGCGAGTGCGCGCTCGTCGCCTTCGGCGGCGCCGGCCCGCTGCACGCATGCGAGGTCGCCACGCAGCTCGAGGTGCCGGTCATCCTCCTGCCGCCCGCGCCCGGCATCACCTCCGCGATGGGCCTCCTGGCCACCGACCTGAAGTACGACAGCATCCGCACCGTCGGCGTCATGCTGGCCGATGCCGACCGCGACGCGCTGGACGGGGCGTTCGCGGAGATGGAGCGCGACCTGCTCGCGCGCTTCTCCGCCGGCGACGAGCCCGTGCTGCACCGCGAGGCGGCCTGCCGCTACGCCGGTCAGGGCTACGAGCTCGCGGTCGACTGCGACATCCTCGGCGAAGGCTGGCGCGAGCTGCTGGGCACGAGCTTCCACGGCCGGCACCGCCGGGAGTACGGCTTCGACTTCCCCGGCGACCCGGTCGAGATCATCAACCTGCGTGTCATCGCGACCGGGGAGATCCCCACCCGGCCACACACCTCGGTCCCGGCGGGCGACGGCGACCCTCAGGCCGCGGCGACCGGCACCCGCACCGTCGTGTTCGGCGGCGCCGAGGGGCACGCCGAGCACGTCGTGCCCACGTACGACCGCGCGCTCCTGCGCGCCGGGGACGTGCTGCCCAGTCCCGCCCTCGTGCACGAGATGGACTCGACCGTCGTGATCTCGCCGGGCTGGGCCGGCGTCGTCGCCCCCGACGGCACGATCCGACTGGAGGAGAGCCGATGAGCGAGATCCGGATCGACCCCGTCCTCCTGCAGATCATCGGCGGCGAACTGGACTCGATCGCCAAGGAGATGGCCCACCAGCTCATCCGCAGCGCGCGCTCGGCGCTCATCCGCGAGTCCGAGGACATGGGCGCCGCGCTGCTGAACACGCGGTGCGAGGAGATCGCCGAGTCCGACAACACGCCGCTGCACGTCGGTTCGCTGGTGGCCTACACGCAGGGGATGATGGAGACCATCGAGGAGCGCGGGATCGAGCTGCGCCCTGGCGACGTGCTCCTGCACAACCACCCGTACAAGGGCGCGAGCCACACACCGGACATCGCCGTCATCGCGCCGGTCTTCCACGCGGGCGAGCTCATCGGGTTCTCCGGGAACACCGCGCACCACCTCGACATCGGCGGCGCGTTCCCGGGCGCGGCGATCGACCTCATCGACATGTACGCCGAGGGGACGATCTTCAACGCGACGTTCATCGTCCGCGACGGCGTCCGCGACGACAACATGTGGCACCTCTTCACCGACAACACGCGCGTCCCGCGCGAGGTGATGGGGGACCTGGCCTGCCAGATCGCCTCCGCCCAGCACGGCGTCCGGCGGCTGGAGGGGGTCGTCGAGAAGCACTCCTGGCCGGTCGTACGCGCCTACTCCGACGCGCTGATCGACTACGCCGAGCGGATGATCCGCTCGGAGCTCGCGAAGATCCCCGACGGCACGTACCACGCCGAGGGCTGGCTCGACGACGACGGGATCAACCGCGACGTCCCCGAGCGCCTGCACGTCGCGGTGATCGTCGACGGGGAGGACGTCACCGTCGACCTCACCGACACGCCGCCCCAGCGCCCCAACTCGCTGAACACGCCGTACGGCGGCTCGACGCTCGTCGCCGTCTACAGCCTCTTCCGCACGCTGCTGCTCGACACGTTCCTCACCGACGCCTACGTGCCCGCGAACTCGGGCGGCTTCCGGCCGATCACGGTCATCGCGCCCGAGGGCTGCATGTTCAACCCGCGCTTCCCCGCGGCGACGCAGATCCGCTTCACCCCGGCCAACCGGGTCGCCGACCTCATCCTGCAGGCGCTCGCGCCGGTCATGCCCGACCGCACGAGCGCGGGCAACTCGGCCCAGCTCAACGGCATGTACATGAGCGGGACCCACGCGGACGGCAGCTACTGGATCACCGTCGAGGTCGACGAGGGCTCCTACGGCGGCCGCCCGGGCAAGGACGGCATGGACGCGGTCGACTGCCTCTCGGCCAACATCCGCAACCAGCCGATCGAGGACCTCGAGATGCACCTGCCGTTCCGCTTCCACCGCTACGAGCTCATCGAGCAGGAGTTCGGGCACGGGCGCTGGCGCGGCGGGACGAGCGCGGTCCGCGACTACGCGTGGCTCACCGGCGGGATGATCTCGACCGAGTCCGAGCGCCACGCCGACGTCGACCCGCCGCCCGGCGTGTTCGGCGGCACCGCGGGACGGCCGGGGCGCTTCTGGCACCACCGCACGGACGGCACGCGCGAGCGCATGCACTCCAAGGTCAACGCCTACAGGTTCGCCCCCGGGGACCGGCTCGTCATCGAGGGCGTCACGAGCGGCGGCTTCGGCGACCCGCTCGACCGCGAGCCGGCACGCGTGCTGAGCGACTGCCTCGACGAGCTGATCTCGGTCGGGCAGGCCAGGGACATCTACGGCGTCGTCATCGAGGCCGGTGCGCTCGATGACGCCGCGACGGACGAGCTCCGCGCGCGCATGCGCGACGGAGGGAGCGAGGGAGAGGGGAGCTGAGATGCCGTTCGCCGACGTCGGAGACGTCTCGCTGTACTACGAGTTCACCGGACCCGAGGACAAGCCGCTGATCCTGCAGTTCGGGGGATCGCTGTTCGGGCGCGCGAACTTCGACTCCGTCAACGACGGGTTCCGGGAGAACTTCCGGCTGCTGAGCTACGACGCGTCCGGCTACGGCCGCTCGACGCAGCCGCTGACGAGCTACTCGGTCGAGGGATGGGCCGACGAGGCGGCGGGCCTGCTCGATGCGCTGGGGATCGATCGCGTCCTCACGCACGGCACGTCGATGGGCGGGATGGTCGGCATCGCGTTCACGGCCAAGTACCCCGACCACGTCATCGCGTCCTGCGCGGACTGCGGGATGGTCCGCTGCGACACGTACCGGCGCCTCCTGTTCCGCAACTGGCGCCAGCAGTGCGAGGCGCTGCCGATGGACGACTTCTGCGACCTCCTGACGATCCAGGCGGTCGGCGCGGACTTCGTGGAGGCGCACCCCGAGGTCTTCGACGCGGTCAAGCGCATCGTCAACGCCAACTCGCCGTACACGGTGCGTCAGGCGTGCCTCGCGATGGAGACGATGGACCTCGAGCCGCTCGTCGACGGGATCCGTCGCCCGCTGCTGCTGACGAACGGCAGCACGGACATCATGACCCCGTCGCGGCTCGCGCCGTCCGGCTTCAGCGCCGCGCAGGTCGCCGAGCGCGTGCCGGACTGGGCGCGCATGCACGAGTTCCCCGACATCGGCCACGCCGACCTCCTGGAGATCCCGGACGAGGCCGTCCGCGTCGTCACGGCCTTCTTCGACGAGATCCTCGCCGGCGAGGAGGAGGGCGCCGGCGTCCACGCCGCGGTGGCGGCGTAGCGCCGGACGGCACGCGGGTGCCCCTAGGCCGCGCCCGCGTGCTTGCGGAAGAACGCCGACACGGCCTGCGCGTGGTCGGCGGTCGAGTCGAAGATCGTCGAGTGGTTGCCCCCCTTGACGACGTACGTCTCGCCGTTGGGGAGGTTGTCGGCGATCCACTGCTGACCGGCGCCGTCGGGACCCTGGTCCCACGGCGTCATGACGTCCTCGTCGCCGCCGATGACGAGCGCCGGCGAGGTGATCTTGCGGACCCAGTCGCGGTTGTCCATGGCGTTCATGGACTCGCAGGCCTGGATCATGACCCGGTCCTCGTTGGCGTCGCGGAGGATCTGCTGGATCACGTCGACCCCGGCCTGCCCCTCGGGCGTGGCCATGTAGCCGCGCGACAGGCACTGCCACGCGATGAGCTCGGCGAGGACGCGGCTGCCGCAGCCCTCGAGCTTGATGAGGTCGATCCAGTTCTTGAAGACGAGGCGACCGGAGAAGCCCAGCTTCGCGGCCGCGCAGTTGATGACGACGGACTGCACGCGATCGGGGTACTTGCCGGCGACGATCGTCGCGACCATCCCCCCCATCGACGTGCCGTGGATGTGCGCCTTGTCGATCCCGAGCACATCCAGCACGCCGATCGCGTCGTCGGCCCAGAGCTCGAGGTCGTAGTCCTGCTCGGGCTTCTCGGACTGCCCGTAGCCGCGCTGGTCGTAGTCGATGCAGCGGAACTCCTCGGCCAGGATCGGCGTGATCGGACCGAAGTTGAAATGCCCGAACCCGGAGCCGTGGATCTGCAGGACGGGCTCTCCGTCGCCCGAGATCTGATGCCAGAGCCGCGCCCCGCGGACCTCGATGTGCTCGTCCGCCATCGTGCCTCCCGTCGTCGACCACGTACCTCCGGAAGTATATGTCCGACATCCGCCCTCCCGTGTCCCGGGCGATGACCGGCACGCGGGTGGCGATGGGGCCGTGGCAGCTGCTCGCGGCGGCGTTCGCGGCCCAGGCGGCCATCTCGTTCGTCGAGCTCGGCGTGCCGATCCTCGCGCCTTTCATCAAGGAGGGGCTGGGGCTGAGCGCGTTCGCGCTGGGGGTCCTCGTCGGCGCGCTCAACGTCGGGCGGTTCGTCGGCTCGGTCCCGGCCGGGCAGCTCGCGGACCGGCTGGGAGAGCGGGTCGTGCTCATCGCCAGCGGCGTCGGCCTCTGCGTCTTCGCCATCCTCGCCGCGGCCGCGTCCTACCTGCCCATCCTCATCGCGCTCGTCTTCGCCGGGATCTTCAGCGGCGCCGCGACGCCGGCGGGCTCGCGCGTGGTCCTCGCCGCCTTCCCGCGCGAGTCGCGTGGGCTGCCGATGGGGATCCGCCAGGCCGCGATCCCGCTCGGCGGCCTCGCCGCCGCCATCGCGCTGCCGCTGCTCGCGTCGGCCTGGGGCTGGCGCTGGACGCTCGCCGCCGCGGCGTTCGTCCCCCTCGTCGGCACGGCGATCGTCGCCGGCGCGCGGATGCCCGCCCCCGTCGGCGGCGACGCGGGCGGGCGGTCGCACCTGGCGCTCATCGCGCGGACGCCGAAGATCGTCTACGCGGGGATCTGGGCGCTCGTCTTCGTCGGCGGCCAGTACGCGCTGCTGACCTACCTGGCGCTGTACCTGGAGGACGACCTCGGCGTCGGCCGGACGGAGGCGTTCGCCACCGTCGCGCTCGCGAACCTCATGGGCGTCGCGGGGCGCCTCGCATGGGGCTGGCTGAGCGACCGCGCGTTCGGCAGCCGGCGGCGGCCCGGGCTCGTGGTGCTCTCACTGCTCGGGATCCTCTCCACCGCGCTGCTGGCCGGCGCGCCGTCGCACGAGGCGATGCCCGTGGTGGTCGTCGGGGCGGCGCTCGGCGGGTTCTGCCTCATCGGGTGGCAGGGGCTGTGGGTGACGATGGTCTCCGAGCTGGCGCCGGAGGGCAGCTCGGGGACCGCGGTCGGGTTCGCCCTGCTCTTCACGAACGCGGGCATCGTCCTCTGGCCGCCGCTCCTGGGGCTCACGGCAGACGTCACGGGGAGCTTCCGCTGGTCATGGGCGCTGCTGGGCACGGCGCTGGTCGTGGCGCTGTGGCCGCTGCGGCAGATCCGCTTCGCCGCGGATGTCCGACTTCCGCCTGAAGGCTAATCCGTGACCCAGCCGGCGCTGTCCGGCCGGCGGACGTGCCAGTCGGTCGCCGACTGGTAGGCGGCCGCCGCGCGCAGCAGCAGACCCTCCTCGAACGGGCGCCCGATGAGCTGCATCGCGACCGGCATGTCCTCGACGAAGCCGATCGGGACCGACAGCGCCGGCGTCCGCGACAGCACCCACACGCCCGTGTAGCGCGCCAGCACGCCGGTCATGGCCAGCGGCTCGCTCTCCGCCGCCGTCGGCGCGTGCCGCGCGGCGCTCGGGGCCAGGATCAGGTCGCAGCCCGACAGCGTGTCGAGCACGCGGCGCCGCCAGGCCCGCTGCCACTCGCGCCCGCGGCCGTAGTGCGCGCCGCTGATCGACTCGCCCCGGCGCAGGCGGCGCAGGACGTCGTCGGCGAAGATCTCCGGGCAGTCGCGCAGGCGCTCGCGATGGACCCAGGCCGCCTCGGCCAGGAGCAGCTCCGCGGTCCACTCGATCGCCTCGTCGAGCCCGTCGAGCTCGACCTCCACGAGCTCGGCGCCCAGGCCCTCGAGCTGCGCGGCAGCCTCCTCCAGGCGCGCGCGCAGGTCGGCGCCGAGCTCGTCCTGCCAGCCGCGCAGCACGCCCACGCGCAGGCCGCGGACGCCCACGCCGAGGCCGCCGGCGTAGTCGCCGACGGGGATGTCGGCGGTGACAGGGTCCTCGTGGTCATAGCCCGCGGTGACGTGCAGCATCACCGCGACGTCCTCCGCCCGGCGTGCCAGCGGCCCGATCGTGTCGAAGGTCCAGGCCACCGGGATCGACCCCCGGTTGCTCACGCGCCCGGCCGTCGGCCGCAGGCCGCAGCAGCCGTTCAGGGCGGCCGGGATCCGCACCGAGCCGCCGGTGTCGGTGCCCAGCGTCGCGGCCGCGAGGTCCGCGCCGATCGCGGCGCCCGACCCGCCGCTGGAACCGCCGCTGACCCGCGTCGTGTCCCACGGGTTGTGGACGTCGCCGTAGTGGATGTTCTGGTTCGTCGCGCCGATCGCCCACTCGGACATGCTGAGCTTGCCGAGCAGCACGGCGCCCGCGTCGCGCAGGCGCTCGTAGACCGGCGCGTCCTCGTCCGCGACGACGCCCGCGCGGTGCCGTGACCCGGCCGTCATCTCGAACCCGCGGACGGCGATGTTGTCCTTCAGCGCGACCGGGACGCCGGCCAGCGGCCCGAGCGGCCTGCCCGCCCTGGCCGCGTCGTCGACCGCGGCCGCCTGCTCGAGCGCCAGCTCGCGCGTGACGGTGCGGTAGACGTTCAGCGCGGGGTCGAACGCGTCGATGCGATCGAGGTACGTGCCCGCGAGGTCGACCGCGGACAGCTCGCCCGCTGCGATCGCCGCAGTCGTCTCGGCGATCGAGCGGTCGGCCGGCGCGGGCGCGCTCACGCGGCGTCGACGAGCGTCGCCGTCGCCTCGAGCTCCACGTGCACGTCGTCGCGCAGCGACCTCATCTCCACCACGGTGCTGCGCGCCGTGACGTCGACCGGGAGCTGTGTCGCATCACGGACGTAGAGGGTGATGCGCTCGACGCGGTCCATCCCCGAACCGGCCGAGCGGAGGGTCGCGTCGAGATCGGCCATCGCCGCCCGCAGGCCCTCCGCGCAGTCGGCGCCGTTGCCGGCGATGCCGTGCGCGAACACGTAGTGCCCCGCGCGATGGACGCGGCCGGCGGCTGCGCCCATCCTCACGCCATCCCGAACTGCTCGTTCCCCGCCACCGACGCCGGCGGATGGTTGGGGAGGAGCTTGCCGCTCCCGCGGTGGAACAGCTCGTCGAGCGAGCCCGACGCCCCGCCGTTGCGCGCCGCGAGCACCTCCGCACGGCGGCGCTCGGTCGCCTCGGCGTCCACCTCGAAGTCGCGGTCGTCGACGAACACGACGCCGTAGGCGTCACGCGCCAGCTCGATCGTCGTGAAGTCATCGAGGACGTCCTCGCGGACCATCGCCGGATCGCGCTCGAGCGGGTCGCCGTAGCCGCCACCGCTCGGCTCGCGGAACTCGATGTACTCGCCCGCCTTGAACTCGATGCCGGTCACCTTCGCCTCGAGGTACTCCTCGGCCGCGGTGCCGGGGTTCTTGTGGGTCGACGCCACGAGCCCGTTCCAGCCGCCGAAGATGCCGCGCGGCGGGTCGTACTGCCGGTCGCCCTCGCACGAGTACGTCCCGTCGACGAGGAAGCGGTTGCGCCGGACGATCCCGATCCCGCCGCGCCACTTGCCCGGCGCCGCCGGCTCCGGACGCAGCTCGTACTGGTCGCAGCGCACCGGGAAGCGCAGGTCGAGCTCCTCGATCGGGTTGTTGCGGGTGTTGGCCATGAGGTTGTCGACGGAGTCCATGGCGTCCTTGCCGTACCGGCCGCCGTAGGAGCCCTCGTTGACCTCGAGGTACAGCCAGTACTCGCCCGACTCCGGCACGAACCCGGAGTACGAGCAGAAGTGGATGCCCGCCGAGTTGCCCGCGGTCACCTGCTGCGGCAGCGTGTCCGCCAGTGCCAGGATCGTGTTGTCGACGACGCGCTGGACCTGGCAGAACCGCGAGAAGCACGCCCGCGGGAAGTTGGGGTTGAAGATCGTCCCCTTCGGCGCGATCACCTTCACCGCCCGGAAGATCCCGTCGTTCTGCGGCACCGACTCCGGGAACGTGATCTCGTCGAGCAGGAGCGTGCGGACCGCGTAGTACGCCCCCACGAGCAACGAGCCCTCGAACGGCACGTTGTAGCCCGTGGGCACCTCGGCCGCGGACCCCGTGAGGTCGATCGTGATCCCGTCGCCCTCGACGATCACCTTCGTCTCGACCCGCAGGCGGACCCCCCGGTTGCGGGCGTCGTCGTCGAGCCAGGCCGTCGGCGCGGTGTACTCCCCGTCGGGGATCTTCGCGATCTGCTCGCGGAGCATCTTCTCGGAGTAGTCCATCCACCCGTACGCCGCGCTCATCGTCGTCTCGACGCCGTAGCGCTGCGTGAGCCGCAGGAACCGGTCTCGGCCGAGGTTGCAGGCGGCCATCATCGCCTGCATGTCGCCGCGGTTCATCGTCTCGGTCCGGACGTTGTCGAAGATCATCCGGTCGACGTCGACGTTGAGCTCGCCCTCCTGGTACCAGCGCAGGGCGTTGTAGAGCTTGGCCTCCGCGTACACGTCGAACGCGTCCGCGTTGATCCCCGGGTAGGAGCCGCCCACGTCGAGCACGTGCGCGGTGACCGCCGCGAACCCGAGCAGCTCGCCCTCGGCGAAGATCGGCACCGCCACCGCGACGTCGGGGCTGTGCGACGCCCCGAGGTACGGGTGGTTGTGGACGATGACGTCGCCCTCCTTGATCTCCCCCTTCAGGCGCTCCATGAAGCCGCGGATGTACCAGGGGAGCGAGCCGATGTGCATCGGCGTGGACTCCGACTCGCAGAGCTCGCGCCCCTCGACGTCGAAGAGCCCGGCGCCGAGGTCCTCGGACTCGCGGATGATCGAGCTGTACGACATGCGGAACAGGACGCCGGCCATCTCGGCGGCGACGGCGTGGAAGGCGCCGCCCAGCACGCGCATGGTGATCGGATCCACATCGACGCGATCACGGGTGGGCGGGCCGGGGCTGCGGCCGACCTCGTAGTCGACGAATGCCATGGTTTCGCTCCTCTCTCGGCTGTCCTACGAGCCCGCGACGGCGCCCGTGTTGATGAGGTCCGTCGCCCCGGCGCCGGCGTCGACGCGGATCACGATGTTCCCGAAGCGGTCGATCTCCGCCGTGAAGCCGGGCGGGACGACCGTGGTGGAGTCGTACTGGTTGATGACGGCGGGGCCCTCGATGCGGTTGCCCGCCTTGAGCGCCTCGCGTGCGTAGAAGCGCGTCGCGACCTTGCGCAGCTCGCCCTGGACGGGGAACCAGGCATCGCGCTCGTGGCGCAGCGCGGCGTCGGGGGACGCGTCGCCCTTCTCGGCCTCCGGCAGCTCGAAGGAGGGGATGAGCCCCACCCCGCGCACCCGGACGTTGGGGATCTCGATGTCGGAGTCCTCGAAGCGACGCGAGTACTCGCGCTCGTGCGCGTCGTGGAAGCGGGCGGCCACCGTCTCGGCCCACCCGTCGCCGTTGACGTCGCCCGCGACGTCGACGCGCAGCTCGTAGCCCTGGCCGAGGTACCGACAGTCCGCGACGCGCTGGATGACGCGGCGGTCCTCCGGGATGCCGTCCTCCTCCAGCTGCTGCAGCGCCTGCTCCTCGAGCTCGACGAACCGCGCCTCGAGCTCCCCGGCGTTCAGCGCCGAGAGCCGCTGGTACGTCGTGGTGACGTACTCGTAGACCTCGTCCGTGACGAGCAGCCCGAGCGCCGCGGTGACCCCGGGGTACGGGGGCACGACGACCGCCGGCGTGCCGACCTCCGCCGCGATGTGCGCCGCGAACGCCGGGCCCGCACCGCCCTCGGCGACGAGCGCGAAGTCACGCGGGTCGAAGCCCTTGCGCACCGAGTTCTCCTCGATGGACTGCACCATCGAGTGGCTGGCGATCTGGACGGCGCCCATGGACGCCTCCTCGATGCTCATCCCGAGCGTCTGGGCGACCGGCTCGAATGCCGTGCGCGCGAGCTCGGGCTTCAGCGTCATGGCGCCGCCGAGGAAGTCCTCGGGCAGCAGCCAGCCGAGGTTGACCATCGCGTCCGTCGAGGTGGGATCGGTGCCGCCGCGGTCGTACGCGGCCGGACCCGGGGAGGCGCCGGCGGAGCGCGGCCCGGACCGGAAGATCCCGCCGGAGTCGACGTAGGCGATGGAGCCGCCGCCGGCGCCGATGGTGTCGACGTCGACCATCGGGATCATCGCCTGGTACGGGCCCACCCGCGTGTCGAGCAGGTGCTTCATGCGCAGGGCGCCGCCCTGCGCGAGCCCGATGTCGGCCGACGTGCCGCCGACGTCGAGCGTGATGACGCTGTCGAAGCCCGCCTGGCGCCCGACCCAGATGCCGCCGACGACCCCTGCGACCGGCCCGGACATGAGGAGGTTGACCGGGCGCGCGATCGCGCCCTGCGCCGTCGACACGCCGCTCGCGGACGTCATGAGGTGCAGGCCGGTGCGGACGTTCAGCGCCCGGAGCTCCTCCTCCAGGCGACGCACGTAGGTCGCGACCTTGGGGCCGACGTAGGCGTTGAGCGCGACGGTCGAGAAGCGCTCGTACTCGCGGTACTGCGGGAGCACCTCCGAGGAGACCGACAGGAACGCCTCGGGGAACTCCTCGCGGATGATCTCCGCGACGCGCTGCTCGTGGTCGGGCTTCAGGAACGAGAACAGGAAGCACACGGCGATCGCCTCGACGCCGGCCTCCTTGAGCTCGCGCACCCGCTCGCGCGCGATGTCCTCGTCGAGCGGCACGAGCACCTGGCCGTCGCCGGTGATGCGCTCGGGGACCGTCAACCGGTAACGGCGCCGGGCGAGGGGAAAGGCCTGCCAGGGCAGGTCCTGGTAGTTCGAGAAGTTGACCGGCTTCTTGTGCCGGGCGATGTGGAGGATGTCCCGGTAGCCCTCGGTGGTGATCATCCCCACCTTGGCCCCGTTGTGCTCGATGACGATGTTCGTCGCGATCGTCGTCCCGTGGAACACCTGGTCGAGGTCACCCGGGGTCACCTCGGCCTGCTCGGTGATCGCGCGGATGCCCTCGATCGTGCCCCGCGAGGGGTCGTCGCTCGTCGACGGGAGCTTGTGGACGAGGATCCGCCCCGTCTCGTCGTCCACGTAGATGAGGTCGGTGAACGTGCCACCGACGTCGACACCCAGCCGCTTCATGCCCCAGCTCCCGCGTCGCGCGTGTGCTTGTCGTCGTCTCCGCTCATGGACGGAGCAGGATCTTCCCGAAGTGCGTGCGCCCCTCGAACGCCGAGAACGCCTCCTGCACGTCGTCGAGCGGGTAGCTCGCGTGCACGAGAGGCCGCAGCAGGCCGCGCGCGGCGAACGCGAGGACCTTCTCCAGCTCGTCGCGCGAGTAGACGAAGGAGCCGATCACCGTGTGCTGGCCCCGGAAGAACGGGATGATGTCGAACGGGACCACCTCGCCGGCGTGCGCCCCGCAGGTCACCAGGCGCCCTTCCTGGGCGAGTGACTGCAGGGACTTGGCGAACAGCTCGCCGCCGACGTGCTCGAAGACGAGGTCGACGCCCCTGCCGCCCGTGATCTCGGCCACCCGCGCCGGGATGTCCTCCGTCGTGTAGTCGATCCCCGCGTCCATGCCCAGCTCGGCGGCGGCCGCGAGCTTCTCGGGCGAGCTCGACGTGCCGATGACCGTGGCGCCCGCGAGATGGGCGAGCTGGATCGCAGCGGACCCGATCCCGCTGGAGACCGAGTTCACGAGCACCGTCTCGCCGATGCGCAGGCCGCCGCGCGTGAAGAGCATGTGCCAGGCGGTGCCGAACGCGACCTGCAGCGCGCCCGCGTCGTCGTCGGAGATCTCCTCGGGCACGCGGACGAGCTGCGTCGTGGGCGCGATCGCGTACTCCGCGAACCCGCCGGGGCCGGCGACGCCGAGGAAGACCTCGCCGCCCAGGAGGTAGGGCATGACGCGGTCGCCGACCGCGTAGTCGTCCACCCCGTCCCCGATCGCATCGACGCGGCCGACGATCTCCAGCCCCTGGATGTGGGGGAAGTCGATGGGGAAGCGCGACGTCCCCTCGCGGATGTCGACGTCGACATGGTTGAGCGCGCACGTGGTGACGTCGATGCGCACATGGCCGGGGCCAGGCTGCGGATCGTCGACGTCCTCAACGGAGAGCACGTCAGGCCCTCCGAACTCGCGGATGACTGCGGCTTTCACGTCGCGTCCCGCTCCTCTCGCGCCGGTTGACTTCGTCCGATGTCGGACTTATAAACGTTCGGGCCGCGCGATGCACGGCGATCGACTGCGAGGAGCGTGAGATGGAGGCCGCAGCGAACCAGGCGCCGAAGGCATGGCGCGGTCGGTTCTACGAGGATCTGGAGGTCGGCGACGTCTACCGCAGCCGCCTGGGGCGCACGGTGACGGAGACCGACAACGTGTGGTTCACGTGCCTGACGCTGAACACCAACCAGAACCACTTCAACGACGAGTTCTCCAAGGGCACGCCGTTCGGTCGTCCGCTCGTCAACAGCGCGTTCACGCTCGCGCTCGTCACCGGCCTGACCGTCCCCGACACGAGCGAGAACGCGACGGCGAACCTCGCCTGGACCGACATCACGATGCCCAACCCGGTCTACGTCGGCGACACGCTGTGGGCCGAGACCGAGGTGCTCGACACGCGCGAGTCCCGGTCGCGCCCGAACGTCGGGATCATCGGCGTGCGCACGCGCGGGATCAACCAGCGCCGCGAGGTCGTCATCGAGTTCCGCCGCACCTTCATGGTCTACAAGCGCCAAGCACCCGAGGTCGTCGACCTCTTCCCCGGGACCGACACGGACTGGAGCGTCTGAGATGAGCACCGTCGCCGAGCGCCTCGCCGGCTTCACCTCCACCCTGAGCGCCGACGCGCTGCCGCCCGAGGTGGCCGTCGCCGCGAAGCTCCACGTCCTCGACACGCTGGGCTGCGGCCTGGCGGCGTTCGCCGTCGGCGTCGCCTCCGGCGCACGCGACGCGATGCTCGAGCCCGGCACCACGGGCCCCGCGACCGCCATCGGCGCGCCGCACGGTCTGCCGAGCACGGACGCGGCGTTCTACAACGCGGTGACCTGCCACGCGCTGGACTTCGACGACACGCACACGGGGTCGATCGCCCACGTCAGCGTCGCGATCGTGCCCGCGGCGCTCGCCGCTGCCGAGTCCGAGGGCGCGACGGGGGCCGAGCTGCTCGCCGCGATCGTCGCCGGCAACGAGGTCGTCACCCGCCTCGGCATGGCCGCGGGGCCGCTCTTCCACAACGTCGGCTTCCATCCGACGGCCATCCTCGGCGTGTTCGGCGCGACCGCGGCGGCCGCGCGGATCATGGGTCTCGACGCGGCGACGACGCGGCAGGCGCTCGGGATCGCGGGCAGCCTCGCCGCGGGCATCCTCGAGAACCTCGCCGACGGCTCCTCCACGAAGCGGCTGCATCCGGGGTTCGCAGCCCGCTCGGGCATCCTGGCCGCGCGGTTGGCGGCGCACGGCGAGACGGGGCCCGCGACCGTCATCGAGGGTCGCTTCGGCATCTACAACGCCTACCTCCGGCGCGGCGACCTCGACATCGACGGCCAGCTCTCCGACCTCGGCGAGCGGTGGGAGACGCCGAACATCGCCTACAAGCCCTATCCCGCGTGCCACTTCCTGCACGCGGCGGTCGACTCGGCCGCCGAGGCGACCACCGCGGGCGTCGACGCCGACGAGATCGAGGAGATCGTGGCCTTCGCGCCGGCCGACGTCGTGCCGATCGTGCTCGAGCCGCTCGCCGACAAGCACGCGCCGCGCAGCGAGTACGACGCGAAGTTCAGCCTGCCGTACTCCGTGGCGTCCTACCTCGTCCACGGCAAGGTCGACGTCATGACGTACGTGGGCGACGCGATCCGCGACCCGCGCGTCCTCGAGCTGACGCAGCGCGTGCGCTACGAGACGAAGGACTTCCCGACCTTCGGCAAGGCGTTCCCCGGCGGCATCCGGGTGACGATGCGCGACGGCACGGTGCTGGAGGCGGAGCTGCCCCATCAGCGGGGCGGCGAGGAGAACCCGCTCACCGACGACGAGGTCCGCGCGAAGTACGCGGGCAACGCCGCGCTCGCGCTCGGTTCGGCGGACGCGGCCGCCCTCGAGGAGGCCGTGCTCGGCATCGAGCACCTGGCCTCGCTCGATGTCTTCGGGGTGCTCGGCCGCGCAGCCGCTCTCGAGGCTGCGACCGCCTGAGAATCCGGCGTCGGGCCGGGCTATGCTCGCGTAGATGACAGAGGCCACGGTGCCCGACCGGCCCGACGGCGAGGTGCAGGGGACGCACAACGCCGCCGCGCCGGTCGCCCCGCAGGACGCTGCGCTCCCCGCCGGACCCGTGCGGCGCGTCCGCAAGGCCTACGAGCAGGTCTACGACCAGCTGCGCGACTGGATCATGCGCGGCGAGCTCAGCCGCGGCGCCCGGCTGCCCAGCGAGGCGGTGCTCGCCCGCGAGTTCGGCGTCAGCCGCGGCACGGTGCGCGAGGCGCTGCGGGTCCTCGCCGCCCAGAACCTCATCCGCACCGCGAAGGGCGCCGGCGGGGGGAGCTTCGTCACGCTGCCCACGGTCGACCACATCTCGACCTTCCTGCAGGCGAACATCAGCCTGCTGTCGGAGTCCGACGACGTCACGCTGCACGAGCTGCTCGAGGCGCGGGAGCTGCTGGAGGTCTTCGCGGCCCGGCAGTGCGCAGGGCGCCGCAGCGACCACGACATCGAGCGGCTGCGCAGCACGATCGTCGAGGACCCGAAGGAGCTCGGGACCGCCGCGCACTACATCGCCAACACCGAGTTCCACACCGCGATCCTCGACGGCTGTGGCAACACCCTGGTCTGCATCGCGGCGCAGCCCGTGTTCGCCGTCCTGCAGACCCGGCTGCGTCGCGAGCGGATGCCCGACAGCTTCGCCCGGAGGCTCGACGACGACCACCGCGCGATCCTGCGGGCCATCGAGGACGGCGACAGCGACACCGCCGGCCACGAGATGCGCAAGCACATCGAGTACCTCAGCGAGATCTACCAGCGCATGTGGCGACCGCCGCGCGGTGACGACGGACCAGCGTAGTTGACAGCGTCGCCGCCCACTCGGTACAAGGCTGATGTCCGACATTCAGTCGGACAGCGTCCCGGGAGGTCGTCGGTGCGGATCAAGTACATCATCCCGTTCCCCTTCGACGAGGAGGGCATCGCCGCACGCGCGGCGCAGATCCCGTCCGATCTCCTCGGAGAGGACGTGATCGTGGATTGCGTCCCCGTCCGCAACAGCTGCCTGCTGCTGGACTCGTACTACGAGTCGATCATCTTCGACGCGTACATCGCCGAGGCGGGGCTCGAGGCCGAGGCCGAGGGCTATGACGCGGTCGTCATGGACACCGTGTCGGACTCCGGCCTGCAGGTACTGCGCTCGCGCCTGTCGATCCCGGTCGTCGGCCCCGGCCAGGTCGCGTTCCACCTCGCCGGCATCCTCGGCCAGCGCTTCTCGGTGGTCACCATGTGGGACACCTGGGGCTTCTTCTACCGCAAGCTCTTCAAGGAGTACGGGCTGACCGAGAACGTGGCCTCGGTCCGCGCGGTCAACATCCCGCCCGACGTCGAGGCGCTGTTCGCGGGCAAGGAGGAGGAGATGTACGAGCGGCTCACGAACGAGGCGCTCGCGGCCATCGAGGAGGACGGCGCCGACGTCATCGTCCTCGGCTCGACGACGATGCACCAGGCCGCCGAGCACATGGCGCGCAACCTGCCGGTGCCGCTCGTGAACCCGGGCCCGGCCGCGGTCGCGTTCGCGGAGACGCTCGTGCGCCTGAAGCTGTCGCACTCGAAGGTCGCCTTCCCCTCGCCGGGGACGCTGCAGGACGAGAAGTTCTTCTCGCTCATCGGCGCCGACGGCGGCACCCGCACCGCGGCGGGCGCATGAGCGCCCGACCGAGCCTGCGCGAGCGCCTCTCCGACCCGAGCATCGTCGTGGCGCTCGGCGTCCACGACGGCCTCACCGCGCGGCTGGCGCAGCGCGCCGGGGTGGAGGCCTTCTACCACGGCGGCTACGCCGCGGCCGCCCATCACCACGGCCTGCCCGACATCGGCATGGTCGGCCTGGAGGAGATGGTCGAGAGCGTCCGGCGCGTGACGCTCGTCTCGACCGCGCCGGTCATCGTGGACTGCGACACCGGCTACGGCGCGATCGCCGGCGTGAAGCGCACGGTCCAGGAGATGGAGCGCGCGGGCGCCGGGGCGATCCAGATCGAGGACCAGGTCTTCCCGAAGCGCTGCGGGCACATGGAAGGCAAGGAGGTGATCCCGGTCGACGAGATGGTGCTGAAGATCCGCGCCGCGGTCGCCACCCGCGCCGATCCGGAGACGCTCGTCATCGCGCGGACCGACGCCCTGCAGCCGCACGGGCTCGACGAGGCCATCGACCGCTGCAACGCCTACGCGGAGGCGGGCGCCGACCTCGCGTTCGTCGACGCCCCGCGCTCGCGCGAGCACCTCGAGGAGATCGCGCGCCGGGTCGACGTGCCGAGCGTCGCGAACATGTCCGAGACCGGTCGCACCCCCGCGCTGAGCGCCGACGAGCTGCAGGAGCTCGGCTATCGCATCGTGATCTTCCCGTCGACGCAGACCTGGGTCTTCGCCCGCGCCTACGAGGAGCTCTGCAAGGAGCTCCTGCGCACCGGGACGACCGCCGGGCTCGCCGAGCGCTTCATGCCGTTCGACGAGGTGAACGAGCTCCTCGGGATCGAGGAGCTCGAGCGCGTCGACTGACGCCGGCGGTCAGCCTCCCCAGATGCCGGCGGTGAGCCCGCCGTCGACGGTGAGCGCCGTCCCGGTCACCCAGCGCGCTTCGTCGGAGGCCAGGTAGACGAAGCCGTCGGCGATGTCGAGCGGGTCGCCCAGGCGCCCGAGCGGGTGCAGGCCCACGGCGAAGTCGCGTGACGCCGCGGGGTCGGCCTGGTCGGAGAAGTACCCGTCGATCATCGGCGTCTGGATGAAGCCCGGGCACACGCAGTTCGCGCGGATGCCCGCCTTCGCGCCGTCGAGCGCGAGGCACTTCGTGAGCATGATGACCCCGGCCTTGGACGCGCAGTAGGCCGCGTCGTCGGGGATCGCCCACAGCCCGGCGATCGACGCGGTCGACACGATCGAGCCGCCGCCGCGCTCGAGGAAGTGCGGCCACAGCGCCTTGGAGACGAGGTAGACGCTCTTGAGGTTGATCGCGAGCTCGCGGTCCCAGTCGTCCTCGGTCAGGTCGTGCGCCGCGCCGGTGATCGTGATCCCGGCGTTGTTCACGACCACGTCGACGCCGCCGAACGCCTCGATCGCGGCCTGCACGCCGGCCGCGACATCGGCGCTGCGCGTGACGTCCATCGTGCACGCCGTCGCGTCACCGCCGGCCGCCCGGATCTCCGCCGCGGTCGCCTCCGCGGTGTCCCCCTTCAGATCGGCGACCGCCACGCGGGCGCCCTCCTCGGCGAAGCGGACCGAGGTGTGCCGACCGATCCCCGAACCGCCGCCGGTGACGAGCGCCACCTTCCCGTCGAGCCTGCCCATCAGCCCTCCCCGTCGGTTGCCATGACCACCGGGGCACACCATAATGTGCGAATGTCGGACATCAAGCCTGACCGGGTCGAGATCTGCGACGTCGGGCCGCGCGACGGGCTGCAGAACGAGGCGCGCAGCCTCGCGCCAGACGTGCGGGCGGAGCTCTGCGACCGGCTCGCCGGCGCCGGGCTGACGCGCATCGAGGCCGTGAGCTTCGTCAACCCCAAGCGCGTGCCCCAGATGGCCGGCGCGGAGGAGGTCGTCGCCGGCGTCCGGGACACCGGCGGCACCGTGCTCGCGGGCCTCGTGCTGAACGAGCGCGGCTACGAGCGCGCCCTGGCGACCGGGTTGCAGGAGGTGCACTACGCCTTCCCCGTCACGGACACGTTCGCCGAGCGCAACCAGGGCGTGACCGTTGCGGAGGCGATCGCCGCCGGCGGCCGGATCGTGCAACGCGCACAGACCGACGGCCTGCGCGTCACGGTCACGCTCGGCGCGTCGTTCGGCTGCCCGTTCGAGGGCCGCGTGCCGACCGCCACGGTGCTCGCGGCGGCGGAGGCGGTCCACGGGTTCGGGCCCGACGAGATCCTCCTCGCCGACACGATCGGCACCGGCGTGCCGACGCAGGTCACCGAGCTCGTCGGCGGCGTGCGCGCGCTCGGGGCGACGGTCGGCTGCCACTTCCACAACACCCGCAACACGGGCTACGCGAACGCGCTCGCCGCCGTCGAGGCCGGCGTCACGCTGCTGGACGCATCGATCGGCGGGACGGGCGGGTGCCCGTTCGCGCCCAGGGCGACCGGGAACATCGCGACCGAGGACCTCGTCTACATGCTGCAGGGGATGGGGATCGAGACGGGGATCGAGCTCGCCGCGCTGCTGGAGACCGCGGAGTGGCTCGCAGGCCAGCTCGGCAAGGAGCTGCCGGGCCTCACGTACAAGGCGGGCGACTTCCCCGCGGTCGCCGCGTGACCGGCGCCGCGATCGTCACCGGCGGTGGCGGCGCGATCGGCGGCGCTGCGTGCGACGGGCTCGCCGGGCGCGGCTTCGCGGTGCTCGTCGTCGACCTCGACGGGGCGGCGGCGGAGGCCGTCGCCGCGCGCATCGTCGCGGCCGGCGGCACCGCGTCGGCCTGCGCCGCCGACGTCAGCGACGAGGACGCGGTCGCCGCGTACGTCCGTGCGTGCGTCGAGCGCCACGGCGCGCCGCGCGCGTTCTTCAACAACGCCGCGGCGGAGGGCGCCATCGCGCCGATCAGCGACTACCCGACCGACGTCTTCGACCGCACCATGGCGATCAACGTCCGCGGCGTCTTCCTCGGTCTCAAGCACGTCATCCCGGCCATGCGCGCCGCGGGCGGGTCGATCGTCAACACGGCCTCCCAGGCCGGGATCCGCGGGGTCGCCGGCCTGTCCGCCTACTCGGCGAGCAAGCATGCGGTCGTGGGCCTCAGCCGCGGCGCGGCGCTCGAGGAGGCTCCGGCCATCCGGGTCAACTGCCTCGCGCCCGGGCCGACGGACACGCGGATGATGGCCGACATCGAGCAGACGGTGCGCGACCAGGGCGGCGACCCGTCCGGCTTCATCGACCGCATCCCTGCCGGCCGCTACGGCCGGCCCGAGGAGATCGCGGCCGCGGCGGTCTGGCTGCTGGCCGACGCACCGGACTTCCTGACCGGAGCCGTCGTGCCCGTCGACGGCGCGATGACGACGCCGTAGGGTCGGCGCATGAGCACACGCAGCGAGGACATCTACGAGGCGCGCGGCTTCGGCGGCCGCTCGGGCGCCGGCGACCATCCGGCCCTCGTGGTCATCGACCTCTGCTACGGGTTCACCGACCCCGCGTCGCCACTCGCCTGCGACTGCGAGGGCGCGGTCGCCGCGACTGCGCAGCTGCTCGACGCGGCACGCGCGGGCGGCCACCCGGTCGCCTTCACGACGGTCCAGTACGACGCCGCCGGCCGTGAGATCGCCGCGGCGTTCATCCGCAAGGCGCCCGGGCTGCTCACGCTCGAGCCGGGCACGCGCTGGCCGCAGATCGACGAGCGCATCGCGCCGGCCGCGAACGAGCCGGTCATGCCCAAGCTCTTCGCGTCCGGGTTCTTCGGGACCTCGCTGGGCGCCATGCTCGCCGCTCGCGGCTGCGACACCGTCGTCGTGACCGGCGCGTCGACGTCGGGCTGCGTCCGCGCGACCGCGGTCGATGCGCTGCAGCACGGCTACCGCGTGGTCGTGCCGCGCGAGGCCGTCGCCGACCGTGCCGAGGGCGCGCACCAGGCGACGCTCACCGACCTCGACGCCAAGTACGGCGACGTCGTCGGCATCGACGAGGCCCTCGCGATCTTCTCCCGCTGACGGCGGTGCGGGCGCTGGTGCAGCGCGTGTCACGCGCCGCCGTGCGCGTCGGAGGCGACGAGATCTCCGCCATCGGGCCGGGGCTGCTCGTGCTGCTCGGCGTGACGCACGACGACACCGACGCCGATGCGGACCGCCTCGCCGCGAAGGTCCGGGCGCTGCGGATCTTCCCCGACGACGAGGGGAGGATGAACACGCCGCTGGGCGAGCGCGAGGTGCTCTGCGTCAGCCAGTTCACGCTCTACGGCGACGCCCGCAAGGGCAACCGCCCGTCGTTCGTCGCCGCCGCGCCGGGCGAGGCGGCCGAGCGCCTCTACGAGCGCTTCTGCGAGGCGGCGTCGGCGAAGCGGGGCGTGTTCGGCGCCGACATGCAGGTCGAGCTCGTCAACGACGGCCCGGTGACGCTCCTGCTAGAGATGCCGTGACATGGCACCGATCGACCGCCCCGTCCCCCGCTTCGCGGCCGAGCCTCCCCAGGACGAGCTCCCTGACGGCCCGTGGGAGGGCAGGCTGCGCGAGGTCTTCCTCGCCGCCTGCGACCGCATCGACACGGAGGGAACCGACCTCGGCGAGCCCGGCGAGCTGCACTGGTTCCCCGACAGGACGTACAACGGCCGCACCTTCCACCCCGCCACCGCGCGGACGAGCACCGGGCTGGAGCTCTTCGGCCACGTCTCCTACCTGCGCCCGGAGGAGGACGGCGAGGACGCCGAGGACTTCGCCGCCATGGCCGACTTCACCGAGGAGATCGCCGAGCGCCACCCGGAGTGGAAGCTCGACCTCTGCGACGACGTCATCGCCGAGTGGAACGGCGCCGGGGAGGACCTCGCCGACATGACCCTCGTCTGGGGCATACCGATGGTGCCCGGCGCCGCGGTCGCGACGGCCGTGCTCGCCGCGGACGTCGTCGACGGCTGCCTGCTCGAGGAGAACCGCTTCACCCTGCTCGCGCCGGACGGCATCGGCGGCTCCTTGGAGATAGCCGTGGCGGACGAGACGGGCGCCGAGCTGGCGCGCGAGCTCCTGTACGACCCGTCGGAGGAAGACGACGACGAGGACGAGGGCCCCTAGCCCTCGTCGGATTCAGGCGCCAGGGACGTCGCAGCGAGGTCCCACCCGCCCGACCCGCCGTCCACGACCCCGCGCACGTCACTGGACACGAGCAGCAGCCGCTCGTCCCAGCGCCAGGGCGCGCCCGGCGCGATCGCGACCACGTCGCGCCCGATGTCGCCCCACGCCCGCGCCCGCTGCTCGCCGGGCTGCGTGTCGCTGGCGAGCGTCATGACCGCGGCGAGGTCGGCGGTGCCGGTCTGGCTCCAGGCCGGCGCCTCGACGAAGCCGGGGCGCAGCAGCGCCTCCGGGTCGCGCACCGGGCTCGAGAGCTCCGCCTCGGGGCAGATCGCGGCGCCCGAGCCGGGGTCCGAGCAGGCGTCGCGCGCGACCGCGGCGGGCACGACGCGCAGCCTGAGGTCCATGCCGATGAGCGCGAGGCGGCGCCGGACCTCCTGCGCGACGACCATCGACCGGTGGTCGCCCGCGGTGAACGCCACGACCGGCGCACCCTTGTAGCGACCGTCCGGGAAGCCGGCGCGGCGCAGGTACGCCGCCGCCACCGCGAGATCGCCCTCGGGCCGGGCGAGCCAGTCGTAGCGGGGGCCCTCCGCGCCGCCGGCCTCGTCGTGTCCCGGCGTGCCGGGCGGGAGCCAGTGCGACGCGAGGATCCCGCCGTTCTCGCGCACCGCGTCGAGCAGCGCCTGGCGGTCGACGGCCGCGATCGCGGCCTTGCGGACGTCGAGCCGGTCGAAGGGCGGCATCGTCGGGTTCAGCGCGACGTACTCGGTCGCCGGCATCACGACGCGCGTCAGCTGCTTGCGGTGCGTCGCCGCCGTCGCCACCGACGCCGGGACCGTCGTGGAGCCGAGCACGAGGCGCTGACCGTCCAGGACCCGCGACGCCGCGCCGGGCGAGTCGTCGACCTCGAGGCGGATGCGCTCCGCGTAGGCCCGGCGCCAGTCGTCGGGCAGCGGGCGGAAGTCCGGGTTGCGGACGAGGACGACCTGCCCGTCCGGGCCGTCCTGGGTGGGGACGTACGGTCCGGTCCACGGCAGGATGTTCTCCCGGTCTGCGGGGACGGGCGTCGACAGCGGCGTCGACAGGGCCGCCACGACGAGCCGCGCCTCCGGTCGCCGCAGACGGAAGACGAGCGTGCGCGCGTCCGTCGCCTCGATGCCGGAGATCGAGCTCTTCGCGGGATCGCCCGGCGCGGGGACGCCGGCGACCGCGGCCAGCAGTCGCCGCGCGCCAGGGCCGGCCTCGGGGTCGGCGAGCGCCTGCTCGATCCCCCTGGCGACGTCACGGGCGTTGACCGTGCGGCCGTCGTCGCCCCCGAAGCGCACGCCATCGCGGATGCGGACCGTGACGAGCCTGCCGTCCTCGCTGACCGCCGGCGGCCCGTCGGCGAGATCCGGCGCGGGTCCCTGCTGGGAGGGTTCGTCGGGCGTCTCGGGCTCGTTCTCCTTCGTCGGCGGCACGACGTAGAGCCCGCGGAAGACGGCGCTGTGGATCATCGCCTCGGCGAGTGTGCGCACGCGGTGCGGATCGGGCGCCGCGTCGGCGTGCGGAACGAGCACCGTGAGGTCGCCGCCGCGCTGCGGCGCGCCTTCCTTGGTGCCGGAGGGATCGGAGCCGCCACCGCAGGCTGCCAGCACGAGCAGGGACAGGACGGCGGCGGCGCACAGGATGCTGCGCACGCGACACGACTCTACCTGCGCCGCTCAAGGGTGGGGAACCGTCGGTCGATGCTCCCTCGACACCGGGCTGGAGTCGCGCCCCACCCGTGCGGGTACCCTTCTCGCGCAGTTGGCCGGGCGGGCTCTCGCATCTGGCTCGAACCGGCACCGTTACATGGGAGGGTGCACATGCAGGTTTTCTCACGGCGGCTCTTCGGGCTGCTGTCCGTCCTCATCGCGGCGGTGGCCATCGCCGCCTGCGGAGGCGGGAACGACAACAGCAACGACTCAGGGGACAGCGGCGGCGGCTCGGCAGAGTCCACGCCCGCAGGTCGGGACGGTGGTGAGGCGACGTTCGCGTACGCCTCGTTCCCGGACTACCTCGATCCCGCGCTGAGCTACACCGTCGCCGGCTGGCAGGCGCTGGCCGACACGAACCTTCCGCTGCTGACGTACAAGCGCGTGAAGGGCGAGGAGGGCGCCAAGCTCATCCCGGCGCTCGCCGAGGCGATGCCGGAGGTGTCCAGCGACGGCACGACGTACACGCTGACGCTGCGCGACGGTCTGAAGTACTCGGACGGCTCGCCGGTCAAGGCGAACGACTTCGAGCACACGATCAAGCGCGTGATCAACCTCGAGTCCGGCGGCTCCAGCTTCTTCACCGGCAACATCGTCGGTGCCGAGGAGTACGAGAAGGCCGGCAAGGCGAAGGGGGACATCTCGGGCATCACCGCCGACGACGCCACCCGCAAGATCACGATCAAGATCAAGCAGCCGAGCGGTCAGTTCCCGTTCATCCTCGCGATGGACTTCGCCGGCCTGGTCCCGGGCGACACGCCGTTCTCGAACGAGACCAAGAGCCCGCCCCCGGGCGTCGGCCCGTTCAAGATCACGTCCGTCGCGACCGGTCGCAGCTTCGTGATGGAGAAGAACGCGAACTACCCCGAGATCGAGGGTCTGCCCGCCGCGCATCTGGACAAGATCACGATCAACGCGGTCACGCAGGACTCCCGCGCGATCACGGACGTCCTGCAGAACAAGGCCGACTACTACGACGAGCCGCCCAGCAGCGACGCCCTGCGCGAGTTCCGCGCCCAGGCTCCGGAGCGCTACCGCGGCGAGGTCACGAACTCGACCTACTACTACTTCCTGAACACGCGGGTGAAGCCGTTCGACAACCCGCAGGTCAGGCAGGCGGTCAACTTCGCGATCGACAAGCGCGCGCTGCAGCGTCTCTTCGGCGGGCTGCTGACGCCGAGCTGCAACTTCCTGCCGCCGGGCATGCAGGGCTACCAGAAGATCGACCCGTGTCCGTACGGTGACCCGAAGGCGGCGCCGGACGTCGCGAAGGCCAAGCAGATGATCCAGCAGGCAGGGGTCGCGGGCCAGAGCGTCACGGTGTACGGGAACGACGAGGAGCTCACGCGCAACGTCACGGAGTACCTCGCCAGCGTCCTCACGGAGATCGGGCTCAAGCCCCAGCTGCGGATCGTCAACGGCGACGTCTACTTCCAGACGATCGGCAACCAGGACACGAAGGCCGCAGCGGGCTTCGCGAACTGGTTCCAGGACTATCCGCATCCGTACAACTTCATGTTCCTGATCGACGGCAAGTCGATCCAGGACACGAACAACCAGAACTTCGGCAACGTGGACGATCCGAAGATCAACTCCATGCTTGCCGCGGCCAACAAGAAGGACATCAGCGAGGCGGCGCCGGACTACGCCGCCGTCGACAAGCAGCTGGTGACCAACGGGGACATCGTCCCCTACGGCAACCGCGTCCTGCCGTTCATCATGTCGAACCGGATGGACTTCCAGTCCGCCCTGTTCCACCCGGTGCTGCAGGCCGTGTACTCGACGTTCGCCCTCAAGGGCTAGCGACGTGACGGGGGGAGGGGCACGCGCCGCGTTGCCCCTCCCACTCCGCCGGTCGCCTCATAATCAGCCGCGAGGCCCGGGGGGTCTCTGGTGACCACCGATCCGCTCACCGATTACTCATCCGACGCAGAGACCTCGTTCGAGGAGCTCGGCTCCAGCGAGGCCGGCCGGACCCACGGCCTGGGCCCGTGGCACCTCGCCTGGCGCAGGCTGAGGCGCAACCGCACCGCGCTCGCGTTCGGCCTGCTGTTCCTGGCGCTCATCGCCGTCGCGCTGCTCGCGCCGGTCTACGCCGACCACGTCGCGAACACGACGCAGAACCGCCAGCGCATCGCCGACACGCTCAACATCGGCGGCAAGGAGGTCCAGGTCGTCTCCTTCGACGGCGTGCCGACCGGGCCGACGTGGCACAGTCAGTACTTCATCGGCGCCGACGGCAACGGCCGCGACGTCATGGTGCGCCTGCTCTACGGCGCCCGCAACTCGCTCTTCATCGGCATCTTCGCCACGCTCCTCACGACGTTCCTGGCAGTCGTCTTCGGCACGCTCGCCGGCTACTTCCGCGGCGTCACCGACGCCGTCGTGTCACGCGCGCTGGACGTCCTCTGGGCGTTCCCGGTGCTCCTGCTCGGCGTCGCCCTCGGCGTGGCGCTCGCGACCGGCGGCCTGCACATAGGCCCGATCTCGATCGAGAACAACTCGCTCTGGATCCCGACGCTGATCATCGGCGTCGTGAACACCGTCTACCTGGCGCGGCCGGTCCGCGGCCAGGTCCTCTCGCTGCGGGAGCGCGAGTTCGTCGAGGCCGCGCGCGCCCAGGGCGCAGGCGCCCTGCGCATCATGTTCAGCGAGCTGGCGCCGAACCTCATCACCACGGTGCTCGTGTTCTTCCCGATCCTGCTGGCCAACGCGGTCCTGCTCGAGGCGGCCCTGTCGTTCCTCGGCGCCGGCGTCCAGCCGCCGAACCCGTCCTGGGGCACGATGATCAGCGACGGCCTGCGCTTCATCGTCAGCGCGCCGCTGCTCACGATCGCGCCGGGCCTCATGCTGGTCCTCACCGTCCTCTCCCTGAACATCTTCGGCGAGGGCGTCCGGGACGCCGTCGACCCGCGGGCCCGCGTCCGCCTGGAGCACTGATGGTCGTCCTGCTCGTGTCGTTCGACCGGGACCGGCGGGATGCCGGCGCCGGCAGGCAAGGACGCAGGACGGGGATCAGGCCGGCGGCCTCTCCCTGTTCGAGGACGCAGCATGGCGGTGATCGGCGCCCGCAGGTTCCGTTCGAACGGTGCGAGGGGGACGACTGATGGGCAGGTTCATCATCCGCCGGCTGTTCGCGATGATCCTCGTGATGTTCGCGGTGTCGGTCCTGACGTTCCTCATCTTCAACGTCATCCCGAACGGCGATCCGGCCGCCCGCATGGCGGGCAAGAACTCCACACCGGGGCAGATCGCGGCCATCCGCCGCGACTGGGGCTTCGACGACCCGCTCTGGAAGCAGTACCTCAACACCATGGAGAAGGTCTTCTCGGGCGACCTCGTCTCCTACGCGAACCGCGAGAACGTCGTGGACCGGATCAAGGACGGCGCGCCGCGCACGTTCGTCCTCGCGATCGGCGCCGCGATCATCTGGTTCGTCGCGGGCGTCGCGCTCGGACTGTTCAGCGCGGTGAAGGCGGGGAAGGCGTCCGACAGAGGGGTGACCGTGCTCGCCCTCATCGGCATATCCATGCCCGTGTTCTGGCTGGGCGCGCTCATGAGCTACTACCTGGGCTACAAGCTCGGGCTGTTCCCGAACGGCGGGTACGTCCCGATAGCCCAGGGCGGCTTCTTCGAGTGGATCTACCACCTGATCCTGCCGTGGATCGCGCTGTCGATCCTGTTCATCGGGGTCTACTCACGCGTCGTGCGGTCGAGCGTGCTCGACACGATCAACGACGACTACGTGCGGACCGCCCGGGCCAAGGGACTCGGCGAGAAGCGCGTGCTCCGCCACCACGTGCTGCGCAACTCGCTCATCCCGGTCATCACGCTCTGGGGCCTGGACTTCGGCGCCGTGCTCGGCGGCGGCGCGATCCTCACGGAGACCGTCTTCGACATCCAGGGCGTCGGCCAGTACTTCCAGGAGTCCATCAGCCGGCTCGACGTGCCGCCGGTGCTCGCGATCACGCTGTTCGGCGCGTTCTTCATCGTCCTCTTCAACGCGATCGTGGACATCGTCTACGCGGCGCTCGACCCACGGATCCGGCTCTCATGACGAACGGCAAGCTCCTGCTCGACGTGGAGCACCTCCGCGTCGGCTTCCGGACCGAGGACGGCCTCGTACAGGCCGTCGACGACGTCTCCTTCCAGCTGCGCTCGGGCGAGGTGCTCGCGATCGTCGGCGAGTCGGGCTCGGGCAAGTCGGTGTCGGCGCTGACGCTCATGGGCCTCACGCCGCGGCTGAACACGACGTTCGAGGGCACCGCGACGCTGGAGGGCCAGGACCTCCTCAACGCGACCGACGACGAGCTGCGGCGGCTGCGGGGCGAGAAGATCGCGATGATCTTCCAGGACCCCATGACGTCGCTGAACCCGGTCCAGCGCATCGGCGGGCAGATCGTCGAGCAGATCCAGGCGCACCGCGACATGGGGTCGCAGGAGGCGTACGACCTCACGGTGGAGCTGCTCGAGCGCGTCGGCATCCCGCGGGCCAGGGAGCGCATCCGCAGCTACCCGCACGAGTTCTCGGGCGGCATGCGCCAGCGCGTGATGATCGCGATGGCGCTCTCGTGCGACCCGTCGGTGCTCATCGCCGACGAGCCGACCACCGCCCTGGATGTGACGATCCAGGCGCAGATCCTCGCGGTCATGCAGGAGCTGCGGGAGCGCACCGACGCGGGCATCGTGCTCGTGACGCACGACCTCGGGGTCGTGGCTGACATCGCCGACCGCATCCTTGTGATGTACGCGGGCCGCGTCGTCGAGCAGGGGACGGTCGACGAGATCTTCTACGACCCGCAGCACCCCTACACCTGGGGTCTGCTGGGCTCGATCGCCCGGGTGGACCGGCCGCGGCCGGACCGCCTGCCGTCGATCCCGGGCCTGCCGCCGTCGCTGCACAACCGGCCCAAGGGCTGCCACTTCCGCCCGCGCTGCCGTCACGAGTTCGGGCAGTGCGCCGAGGTGCCGGCGCTCGAGGCGCGCGATCCCGCCGCCCCGCTGCACACGGACCGCTGCTGGCTGCCGCTGGACGAGAAGCGCTCCAAGCGCGAGATCGCCGATGGCCAGATCGGGCTCGAGGCGAAGGGCGTGATCGCGTGACGACCGAGATCGAGCCCGAGGCCACGCCGACGACGACGAACGGCGACGGACCGCTGCTCGAGGTCGAGCACGTCCGCCAGTGGTTCCCCATCAAGCAGGGCCTGTTCATCGACCGCACGGTCGGCAACGTCCACGCCGTCGACGACGTGTCGTTCACGCTGCGCAGCGGCGAGACGCTCGGCCTCGTCGGCGAGTCCGGCTGCGGGAAGACCACGCTCTCGCGCACGCTCATGCGGCTGCTGAAGCCGACGGCCGGCACGATCCGCTTCGACGGCCGCGACATCACCTCCGCGTCGCAGCGGGAGCTGCGCCCGATCCGCGGCGAGCTGCAGATGGTCTTCCAGGACCCGTTCGCGTCCCTGAACCCCCGCAAGCGCGTCTCGCAGATCATCAGCGCGCCGTTCCAGCTGCAGGGCGTGTCCAAGGCCGACGCGCGCACGCGCACGCTGGAGCTGCTCGACCGCGTCGGGCTGCAGCAGGAGCACCTGTACCGCTTCCCGCACGAGTTCTCGGGCGGCCAGCGCCAGCGCATCGGCATCGCGCGCGCCCTCGCGCTCAACCCTCGGCTCGTCATCCTCGACGAGCCTGTGAGCGCGCTGGACGTGTCGATCCAGGCGCAGATCGTCAACCTGCTCGACGACCTGCAGGACGACCTCGGGCTCTCCTACATCTTCGTCGCCCACGACCTCAGCGTCGTGCGCCACGTGTCCGACCGGATCGCGGTCATGTACCTCGGACGGATCATGGAGCTGTCGCCGTCGGAGGCGCTCTACACGAAGCCGATCCACCCGTACACGTCGGCGCTCCTGTCGGCGATCCCGATCCCGGACCCGCGCGAGAACCGCAACCGCACGCGCACCGTGGTCGGGGGCGAGCCGCCGTCGCCGGTCGACCCGCCGCCGGGCTGCGTGTTCCACACCCGCTGTCCCCGCGCGCGCGACCGCTGCCGGACCGAGATCCCCCAGCTCACCGAGTACGCAGGCGGCCACCTGGCCGCGTGCCACTACCCGCTGAACGTGGACCAGGGCGAGATCGACGCCGGCACGCGCTCGGACGACAGCCCAGAGGCCGCC
>Ga0070665_100001191_pt1 | contig 31756 bp, 27 predicted proteins | sample KBSS13metaG_FD_65862 | JGI IMG/M metagenome (GOLD analysis project Ga0070665, IMG submission 65862) | Switchgrass rhizosphere microbial communities from Kellogg Biological Station, Michigan, USA - KBS S1-3 metaG | ecosystem: Host-associated > Plants > Roots > Rhizosphere > Soil ... | reverse complement strand
GAGCGGCAGCAGCGGGCCGCGCGTGCGCGACTCGATGAGCAGGAACGCGCCCAGGAGCGCGACGGACAGCGCCAGCAGCCCGATCGTCTGGGCCGAGCCCCAGCCGGCGCTCTCGGCGTCGACGAGCGCGTACACCAGGATCGAGAGCCCCGCGGTCACCGTGATGGCGCCCGGGATGTCGAAGGTCCTGTGCGCGGCGTCGCTGCGGCTCTCGGCAACGAGCATCGGCGCGAGCAGGGCGACGACGAGGCCGATCGGCACGTTGACGAACAGCACCCACTCCCAGCTGAGGGCGTCGGTCAACACGCCCCCCAGCAGCACGCCCGCGGCGCCGCCCGAGCCGGCGACGGCACCCCAGACGCCCAGCGCCTTGTTGCGCTCGGAGCCCTCGGCGAACGTCGCGATGAGCAGCGACAGCGCGGCGGGCGACAACAGCGCCGCGCCGAGTCCCTGCACCGCCCGGGCGACGATGAGCCAGAGGTCGCTCTGCGCGAGACCACCGGCGAGCGAGGCGAGGGCGAAGACGACGAGGCCGACCACGAACATCCTGCGCCGGCCCAGCAGATCGGCGAGACGACCGCCCAGGAGCAGGAAGCCCCCGAAGAAGAGCGTGTACGCGTTGATGACCCAGGAGAGGTCCTCCTGGGCGAAGTCGAGGTCGCGGCCGATGGACGGCAGGGCGACGTTCACGATGGATGCGTCGAGGACGACGACGAACTGGGCGGCGGCGAGCAGCGCGAGCGCCAGCCACCGCCGGTCCTTCGTTGGGGCTGCGTCGGTCATGCGGAAAAGCTCCTGCGGTTCGGTTAAGATGAAGCGGGGTTCCGGTTCCGGGTCGCATCGACCATAGCGGAAGCGGAACTCCGGTTCCACACAAGTTCACGACATGACGACGCCCGAAGCCACTGCACGCCCGCTCCGCGCCGACGCGCAACGCAACCGCGACAAGATCGTCGCCGCCGCCCGAGACTGCTTCTCGGAGGACGGGCTCGACGCGCAGATGGAGGACGTCGCACGCCGCGCAGGCGTCGGCGTGGGAACCGTCTACCGCCATTTCCCGACGAAGGACGCGCTCGTCCGCGCGCTCGTCGTCGCCCAGATGGAAGCCATGACCGCGCGCGGGCCCGAGTTCCTCGCCGAGGCGGATCGCGACGCCTGGGGGGCCTTCTCCGGGTTCATGCGGGCGTGCGCCGGCAAGCACGAGGGCGACCGCGGGCTCGCCCAGGTCATCTCCACCCAGCCCGCGGAGTCGTTCATCGACGTGGCGATGGACACCGGCCTCATGGAGGTGACGGGCCGGCTCCTCGTGGCGGCGCAGGAGGCGGGCGTGGCGCGACGCGACCTCGTCGCCACCGACGTCGGCCTGACGATGTGCGGCCTGAGCGCGGTGCTCGAGAGCTTCGGCGAGGCCGGCGGGCGCCGGTACCTCGAGATGGTGCTCAACGGCATGCGCAACCACGAGGGACCGCGGTTGCCCGCGGCCCCTCGGGTTGCCAGACCTCGCGACTGACTACGACGTGGCGGCCTGCTCGGCCGCCTCGACCTCGATGGTCGCGGGGGCGTCGCCGACCGAGATGGCGACGCGGCGCGGCTTGCGCTCGGCGGGCTTCGGGATGCGGACCTCGAGGACGCCCTTGTCGAAGCTCGCCTGCACGGCGTCGGGGTCGACGCCGTCGGGGAGGGTGAGCGTGCGCGCGAAGCTGCCGGTCGCGCGCTCGATGCGGAAGTAGCCGCCCCTCTTGGCCTCATGCTCGTGGCGACGCTCGCCCGAGATCGTGAGGACGTTGTCCTCGAGCTCGACCTTGACGTCGTTCTCGTCCACGCCGGGCAGATCGGCGCGGAGGACGAAGTGCTCGTCGGTCTCGACGAGGTCCATCGCAGGGTGCCAGCTGCGCATGCCGCCGTTGCCGCCCGAACCGGAGCCGGACGCCGGGGTGTCGAAGAACGTGTGGAAGAGGCGGTTCATCTCCGCCTGCAGCGATGAGAGCTCACGGGACGAGTCCCAACGCACGAGAGCCATGCCTACAGACCTCCTGGGCTGAGAGTGATCGGACAGCCCCATTATAGGAGATCTCAGTCGAGTCGTGTCAAGTCTTCATGCGGGAGGATGCGCTCCCACAGCCCGCCGAGGACCTCGAGCTCCGTCTCGGAGAAGTGCTCGAGGAACAACGAGCGGACGCCCTCGAGATGGCTCACGCGCGCCTCCGCGAGCTTCTCCCGCCCTGCGGGCGTGAGCGTCGCGAAGGAGCCGCGCGCGTCGTCGGGGCATGCCACACGTACGAGCAGGCCGTCCCGCTCGAGGCGGTCGACGAGCCGCGTCAGACCGCTGCGGCTGAGGAGGATCGATTCGGCGAGATCGCACATCCGCATGCGGTCGCCGTCGGCCTCGGAGAGGTGCACGAGGACCTCGTAGGAGGTCAGGGGCAGACCGTGGTCCTGGTCGAGCCGGGCGTCGAGGACCTTCACCAGCCGACTGTGCACTCGCAGCATCCCGCGCCACGCGCGGAGCTCGGCGGGCGCGAGCTGGGTCGCCGCCGAGGGTGTGAGGGGAGTCGGCATCTGCCGGATGACGATATCCGGTGGTCCGTTGCTCAGGCAATCATCGGCGCTGTGTGGAAGTCTGCTCTCCGACAATGAGGCTCGAGGGGCTCCACCACATCACCGCGATCACAGGCGACGCGCCCGGCAACGTCGAGTTCTACGCCGGCGTCCTCGGGCTGCGGCTCGTCAAGAAGACCGTCAACTTCGACGCCCCCGACGTCTACCACCTCTACTACGGCGACGAGGCCGGCGCGCCCGGGAGCATCCTCACGTTCTTCGAGTTCCCGGGCGTCGCGCGGGGACGGCGCGGCGCGGGCGCCATCCACCGGATCGAGTGGCGTGTCGCATCGGACGCGTCGATCGCATTCTGGCGCGACCGCCTGGCCGCCAGGGGCGTCGCGAGCGCCGAGGACGCAGGCGAGCTGCGCTTCGAGGACCCGGAGGGCCTCGCCCACGCGCTCGTCGTCGCCGACGTGCCCGACCCGCCGCTGCGCGCCGACGCGCCCGACGTCCCCGCCGACCACGCGCTGCGCGGCTTCCACGGGGTGCGCGCCTACGCTGCCGGCGATCTCGCGACCGCGCGGCCGGCGTTCGACGCGCTCGGGCTGACCGAGGTGGGGCCGGACACCTTCGAGGCCGCGGGCGAGCGGCGCCGCGGACGCATCACATGGGACCCGTCGCCCGAGGAGCCGCACCGCGAGGGCGGCGGGTCGGTGCACCACGTCGCCTGGAACGCCGCCGACGACGAAGAGCTCCTCGCGTTGCGCCGGGCGCTCATGGCCGCGGGCGGGCGCCCCACGCCGATCATCGATCGCCAGTACTTCCACTCCGTGTACCAGCGGCTCCCGACCGGCGTCCTGTTCGAGCTGGCGACGCGCGACATCGGCTTCACGGTCGACGAGCGCCTGGAGTCACTCGGACAGACACTGAAGCTGCCGCCGCAGCACGAGGGCCGGCGCGAGCAGCTCGAGCGCACGCTGACCCCGCTGCCGGACCCCCGCGCGGCCTAGCGGCCTAGACGAACGCGGACACCAGCGCCACCGTCGACGCGACCAGCAGCACGCCGAGCACGACCGGCTCGTAGACCCCGGAGCTCATCCGCGCGAACAGCCTGCGACCCGCGATCTGGCCGACGAGCGCGCACGCGAGCAGCAGCGGCATCCCGTCCGGGACGTCGAGGCTGCCCGTGATGGCGAGGGGGATCAGGCCGATCGCGCCGAGCGAGAGGAAGATCGCCGCGAGCGTGTCGCGCATGCGCGCCGGCGGCAGGCCGCGTGCGAGGAGGTGGAAGATGAGCGGCGGGCCGCTGATCCCGGTCGACGTGCTCAGCGCGCCGCTCGTGAGCCCGGCGAGCGGCGCGGACCACCTGCCGACCTCGCTCGGCGGCGAGCGCCGCGTGCGCAGGCGGACCACGAGGCCCGCGCCGACGCCGACGGCCATCACGAGCGACAGCGCCTGGACCGAGAACGTGCTCACCGCGATCGCGCCGAGCGCCAGGCCGGGGAGGCTGCAGACGACGATGACCACGACGTCGCGGGTGGCCACGTCCGGCCTGCGCCCCTCTCCCGCGAGCAGCACGCCGCTGAGCAGGAACCCCAGGATGCTGCTCGTCGTCACTGCCTGCTCGGGCCCGATGAGCGCGAGCAGAAGCGGGCTCGTGAGCATCGAGAACCCGAAGCCGGTGGCGGACTGCAGCACGCCACCGGCGAGCACGGCCACCGCTGCCGCGGCGAGCTCGATGCGACTACTCCAGCAGGGAGCGCCCGGTCATCTCCGCAGGCTGATCGATGCCGAGCATCTCGAGGATCGTCGGGGCGACGTCGGCGAGCACGCCGCCGTCGGGGTCGAGCTTCGCACCCTCGACGGTCACGACCACGGGGACCGGGTTCAGCGAGTGCGCGGTGTCGGGCGAGCCGTCGTCCTCGAGCATCTCGTCCGCGTTGCCGTGGTCGGCGGTGATGAGCAGCGCTCCGCCGGAGTCCTGGACGACCCGCACGACATCACCGAGGCACGCGTCGACCGCCTCGACCGCGGCGACCGCGGCCGGGATGACGCCGCTGTGGCCCACCATGTCCGCGTTGGCGAAGTTGATGATCCCGAACCGGAAGTCGCCGTCGCGCCACGCGTCGACGAACGCGTCGCACGCCTCCCGGGCACTCATCTCGGGCTTGCGGTCGTACGTCGGGACGTCGCGCGGCGAGGGCACGAGCGCACGCTCCTCGCCCTGCTCCGGATCCTCGTCCCCGCCCCCGAAGAAGTACGTCACGTGCGGGTACTTCTCCGTCTCCGCGACGTGCAGCTGTCGGCCGCCCGTCGCGGCGATGACCTTCGGCAGGGTGTTCTTCGGACGCGCCGGCGGGAACGCCACCGGGTAGGACCAGTCGGCCTCGTACTCGGTCAGCGTCACGTAGCGATCGACCGGCTCGGCGCCGCCGCGATCGACGTCGGTGAACGACGGATCGGCGAGCGCGAGCGTGATCTCGCGCATCCGGTCGGGGCGGAAGTTGAACGCGATGACCGAGTCGCCCGGCCGGATCCGAGCCTCGTCGCCGACGGTCGTCGCGGTGATGAACTCGTCGGTCTCGTCGCGCTCGTACGCGGCGCGCACGGCGTCGACGCCGGAGGCGGCCTCGTGCTCGCCCTTGCCGTGCACGAGCAGGTCGTAGGCGAGCTGCGTGCGCTCCCAGCGCTTGTCGCGGTCCATCGCGTAGTAGCGCCCGATGACCGACCCGACGCGCCCGTTGCCCGCCTCGGCGAGCCAGCGCTCGAGGTCGCCGACGAACCGCTCGCCGCCCGTCGGCGACGTGTCGCGCCCGTCGGTGAAGGCGTGGACGACGAGATCGGGCACGCCGAGGTCGGCGCCCATGCGGATCAGGGCCTCCACGTGCTTGGGGCCCGAGTGCACGCCGCCGTCGGACACGAGGCCGATGAGGTGGACGCGCTCGGAGTCCGCGAACGCAGCGCGCAGCACCTCGTTCTCGGCCAGCGAGCCGTCGGCGACGGCCTCGTCGATGCGCGTGAGGTCCTGCCTGATGACCGCGCCCGCGCCGAGGTTCAGGTGGCCGACCTCGCTGTTGCCCATCTGCCCGTCCGGCAGCCCGACCGCACCGCCGCTCGCGGTGAGCGTCGTGTGCGGGTAGCGCGCCCAGAGGTCGTCGAAGACCGGCGTCTCGGCCAGCGAGACGGCGTTGCCCGGGCCGTCGGGCGCCAGCCCCCAGCCGTCGAGGACGACGAGGACCGCCGAGGGAAGGGCGTCCACGGGCGCTCAGGCCCCCGCGGCGGCCGTGACGATCGCCGCGAAGGACTCCGGGTCCAGCGATGCGCCGCCCACGAGCGCGCCGTCCACGTCGGGGAGCAACAGCAGCTCGGCGGCGTTCTCCGCCTTCACAGAGCCCCCGTAGAGGACGCGGACGACCTCGGCTGCGGACTTCGCGCGGTCGCCCACGAGTGCGCGGACGAACCCGATCGCCTCCTGCGCCTGCTCGGGCGTCGCGACCTGTCCCGTGCCGATCGCCCAGATCGGCTCGTAGGCGATCGTGAGCTTCGCGATGTCATCGGGCGCGAGGCCGTGCAGCGCCTCCTGGACCTGATGGCGGAGGCGACGCTCGGTGTCGCCGCGCTCGCGCTCCTCCTCGGTCTCCCCCACGCAGAGGATCGGGTGCAGGCCCCCGCCGAGCGCCGCCGGGATCTTCTCCCGCAGCGCACGGTCGGTCTCGCCGAAGTACCGGCGGCGCTCGGAGTGGCCGAGCAGGGTGCCGGCGACGTCGATCTCCGCGAGCATCCGCGCGGACACCTCGCCGGTGAAGGCTCCCTCGGGCGCCTCGTGCATGTTCTGCGCGAAGACGCGGACGTTGGTGCCGGCCGCGTGTGCGACGCAGGCCTGGAGCGCTGTGAACGGCACGCAGATCGCGACGTCCACGCCCTCGACGTCCGCCACGAGCGGGACGAGGGCGTCGACGTACGCCTCCGCCTCCGCGATCGTCTTGAACATCTTCCAGTTGCCCGCGATGAACGGGGTGCGACTGCTCAACGAAGAACCTCCACGCCGGGCAGGGTCTTCCCCTCGACAAGCTCGAGGGACGCGCCGCCTCCCGTGGACACGTGCGTCACCTCGTCCTGCAACCCGAACTTCGTGATCGCGGCGACGGAGTCGCCTCCTCCGACAACCGTAGTACCCGAGCTGGCGGCAACCGCACGGGCGATCTTCTCGGTGCCCGCGGCGAACGGCTCGAGCTCGAACGCGCCCATGGGGCCGTTCCAGAAGACCGTGGCCGCGCGGCGCACCGCCACGACGTACGCCTCGGCGCTCTGCGGCCCGATGTCGAGGCCCATCCAGCCGGCGGGCACGTCGACGCCGTCGAGCTCCTGGCGCTCGGTGTCGGCGGCGAACTCGCGGCCGAGCACGAGGTCGACCGGCAGGCGCAGCTTCGGGTCGTCGAGCAGACGCCGAGCCGGCTCGGCGTCCTCGGGCGCGTTGAGCGAGTCGCCGACGTCGTGGCCCTGCGCCGCGAGGAACGGGAACGCCATCGCGCCGCCGATGAGCACCTCGTCGGCGACCTCGAGGAACGTCTCCAGCACGCCGATCTTGTCCGTCACCTTGGCGCCGCCGACGACCGCGACGAACGGGCGCCCCGGGTCCGAGAGGATCGACGTGAGCGTCGCGACCTCGCGCTCCAGCAGCAGCCCGGCGGCGCGGCGGTCGAAGAGCAGCGCCGCGGCGTGCGTCGAGGCGTGCGCCCGGTGCGCGGCGCCGAACGCGTCGTCGACGTACGCGTCGGCGAGCGCGCGGTAGCGCTTCGCGAGCTCGGGGTCGTCCTTCGTCTCGCCGGGGTCGAAGCGCACGTTCTCGAGCAGGACGACGTCGTCGTCGGGCACCTCGTGGAGCACCGGCGCGAACCCGACGTGCTCGCCCAGCAGCTCCTCGAGGCGATCGCGCACGGGCCGCAGCGACAGCTTCGGGTCCGGGCCCTTCGGCCGGCCGAGATGGCTGGCCAGGACGAGCCGCGCGCCCTGCTCGCGCAGCGCGCGGAGCGTCGGGAGCGCGGCACGGATCCGCGTGTCGTCGCTGATCTTCGGGCCGTCGAGCGGGACGTTGAAGTCGACCCGGACGAAGACCCGTCGGCCGCTGACCTCGCCGAGGTCGGAGAGGGACTTCACGAAACGGGCTGGGCCACCAGGACCTGCTGCGCGAGGTCCACGACCCGGTTGGAGTAGCCCCACTCGTTGTCGTACCAGGCCACGATCTTCACCATCGTCCCGTCGATCACCGCGGTCAGCCCGCTGTCGAAGATCGACGAGTACGGGCTCGTGACGATGTCCGAGGAGACGATCGGGTCATCCGTGTACTGGAGGATCCCCTGCAGTGCGCCCTTGTCCGCGACGGCTGCGAAGGCCTCGTTGACCTCCTCGACCGACGTCTCGCGCACGGCCTCGAACGTGAGGTCGACGACCGAGCCGGTCGGCACGGGCGCGCGGACCGCGAACCCGTGCAGCTTCCCGTTGAGCTCGGGCAGCACCAGGCCGACGGCCTTCGCGGCGCCGGTCGACGTCGGGACGAGGTTGATCGCAGCGGCGCGGGCGCGGCGCAGGTCCTTGTGCGGCGCGTCCTGGAGGTTCTGGTCGGCCGTGTAGGCGTGGATCGTCGTCATCAGGCCGTGCTTGATGCCGACCGCGTCGTTGACGACCTTGGCCGCAGGCGCGAGGCAGTTCGTCGTGCACGACGCGTTGGAGATGACGTGGTGCTGGTCGGGGTCGTACTTGTCGAAGTTGACCCCCAGGACGACCGTGATGTCCTCGTTGGACGCCGGGGCGCTGATGATGACCTTCTTCGCGCCCGCGTCGAGATGCGCCTTCGCCTTGGTGGCGTCGGTGAAGAAGCCCGTCGACTCGATGACGACGTCGGCGCCGAGGTCATCCCACGGGAGCGCACCCGGATCGCGCTCGGCGAGCACCTTCACGGGCGTCCCGTCCACCAGCAGCCCGTCGTCCGTCGCCTCGACGGTGCCCGGGTAGGGTCCGAGGATCGAGTCGTACTTCAGGAGCTGCGCGAGCGTCTTGGGGTCCGTGAGGTCGTTGACGGCGACCCACTCGATGTCTGCACCGGCGGCCTGAGCGGCGCGGAAGACGTTGCGGCCGATCCGGCCGAAGCCGTTGATCCCCACGCGTACGGGCATCAGGGACGTGTCCTTTCCTTGGCGAGCTGGGCCGTCAACCCTAACTCAGGCCCGCTCGGGGGCCTTCGTCACGTCCCGGTGCGAGATCTCGATCCAGAGGTCGTCGCTCTCCCGGTAGCGCTCGGCCAGGTGCTCCGCGATGGCGACGGAGCGATGCCGGCCGCCGGTGCAGCCGAACGCGATGGCGAGATGCGCCTTGCCCTCCGCCTTGTACTCCGGGAGCAGGAAGTCCAGGAGCGGGACGATCTTGTCGTAGAACTCGTCGAGCTTGCCGCCGCGCGCGACGTAGTCGACGACCCTGGCGTCGTGCCCCGTCAGCTCCCGCAGGGCGGGCTCCCAATGCGGGTTGGGAAGGAACCGGACATCGAACACGAGGTCCGCGTCGCGCGGCGGGCCGTGCTTGAAGCCGAAGCTCTGGAACGTGACGGCGAGGCGCGCCGTCTCGTGGTGGGGCAGGAACTCGTCGGCGATCCGCCTGCGCAGCGTGCTCGCCTTCAGCCCGCTCGTGTCGACGACGGCGTCGGCGAGCTCCTTCAGCGGATCGAGCATCGCGCGCTCGGACTCGATGCCCGTCGCTATCGACCCCGTCGGCGAGACGGGATGGCGGCGCCGCGTCTCCTTGTAGCGGTTGAGCAGCGTGAGCTCGTCGGCGTCGAGGAACAGCACGCGGTAGCGCACGCCCATCCCGGGCAGCTCTTCGAGCACGGCGCGCAGGAGGTCGAAGTACTCGCCGCCGCGCACGTCGCTGACGACCGCCGCGCGCTCGACCTTGGAGCCCTCGTGGACGAACAGCTCGACGAGCGAGCGGATCATCTCCGGCGGGAGGTTGTCCACGCAGAAGTAGCCCGCGTCCTCGAAGACGTTCATCGCGGTGGACTTGCCGGCGCCGGAGAAGCCGGTGATGACGACGAGGTCCTCGAGACGACTGGCACCGTCGATACGACCATTGGAGGAGCCGTTGGGCGCCCATCGTGGCCGCTTCAGCTTGGCGCCGATCCGGTTGGCCATATCGTGCGCCCCAGGCTACCTGTCGCACCGGCGTTCGCGGCGGGTCTTCACATCCGTCTCACATCACTCGCCGGTCCGGTGCAGGATCGCGTAGACGTCACGCGCGAGCTTCGCCGGCACGCCCGGCACGGCCTCGAGCTGCTCCCTGGTCGCCTCCGCGACCCCCTCGGGCGAGCCGAAGCGCTGCAGGAGCGCCCGCTTGCGCGCGGGCCCGATCCCGGGCAGCTCGTCGAGCAGCGACTGCGTCATCTCCTTGTCGCGCCGCGTGCGGTGGTGCGTGATGGCGAAGCGGTGCGCCTCGTCGCGGACCCGCTGCAGGAGCTGCAGCGCCGGCGTGTCGTGCGGCATGCGCAGCGGCTCGCGGACGCCCGGCCGGTAGACCTCCTCGAGCCGCTTGGCGAGCGAGACGATGGCGACCCCCCTGGCGCGCCACGGCTCGAGCGCGCGCAGGCCCGCCGCGAGCTGGCCGGGCCCGCCGTCGATGACGATGAGACTCGGCAGCGTCGCGAAGGACTCGTTGCGCTTGGGGTCGTGCGGGGACAGGTCCTGCTGGCGCTCCCACTGGGCGTAGCGACGCGACAGCACCTCCTCCATGGCGGCGAAGTCGTCCGGCACCCCCTCGGTCCCACCGCGGATGTTGAAGCGGCGGTAGTCGGCCTTCTTCGGAGCCCCGCCCTCGAACACGACCATGCTCGCGACGGTGTTCGTCCCCATGAGGTTCGAGATGTCGAAGCACTCGATGCGGATCGGCAGGACGTCGAGCGCCAGCTCGACCTGGAGCGCGTCGAGCGCCTCGACGCGCTGCTGGTGACGGCGCTCGACCTTCAGGCGCTCCGTGTCCATCGCCAGGCGCGCGTTGCGCTCCGCCAGGTCCAGGATGCGGCGCTTGTCCCCCCGCTCCGCCGCGCGGACCTCCACGCGACCGCCGCGGCGCTCGCTCAGCAGCTCGCCGAGCGCGTCGAGGTCCTCGACCTCGCCCTGGACGATCACCTGCGGCGGGATCGAGATCGCGCCCGCGTAGTACTGGAGGAGGAACTCCTGGGCGACGTCGCCGATCTCCCGCGCCGCGTCGTTGGAGAGGTAGAAGGACTGGCGGTCGCTCAGCACGCCGTCGCGGACCTGGAAGACCTGGGCGTTCGCGTCGGTGCCGGACACGGCGATGGCGACCGCGTCGAGCGTGCCGACCGACTCGTTGGCCACGCGCTGGCGCTCGAGGAGCGACCGGACGGCGCGCAGCCGGTTGCGCTCGAGCGCGGCCTGCTCGAACTCCTGCTCGGCCGCCGCCGCCTTCATGCGCTGCTCGAGGTCGCGCTCGATCTCGCGGTAGCGGCCCTGGAGGAACGCGATGACCTCGTCGATCGAGGCCCGGTACTCCTCGGGCGAGACGTAGCCCACACAGGGTGCGCCGCAGCGCTTGATGAAGTAGTCCAGGCAGGGCGAGCCGCTGCGCCGGCCGGGCTCGACGCCCGTACACGAGCGGAACAGGAAGATCTTCCCGAGGAGGTCGAGCGTGTTGCGGACGCGCTTGGCGTTGGAGTACGGGCCGAAGTACAGGCGGTCGCGGCGATGACGCTCGCGCGTGAAGTAGACGCGGGGGTACTCCTCGTCCATCGAGATGGCGATGAACGGATAGGACTTGTCGTCGCGCAGCCGGACGTTGAAGCGCGGCTTGTACTGCTTGATGAAGTTCTGCTCGGCCAGCAGCGCCTCGGACTCGCTGGAGACGAGGACGAACTCGATGTGGTCGATCTCGCTGACCATCTCGCGGCGGCTGCTGGAGAAGTGCGACGTGACGCGGCTGCGGATCGACTTCGCCTTGCCGACGTAGATCACGCGGCCCTTCGCGTCCCGGAAGAGGTAGACCCCGGGGCCGTCGGGAAGCGTCCGGCGCTGCTGCGACAGCCGTTCCTTGCGATCCTCCGCGGTCCGTGACGCCGTCGTCGCCATCCACCATCGAGGATAGGTCGCAGCGGGGATGACCCCGGGCGCTCGGCGCATCCGCGAGGTCGCCCGGGAGCGGCTCGGCCACGCCGAGCTGCGCCCCGGGCAGCTCGAGGCGGTGACCGCGGTGCTGGACGGCAGGGACACGCTCGCGGTCATGTCCACGGGGTCCGGGAAGTCGGCGATCTACCAGATCGCCGGCCTGCTCCTCGACGGCCCGACGATCGTGGTGTCGCCGCTCATCTCACTGCAGGAGGACCAGATGGACGCCGTCGCCGGCGTCCCCGGCGGCGGCGCCGCCACGCTGAACTCCACGCTCTCGCACCGCGAGCGCGAGCACGTCCTCGAAGGCCTCGCGGACGGGAGCATCGAGTTCGTGCTCCTCGCGCCCGAGCAGCTCGCGAACGACGAGGTCGTGCACCGCCTCGCAGCGGCGGACCCGTCGCTGCTCGTCGTGGACGAGGCGCACTGCGTGTCCCAGTGGGGCCACGACTTCCGGCCCGAGTACCTGCGCCTCGCCGCGGCGTCGCGCGCCCTCGGGCGCCCACCGATCCTGGCGCTCACCGCGACCGCGGCGCCGCCCGTCCGCGCCGACATCGTCTCCGAGCTCGAGATGCGCGACGCCGAGCTCGTCGTGCGCGGCTTCGACCGGCCCGAGATCCGGCTCGTCGTCGAGCGCCACCACGATGCCGAGCGCAAGACGCGCGCGCTGCTCGACTGGGTCGTCGCGCGGGTCGGCGGGCGGGAATCGATCGGCATCGTCTACGCGACGACGCAGCACGAGACCGAGGAGCTCGCGCTGGCGCTCGCCGAGCGCGGCGTGCGCTCCGGCGCGTACCACGGCGGGATGCCGTCCCGGCTGCGCGAGGCGACCCAGGAGGCCTTCATGGACGACGGCGAGATCGACGTGATGGTCGCGACGATCGCCTTCGGGATGGGGGTCGACAAGGCCGACGTGCGCTTCGTCGCCCACCATGCGGTGAGCGAGTCCGTCGACACGTACTGGCAGGAGGTCGGGCGGGCGGGCCGCGACCGCGCGCCGGCCGAGGCGATCCTCTTCTACCGGCCGCAGGACCTCGGGACGCGGCGCTTCCAGGCGTCGGGCCGGGTCGACCGCGCCGAGCTCGACCAGGTCGCCCGCGGGCTGCGGGCGTCGGCCGGCTCGACCGTCGACCCGCGGAGGATCGCCGAGGACCTCGGGCTGTCGAAGACCCGGGTCGCGACGGCGCTGCACCGGCTGGAGGAGGTCGACATCGCGGTCGTCGGCGACGACGGGCTCGTCCGCGCGGCGCCCGGAGTCGACGCGCTCGACGACACCGCCCTCGCGACAGCGATCGACGACGCGTCGCTGGCCGAGGAGCACCGCGAGAGCTTCGACCGCTCGCGCGTGGAGATGATGCGCGCCTACGCGGAGCACGACGGCTGCCGCCGGGCGTTCGTGCTCGGGTACTTCGGCGAGGACTACGAGCCCCCGTGCGGGAACTGCGACTGGTGCGAGGCGCACGCGGACGAGCACGCGGCGGAGCCGGAGGACGGCTTCGACGTCGGCGCCCGGGTGACCCACGTCGAGTGGGGCGCCGGAACGGTGTCCGGCCGCGAGCGCGACCAGATCACCGTGGTGTTCGACAGCGTGGGGTACCGGACGCTCGACGCGGGCATCGTCGCCGAGCGGGGGCTGCTGGAACCGGGCTAGGCCGCGCGCAGCGTGCGGGCCGGTGCCTCGGCGCCGTGGCGCGCCCGCGCGAGCTCGTGCTCGGCGACGTCGAGCAGCCCTGCGAAGTCGGTGCCGTCGTCCGGGGACGAGGCGACGCCGAACGCGAGGTCGATCGGCGGCGAGCCGTCCTCGGCGAGCGACTGGGCGACCTCGTCGGCGATCCGCCGCGCGACGATCTCGGCCTCGGCGCGACCCGCGTCGAGCCAGACGCCGAGCAGCACGCCACCGACCCGGCCGGCCTCACCGTGGCGCGACGCGAGCCGGGCGACCTCGGTGAGCAGCAGGTTCGCGGCGTTGTAGCCCTGGGTCCGCGTGACGTGGGCGAGGCCGTCGACGGCGACCAGCACGACCGAGCCGATGCCGATCTGCGTGAGGTGCACGTGCACGGTGGAGACCCACTGGCGGCGGGTCGCGAGACCCGTGAGGTCGTCGACGCGCGAGGCATCCGCGACCTTGTCGACGCGCTCGTCGACGCCGGTCGTCGCCATCGCCCGCAGCGGCGCGCCGGCGTGCAGCGCCAGCGAGTCGAGCGCGGAGCTCGTCAGGCCGATCCCGTCCATCGCCAGGTCGAGCAGGTCCGGGTCGATCTCGGCGCCGACGAGCAGGTCGGCGACGGAGTTGGCGACCTGGACGCACGCGGCCTCGCGCGACGGCACGACGAGGCCGTTCGGGCCGCCGTGGTGCAGCGCGATCGCCTCGGTGACCTCCGGGGGCAGGCCCCAGCGCTCGGCCAGCAGGGCGCCGGCCATGGCGTGGTCGATGCCGAGCCGGGCACGCTCGAGCTGGACGCGCGACGGGCCGGCCGGGTGCTGCTCGGAGATCTCGTCGATGACGTCCTCGCCGAACGCGAGCGGCAGCACGAGCTTGCCCACGTCGTGCAGGAGCCCGGCGACGTGCGCGCCCTCGCCGTGCACGCGGCCGGCGTCGGCCGCCGCAGCGGCGGCGACGGCCACCGCGATCGCGTGGATGTGCATCTGCCCGCGGACCGCGCCGCCGTTGCCGGGGGCGCGCTCCAGGAAGCGGTACGTGGCGGCCTCGAGGCTGAGGCGGCGCAGCGTGCGCCGGCCGACGAGCATGACCGCCTGGCGGATGCTCTTCGCGCGGACCGGGCGTGCGAGCGCCGCCGAGTTCGCGTAGTGCAGGAGGTTGACGGCGAAGCTCGCGTCGTGCTCGATCGCCGCGACGATCTCCGCGGTCGAGGCGTCGGGGTCGTCGCACAGACCCAGGATCCGCAGGACGGTCCCGTCGAAGACGGGGAACTCGGCCAGCGCGTCGATGGCACCGTTCAGGCGCGCCTCGACCCGAGGGTCGATGGCGTCACGCCAGGCACCGCAGTCCGTCGCGATTGTGAGAAGAGCCTCCATGGCCCCCACCCCATCGGAGGGCCCGGAGGCCTGCTTGACGCGCCGGCGCTCGCCGTCGTACGAGCGTCTACGGCCGGCGCCGCGCTCCCGGCTGCAGCCACGGGTTCTGCGGCCAGCCGCCGTCGTCGGGGTTGATGTTCAGGCCGGGCGGGACGATCTCGTCGATGCGGTCGAGGACGTCGTCGGTCAGCGTCACGTCGACGGACGTCAGCTGCGACTCGAGGTGTTCCATCGTCCGCGGGCCGATGATCGCCGCGGTCACGGCGGGGTGGCGGATGACGAACGCGAGGGCCAGCTCGATGAGCGACAGCCCGGCCTCGTCGGCCAGGTCGGTCAGCGCGTAGACCGCCTCCAGCTTGCGCTGGTTCTCCGGCAGGTTCGGGTCGAAGAGCTTGGGAAGGATGCCGACGCGCTTGCTCGACAGCTGCTCACCGCCCCGGCGCCAGCGCCCCGACAGGTAGCCGCCCGCCAGCGGGCTCCAGGGGATGACGCCCATGCCGTAGCGCTCGCAGACCGGGAGCACCTCGCTCTCGATGCCGCGGACGAGGATCGAGTACGGCGGCTGCTCGGTCTTGAAGTGCACGTGGCCGCGCCGCTCCGAGCACCAGTGCGCCTCGACGATCTGGGAGCCCTGGAACGTCGAGCAGCCGATGTTCAGGACCTTGCCCTGGTGCACGAGATCGCTCAGCGCGCCGAGCGTCTCGTCGATGTCGATCTCCGGCCGCGGGCGGTGGATCTGGTAGAGGTCGATCCGGTCGGTCTGCAGGCGTCGCAGGCTGTTCTCGACCTCCTGGATGATCCAGCGGCGCGAGTTTCCCTGGTGGTTGGGGTCGTCCCCCATCGGGCCGTGGACCTTCGTGGCCAGGACGACGTCGTCGCGGCGGCCCTTCAGGGCCTTGCCGACGATCTCCTCCGACTCGCCCTGCGAGTACACGTCGGCCGTGTCGATGAAGTTGATCCCGGCATCGAGCGCCCGGTGGATGATGCGGATCGAGTCGTCGTGGTCGGTGTTACCGATCGCGCCGAACATCATCGCGCCGAGGCACAGCGGGCTGACCGACACGCCGGTGCGGCCGAGTTGTCTCATCTCCATGCGCCGGAAACTACCCCCCGACGGCGCGATGGGCCGACGTCACCGCGCCAGGTAGCTCCCGCCGGCGCGCACGAGGACCGTCTTCCGACGGTGCAGGTCGCGGACCGAGACGGCGCCCTGGGTGACCGTCGTGCGGGTTCCGGCGCAGGTCTCCGTCGTGACCCACGCGGTGCCGCGCACGGTGGCGACGCTGTTGCGGCCGTGCGTGCGGAACCGGCCGCCGGAGTCCGTGCTCCAGAGGCGGCGGGTCGGCGCCTTCCTGCCGGCGGCGGCCGTGCGGGCGCGCTTGCAGACCGAGAAGTCGCTGCCGCGCATGACGATGTCGGTCATGCCGTTGCCGGACGCGGCTTGGCGGACCTCGAACATGCCGCCCCGGAAGGAGCCCGTCTGCGTGGTCGCCCCGACGGAGCTCGTCAGCGTGATCGCGCCCGCGCGGGTGTCGACGACGCTGCCGACGGGGACCGAGCCGCCCGCGGTCAGCGGCACGAAGCCGGCGCCGGGGGCCTTGACGAGGACCGTGCCGCGCGTCGGCGCGACGACGACCGACTCGCCCTGCACGGGCTCGGGGGCCGTGGGCGTCAGGACGGTGGGCGTGGGCGTGCCCGGGAGCGTGGTCCCGGGGGTCGGCCCCGCGGAGACCGGCGGAGCCGGAGCGGCAGGGGCGGTGCCGGTCGTCGTGAACGCCTGGTCCGCCCCGACGGTCGTGCCCTTCGCGTTCGTGGCGCGGAGGCGCACGTGATAGACGGTGCCCGGCGTCAGCCCGGTCGCCGGGTGGTACACGAGGGCGCGCTTGTCGCCCTTGACGACGCCTGCCCCGGACGTCATGCCGTAGGCGGTCGTGGTGCCGAGATCGAAGGTGACCGTGGCGTCCTTGCCGTTCGCGTCGATGTAGCCGTTGAGCTGGGCCGTGGTGTCGCTGATCGCGGTGGTGGCGTTCGTCGTCACGATCGGCGGCCCGTCCGCGAACGCGACGGAGGTCGGCCAGACGGCGAGGACTGCGAGGACGGGTGCGATGAGGCGGATCGACTTGGTCACGTGTGTTGCATCGGCATCCGGACGACGAGATGAAGAGCGGCCCGGACGCCTGACCTAGGCCGCATGCGCCAACTCGCCGGAACCAGGTCGTGCGTCGCGGACGAGCGCGATGAACGTGCCGGCGAGGTCGGGGTCGAAGTGCGTGCCCCGCCCCGCGTCGATGTGCGCCAGCGCGGCCTCGACCGTCCAGGCCGCCTTGTAGGGCCGCTCGGTCGTCAGAGCATCGAAGACGTCGCAGATCGCGGCGATCCGGCCCGCCAGCGGGATGTCCTCACCCGCGAGGCCGAGGGGGTACCCGGTGCCGTCCCAGTGCTCGTGGTGTGTGCGCGCGATGCTCTCGGCGGTCCGCAGCAGCGGCGAGGACGATCCCGCCAGGAGGTCGGCGCCGATGGTCGTGTGGCGGCGCATCGCGGCCCGCTCCTCGGGGGTGAGGGCGCCCGGCTTGTGCAGGATCTCGTCGGGCACGCCGATCTTGCCCACGTCGTGCAGCAGGCTCGCCTGCTCGATGCGCTCGGCCTCGGCCGCCCCGAGGCCGACCGCCCGCGCGAGCCTGCCGCACAGCCGGCTCATGCGCCTGAGGTGCTCGCCGGTGCCGCTGTCGCGCTGCTCTGCGGCGAGGCTGAGGCGCTCGAGCACCTCGAGCTGCGTCTGGCGCAGCTCGACCGTGCGCGCCGCGACCTCGTGCTCCAGCATCCGCCCGTAGGCCGCCGCCTGCCGGCGCCGGCGGGCCTCGAGCGCGTAGCCGGCGAGGACGGTTCCCAGCGTGCCGAGCGCGAGCGCCACCAGCGGCCCGACGACCGCCACGACGACGCCGTGGTCGAACGCGAGCTGCGCCGCCAGCGCGGTGATCGCCGCCAGGAGCAGCGCGCCCGCGATCGTGAGCGCCGGCCGCGCGACGAGGCTCAGCAGCGGCACGGCGAGGCCCAGCAGCGCGATCGCGAGGAACGCGAGCGCGGGAGGCGCGTCGCGGAGCGGATTGCCGTGCATGGCGGTCCAGATCGCGTTCGCCTGGACCTCGGGGCCCGCCATCGTCTCGTCGCCGCTCGTCGCGGTCGGATGCCGGTCCTGCAGGCTCGGGGCGGTCGAGCCGATCACGACGACCTTGCCGCGCAGCTGCGCGCGCGGCACGCGGCCCGCGACGAGGTCGGCGAACGACACGGTCGGGAACGTCCCGGGGCCGCCGCGGAAGTCGATCCACGCGTCGCCGCCGTCGAAGGCCGACGCGGGCAGCGCCCTGCCGGTGGCACGCCGGGCAGCCACGACCGCGACGCTGTCCAGCCGCTTGATGCGCGCGGGGTAGTGGCGGATGACGTTGCCGCGATCGGTCGAGAAGTTCGCCGCGGCGGCGCGGCTGTCGATCTCGGCCAGCAGATCATCGCCGCCGAGGACGCTCGTGCGGCCCTGGTCGTCGCTCGTGCTCGTGGCGAGCGTCGCGCCTCCGGCGCGGCCGATCGCGTCGTAGAGCGCGAGGTCGTCGGCGGGCCGCGGCGACGGCTCGGTGAACTGCACGTCGTAGACGATCGCGCGGGCGCCCGCCCGCCGGAGGCGGTCCACGGCGCGCGCATGGCGGCTGCGGCGGAAGGGCCACTCGCCGAGCTGTGCGATCGAGCGGTCGTCGATCCCGACGACGACGATGTCGGTGACCGGCGGCGTGTCGCGCATCCCGAAGCGGGTGTCGACGCTCGCGTCCTCCAGCGGTCCGAGGACGCCCGCGAGCGACGCCGCCGCGGCGACGAGCGCTGCTGCCAGGCCCACGAGCAGGCGGCCGGTGGCGTGGCCCGGTCTCACCGTCCATGTGTCGACGTCCGGGCGGGCCGGATTGAGGACGGGCCTACGCGACTGGACGCAGATGGCGCCGCGGCGCTTCGTCGCGCAGCGCGGCGGCGACGGCGTCCACGAGGCCGCCGCCCTCGCGGCGATGCCCGTCCGTCACGGCTTCGACGATGCGGCGCTTGCTGTGCAGCAGCTCGGCGATCTGCTCGTCGATCGTCCCGGCCGCGAGCAGGTACCACGCGGTCACCGCGTCGCGCTGGCCGATGCGGTGGCAGCGGTCCTCGGCCTGGTCGTGGTGCGCCGGTGTCCACTCCAGCTCGAGGAACGCGACGTTCGACGCCCGCGTCAGCGTGATCCCGTGGCCGGCGGCGAGCGTCGAGCAGACGAGCAGCCCCGAGCCCGCGCCGTCCTGGAACCTGCGCACCGTCTCCTCGCGCGCGGCGGGCGAGTCGCGGCCGAGCAGGTGGCCCGCCTCCGGGAAGTGGGCGAGCAGCTCCTCCTGCACCTCGGTGTGGTGCGCGAACACCACGAGCGGCTCGCCGGACGCCCGGAAGTCCTCGATCCAGGCGGCAGCGGCCGCGAGCTTGCCCTTCGCGGCCAGCCGCTTGAGCGCGGTGAGCTGCGCGAGGCGCTTCGCCCGCAGCGTCGCGGCGACCCGAGCGTCGAGCTCGCGGAGGTCGAGCGGCAGCGACCGCAGCCACGCGACGACGTCGCGCTCGGCGAGGCGGTACTCGTCCTCGTTGACGAGCGCGACCGGCACGACGACCTGGCGCTTGGCGGGCAGCTGCGGCAGCACCTCGGCCTTGCGGCGACGCACGAAGCAGGTGCGGCGCAGGTGCCAGTGCAGCCGCTCCTCCTCCCCCGGCCCGGCGAAGCGCTTCGTGAGCGTCGCGCCGCTGCCGAAGTCCTCCAGGCGCCCGAGGATGCGCAGCTGCGGGACGACCTCCGCCGCGCCGTTGGTCACGGGCGTCCCGGTCAGGGCGAGCCGCAGCGCGTCGCGCGGGAGGCTGTGCGCGAGCCGCCGGACCGCCTGGGTGCGCTTCGCCCGCGGGTTCTTGCAGTAGTGCGACTCGTCGAGCACGAGCCCGCGCGGACGGCGCCGCAGGAGGTGCTCGCGCTGGCCGGCGACGGCCTCGTAGCTCAGGATCGTGATGTCGGCCGCGGGCGGCACCCGGCCGCGGCCGGTCAGCAGCGTGGTCGTGCGGTGCGGCAGCCAGCGCGCCGCCTCGCGCTCCCACAACAGCCGCAGGCTCGCGGGGCACACGACGACGGCGGGGAACGCGTCGTCCGCCTCGAGCGTCGCGAGCGCCTGCACCGTCTTGCCGAGGCCGGGCTCGTCGGCCAGGAAGGCGCGCCGCGCCGCCAGCAGGTAGCGGACGCCGGCCCACTGGAACGGCGCGAGCTCGCCCTCCCCGAGGCGCAGCGGCAGCGGCTCGGCGCTGCGGGCGCGCGAGCGGCGGACCGCCTCGATCGCCTCGTCGTGCTCGGCGCGCATGCGGGCGAGGACGGGCCGCGCGGTCGCGGCGATCGCGACCTCGTGCAGCCGCAGGAACTCCTCGAGCGGCTCGAGCGCCCATGGATCGATCGGCAGCGTGCGGCTCCGGCGCTCCACCCCCGGCAGCCGGCAGAACGCCTCGCCGGTGTCCTCGTCCCAGAGCACCTCGAGCGAGAGGCGCTCCTCCTCCACCGTGTGCTCGACGACGAGCTCCGCCGGCGGAGGGTCGAGGCCCACGCGCAGGCGCAGCGCGCACGACGCCGCCGCGTGGTCGAGGCGCGCGCCGCGCAGGTCGGAGAGCAGCTCCGCGACGTCGTCGGCGAAGGGCAGCGTCGCCTCGCGGTCGGTGACCTCGCGCGCGAGCGCGGCGAGGCCCTCGGGCAGGTCGCCGGCGAGCGTCCGGACGAGGAACTCGCCCGTGGTGCCCGCGCGGCGGGTCGTGACGCGCCCGAGCCAGTGGGTCGGGACCGCGTGCAGCCACGCGCGGACGTCGTCGTGCGCGACGAGCTCGGGCCAGCGCGCGAGGACGTCGGCGACGTAGGGCGCGACGGTGTCGTGCTGCGGGACCGACCACTCCTTGTCGTCCCAGTCGAACCGCCGCCCGGGGATCGCGCGCATCGCGTCCACGAGGTCGGCGCGGTACGGGAAGGCGAAGACGACGTGCGGCTCGCGCCGGATCTCCCGCAGCTCGACGTTGGGGCGTGAGGGGGCGAGCTCCACCCCCTCACGGTACGCAGTCGATCAGATGGTGGCGGCCTCGCCGACGTGCGGCAGCGCGGCCAGCCCCCGGATCATGTCGGCGGCCTTCTCGGCGACCATGATCACCGGCGCGTTCGTGTTGCCACGGGGCACCGACGGCATGACCGAGGCGTCCACGACGCGCAGCCCGTCGACGCCGTGGACCCGCAGCTCGCTGTCCACGACCGGGCCGATCGCGCACGTCGAGACCGGGTGGTAGACCGTGTGCGTGCGGCGCTGGATGAAGTCCATGATGTCCGCGTCGCTGTCGGACGCCGGGTAGGCGAACCGCGCGCCGCGGGCCGCGTCGAGCGCGGACTGCTCGCCGACGCCCATGGCGATCCGCATCCCCTCGATCATCGCCCGGCGGTCCTGCTCGGTGCCCAGGTAGTTGTGCAGGATGCGCGGCTTGGCGTGGAACACGGGCGAGCGCAGGGTCACGCGGCCGCGCGACGTGGGCTTCACGAGGGCGGGGCCGAAGAAGTACGCATCGTCGGTGATCGCCCCCAGGAACTCCTCGTGCAGGTGCAGCGGCCCGAAGATGAACTGGAGGTCCGGCGCCGGGAGATCGGGGTCGCTGCGCAGGAAGGTGCAGCCCTCGCCGACGTTGGAGCTCAGCGGACCGCTGGCGTCCGCCTCGTACTGGGCGGCCGCCTCGGGGCTGAAGCCCGCGAGCATGCTCGGCTCGTTGCTGAGCCACTGCAGCGAGCAGACCGGGTGGTCCTGGAGGCCCTCGCCGACGGGAAGGTCCTGGCGGACCTCGATGCCCATCGGCGCCAGGTGCGCGGCGGGCCCGATGCCGGAGAGCATGAGCAGCTGCGGGGAGCCGTACGCGCCGCAGGACATCAACACCTCGCGCTCCGCTCTCAGCTCCTGCAGGACGTCGTCCTTGAGGTACTCCACGCCGACCACCCTGTCGCCCTCGAACAAGAGGCGCGACGCGTGGGCGTTCGTGATGACGTCGACGTTGCCGCGGGCGATCGCGGGCCGCAGGTACGCCGACGCCGTGCTGTCCCGGCGCCCGTCGCGGATCGTGAACTGGTCGCGCCCGGCGCCGTCCTGCACCTCGCCGTTGTGGTCGTCGTTCGCCGGCATGCCCGACTCGACGGCCGCGGCGATCATCGAGTCGACGAGCGGGTGCAGCGACCGGCCGTCCTGCACCGCCAGGGGCCCGCCGACCCCGTGGTAGCGGCTCTCGCCGCGCGAGTTGTCCTCCGCCCGCCTGAAGTACGGGAGCACGTCCTCGTAGCCCCAGCCGTCGGCGCCGTCCGCGGCCCAGTCGTCGTAGTCGAGCCTGTTGCCGCGGATGTAGATCATCGCGTTGAGCGAGCTGGAACCGCCGAGCACCTTGCCGCGCGGGATGTAGTTGCGGCGCAGGTCGAGGCCGGGCTCGGGCTCGGAGACGAGGTCCCAGTCCACCCGGCTCTTCAGCAGCGCGCCGAACGCGAACGGGACGTGGATCTGCGGATCGGTGTCGGCGGGCCCCGCCTCGACGACCGCGATGCGTACGCCGGGATCCTCGCCGAGGCGGTAGGCGAGCACGCATCCGGCGGAGCCGGCGCCGACGATGACGTAGTCGTAGGAGGAGGACATGCGCAGATCCTGCCGGATCCGACGCCGTTAGCGGCCGTACTACCCTCACGGCCCCGTCGTGACCAGCGCGCAAGCACAGCCCGCAGTCTCCACGCGCCTCATGGTGCTGCTCGGATGCCTCGGGGCGTTCGTGCCGCTCGCAGTCGACATGTACCTGCCCGGATGGCCGGACGTGCAGCGCACCCTGGACACGAGCGCGTCGGCGGTGCAGCTCACGCTCACGACGTTCCTGCTCGGGCTCGCCGCCGGTCAGCTCGTCACGGGGCCGCTGAGCGACCGCGTCGGACGGCGGCTCCCGCTGCTGATCGGGATCGCGGGCTTCGTCATCGCCTCCGTGGCCTGCGCGCTCGCGCCGACGATCGGCGCGCTCATCGTGCTGCGCTTCGTCCAGGGGTTCGCCGGCGGCGCCGGCATCTCTGTCTCCCGCGCGATCGTGCGCGACCTCGGCGACGGCGAGCTGGCGGCACGCAACTTCTCGCTGCTCATCCTCGTCAACAACCTGGGCCCGATCGTGGCCCCGGTCGTCGGCGGCCAGCTCCTCCACGTCACCGACTGGCGCGGGATCTTCGTGGTCCTTGCGGGCGCCGCGGCCGTGCTGCTCGCGGTGGCCTTCCGCACCGTGCCCGAGACGCTGAAGATCGGCGCGCGCACGGTGGGCGGGCTGGGTGCGATGGGCGCCGCCCTGCGCGAGGTCGGCCGCGACCGCGTGTTCCTCGGCTACGCGATCTCGTCCGGCTTCGTGTTCGCCGCCCTGCTGGCCTACATCGCGGGATCCTCGTTCGTGCTGCAGGACATCTACGGCCTGTCGCCGCAGGCGTTCAGCCTCTTCTTCGCCGCCAACGGGCTCGGACTGGTCGCGATGACCCACGTCAACGGCCGCCTCATCGGCCGCCTCTCGCCGCACGCGCTCCTGCTCATCGGACTCGGGGTCACGACGCTCGGCGCCGCGATCCTGGTCGGAGCCGTCGCTGTGAGCACATCCGTCGTCGCGATCCTCCCCGCGTTCTTCCTCATCGTCACGAGCCTGGGGTTCGTGCAGCCGAACGCCACGACGCTGGCGATGGAGGGCCATCCGCGCGTGGCCGGCAGCGCGTCGGCGCTGCTCGGGCTGCTGCAGTCGGTCGGCGGCGCGGTCGTCGCGCCGCTCGTCGGCATCGCCGGGACCGCGACGGCGGTGCCGCTCGCGATCGTCGTCGCCGCCCTCGTCGCCGGTGCCTGGGGCGCGCTGCTGCTGACCCGGACGCCGCAGCCGGCCCCGGTCGAGGCGACGTCAGCCGTCTGAGCAGCGCGCGTACAGGCCGCGCTGGAGCTCCCCGAGGAGCCCGACGAGCGTCTCCTGCTGCTCCGCGCCGAGCGCGGCGACGGAGTCGCGCTCGTGCGTGAAGTACGACGGGAGGATCTCGTCGAGCAGCGCGCGGCCGCTGTCGGTGATCGAGATCTGCAGGCGGCGGCGGTCGTCGGGGTGTGGCGAGCGCAGGACGGACGAGCGCTTCTCGAGCGAGTCCAGGACCCCGGTCACCGTGGCTCGCGCGGAGCCGAGCCGTGCGGCGATCTCCGCCGGCGAGAGCGTCCCGCCCGCGGCGCGCAGCATCATGAGGACGCGGAACCCCGTGAGCGTCAGCGAGTACGGACGCAGCACGCGGACGAGGTCCTCGGACAGCAGCGCGGAGGTGCGCCAGACGTTGATGACGACGTCGCTGGCCAGCGAGTCGACCTCGGGGAACTCGTCCTCCAGCTTGCGGTTCGCCCGTGCGGGGATCTCTGGTTGCATGAGCGCGGAAAGCCGACCCTACCTGCGCGGGGTCCGGCCGATCGGGTAGAGATCCCCCATGCCCACCGCACAGATGCTCTGGGCCGGGAAGCGCCTCTCCGCCCACGAGGAGGAGCACACGCGCGACGTCGTCGCGATGCTCGAGCGCACCGGCAACACCGACCTCGCCGAGCAGTTCGCCCGGTTCCTGCCCGAGCACGACGAGGCCTGGACCCCGGACGAGCTCGAGCTGGCCGCCGGGGTCGGCCCGTGGATCGCGTTCGGGGCGGACGTCGGGGGTACGCCCGCCCCGGGCGACGACCCGTCCTAGTTGCCCTGGTAGATCTGGACCGCGCCGAGCTCCAGGAACGTCGCGATGGGGCCGGGCTGGCCGCCGATCCCGACGGGGAACCGGTAGGTCAGCGCGACGCCGACGCGCGCCATGACGCTGGGCTGCCCGCCCAGGTTGACGCTGCCGGGCCCGAAGACCACGTCGAGCGCGTAGTTGCGCGGGAGCGGGAACGGAGCGGCGGCGTTCAGCGGCACCTGCTGCGGCGGGCGGGTGATCTCGACGGACGCGCCGAGGCCCTCGATGACGGCCTGGATCGACCACGTGCCGTCCAGTGCAGGTGCGAGCAGACCGTCGAGGCTCCACTTGCAGGCGATCTTCCACGTCTCGTCCGTGCGGATGACCGTCGTGGGCGCCACGACGTTCGGGCCGACCTCGACGATGTCGGCCTCGAACGCGCCGCTGAAGACGCCGACGGGCAGCTCGATGGGGGTGCTGGGCATGAGGGGACTCCTCGTGTGGGGGATTCGACGAGACCAATGCTCGGGGGCGCCGCTTGCCGACGGCTTGCCCGGCACTTAGCCGGTGCTTGCCGCTAGACGTCGCGCCGTCGGATGCGGTCGACGAGCGCCAGCGTGTCGTCGGATGGTGTCGCGCCCAGCGCCGAGCGCAGCGCGACGACGCAGGCCTGGAACTGGCGCAGCGCGAGGCTGTGCTGGCCCTGCCGGGCGTAGCACGTCATGAGCTCGCACTGGACCTCCTCGCGCCACGGCTCGGCGGCGACGATGCGCCGCGCGATCGCGGCCCAGTCGTGCAGCGCGTCCCCTTCGCGGTGGTGCTCCAGGAGCCGGTCGAGAACCTCCAGGTGGACGGCCTCGAGCTCGCGCCGGCGCGGCTGCATCCACTCCTCGTACGGATCGTCGTCGAAGAGCCCGCCGGCGTAGAGCTCGTCTGCGGCCTCCAGCAGCGGCAGCGCGGCGGCGGGGTCGCTGCGGTGCGCATCCCGGGCGAGGCGCTCGAACTCGCTGACGTCGTCCCACAGCTCGAGCTCCGGCGCCAGCGAGTAGCAGCCGTCCTCGAAGACGATGTGCTCCACGTCGCCGTGGACCTCGCGCAGGAACCGGCGCAGAGCGTGCACCGAACCGTGGAGGTTGTTGCGCGCGGCCGCCGGCCACGCGTCGGGCCAGAACACCTCCATGAGCACCTCACGCGGGACGGGGCGGTGCCGGTGCAGCACGAGGTGCTTCAGCAGCGCCTTCGCCCGGCGACTCGACCACGGACCGAGCCTGCGGCCGCCGTCGTAGACGCCGAACGCGCCCAGGCAGCGCACCTCGAGGGTGCGCGTGACGGTGATGGACATCGAGGCCGTACCTCCTTGTCGGACCTCTGGGGGGCGGGTGATCTCCGATGCGTGGAGTATTCGGCAGGGCCGGTCACACCGTCTGCAGGACCATCCCGCCGGGCGGGCGTCAGGCGCCCCAGACCTCCTCGGCCGTCTCCACGACGAGCCGCAGCTTCGCCGCCTGCTCGTCGATCGTGAGGTCGTTGCCCTCCACCGTGGAGGAGAACCCGCACTGCGGCGACAGGCAGAGCTGCTCGACGTCGAGGTGCCGCGAGGCCTCCTCGATGCGCGCCTTCAGCTCGTCGGAGGACTCGAGCCCGGGGTGCTTCGTGGTGACGAGCCCGAGCACGACCTGCTTCCCCGGCGGCACGAAGCGCAGCGGCTCGAAGCCTCCGGAGCGCGCGTCGTCGTACTCGAGGAAGAACCCGTCGACCTCCAGGTCGCCGAACAGCGCCTCCGCGACGTAGTCGTAGCCGCCCTCGGCCCGCCACGAGGAGCGGTAGTTGCCGCGGCAGAGGTGCGTGGTCACCGCCATGCCCTCCGGCCGGCCCGCCAGCGCGCGGTTGATCGTCGCGATGTAGCGCTCGTGCTGGCGTTCCGGGTCGCCGCCCATCTGCGCGATGAACTCGCGCTGGGTGGGATCGTTGAAGTACGCGAGGCTCGTGTCGTCGAGCTGCAGGTACGTGCAGCCGAGCTCGCCGAGCCGCCGGATCTCCTCGGCGTAGGCCGTGGCCAGGTCGTCCCAGAACGCGTCGAGCTCGGGGTAGATCGACGCGTCGATCCGGGCGCGCCCGCTCCCGTAGTGGACCATGCTGGGCGAGGGGATCGTGAGCTTGGCGACCGCGTCGCCGGCGATCGCCTGCAGCGCGGCGAAGTCCTCGCCGAAGATCGTGTGCGCCAGCCCGATGCGACCCGTGACCGCCGGCGCGACGGGCTGGAACGTGATCGTCCCGCCCTCGTTGTGGAACTCCACCTGGTTGCGCTCCTCGGAGCGCTGGATGCCGTCCAGGCCGTAGATGAAGTCCATGTGCCAGGAGGCGCGGCGGAACTCGCCGTCGGTCACCGCGCGCAGGCCGACGTCGCGCTGGAGGCGCACCGCGTCGGAGATCGCGCGGTCCTCCGCCGTGCGCAGCTCACCGGGCGTGATCGCGCCGGCGGCGGCCCGCGCGCGGGCCTGCAGGAGCTCCGGCGGGCGCAGCAGGCTCCCGACGTGGTCGGCCCGGAACGGCGGGGTCCTCCTCGTGCTCATGCGTCCTCCGGGATGACCGGGAGCAGGAGGTGCGACGGGTGCTCCGTGTCGTGGTGGATGTGGTGAAGCGTGGTCCTCGAGCTGCACACGTGGTACGGGACGTACTCGACGTTCGTCGCGCCCGCGACGCCGGTCGGGCGGTCCATGCTCGTGATCTCCAGGCAGATGCGGTGGCCGGCCTTGAAGAGGTTCGCGGTGGCCAGGATCTCGATCCGGTACTCGGTGACCTCGCCCGGCACGACGGGCTGCGCCGCCGCGCGGGTGAGCCGGTGGAACGGCTTCCACTCGGTGCTGCGCTCGGGGTCCAGCGCCCGGTTGGACGCCTTCAGCCAGCCCCGCGTCAGCTCGCGCTCCGGCAGGTTCGCGGGGACCTCCCACTCGCCCTCGCGCGCGGTCTGCACCGACGGGTCGGGTCCGACGTCCTTGAGGATCACGATCCAGTTCGTGTCGTCCTGGTCGATCGCCGCCCAGAGGTTCAGGACCGACGGCCCCGCGACGAGGACGTCGTGCGGGAGCGGGTCGCTCAGGAAACGCAGGCCCGTGACGTCGCGCGTCTGCGAGAGCGGCATCTGCACGAAGGAGTCGGGCGGGATGCGGTCGTCGGCCGACTCGGGCGTGAAGGGCTCGGTGCGCAGGCGCTCCCAGCTCGACAGGTACAGCTTCGTCCACCGCGTCTCGGGCAGCGGCCAGTCCGTGGCGGTGCGCCACTCGTTCGCGCCGCTGACCCAGAAGCGGACCGGGGGCTCGTCGAGGACGCCGGTGTCCATCCCCTTGAGCCAGTGGTCGTACCAGCGCAGGATCTCGTGGTGAAGGCCGTGGAACGGCCGCTCGAGGTGCGCGGGGCCGAGGAACAGCAGCTTCTTGTCGATGCCCTGCAGGTGCCGCCAGTACGTCTGGGCGCCCTGGAGGTGCGTCTTGTACGTGTAGCCGTACCAGCCCGATCCCGTGTAGGTCGGGATGCGGATCCGGCCGAACTCCTCCTCGCTGCGCTCGACCGTCCCCGGCTGCTCGAACGGATCGATGAGCATCTCGAACCAGGCCGGCATGTGCTGGCCCTTCATCGAGACGACGTTGTGGACGTGCGGGTACATCCGGTAGTCCGGGTCGTCCATCGCCGCCCGCCACAGCGCCTCCTTCTCCGGCGGCAGCTCGCCGGGGGCGCTGCGGTCCTGGTGGAACACGCCGAAGTGCCCCACCAGGTAGCGGAACAGGTGCACGACGCCGCCCGGGTACTCCTCACGGAAGCCGCCGAGCGTGCCGTAGGCACCGCGGGGGTCGAAGGGGAAGATCGCCTTGAGGCTGGGCGGGTTCTGGCGTGCGACGTGGACCTGCTCGGCGCCGAACCCGGAGATGCCGATCATCCCGACGTTCCCGTCGCACCACGGCTGCTGCGCGATCCACTCGATGAGGTCGTAGGAGTCGAACTCGCGCGAGCCGCCACCGTCCGACTTGCCGACGCCACGCGGCATGCCGATGATGTGGACGTAGCCGCGGGCCACGAGGAAGCGTGTGTCCCCCGCCTCCTGCGGGCCCGTCCACAGCGGCGACCACGCCGGCTGCGGCGGCAGCGCGGCGGTGGCCTCCGGCGTCTGGATCTCCTTGTTGTAGATGGCGAACGCGAGCAGCGCCGGCAGCGGTTCGTCGGTGTCCGGCCGGTGGACGTCGACGCAGAGCCGCACCCCGTCGCGCATGGGCACGTAGACGTCGCGATCGATGACGAGCCCGGTGTGGCTGGGGTCGCGGCGGTAGCCGCCGGGGATGTGCTCGGGGGACGGCAGCAGCTCGCTCATGACGCCACCGAGCGGATCGCCTCGACGATCGGGTCGTAGCCGGTGCAGCGGCACAGGTTGCCGCTGATCGCCTCGCGGATCTCCGCGTCGGTGGGCGAGTCGACGCGCTCGAGCAGGTCGCCGGCCGCGAAGAGCATGCCGGACAGGCAGTAGCCGCACTGGAAGGCGTGCGAGTCCCAGAACGCCTGCTGCAGCGCGCTGAGCCCGCCGTCGTCGGCGAGGCCCTCGAGCGTCTGCACGTCGGCGCCCTCGGCGGCGACTGCGAGCTTCAGGCACGACTTCACGATCGCGCCGTCGACCCGCACCGTGCACGCACCGCAGTCCCCCGTGAGGCACCCGATCTTCGGACCGTGCGCGCCGAACGCGTCGCGCAGCGCCTCGACGAGGAGCATCCGCGGGTCGACGTCGGCCGACCGCTGCTCGCCGTTCAGCCTCAGCTCCATCTCATCCTCCGATCGCCTTGCGCCGTGCCCGCGCCGCCAGCGGCCCCGCCACCGCGACGCGGTACGCGGCGGGTGCGAGCTCGTCGTCCCACGGGTCGTGGATCTCCGCCATCGTGGCGTCCTCCGGCTCGAGCTCGACCGGCGTGCCGGCGACACCGCCGAGCACGAGCCGCGTGAGGACGCCGTCCACCGCCACCGCTGCCGCCGTCGCGATGGGCCAGCTGCTGGCGCCGCGCTTGAGCTTCACGTAGCCGTGCGTGCCGATCTGCACCGGCAGCTCCAGCGCGGTCAGCAACTCGCCCCTGGCCAGGCCGGTCTGCATCGGGCCGGTGAGCAGGTCGGGCACGGGCAGCGCGCGCCCGCCGTCCGCGCCCGCCACATGGGCCACCGCGCCGAGCGCGACGAGCACGGCGGGGACGTCGGACTGGGGGCGCGCCGCGATCAAGGAGCCGCCGATCGTCCCCTGCCCACGGATCGCCCAGCCGCCGGTGATCCCTCCCGCCATCTCGTGCAGGAGCGGCAGGCGCTCGCGCACGAGGGCGGAGCCGATGAGGTCCGCGTACGTCGCCGTCGCGCCGACCATCACGGTCCCCTCGCCCGCGGCGATCGTGCCGAGGCCGGCCCGGCGCAGGTCGACGACGACGTCGGGGCGCGAGGCGCCCGACCCGAGCTCGGGCACGACCCAGGTCCCGCCTGCGAGCACGCGCGGCTCGGCGGCAGCGTCCAGGATCGCGACCGCCTCCTCGGCGCCGCCCGGCGCCTCGTAGGCGAAGCGGGTGGGGATCACCGGCGCGCGTCCAGGATCGCGGCCAGCACGTTCGGGGCGCTCGCGGGCGTCGCGTCGAGGCGGGCGCCGAGGTCGCGCAGCGCGTCGTTGACCGCGTTCATCACCGCGGCCTGGGCGCCCCCGAAGCCGGCCTCGCCGGCGCCCTTCGCCCCGATGAGCGTGCTCGGGCTCGGCGTGACCTGGCGCTCGAGCTCGATCGGCGGGACGTCGGAGGCCCGCGCCAGCAGGTACGTCTTGAAGCCGACGCTGCGCGGCACGCCGCGGTCGTCGTAGGCGAACTCCTCGCCGAGCGCCGAGCCGATCCCCATGACAGCGCCGCCGCGCACCTGGCCGTCGACGAACGCCGGGTTCACGACCGTCCCGCAGTCGTGCGCGATGACGTGGCGCAGCGTGGTGACGACCCCGGTCTCGTCGTCGACCTCGACGAGCGAGACGTGCATCGAGAACGGATAGGTCGTGTAGACCTGGAGGTTCCCGCGGTGGTCGGGCGTGTGGCGGATGTTCGGCGGGCGGAACGTCCGCGTCGACTCGAGGTTCGGCTCGATGTCGAGCGCGAGGATGTACCCGAGGGAGAACACCGCGCCGGCCACGACCGCGATCGGGACGTGACGGTCGCCGTCGCCCGCGATCTCCGCCATCCCGCCCCCGAGGACGATCTCCTCGCCCTCCTCGGCATGGAGCATGGCGCCGGCCACGGTCCGGAGCTTCGCCGCGATGTCCCGCGCGGCCAGGACCGCGGCGCTGCCGCCGGTGACGATGCTGCGGCTCGAGATGTTCCCGAAGCCGTAGGGGCAGCGGTCGCTGTCCCCCTGCACGATCTCCACGTCGGCGAGGGCGATCCCGAGCTCGGCGGCGACGAGCTGGACGATCGCGGTGTCGTTGCCCGTCCCCGGCGAGGTGACGCCCGTGAGGACGATGGCCTGCCCCGAGGGGCTCATCCGGACGGTCGCGGTGTCGAAGCCGCTGACGAGCGCGCCGGGCACGTCGGCGCTCTCCGGCGTCAGCTCGAAGCCCAGCCCGATCCCCAGGCGGCGACCCTCCGCGCGTGCCCGCTCGCGCTCCGCCTGCAGCTCGGGGTAGCCGGCGCGGCCGAGCGCCAGGTCCAGCGTGCCCTCGTAGTCGCCGCTGTCGAGCTCCAGGCCCGTCGTATGGAGATGCGGGAAGGCGTCCGGCTGCAGGAAGTTGCGGCGCCGGACCTCGGCCGGATCGACTCCGGTGGTCTCGGCGATGCGGTCCATGACGTGCTCGGCCAGGAGCGTCGCGCCGTCCTTGCCGTAGGGCTTCGTCCCGCCCCACGGCGCCTTGTTCGTCGCGACGACGTCCCAGGCCACGCGGCAGACCTCGAGCGCGTAGCCGGTGCCGGTGGTCTGCGCGCCGACCAGCCCCATCCCCCACCCGTGGCCCGCGGACACGGCGCCGTGATCGGAGCGGGCGTGGACGTCGAGGGCGAGCAGCCGGCCGTCGGCCGCGAACGCCGCGCGCCAGCGCTGCACCTGCTCGCGCGCGCCGGGCAGCAGCGCGGCGGCGCGCTCCTCGTGCCAGCGCACGGGACGGCCGACAAGGCGGGCGAGCACCGGGACGATGAAGTCCTCGCGGTTGCCGAACATCTTCAGCCCGAACGAGCCGCCGATCTTGGGC